>Ga0209373_10001742_pt1 | contig 24290 bp, 26 predicted proteins | sample Higcelweek5metaG_FD_187173 | JGI IMG/M metagenome (GOLD analysis project Ga0209373, IMG submission 187173) | Freshwater pond sediment microbial communities from the University of Edinburgh, under environmental carbon perturbations - High... | ecosystem: Environmental > Aquatic > Freshwater >... | reverse complement strand
GCAACGGGCAGATAGCCTATTCCACAAAATTTATAATCAGATAACGCTTTTTAAGGAGGACACTACTTTTATACGGTTTTACAAACCATCGATAGCCCGGGCAAAATCCCGGGTTATCTTTTATATTTTTAGCATTCAGATTATGCAATTAATTGATTAGTATTTAAATAATCGGTATAATTTTCCAACTAGATTTTTTTTATCTTTGAATAAAAATTAGGCTAATGGAGATCAATAAACAAATCATTCTGCAGGATTTAAAGCATCTGTTAAAAGTAAGATTTTCAGATGATTTGAAAGATGTTGTGCTTTTTGGATCTCAGGTTAATGGGAAACCACATAAGAGTTCTGACTACGATATATTGATTATTCTTAAGCAAAAAGCCGATTGGAAAACAGAGCGTGAAATATCTGATATGTGTTTTGATATCGATTTGAAATACAATATTGTAACTGACACTCATGTGATTGGCGAATCTGAATTGTCTACATTGAGAGGGAAACAACCCATTTTTGTAAATGCAATCTCAAAGGGTTTACATGTATGATTGATGAAAGGGACAGGGATTTTTTAATTGAATACCGCTTAAATCAAGCGTTTGATACCATTGAATTAGCAGGTTTTCTTGCCGCTAGTGATAAATTAGTGGTTGCTGTAAATCGAATTTATTATGGGATGTTTTATGCTTTAACTGCCTTGGCTTTGAAAAGTAGATTTGAGACATCAAAACATGGACAATTAATAGGTTGGTTTAATCAGGAATTTATCGCTTCGAAAAAAGTTGAGACTAAGTATGGTAAAATCTTACGGAATGCATACCAAAACAGAACAAAGGGCGATTATGATGCATTTGTAAACTTTTCGAAAAATGAGGTGGAGTCAATGCTGGAGGAAATGTCTGATTTTATTGCTGAAATAAAGAAGATACTAGATAAATAGTAGTCTGCATTTTATTTGGCAATCTGATTCAAAATTTAATATCAATTGGAATAGTACTGACCTAAGTCAAGGAGGAACAACCATGTTTTACGGACACATAGGTGTTGCGCTGGCAGCTAAGCCGTTGGCGCCAAAAGTTTCGGTTGGGGTGATGCTGGTTGCCGCAACCGCTATCGATACTTTGTGCGGTGTATTCACCGCTTTTGGGTTAGAGTGGGTAAGCACCACAACCTACGAAAGTCACCTGGCCTGGTCGCACGGGCTGTTTATGTCGTTGGTGTGGTCGTTGCTTACGCTGGGAGTTGCATGGCTAGTAACAAAAAACTGGAAAATGAGCCTCGTCATTGCTGGTTTGGTATTCAGCCATTGGGTGCTCGATTTTATTTCGCATCCCATGGGAATGGGCAGAGAGTTGCCTAACGATTTACCACTCTTTTTTGACGGTTCCCCTAAAGTTGGGCTAGGTTTGTACAACTCCGTAATTGCAGCCCTGATTTCCGAATTCGGATTGCTTGGTGCCGGTATTTTTATCTACCTGAAAACAACCAGACCAATTGATAATACAGGGAAATGGGTCTTCGCTGTTTTAATCCTTATGTTCGCACTTTTCCCGTTATCCATGTTTTTACCTGCGAAACTGACCTATTTAGCTACCTTTGTAACCCTTCTCTTTTTACCAGTTGGTATCTGGATGGAAAGGCATCGCAGGGTTACTTAAAAAGGATCTGCTTAATTAATGATCTGAAAATGAAACTTGATTATATTCCAAGTATTAATGAATTCGGTGAAAACGTTGTCCGGCTTTACGATTTTGACAGGTCGGAAGCAATCAAGTTTAAGCAATTGATTCAGGAGACCATTTTAACAAATATAAAACCGCTGGACCTTTCAACGGTCGACTTTATTGAACCGCGTAATTGTAACCTTATTCTTCGTCCAGCCGACATAGATGAAGGTATTGTAACAGACGACGATGAAATTTTTTACTGCTATCTGACACTTGATGGATACAAAAAGATGATTTTACTGCTTGAGCCATTTTGTGTCAGAGAAACAAAGGGTTATCAGTGGTTATACGATGTTGACAATCAAACTGATCTATTATTCTCTCCCGCAGGAACGTGGTAGGTAAGAAGTAATATATTTTTCGCGATTTTAAACCTGTAACGGTTTTCCCTGTTAATTGCATTGTAAAACAGAAAGAAACATGGCCAATTTATTAGATAACATCAGCTTCAACGACGACCTTATTGAAGGCATTCATTTTTATAAAAGTGAACAGGGATATCGCATCATGACCGAAAAATACCTCACAGACCGTGGTTGGTGTTGCGGAAACGGTTGCAAGCATTGCCCCTATCATCCCAAGGCGACCAAGGGAAATACTAATCTTCGATGTAAATAACTGTCGAGTTTTATTTCCGGAACTTTATCTTTGTCAAAACAAAAACAGAACGAATGAACGGTAAGGATTTGCGCATCGTATTCATGGGGACACCCGATTTTGCCGTAGCCAGCTTACAGGCACTGGTCGAAAACGGTTATCAGGTGGTGGGGGTTGTAACGGCTCCCAACAAACCATCGGGCAGGGGACAGGTATTAAGCGAAACTGCTGTAAAACTTTATGCAATGAGTAAGGGGCTGAAAATCCTTCAACCCGAAAAATTGAAATCACCCGAATTTGTTGAGGAACTAAGAAGTCTCCTTGCTGATTTGCAGGTTGTGGTGGCATTCCGCATGTTGCCCGAAATGGTTTGGGATATGCCCCGGCTGGGGACCTTTAACCTTCATGCTTCGCTGTTGCCCAAATACCGGGGCGCCGCGCCACTTAATTGGGCAATTATCAACGGCGACACCGAATCGGGGGTAACTACTTTTAAAATTGAGCATGAAATCGATACCGGAAACATCCTGTTTCAGGAAAAAATTGATATTCTGCCCGACGATAATGTGGAGGTGTTGCATGATAACTTGATGGATATTGGCTCAGTGCTGGTATTAAAGACAGTTGATGCGCTGGCTGCCGGAAATGTAGAGATGATTTCGCAGCAATCGCTCATTGAAAAAGGTTATTTGCCTTCACCTGCACCGAAAATATTTAAAGAAGATTGTTTGATCGACTGGAAAAAGGATTCCGTTTCGTTGAAAAATTTCATCAGGGGATTAAGCCCTTATCCCACTGCATGGACGAATTTCATTAACATAGATACCGGAGTTGAAACTGCTGTTAAAATTTTTAGGGTCGATGACGAAAATGTAAATGATGATGTTGAACCTGGGACAATCCGTTCCGATGGAAAGACCTTTCTGAAAATTGGCTGTATGAATGGTTGGCTCATCATCAGAGAGTTGCAAATGGCAGGTAAAAAGAGAATGGCCGCTGAAGATTTTCTTCGGGGTTTTGCCTCTATTAATCAGTATAGGTGCTCAATTCTTTGAAAATTCCTCAGGCATTTTAAATTTGCCGCTTTCAAGGCACTTTTTATAGTATTGAACGGTCAACGATTGGAACATGCCCTTTAAATCGAAAGATTCTTTAATTTCGGCAGTTGCAATGGTTACAACAAAATCTGTTTCCTGTTTGACAATCTTGAAATAAGGTATGAACAGGCTTTTTGGCTGATCTTCACAATTAATATCAAAAACAAAACAGTTATCGTTCAACTTGAAAACCATCCTTCCATTTTCCTTATCGCAGCCTGCATCAATCAGTTGATCCAATTTTTCTTTCTCTTTTTCTTCGGAGGTGAAAGAGGTAAATGGAACTTTTATCATCAGCGTGTAATTGCCCGGTGGTATGTGATACAATACAAATTCACCTTTTATGCCGGTATGGTTCATCGCCCAAACTTCTTGGTTGTCTGACTGAAGCAAGTAAATTCTTGCACCTTCTACTCTTTCTCCAGCATAATCATTATAACACAAGAGCAGAAAAAAAGTCAGGATTAAAACTAATTTTTTCATGGCTTCTAGATTATTTGTGACCCTAAGTTACAAACATTAAAAAACAAAAAATATGTTTTTTAACGATCAACGATAATTTTTTTTGATAAAGCCTCGAAAGGCAAATCAGCAACCCGCTATAAGTGTTGGTGTAATTAGAAAACCAATGACTGATTGTTCCGTTTTTGATTAAAGAACGTTAATTCGGAGAATAATTTGACTTATTTTTTGGTTTCAATTTTCTGAGGTAAAGTTTTGATCCCGCTCTGGGTTCAGTCCCTTTTTTCATCCGGTTTTTGAAGTAAAGGCTGTTTAATGTAATGCCAAATTCCTGCGAAATATCGTGCATCGTTTCGGTGGGCTTCACCGTATGGAATTCATTTTCCTTTAAAGCCCTGCACCTTTTTCTTTCAATGTAAAGAAAAGTATTCGCCTGAGGTTGGGGAGCGTTCTTCTTCAGATCGTTATATTGATGTATTTCCCATGCTTTCATTCCCAGTTCATTGGAAATGCTTTCGTAGGTGTCGCCTACTTTCACATAAATAATATCGAGGCCATTTTTGCTTTTAATCTCTCTGCTTCCGAATGGATTGATCGAAATGTTTTTAAATGATTCTCTGTTCTTTTCCCGCTTGGTTTCTGAACTATGAGTTTTACCTTCTCGGGCAAATATGTCCTGATCGGATAATCCCTCGGGAGGTATATTGTCGAGCGATTGAAGGCCTTCATCTTCAATGATTTTTATCAGGCGGGCAGCATAGTTGGGGTCGGTGGCATAACCTGCTGCCCTTAACCCGTTGGCCCAGGCATTATAGTCTTTGTGGCTGATTTTAAATAGGTAAGCATACCGGGGTGTTTGCATCAGATAATCGGTATGGTCGATATACGAATCGTACACTGTACGATATTTGCGAAAACATTCATTTTTTTCATCGTCATCCTTGTATTCGCGTCCACCTTTCCAGTCACTTTTACATTTAATTCCGAAGTGGTTGTTCGACCGTTGTGATAGGTCACTGTTCCCATTTTCAGATTCAAGGCAACCCTGCGCAATCGTTATGCTGGCTGGAATACCGCTACGATGCATTTCTTTGACAGCAAGCTCTTTGAATGTATTAATATAATCCCTGCGCGACATTTTATTTTGAGAATTGGCCGAAAGGATCGAAATGATAAAAATGGATAAAAACAGAAATATGGCTCGTTTCATAAATGCAATGGCTTATTTGATTTAAATTCCATTAAAGATAACGTATGATTTTTCATTTAATTATCAGGTAATACTTTAAATAGCTGAGCAAAAATAAATAATTTGTCTTGTCAAAACAGCAATTGTTGATAACTAGAAAAAAGTTGTATTTTTGGGAAAAGAGATGGCTATGAGACATAAAACGATTGAAATCAGCTATGCTGAATGTGATTCGATTGACGAGCTAACGATCAGTGATGCCATTTTGGTTAGAAAAGCGCGTGAAGCATCAAAAAATGGTTGGGCTCCTTATTCCAATTTTCATGTTGGAGCCGCGGTTATTCTTGAAAATGGAGTAATTGTAACGGGTAATAATCAGGAAAATGCAGCCTATCCATCGGGGTTATGTGCCGAACGGGTTGCCCTTTTCTCTGCCAATGCCAATTATCCCGATTCTCCAATCGTATCGATGGCAATTTCAGCATTCAACAAGAACGGTTTAACAGGTCAGTCGGTGAAACCTTGCGGCGCTTGCCGGCAGGCCATCCTTGAAAGCGAAACCCGGTTTGAAAAGCCTATACGTCTGATTCTCGACGGGAGTGAAGCTATCATGGTTATTGATGGGATTGGCAACTTATTACCCCTAAGTTTTGGAAAAGAAAGCTTGTAATCAGCATAACTATGGAAACAACGATAACAGGTACCCGTACCGAGCAAAACCTGTTGAAGGCCTTTGCCGGGGAATCGCAGGCTAAGAACCGGTATGAACTGTTTGCAACTCAGGCAGAAAAAGATGGTTTTCAACAAATAGCGGCCTTGTTAAGCGAAACAGCTGATCAGGAACGGTCTCATGCCAAGCAGTTTTTTAAATTCCTGGAAGGGGGAATGGTTGAAATTACGGCAACCTATCCGGCAGGAAATGTTGGTGCAACTCTTGAAAACCTGAAAGAGGCAGCCGGTGGAGAATTGGAAGAATGGACGCTGCTTTATCCTGAGTTTGCCCGTATTGCTGAAGAGGAAGGTTTTAAAAAGATCGCCTCGGTGTTCCGGATTATTGCCAAAGTTGAAGAGGAGCACGAGAAGAAATTCCGAAAACTCATCGAAAATATTGAACAGGGTAAAGTCTTCGAAAGTGACGAAGAGGTGGAGTGGGAGTGCCGCAAGTGCGGTTATGTTCATAGAGGTAAAAAAGCGCTTCAAAATTGCCCGGCCTGCAACCATCCGCAAGCTTACTTCGAAAGAAAGAAAACTAATTATTAAGACGGAAGATTGAAGACCGGAGATGGAAGCCAATAGCTCATAGCAAACTGCCAATAGCTCAGGTGTTTTCTCGGCATAAATTGACTTAGGTACTTAGGAACTCAGGCACTTTTTTCCCTTTTTTTAATTCGTGAATCTTTCTTCAAAGTACTTCCACAACGCCTCATCTGGAACTTTTGCCGTGATCGATATCTTTTCTTTGCTTACCGGATGTTCAAATTCAATTTTACGGGCATGAAGATGAATGCCTCCTCCGGGATTTGAACGGGGAAAACCATATTTCATGTCGCCTTTGATTTTCAAACCAATTGCGGCCAGTTGTGCCCTGATTTGATGATGGCGACCAGTGTGCAATTTAATCTCCAGCAAGTGATATTTATCTGAACTGCCCAGTAACCGGTAACTCATCGATGCCTCCTGACTTTCAGGGACCTCTTTCATGTAAGCATACGATTTGTTCTGTTGTGTGTTTCTCACCAGCCAGTGGTGCAAGGTGTCTTCGGTTTTAGGGGGTTTTTGATCAACAACTGCCCAGTAGGTTTTCCTTATGGTATCCTTTTCCTTGAACATGTCGTTGAGGCGGGCAAGCGCTTTACTGGTTCGGGCAAACAGAACCACTCCACTGGTGGGCCTGTCGAGCCGGTGGGTAACGCCAACAAAAACATTCCCCGGTTTTTTATACTTCTCACGGATATATTCCTTGACCGTTTCACTCAGGGGTGAATCACCGGTTTTATCGCCCTGTACAATTTCGGAACAGTTCTTGTTAACGGCTATGATGTGGTTGTCCTCGTATATGACTTGCATCTTATATGTATTAGTGGGTAGAAACCTTAAAATAAGTTATAGCAAAGGTAACTATTGTTAAAAAACCTGATCAAAAAATATTTGCAACAATCTATTATTTAGTAAGGCGTTCCATAAAAACAAGTGTTTGAATTTTAAACCAAAAATCATCACCATGAAAAAAATTACTCTCTTATTTGGGGTATTGACCTCTGTTTTAGTATCCCCACAGTTAATAGCCCAGGATTCCATTTTCGATCTTAAAAACTACAAAACCACCAACTACGAACGTTCGAGCCTCGATTTACAATTTAATCTGGATGAAAGTGCTGGTAAATCAAATTCGCAACAAGATTATCAAGTACTGCAAAAGCAAGCATCTTCAAATTTTTCTGCCAATCTCGATTTAAATTCAACTTACTCGAAAATTCTTTTTACCGAAAAGGAGATTGTTGAATATGGTTCTACCTTGGCAATTATGGAAAAATACTCCAATAATTGGAATCAGCGAATAGACTCGCTTACAAATAATACAAGACAGATCAGCAATGATGGAGATTATCAGTTTTCTGGTTTTTTCAATGTTGATCGATACTATTCTGCATCAAACAAAAACTATTTTAAATTGGGGGGGGACTTATCTGTTGAAATGACACATTCCTTTTATGAAACTAAAAACTTACAGAATGTGACCAATAAAAGTATAGGCCGACCATATTATTACTCAAATTTGTCATTTGATTTGGGACATGGTCATGGGCGCATTGAAAATGTGGAAGATGCAGTGGAAGCATTGTACATTTTGAATGATCTTTCAAAAAACGGATTGTTATCGCGTTCGTACACCGAGAACGATGTAAAAACGTTGGCCGATAAAATCACTCTGATCAAAAAGGAACGCTTTTTTGATGAACGGCGTTACAAGATGAAATCGATGAAAACACTTGTCTCTCTGTTATTGGAAAGCAATCTTATAAAAAATGAAAGTGTTGAAGTTTTCAATATCATTGCCGACTATCATTATTTTGCCGGGATTCAACCGCGCTCTTCAGGCCAAAAACTGGAATATTATCTTACTCCGGGATTATCGTCCAGTGGTGGAAAAGTGTCAGATAATGAAATCGATAATTCCATTTATGGAAAATTGGGTTTATCAATTGCCTATAACTATTCGCGCCCAATTTCCATTAAATGGCATCAAAACTTCAATGCCTCAGCAAGCGCTTCAAATTCAATTGGTGTAGGCCAAAGTATTAATAAAGAGAATTCAGATTATAATCACAAATCAACAACTACTGGATTTAATGGGGAAGCTTTTGCTGCTTATTCTTTGGGATATTTCCCTAATACCCGTACTTATTTTAGCGCCGGGTTAAATGCTTGGTATTATTATCAATATTCTAAATATGAAGATGATGAATCACAAAACCAATTCAATTTATCAACAGCACTTAGCCTAAATGCCTATTATTACTTATCGGAGAGACTGCGATTGTCGGGAAGTTTTAATTTTAATTTCCGTGACAGTGAAGTCAATAGCAGGTTGAGTGAGAATAATTACTGGAGTAATTTTAATCAGAATGTTACACAAGGTTTCAATTTTGCTTTGACCTACTTTATTTTCTAATAAAAAATAGAGCCGCAGCTTATTTAAAACTGCGGCTCTATTTTTCTTAATGATTATTTTCTATTGACTATTTCCCAATGACTTTTTCCTAATACTGCTCTTTCTCGTTCGGGAAATCCATCGATTTAACGTCTTTGACATAGGCGCTTACCGCCCCTTTTATTTCAGCGGCCAGGTTGTGATAACGGCGCAGGAAACGGGGCGAAAATTCCTGGGTAATCCCCAGCATGTCGTGTAATACAAGTACTTGTCCGTCAACTCCGCCACCAGCGCCAATGCCGATGATTGGAATTTTTAATTCTGAAGCTACTTTTTCGCCCAGTTCGGCTGGAATTTTCTCCAATACAATGCCAAAACAACCTGCTTCTTCAAGCAACCGGGCATCGCTCAGTAATTTTTTTGCCTCCTCTTCTTCCTGGGCACGTACCACGTAAGTGCCGTATTTGTGGATCGATTGCGGCATCAATCCTAAATGCCCCATGACAGGAATGCCAGCCGAAATAATCCGGTTAACCGATTCGATAATATCCTTACCACCTTCAAGCTTTACAGCATCGGCATGGGTCTCTTTCATGATCCGAATGGCCGACTGAATCGCTTTTTTAGAATCGCCCTGATAGGTGCCAAACGGCATGTCGACAACGACCAACGCCCGTGTTACCGCTTTTACGACAGAATTCCCGTGATAGATCATCTGATCAAGGGTAATCGGCAAGGTTGTTTCATTACCGGCCATCACATTTGAGGCCGAATCGCCAACTAAAATGACATCAATACCGGCTTGGTCAACCAACTTAGCCATGCTGTAATCATAAGCCGTGAGCATCGATATTTTTTCGCCCTTGAGTTTCATCTCTGAAAGGACGTGGGTTGTTACCCTCCTTATTTCTTTGTGAACTGACATGATCATGAATGTTTGAATGGTGCAAAGGTATAAAAATTGATATTCAGCGTACATTCATTTAAGTATTGAAAAATTGAAAGGAAAAATCTTTGCTGGTCTTGGAGGAAAATCATTTTAAGAATAAAGGGTGGACTGAATGATAGATATGGCGGAATTTTATAACTTTCACAATCGAATATTAAATCTTTTCACCATGAATGTAAAGCGTTTTTTAATCTCCGTCATTGCCGTTTTTATTACCTACGAAGTGTTGAGTTATGTGATCAATTCATTGCTATTGAACGACTGTTATAAGGAATTGGCTTCAGTTTGGCGAAAGGATATGATGCAATACATGTGGCTCATGTACGTTGTTGATTTTATTTTCAGCGTCCTTTTTGTTTTGATCTATACCCGGTGGGGCCGAAAATTCACGATAGGTTCAGGAATTCTTTTCGGCCTTCTGGTTGGTGTTATGATGAATACTACCAACATTGTTAATCAGTGGATTGTTTACCCACTTACCAATCATTTGATGGTTTTGTGGGTATTGTTGGGTCTAATCCAATTTTTGATTTGCGGGATGGTTTTAGGGAAAGGTTATCGACCGGGAAAACTTGAATAAATATGTCGTTTTAAAGTCATTTTCAATATAAACTTTCGATAAAATAAAAGTTAACTTTAAGTTTGGGTGTGTAAAATACTCCTTTGTTGTGGTATATTTGCTTCATGAATCTCAAACTTCTGACTTGGATTTTTGGAGAAACACAGCATCGAATAATTTAAATAAAATTGTAGCAGATGATACTTAGTAGTGAAGTCATTTCAATGGGCGTTTTTATTGTTTTTATTATTGCCGTTCTGCTTATAGATTTGCTCCTTGTGGGGAAAGACAAACCTGAAGTATCATTGAAGGAAGCCGGTACCTGGACCATAATATGGGTAAGTCTGGCATTGCTGTTTTCATTGTTGCTCCGCTATTTTGGTGAAATTGTACATGGTGTTGCTAACCTCGATGAGCTGACTCAGATTGTCCATAAGTATGCCCCAGAGTTGAAACTAACCGGGGTTACTTTTGAAGAAAATCTCGATATTTATCGAAAATACATGACCATCAGTTACCTGACTGGCTATTTAATTGAAGAGACCCTTTCGACCGACAATCTTTTCGTTATTTTAATGATATTAACCGCATTCAACGTTCGGCCTTCAAGCTATAAGCCGGTATTGTTATGGGGAATTTTGGGAGCTATTGTTTTACGATTTGGATTCATATTTGCGGGTTCGGCTCTTATTCAACGGTTCGAGTGGGTAATGCTGATTTTTGGAGCATACCTGGTTTATGCCGGAGGTGATATGTTCCGAAAAAGACATACTGAAGAACAAATCGATCCACAGCATCATTGGTTGGTCAAATTGTCGTCTCGATGGTTTAAAGTCTTTCCACGTTATGTTGGCAAGAACTTTTTCATTAAAAGAGGAGGCGTATGGCACATTACTCCTTTACTTGTTGTCGTTATCATGATTGAGTTCACCGATTTAATCTTCGCTGCCGACTCAATTCCTGCTATTTTTTCTATTACACGCGATCCTTATGTTGTCTTCTTTTCAAATATATTCGCGATATTGGGATTAAGGTCACTCTTCTTCTTATTAGTACATGTTGTCAAATTGTTTTATTATTTGAAAACAGGAATCTCTGTTTTATTGGTCTTCATTGGTTTCAAATTGTTATTCCATTCATGGATGGAAGAAATTGGATTTCAACCTGTTTACTCGTTGTATTTCATCCTTCTGGTACTTTTCCTGAGTATAGGCTTTTCATTGTTAAGGAAAAAGAATGCAAGAACAAAATTGGAAGTAGCTGAGTAAAATCAATTTATTTTTCTACATTCGGGGACGTTAATTTTTGGGAACCTAATCGCATTTATGAGGTCTTACATTTACTTCGTAATTTCAATCCCCGTTTTTGCCGTACTGTATTCATTTACAGCAATCATGGTGATTCTTTTGATTGTTATGTCCTACCTTCATCTCAAGGGGCCTGTTCAAATTGGTATTCGTTTCTGGGCTAAATCAGTATTTCTATTGATAGGAAGGAAATTGCGAATACATGGAAATGAGAATTTTGACAGAAAAAAGAAATACATCCTTATTGCGAACCATGCAAGTTTATTTGATATTATGGCGATTATGTCATTCTTTCCTGGTGTCTCATGGTTTGGTCGTGAACGATTAGTAAAGATCCCTGTTTTCGGGCATCTGTTGAAGAGCATCGATTATATTCCAATGAAAAATGCAAATATCAGGAATACCAGAGTTATGCTCGACCAACTGATTCAAAATTCAAACGGTCTTACCATTGCCATTTTTCCTGAAGGAACCAGAACCATTGATGGTAAAATTAATGATTTCTATCGGGGGTTTATTCATGTCTTAAGAGCATCTGAACTCGAAATACTACCAGTTACATTGAAGGGATTTTATGAATTAAAACCCAAAAACAGGTTTCATATTAAATTCAACACCAAAATTAATGTGGTCATTCATAAGCCAATTGAAAAGAGAGCGTTGGTCGAGAAAAATGACAAAGAGATCATTTCAGCAGTGAGAGAAGTAATAGAATCGGCGTATTATTAAATAGGAAATTGAATGACATCAGAAGGAAAAAAGGAGTGGGTTTTTATCGTAAACCCAACTGCGGGAAATCATTATGCGATTACTTTAATCCCAAAGATTGAAGAGGAAATAAGCAAACATCAAATTGATGCAGAGATAGTTCTGACTGAAAGGAAAGGACATGCAACCGAATTGGCCAAACAGTTTGTAAATTCAGGTTCAAAATATATTGTTTCTGTAGGTGGCGATGGAACCATGAACGAAATCGCTAAAGTGTTGGTCAATAATCCTGATGTTATCTTGGGTGTTATACCAGCCGGAACAGGTAACGATTTTATTCAAATACTTGGTTTCCCAAACCGGTTTGAAGAAAAACATTGGAATTATTTTTTTCAGAAAAACCAGACAAAGCTCGACGTTGGAAATTGCAATGGAATACCATTTTTTAACGGTATGGGGCTTGGTTTTGATGCAGAAGTTGCCGCTCAAAACTATGTAAAAGAAGGCGATGTCAAAAAAGGAGGTGAGGATAAATATATATGGCACATTGTGAAAACCCTGCTTTTTTTTAGAGAAAAAAAGATGAAGGTGATTGACAGTGAAGGTCAGCATGAAACAAATTGTTTTATAAACACCATTTCAATAGGTCGCCGTTTTGCTGGTAGTTTCTTTCTGACACCTAAAGCCATTGCAAATGATGGACTACTTGACGTATGCATGATAGAGAAGCTTTCGTTGCTTTATCGTTTCAAAATTTTATTGAAGGTTCCCAAGGGCACCCATATTTTTGATAAAAAAGTAAACTATTATCAGACAAGTAAAATTGATCTGGAATTTTTCACGAAAGTTCCTTTTCATGTAGATGGAGAATTATATTTTGCTTCCAAATTTGAGGTGAACATTAATCCACATGCTCTAAATGCCATCTATAATCCAGAGGGTGAACACTATTTGAAAATATGATTTTGCAGGTGAAAAAGAAAACAACCTTTTGATTTATTAAAATTCTTCATTTTGGACACAAAAAATTACGTGGCATTTTTCGACATTGACGATACAATTATTCGGATGAATAGCTCCAAAGCGCTTGTTTATGGGGCGCGTAAAAATGGATTAATGAGTTTTCCCAGTTTTATAAAAGCTGTTTATCAGGTTGTTTTGTATAAATTGAAATTGAAGGATGCAATAGAAACTATCCATAAAATGGGTAGCTGGGTGGCAGGTATCCATGTTGACGAATTCAATAAAATGGTTGAAGAAATTAATAAGACAATCATTATCAGTGCTATTCGTCCTGAAATAATTGAAGAGATCAGGGTTCACAAAGAACAGAATGCCGAAATAGCAATTTTATCATCAGCTGTATCAGCTATATGCTATCCACTTGCCGATTTTCTGGGTATCGACAAGGTTTTGTGTTCTGAGCTTGAAACTGAAAATGGCAGGTTTACGGGTAGACCCGTTGGAAAATTTTGTTTTGGTGAAGAAAAACTTGTTCGGTTAAAAGAATATTGTTTCAATAATAATCATTCCATTCAAGAAGCTTATTATTATGCTGATTCTATTGACGATCTACCTGTTTTGGCGTGTGTCGGACATCCGGTTTGTATTACACCCGATAAGAAGTTGGTGAAGTATGCAACGTCGGAAGGATGGGAAATACATCAGTGGTAAAACTTTCAGTTATCCGATACCACTTTTCATTAAAAGATTCAAGGTAGAAAGAAAGGGTACACTTTAAAAGCATACCCTTTGGTGGTTTATTGCGCTAACGACAAAATACCTTCTGCACACAATTCATTTGTCACATCTTCAATGATTTCAAAATTGAAGCTTAACTCTTTTTCCGAGGTTTTACGATAGTAATATTTCATATTCGGAATCATCGCTTTTTTAAATCGAATCTTTTTCAGATTTGAAATCTGAGCATTTAGTTTGGTTGATTGAGCCAACCCTTCGAGGACAAGGCAGGCCGGATAGCAGGAGAATTCGGGGAAATGGCCTGGTAAAAACCAGTTGTTGCTGCTGAAATAGAATCCCTTTTCATCCTGGCTGAAATAAACTTTATCGACATAATTGCCTGCATTGTATTGATAATCTGTCTTCTCATAACCGTCATTCTTTGTGAAGATTCCATTAATGATGCCCGAAAAGAGGAGCTGATCTCCATTTTTCCATACGCTTGTTTTTACAATAAACATAGGCTTGCAAATCCGGATCAATTCGGTTTGGGTGTATAGCAAATCATCTTTTTCATAACTGCCGGGAAAGAATTCAGCTTCGTTGATGCCTGTTAAGAAACCCACCGGACGATAATCTTTATCCCACCAAGCGTTTGTCAAACCAATGTAATAACCATGCATGTACATGGTCTGTGCAGCATGTTCAATGAGTAACGATTTTGGATAATGATACTTTGATGGAGAATCAGGAAAAATGGTTGTTTTCTTTTCTGTTATAAACCGTTCCTTGTCAGCAAGAATTATTTTGTCGACAAATATGAATGGGAACTGATGCGGGAGGAAGGTGGTCATACTGTTCATTTGCTTGTTTTTTAACTTTATTGTGAAATTATTTTAAGGTTTAAATCATCCAACTTGATTTTTTTTTTTGAGCGATTAAATTGAGACTGCCTGTAGAAGCATTTAATTAATTCAGAAATCATTATGAAAAAATGTATTGAAAATATATTACTTGTTTGCATAATGAAATAAGCTATAAATTTTTTTATACTAATATAATAAAAAATATAGTATCAATATAGAAAACGAAACAATTTAAAAATTAATATAGAATTGAAGAAATATATTTATTGTATTTGAATAATTATTAAACCAATTGTCTGTATATCATTAAAATAATAAGTGATTACATAACGCATTTGAATTGAAACGGCATAAGGAGAGATGGAAATTTATGTTATGTAATTAGAATTACATAATTATTTGAGTGATTCTGAGAACATGCATTAAAATGAGGACTTTGACAGATATTAGTCCAATCGAAGAATTCAGTATGCCAATATTAGAAATAACAAAATTCAGTTAAGGTAATTAATAGAAAAATGAAGCATTGTATTCGTTCGAATTTTCTTTTTGGTCGGATACAATTACTTTAATATCATGTTGTTCCCCTTTATTGATATGTTCGTCGAACCGATAGGTAATCAAATTGTTTTTGGCATCGTATTCAAACAATACCCAGTTGTCATCTATAAATCCATCATATTTCTTAATACCCGAAAGATTGTCTTTGATCCGGAAGCGTAACTGCCCGGCTTCTGACAGCGTTTTATTTTCTGCAATACTGAGTGGGGTAATCTTTGGCGCTAAAGTATCAACAACGACACAGATATCTCCAAATACCCGTGTGTTTGATTTAACCCAGCCAAAAGAATATTCACCTCCGAGGCTTGAAAGTGAATTGGATGGAATATCTATAACCGCCAACAAGGCCTTGTCTCTTAACTTTTCAGGAAGAGACGTCGGTTTTATCTTAATTTGGGCATATTTATTCATCGGCACAAGATTCTTATGGAGATGATGAATATTGGAGCATATTTTTGAATTTCCGGGTATTAATCTATAATTGAATTTCAAATCGGTAAAAAGTGCTTCTTCAGGCAATTCTAATTTTACTTCATCATTTTCAAACTCATTGCTTCTGTCGTATCTGAAAAGAGTGGTATACTCCTCTTTTTGAAATGAAATTTTATTCGTTGACTTGATATAAAATACGATATCAGATTTATTCATTTGGACATCAAAAAGAACAATTTTCACTTTATGCTTTTGACCATCGGTGAAATTAAAAACACCCCGATTGATTGGGTTTTTATAGATTGCTAATTTATTGCCGGGTTCAATAAAAGTTTTGTGAACCTTCTTTTGAGTTTTGATGAATTCCTCATAGTCGATATGGCTATTCATCTGCCGCATTTTATCATAATCGAGTTCGTCGATGATGAATGTGTTTATCAATAAGGTGTCTATCCACAGTTCAAGCTTATAAATTCCGCATTTGCTCCAGTTCCCGTCGAGATAATCTTTTGCATCGACACCAAAACCAAGATCTCCCCATCCGTTCAATGTTTCAACTGATCCCTTGATGTGATATGAGCCATTCATTAAAACGAGACTGAACTTTTGTTTCTTGTTCGAATTCTGAATGTTACTTTCATCTGAAAGGGGATAGACAAACAGGTTTTCTACTACTGGTTTTGATTCATCTTTAACATTATATCCCATCAATAATGGGTTGACTGGATGCTGTATCTCAGTTTTTCTCAGCTCAAAATGGAGATGTGGCCCGCCAGAACTGCCACTATTCCCTGAAAAAGCAAACCGCTCTCCCTTCTTTAATATAAATTGATCTTTTAGAGGTTCAAGGTTGACTTCAAACGTTTTATTTTCATACTGTTGTTCCCGGACCCACTTTTCAATGGCCGGGCTAAATTTATTGAGATGCCCGTAAACAGAAGTGTAACCTGAAGGATGGTCGATGTATATTGCATTTCCATATCCATTGGCAGACACTGAAATTCGGGAAATGAACCCATTCTGGATAGAAGAGACAGGAAGACCAGTAGTGCCGTTGGTTTTGATATCGATACCTGCATGAAAATGGTTTCCGCGTATCTCTCCAAAATTTCCGTTTAAAATAATTGGAATATTTATTGGGGATGCAAAATTAGGATCCTGGGCATAAGTGAAAAAGCTAACAGAAAGCAGGACAAAAGAGTATATAAATCGTTTCATAAATAATGTAAGACTGGAACTGCGAAAATAACATTTCTGACAACAATTCTACTCCTCAAAATAAAACTCATGTTTTATCAATTTGTTAAAAATGTTATTTTTGTGAAGAAATCGTCCGATAATGACTGAGAAAGATCAACACCTGATTGATGAATTAAAAATAAACATCAGGCGCTTAATCAATTGCCTTGAAGAATCGAGGAGTGAATTGGTGAAACACAAAAATGCAACCAAAGAACTCGAATCAGCAATTATTGCTGATAAAGAGAAATTTGAGGAACTCAAAAAGCGGTACGAGAATTTGAAAGTGGCTAAAGCTTTGGCCGAAGGCGATCCTGAGAATCAGGCGGCTAAGCAAAAAATCACTAAGCTGATTCGTGAAGTGGATAAATGCATCTCACTTTTAAATCATTAAACGGATCATGATGGAGGAAGAATTTTCAATTAATGTTACGATTGCCGACAGGCGTTATCCAATGCGGATCAATCGTAGTGAGGAAGAGAAGATACGTAAGGCCGCAAAAATTATAAATGAGCGGATTTTACAATATCAACAACGATATTCAGGGAAAGATAATCAGGATTGTTTGGCCATGTCGGCACTACAGTTTGTGATACAAATCATGGATTTAATGGATCAGTCAAATAGCGATCAGTCTATGAAGCAAATTGAAGAAATTAATAAACAACTGGTAACGTATCTCGATAATATTTAGCGTTCTAAAAACTTATATATCGCCGCATCTCGATATTTTCTAATGGGTCAGACCTATATGAGAGGAAATATCGGAATGCGGTATTTTTGTAAATAACTAAATAAAATTAATTGATGAGTTGGACATATATATTCGTAGTTGTAGCATTTGTTCTTGGTTTTCCAATTTCATATCTGATTTGGGAAAAGGCATTGCGCAGGAAGAAAGAAAAGTTAATCCGTGAAGCCGAGTCCGAGGCTGAAGTTCTTAAAAAAGACAAAATATTGCAGGCAAAAGAAAAATTCCTGCAATTGAAAACAGAACATGAAAGATATATCAACGACAAAAACAACAAGTTTCTTGTTATTGAAAATCGGGTAAAACAAAAGGAAACCGAATACCTTCGAAGGAAGGATGAGCTATCGCGCAGTATCAGGGATTTTGAAATTGAAAAAAAGGAATCTGAAGTTATTCGTGAGAACCTGACCCATCAACTCGAAATTGTTGAGATGAAGGGTGAGGAAGTTGAGAAAATGCACCGCCAACAAGTTGAACAGCTTGAAATTATTTCAGGTTTTTCGGCCGAAGAAGCAAAAGCTCAGTTGACGGAGTCATTAAAAAACGAGGCTAAAACGGAAGCCATGTCCTACATTCAGGAAATCATGGACGAAGCGAAACTCAATGCGAACAAAGAGGCCAAGAAGATTATCGTTAAATCAATTCAACGAGTTGCATCCGAAACCGCCATTGAAAATGCTGTAACCATCTTCAACATTGAAAATGATGAAATCAAAGGGCGTATTATCGGTCGTGAAGGCCGTAACATCAGGGCTCTTGAAGCAGCTACAGGCGTAGAAATCATTGTTGACGACACACCTGAAGCGATTGTGCTTTCTGCCTTTGATCCTGTGCGTCGCGAAATTGCTCGTTTAGCGCTTCACCAACTTGTAACTGACGGGAGAATTCACCCTGCCCGTATTGAAGAAGTTGTTAACAAGGTAAGCAAACAGATTGAAGAAGAGATAATTGAGACTGGGAAACGCACGTGTATCGACATGGGAATTCACGGGATGCATCCTGAACTGGTGCGTTTGGTTGGAAAAATGAAATACCGTTCTTCCTACGGTCAAAACCTGTTGCAACACTCGCGCGAAACGGCAAACTTGTGTGCAATTATGGCTGCAGAACTTGGGTTGAACCCAAAGAAAGCACGGCGTGCCGGTTTGCTCCATGACATAGGAAAGGTGCCCGATGAAGAACCAGAATTGCCACATGCCATTTTAGGTATGAAGTTGGCTGAGAAATACAAGGAAAAACCCGATATCTGCAATGCCATTGGTTCTCACCACGAGGAGGTTGAGATGCAAACATTGATGGCTCCCATCGTACAGGTTTGTGATGCCATTTCAGGTGCACGTCCGGGCGCACGTCGCGAGGCTGTTGAATCGTATATTAAGCGGTTGAATGAACTTGAAAACATGGCCATGTCGTACCCCGGTGTAATGAAAACTTACGCTATTCAGGCTGGTCGCGAACTGCGCGTTATTGTTGGAAGCGACAAGATTTCTGATGCTGAATCAGAACAACTTTCGTATGATATTGCCAAGAGGATTCAGGATGAAATGACCTATCCCGGACAAGTTAAGATTACCGTGATTCGCGAAACACGTTCGGTTAGTTACGCAAAATAAAAATTTCTAAAAATTAAATAGAAAATGGGTTGCCGGGAGGTGACCCATTTTTATTTCTACTCTATATTTGATCCATATTTTTTTATTTCTTAGATGAAATAAATGTTTGCAAAACAAAACATTAGATTAAGATCGCTTAATTTTAATCTATATTCTATTTACTCTTTTCTCATATTTTCCACATTCAACTGATTCTGATTTAATTTCGGGAAACGATTCTTGTTTCATAAAGACATATTCAGATCAATAAACAAATAAAAGAGTGAACAATGACAAATAAACCGCAATTAAACTTTTGGCAGTTATGGAACATGAGTTTTGGGTACTTGGGTATTCAGTTTGGTTTTGCTTTGCAAAATGCAAACGTTAGCCGTATTTTCGAAACGCTGGGAGCCAAAGTTGAAGATATACCTATTTTATGGATTGCCGGGCCAATTACCGGTTTAATTATTCATCCGATAGTTGGGCATTTGAGCGATAAAACCTGGAACCGACTTGGAAGAAGGAAACCCTATTTTCTGATTGGAGCAATTCTGGCATCTTTATCCTTATTGGTTATGCCAAACTCGCCTTACCTATGGTTTGCAGCCGGTATGTTGTGGATTATGGATGGATCGATCAACATGTGCATGCAGCCCTTCAGGGCATTCATCGGTGACATGTTGCCTGAAGATCAACAAACAAAAGGTTTTGCCGTTCAGACATTCTTTATTGGGGCCAGCTCGGTGGTAGCTTCTTTGTTGCCATATATATTGGCTAATTGGTTTGATGTCGGAAATACCGCTCCTGAAGGGCAGATACCACCTTCAGTAAAATGGTCGTTTTATCTGGGAGGTATTGTTTTCCTTTTAGCCGTTCTATGGACCATTCTCAGAACCAGGGAATATTCGCCAAAGGAGATGGACGAATTTGAAGCTAAAAAAGCAGATGAAGGCGAACACGAAGAGATACATTTGGATATTAACACGAAAAGCTATTATACACAAGGGCTTGTTTTACTTGGAGGCGGTTTGGCTCTTACCTTTCTGATTTATCTTTTGAATTTATATTCGGGGCTTTATATCCTATCGGTTGTTTTAATGGTTTATGGCGTATTGCAGATCATGACTGCCAACCGTTTTTCAAAGGGAAAAATCAATGGAATGGTTGAAATAATCCATGACATGAAAAACATGCCAGTCATTATGCAAAAGCTGGCATGGGTACAAATGTTAACATGGTTTGGACTTTTTGCCATGTTTATTTATTGCACACAAGCCATAACCAGTTTTCACTATGGCAGTACCGATCCGCAGTCGGCCATTTATAACGAAGGCGCCAACTGGGTTGGTGTTTTAATGGCTGTTTATAATGGTGTTGCAGCACTAATCGCTTTTTTAATTCCTGTAATAGCGAAAAAGATTGGCCGTGTTCTGACCCATGCCATTTGTCTTGTCATTGGTGGTGTTGGACTGGCATCGTGGTACATTTTTAAAGATCCACAAATGTTGATTATTTCGATGGTTGGAATTGGTATTGCCTGGGCGAGCCTTCTTACCATTCCGTATGCCATTCTTGCCGGTTCGTTACCACAAAAGAAAATGGGGATCTACATGGGGATTTTCAACTTCTTTATTGTGATACCGCAAATTGTAGCTTCTGCCATTCTGGGTTTGCTGGTCACAAAAGTATTTGGGCATCAGAGTATTTATGCTCTTGTTTTAGGCGGATGTACTATGATTGCAGCTGGTATTTTAATGTTGTTTGTAAAAGATAATTACGATAAAGCATGATGGTGAAGAAGAGTCTTTGGAATGTAAGTTCCGATCAATTTATCAACGAAAAAGAGAGCATCATGCGCAATGGTAATGTTTACCAGATTGCGAATGGCTACATGGGTTACCGGGGTACGCTCGATGAGTTTGGTCCCGACGAATTGGTAGGAATTACGCTTGCCGGTATTTTCGATCGGGTGGGAGAGGCTTGGCGTGAACCGGTAAACGCGCCCAATGGCGGTTATACAAAAGTTACGCTTGATGGTGTTGAAATTTCGGCACTAGCAACAACAGTAAGCAAACATGCACAAAGCCTGAATCTTGAAAATGCGGTTTTCGATCGAGAAACTGATTTTTCGTCACAGGGGAAAACGTTGAAAATAAAATCGACAAGGTTTTTAAGTGCAGATAAACCGAACCTGGGAGTTATAAAGTATAGTCTAACATGCGATGAAAACGCTAAAATCAAGATCAATACCGGGATCGATTACAATATTTGGGATTTGAATGGACCTCATTTGATCAACGTTTGTGCTGATAAAATTGGTAAAGCATTGATTGTTAATGCCATTACAAACGAAAACTCGAAAAAAGTAGCTGTTGCCGAAATGGTTGATCTTGCATTTGGAAAAGAAACGAACAAGGTTCACGGCAATAAAAATTTGAGAGTGATCGAACTGGATGTCGAAGCAGGGAAAACTTATGCATTCTACAAGTATTTTGCAGTATTTACCGAAAATGATCCAATTAACGTTTCTGTGAATGAAGCGGCAATAAGCAGTGTCATTGAAGCAAAAGCACTGGGTTATGACGCATGTTTGAAAAATCACAATGCCGAATGGGCAAAAAAATGGGAATACTGTGATGTGATCATCGATGGCGACGATGAAGCACAACAAGCGTTGCGTTACAGCATTTTTCAATTGTTGATAGTCGCCCCGGTAAAGGATTCCGGAAATTCAATCCCGGCCAGGGCGCTTTCAGGGCAAGTATACAAAGGGGCAATTTTCTGGGATACAGAAATGTTTATGTTCCCATTCTTCCTCTATACCTATCCCGAGAAAGCGGTAGAGTTGATGCGTTACAGGATAAAAACGCTCGATGGCGCCCGCCGGAAAGCCAAAACAGAAAGCATTGGTTTCAATGGCGCTTTCTACGCTTGGGAAAGTCAGGAGACCGGCGACGATGCCTGTACTTATTTCAACATTGGCGATCCTCATACCGGACGCGATTTGCGCACACACTTCCGCGATAAACAGGTACACATCAGCGGCGACGTGGCCATTGCTATGTGGGAGTACTTTAAACTTACCGGTGACGACTCGTTGTTATTGGAAGGCGGCGCCGAAGTGATTTTGGAATGTGCCCGTTTCTACTATTCATACTCATACTTCAAGAAAGATAAAAACCGTTACGAAATCCTTGATGTGATTGGCCCCGACGAATATCACGAGCGCGTAAACAACAACGCCTTTACCAATATGGTTGCCAAGGTTACCTTTGAAATTGCCAATGATTTGGTGGATTATCTAACGGTAAACCATTCTGTTGAATTCAAAGCTTTGGTTGAGAAAATAAATATTAACGATGAACTGCCCATGTTTGTTGAGGCGGAAGAGTTAATGTACGTTCCTCAACCCGATAAAGAAACCGGAGTTATCGAACAGTTTGATGCCTATTTTAAACTAAGGGAAGCTACAATTGAGGAGTTGAAAGCGAAGATGATTCATCCAAATGAATATATGGGTGCTGGTCAAGGGCTTGCGGTGCCAACCAAAATAATAAAACAGGCTGATGTGGTGGCGATGTTAAACGTTTTTAAAGACCGCTATTCAACTGAAATAAAGAAAGCAAACTGGGAATATTACGAACCGCGTACCGAGCATGGTTCAAGCCTTAGCGCTTGTGCTTATGCATCGGTAGCTGCTGAATTTGGCAACCTCGATTTTGCATACGACTATTTTATGAAAACAGCTAAAATCGATATTGAAGCCAAGTATAAGGTTTACGTTGGAACTATTTTTATGGGGGGGTCGCACCCGGCTGCAAACGGTGGCGCCTGGATGACAGCTGTTTTTGGGTTTGCTGGTGTGAGGGCCGATCAAAATGGTGTTATCATTAACCCGAGGCTTTATAAAAAATGGAATAAACTTCAATTCAATATTATTTATAAAAGCGACCGGTTTAATGTGAAAATTACCCAAAATGAAGTTGAAATAGTTGCTGATGCATCCAACAAAAGTAAACATGCATTTGTCGTTTCAGGTAAGTCGGTTGGTTGCACTCCAGGTAATAAATATCAAATTCCAAATTCCTGTGCTTTATGAAGAAGAAAACTATTTTTTTTCTGCTTTTAATTGCCTGTATTGTTGGCTTTGGGCAGGATAACCTGAAAAACCTGCCGGAATTTAGCTTGCCACTTACCAGTAAGAAGTATGTTATAGCGCACAATATGACCAATATCATCAGGTACAAAGGCCATAAAATTGAAGATTGCGGCGATCCGCAGTATTATTCACCCACCGGAAACGTTACCGAAAACTTGGGAGGAATGGTACAGGTAAACGTGATGTATGACAGATATTTCAAAGATTCAACCCTGGAAAAGACCGTTGAGTTTGAAATGCGTACCGCCATGAAATGCGGGATTGACGGGTTTCAGTTTTATTATCCTTTACGTCAGAGAGGCCCTGACGATGACATCATTATCACCTACTTTAAGGTAGCAGACAGCTTGCAACTCGATTTCAAATTAACGCTTTGTCCATCACATCCCAGCGAATTGAATGAGGATGGCCGGATTGCAGAATTTGCCCGCAGGATGAATTATATTTTCGATGCGGTTGGTCATGATAATTCGCATTGGCTTAGAACACCCGATGGACGATTGATCCTGTATCTCTGGTATGGTGAACAAATTGCCGACATTCCTAAAGAAACAAATGGATTACCCCGGATGTATTATGCTGCCAGGGCTTACGATAAACTGGACAAGAAGGTAAATGAGAACTTTGCTTGTGTGATTGCCATAAACCATGAGATAAGTGAAAAAGAGACCAACGAATTCCTCGATTATTTCCCCGCCGTTTGGATGTGGACACTCGCTTATACCGACAACTATGTTGGAAAAATGGTTGTCAGGGTTT
>Ga0209373_10001740_pt1 | contig 24299 bp, 18 predicted proteins | sample Higcelweek5metaG_FD_187173 | JGI IMG/M metagenome (GOLD analysis project Ga0209373, IMG submission 187173) | Freshwater pond sediment microbial communities from the University of Edinburgh, under environmental carbon perturbations - High... | ecosystem: Environmental > Aquatic > Freshwater >... | reverse complement strand
TGCAGCATCTGCGGGACATGGACATCCAGGTCAAAAGCTTCATGAGCACCCTGGAGGATGACGAGGCCGACCGCCTCAGGCAGTCGCTGCGCGGAACGCCTTCCGCACAGACCGAGGTGGTGCGCCGCGAGGTGCAGCCCGGCGTCATCGTGCGCAGCCGCAAGGCCAAGCCGGGGGCTGAGGACCATCACGACGAGCCGCACGTGGCCGCCGAGGCGGAAACGCACGCGGCCCACGAGCCGGAAGCCGTCGAGACAGCCCCGGAACCCGTGGTGGAGGTGAAGGCCCCTGCCGCGCCCCAAACCCCGGAGGCCGAGACTCCGGAGCCCGCAAAGGTTGTTCGCCGCGCGGCGGAAAGCGTTGCGGAACAGCCCGCCCGCGTCATCCGCCGCGAGGAAGCGCCTGTTGCGTCCGCCGCGCCCGAAGCGCCGGCCCAGCAGCCCAAGGCCAGAATCATCAGCGCACCCAAGGCCGAGCCTGAAACGGTGGAGACGCCTGTCGCCGAGACCAAGGCAGCGCCTGTTGTCGCGCCCGTCGCCGAGACCGTCGCCGAGACCGTCGCGGCGCCCGTCACGGAACCCGTGGCCGAGCCTCCGCTGGCTGAAGCAAAAGAACCTGCCGCGCCCGCCGGAGCCCCCCAGGCCGAAGCCGCCGCTGCGGACAAGGCCCCTGGCGAGAAGGCCGAGGAATCCGAAGACGACAAGCCCAAGCGCAAGCCCAAGCGTGAAGTCATCGTGCCCGCAGCTCCCCAGGTGCGCATCATCTCCCGGCCGGAGCCCGGCAGCATGCCGCCTCCCGCCCCCAGGCGTCCCGAGTTCTCCGCCACGCACCACGAAGGCGGCGCGCGTCCCTATACGCCACGTCCCAACAGCGGCGCGCCCGGCGGCGGCGGCGGCTACAATCAGCGTCCTGCCGCTCCTGGCGGCGGCGGCTACGGCCAGCGTCCGCCCGCTCCCGGCGGCGGTTCCGCCTACGCCCCGCGTCCTTCCTCCGCTCCTGGCGGCGCCCCGCGTCCCGGCGCGGCCCCGGCCGTTCCGCCCAAGGAAGGCGACGACCGCGCCCGCAGAAAGCCGCATCGCGTGGTGGAGTTCCCCGGCGGCGGAGGTTCCGAAGAAGATCGCCGCAAGGCCGGAGCCGCTGCGGCCAAGAAGAAGCCCAGCTTCGCCCCCGCGCCCATCGTGTCCGAAGACGGCGATGCGCCCATGCGCCTCAAGTCCTCCCGCCGCAAGAAGCATCGCGGCGGCATGGAGCAGCGCGAGGAAGTGAAGCCCGTCGGCAAGCGCAAGATCCGCATCGACGAACATATCCGCCTGTCCGACCTTGCGCACCAGATGGGCGTCAAGGCCCAGGCGATCATCAAGGTCCTCTTCGGCATGGGGTTGATGGCCACCATCAACCAGGCCCTGGACATGGACACCGCCACGCTGCTGGCGGGCGAGTTCGGCCATGAGGTGGAGAACGTCTCGTTCGACGAGCAGGAATTCCTGTCCGCCACCGCAACCGACAGCCCGGAAGACCTCAAGTCGCGGCCTCCCGTGGTCACCATCATGGGCCACGTCGACCACGGCAAGACGTCTTTGCTCGACGCCATCCGCATGACCAGCATCGCCTCGGGCGAGGCGGGCGGCATCACCCAGCACATCGGTGCGTACCACGTCGCCACCAACCGGGGCGAAGTGGTGTTCCTCGACACCCCGGGCCACGAAGCCTTCACCACCATGCGCGCCCGCGGCGCACAGGTGACGGACATCGTCGTTCTGGTGGTCGCCGCCGACGACGGCGTGATGGACCAGACCCGCGAAGCGGTGAACCACGCCAAGGCGGCCAAGGTGCCCATCGTGGTTGCCGTGAACAAGATCGACAAGGAAGGCGCCAACCCCGACCGCGTGAAGCGCGAACTGGCCGAGTTTGACCTCGTGCCGGAGGAATGGGGCGGCACCACCATCTTCGCCAACGTGTCCGCCAAGCAGCGCATCGGCTTGGACGAACTGCTCGAGATGATTCTGCTCCAGGCCGAGGTGCTGGAGCTTAAGGCCAACCCGAGCAAGCCCGCCCGCGGGCACATCGTGGAGGCCAAGCTGGACAAGGGCCGTGGCCCGCTGGGCACAGTGCTCATCCAGGAAGGCACGCTGAAAAACGGCGACGCCTTTGTCTGCGGCACCGTGCACGGCAAGGTGCGCGCCATGTTCAACGACCAGGGCCGCAAGATCAAGCAGGCCGGACCCGCCATCCCTGTCGAGATTCAGGGCTTTGACGTGGTGCCCGAGGCAGGCGACGAGTTTGTGGTGGTGGCCGACGACAAGGTCGCCCGCAAGATCGCCGAAAGCCGTGCCTCCAAGCAGCGCGAGAAAGACCTCGTGGGCAAGAGCAAGGTCACGCTGGAGTCGTTCCTGCTCTCCAAGCCCGCCAACGAGGCCAAGAACCTCAACCTGGTGCTCAAGGCCGACGTGCAGGGCTCGCTCGAGGCCATCTCCGAGGCCTTGGTCAAGCTCTCCACCGACGAGGTCAAGATCCAGGTGGTGCACGGCGCCACGGGTGGACTCACCGAGAGCGACATCCTGCTGGCCTCGGCCTCGCAGGCCATCATCATCGGCTTCAACGTGCGTCCCACGGCCAAGGTCAAGGACATGGCCGACAGCGAGCACGTGGAAATCCGCTTCTACGACATCATCTACAAGCTGGTGGGCGAGATCAAGGACGCCATGAGCGGCATGCTCACCCCCGACATCCAGGAGGTCTACCTGGGCCAGGCCGAGGTGCGCAACACCTTCAGCGTGCCCAAGGTCGGCATGGTTGCCGGCTGCGGCGTTGTGGACGGCAAGCTCACCCGCGCGGCCAAGGTTCGCCTGCTGCGCGACGGCGTGGTCATCTACACCGGCCAGCTCAGCTCGCTCAAGCGCTTCAAGGACGACGCCAAGGAAGTGCTCAAGGGCTACGAGTGCGGTGTCGGCCTGGAGAACTTCAACGACATCAAGATCGGCGACGTCATTGAGGCCTTTGAGACCAAGGAAGTCGCCAGAACGATCGATTAACGCGTGGAGGCATTGCCTTCGCGTCCGGGCGGGCTTAAATGATCATCGGCGTGTTGACCCTGGAGTTCCGCCTGCACGGCAACGACTCGCTCAAGGGCAAGCGCCAAGTGGCCCAAAGCCTAAAACAGAAGCTGCGCAACACGTTCAACGTGGCTGTAAGCGAAGTGGACGCCCAGGACAGGCACCAGAAACTGGTGCTGGCGGTAGTGACGGTTTCCGGCGAGACCACGAAGGTTGAGAGCCGGTTGTCCAAGGCCCTGGCGATGGTGGAAGCCATCTCCCCGGCAGAGTTGGTGCGCTGCGGCACGGAAGTGTTCAGCAGCACCGGAGAGGTTGAATGAAGGCTTCAGGTTCAAGAAGGTCCATTCGCATGGGCGACCAGATTCTCCAGGAGCTTGCGACCATGCTCCTGGAGGAGGTTCAAGACCCGCGCCTTGAGCTGGTGAGCCTGACCGGCTGCAAGCTCAACGCCGACATAAGCATAGCACTTGTGTCCTTCACCGTAGGTGGCGGCCCAGAACGGCGCAAGCTGGCCCTGGATGGCCTGAACAAGGCCAAGGGGTTCCTGCGTTCTGGCCTGGCCCGGCGCATGAACCTGCGCTCCCTGCCCGATCTGCGCTTCACCCACGACGACTTCCTTGAGGACATGGTCTATGCCAAGCCCGGTCGCGCAGATAGCTGACCTCATCCGCAAGAGCGACCACTTCCTGGTGGCCTCCCACTCCAACCCGGATGGGGACGCCATCGGCTCAAGCATCGCCCTGGGCTACATCCTCTCGGCCATGGGCAAGCGGTTCAGCCTGTACAACCCGACGGGCGTGCCGCACCAGTTCGACTGGCTGCCCATGCCCGGCCCCATGCACAGCACCCTGCCCGGGGCCGAGGCCAATTGGATCTTCGTCCTTGACTGCGGCACAGCGCAGCGCGTGGGCGACGAACTGCACAAGGTCCTGGGCTCGCGGCCCGTGGTCAACATCGACCACCACCTGGGCAACCCCAATTTCGGGCAGTTCAACTGGGTGGACGATTCGTACGCCGCCGTGGCGGCCATGATCGCCGAGCTGGCCGACGAACTGTGCGTGCCCCTCACCGGGCGCTTGGCCGAGGCCATCTACCTGGGCATCGTGACGGACACGGGCTTCTTCACCTTCGACAACAGCGATCCGAGGGTTCTGGAGCTTGCGGCGCGGCTCATCCGCCTGGGGCTCAAGCCCGGCGAGATCAACGCCAAGATCCGCAACCAGTGGAGCGTGAGCCGCTTCCGGCTCTGGGGCGAGTCTTTCGCCACCACGGAGATGTTCTTCGGCGGGCAGGTGGCCGTGGCCTATGTGACCCAGGACATGATGGACCGCACCGGCACCGACAGCGCCGACTGTGAAGAGATAGTGAATTTCCTGCGCCGGCTGCGCGGCACCCGCGCCGCGGCGATCCTGCGCGAGCAGACCGACGGCGCATACAAGTTCAGCCTGCGCTCCACCGGCGCCGACAACGTGCAGGCCGTGGCCGCGCGATTCGATGGCGGCGGTCACCGCAACGCCTCTGGCGGCACCATCGCCGACACCCTGCCCTCGGCCAAGAAGCGCCTGGTGCAGGCACTTGGCGAAGGGCTCGGACTGGTGTAGGAACCGTATGGGCAGAAAGCGCAAAAGAAGCGCGGCGCAACTGGACGGCCTTTTGGTGCTGAACAAGCCCAGCGGCCCCACAAGCGCCGGGTGCCTGAACAGCATCAAGCACGGGCTCGGCCAGGGCAAGATCGGCCACGCCGGCACCCTGGACCCCTTGGCCGAGGGCGTTTTGCTGGTGCTTTTGGGCCAAGGCACCAAGGTGGCGGGCTACCTCACCAGCGGGGCCAAGGTCTATTCCGGCATGATGCGCCTTGGCGTCACCACCGACACCTTCGACATGGAAGGCAAGGTGCTTGAGGAAAAGGCGCTGGACAATATTTCGCAAGAGGACGTGCGGGCGGCTATCCTGTCCTGGAAGGACCTCACGGAACAGGAAGTGCCCGCATACTCTGCGGCCAAGCACGAGGGCAAGCCCCTTTACGAACTCGCTCGCAAGGGCGAGGCCGTGCCGGTCAAGGAGAAGCGTATAGAGGTGTATGAGGTCGAACCGCTGGAGATAGAGCTCCCCTTTGCAAGGTTCAGGGTACGTTGTCTGGCAGGCACGTACATTCGCTCCCTGGTCCACAGCTTGGGGATTCGGCTCGGGTGCGGAGCAGCGCTTGCGCAGCTCACGCGGGAGGCGTGCGAGCCCTATGGGCTTGACGCCGCTTACAGCCTGGATGCGGTTCTTGGCGAGCCGGAGCGTTTTGCCGAGCGGGTGATCCCGCTGGCCAAGGCGCTCCCGCACTGGCGCACCATCGTTCTTTCCCCCACTCTGGCCGCCCTGGTGAAAAACGGGGCCTGGCTGCCGGTGGGCGGACCAAGCGGACAAGAGCTTCTCGGCGAATCCGGGGAGCAGGTCATGCTGGTTGAGGAAAGCGGCGAACCGGTTGCGCTGGCGCAGGCCCTGCCCAAGGACGGCATGCTGCGCTGGACTATCCTGCGTGGATTGTGGGCAGACGCTGCCACCACCACCTGAACGGGGAGCTTTCTGGCACAACAGTCTGGTTTTCATAAAATTCCAGACGAGGAGGATACTGCTGTGGTTATGACGCCTGAAGGAAAGACCCAGGTTATTGAGAATTTCAAGCGCAAAGAGGGAGACACAGGCTCCCCGGAGGTTCAGGTGGCGCTTTTGACCGAGCGCATCACCTACTTGACTGAGCACTTCAAGGTGCACAAGAAGGACTTCCACTCCAAGACCGGCTTGCTGAAGCTCGTCGGCCAGCGCCGCAAGCTTCTCAATTACCTGAAAAACAGCGATATCCAGCGCTACCGTGATCTGATCGAGCGCCTGGGCCTTCGCAAGTAGAAGAATCACCGCGCGCGGGCGGGGGCCGGAACCAAAGGCCCCTGCCCGCGCACTTCCCGCGACGGGCGCCCCTCGCCCGTCCATAACCGCGTCCCAGACGCACACGAGGCTCCAGACCCCTTTAGTTGGCTGCGGAGAGCGTTCTTGCGACACACGCAAGAGCCCTTCCCCAAGCCGGCTAAACATCGGGCAGGGAGCACGCGCCCGGACGGCAACCATTCAGGAGAATTCATGCTCGTACCTCACAAGAAGATAAGCCTTTCCACCCGCGCCGGGAACATGGACATCACGCTCGAACACGGGCTGATGGCCAAGCAGGCCAGCGGCGCCGTGTGGATCCAGTCCGGCGGCACCGTGGTGCATGTCACCGCCGTGAGCCAGCCGCTGGAGATCGACCGCGGCTTCTTCCCCCTCACCGTGAACTACCAGGAAATGTCCTACGCTGCGGGCCGCATCCCCGGCAGCTACTTCCGCCGCGAAATCGGCCGGCCCAGCGAGCGCGAGACCCTGGTCTCCCGTCTCATCGACCGCCCCATCCGCCCCATGTTCAAGAAGGGCTTCCGCGACGAGGTTCAGGTCATCGCCACCGTGCTTTCCGCCGACAGCACCATCAACCCGGACGTGCTGGCCATCACCGGCGCCTCCTGCGCGCTGCACCTGTCGCACATGCCCTTTGAAGGCCCCATCTGCGGCGCCCGCGTGGGCTACGTGGACGGCCAGTTCGTGCTGTTCCCCTCCTACAAACAGATTGCCACCGAGAGCAGCCTGAACCTGATCTTCGCCGCCACCCGCTCGGCCATCGTCATGGTCGAGGGCGGCGCGAGCTTCGTGTCCGAGGAACTGGTGGCCGAGGGTCTGGAATGGGCCCACAAGCAGCTCACCCCCATGTTCGACCTCCAGGACGAACTGCGCGAAAAGGTCGGCAAGCCCAAGATCGAAGTGACCGTGAAGAAGCCCGACGAGGCCATCGCCTCCCTGGTTGAGGAGATCGCCACCCCGTCCCTCAAGGCCGCCTTCGCCATCACCGAGAAAATGGCCCGCCGCGAGGCCAAGGAGATCGCCAAGGCCAAGACCCTGGAGGCCGTGGCCGAGAAGTTCGCCGACATCGCCGACAGCGCCAAGCAGGCGTCCACCCTGGTGGGCGAGCTGGAGAAGAAGATCGTGCGTGAGCGCGTGCGCACCGAGAAGATCCGCCTGGACGGCCGCGACCTCACCACCGTGCGTCCGCTGTCCATCGACGCCGGCGTGCTGCCCATGACCCACGGCTCGGCCCTGTTCACCCGCGGCGAAACCGCCGCCCTGTGCGTGGCCACCCTGGGCTCCTCGCGCGACGAACAGCGCATCGAGACCCTGGTGGGCGAAGACACCAAACGCTTCATGCTGCACTACAACTTCCCCCCCTACTGCGTGGGCGAAGTGCGCATTCTGCGCGGCCCCAGCCGCCGCGACATCGGTCACGGCGCCCTGGCCGAGCGGTCCATTCTGCCCGTTCTGCCCAGCGCCGACGACTTCCCCTTCACCCTGCGCGTGGTCTCCGAGGTCATGGACTCCAACGGGTCCTCCTCCATGGCCACCGTGTGCGGCGCCTCGCTTGCCCTCATGGACGCCGGCGTGCCCATCAAGGAGCCGGTGGCGGGCATCGCCATGGGCCTCATGAAGGAAGGCGATGACTACATCGTCCTCACCGACATTCTGGGCGACGAAGACGCGCTGGGCGACATGGACTTCAAGGTGGCCGGCTCCGCTCGCGGCATCACCGGCATCCAGATGGACATCAAGATCACCAGCGGCATTCCCTACGACGTTTTGCGCCGCGCCCTGGCGCAGAGCCGCGACGCGCGCATGCACATCCTGGATCACATGGCCATGTGCCTGGCCGCCCCGCGGCCCCAGCTCTCCGAGCTGGCCCCGCAGATGGAAGTGGTGTTCATCAACCCTGAGAAGATCCGCAGCGTCATCGGACCCGGCGGCAAGAACATCAAGGCCATCACCGCCGAGACCCAGGCCGCCATCGACATCGAAGACTCCGGCAAGGTGGCCATTTTCGCCCCCAACACCGAGAGCCTGCGCAAGGCCAAGGCCATGGTGCTGTACTACGACCAGACCCCGGAACCGGGCCGCAACTACCTGGGCACCGTGAAGAAGATTCTGGAAGTCGGCGCGCTGGTGGAGATTCTGCCCGGCGCCGAGGGCATGCTGCACGTGTCGCAGATGGACGTGGAGCGTGTGGAGCGCGTGGAAGACCTGCTGCAGCTGGGCCAGGAAGTCTGGGTCAAGGTCATCGAGCTGGAGCCGGGCGGACGCATCCGCCTGTCCCGCAAGGCTTGGCTCATGGAAGAAGCCGGACAGGAAGTGAACCTGGACGAGTTCCGCCGTCCGCCCTCCCGCGGCGATGGCCCCGGTGGCCGTGGCGGCGACCGTGACCGTGGTCGCGGCGGAGACCGTGGCGGTCGCGGTGGAGACCGTGGCGGACGCCGCTAGGCCATAACAAAGATTCAAACGGGCTGCCCCTGGCGTCCCGGCCTCCCAGAAGGAGCGCCGGGCGTCGGCGGGCAGCCCTTTTTGTTTATGGCAAAAGCGCGCGCGGCGCTTTACGCCAACCGGAAGCTCAGGCCTCCGGCGACAGCGTGCTGGTGTCCACCGGGCCGGGGAAGGGCCGCACGTCCCAAGGCAGGCGCTGCTTGGCGCGCTCAAGGGCGTAAGCCTCCACTTCCTGGTGCCACAGGGCGAAGTCCTTGAGCAGGCGCACGGCCAGCGGGGTCAGCTCGTAGCCCTTGCGGCCGCTGGCTTTGCCAAGAAGCGGCTCGCCCAGGGCCTCCTCCGTCTGCTTGATGCGGCCCCAGGCCGCACGGTAGCTCATGCCCAGCGCCTTGGCCGCCTGGTTGAGCGAACCCAGGCGCTCCACCAGCTCCAGCAGCTGCACGCGCCCCAGGCCGAAGAGCATGCCGCCCTCAGACTCCAGCCACAGATGCACGCGCAAAACAGGGGCCGAAGCGGCGGTCAGGATCTCGGGTCCGCTCATTTTTTTTGCACTCATGAAACCTCCCGGCCTCTGGCGCTTTACACGCCGGGGGCATCGTCTGCATATGGCAGAACCTGGGCGCAAGGTAAAGAATTTCCACGCCTGCCCCTTGGCAGCGGCCTTTTCGTGCCTACATGACCAGATCGGCCACACTCCGCTCGTCCAGGATATCCATGCAGCCAACAACCATGACACAGTCCCCCACCCGCCTCATCTGGAGCCTCTCGTGGCCCCAGGTGCTCATGATGTTCTTCAACTTTCTCATCGGGTTCGTGGACGTCTGGGTGGCCGGGCAGATAGACCACCGCGTGCAGGCGTCGCTGGGCATCATCACCCAGTCCCTGTTCCTGTTCCTCATCATCGCCATGGCGGTGGCGGGCGGGGCCGTCGCGGCCATCAGCCAGTCGCTGGGCGCGGGCAAAACCCTGCGGGCCGAGCGCTACACCGGGCTGTGCCTGGCCATCGCGGCGGGTTCCGGGCTGGTGTTTCTCCTCGTGGGCCTGCCCCTGCGCGACCTCTTCGTGCGCGCCTTGCAGGTGCCCCAAGACATCGCCCCCCTCACCGGATACATTCTGGAAGTCTTTCTCTACACCCTGCCGCCCTATTACATGATGATCATGCAGAACGCGGTGTTCCGCGCCCGCAGGCAGGTCATGGTGCCGCTGTACACCATGATCCTGGTGACCCTGGTGAACACCCTGGGCGATCTGGGGCTGGGGCTGGGCCTGTGGGGCCTGCCAAAGCTCGGCGTGCAGGGCGTGGTCTGGTCCACCTTCTCGTCCATCACCCTGGGTGCGCTGTTCGGCCTTGTGGTGCTGCGCAGGGAAGGCATCCTGCGCCGGCGTCTTTTTGCGCCCTTCTGCTGGGTGCGCAAGGCCTTTCCATACCTGTTCAAGGTGGCCTGGCCCGCGGGGCTCATGCAGGTCGTGTGGCATTCCGGCTATCTGGTGCTCTTCGCCATCACCGCCAGCCTGCCGGAAAACAGCGTGGTGGCCCTGGCGGGCATGGCCGCGGGCGCGCGCGTGGAGTCCATGCTCTTTCTGCCCGCCTTCGCCCTCAACCTCACGGCCAGCATCCTGGTGGGGCACCTGCTGGGCGCGGGCAAGCCGGATGAAGCCAAACGCATGGGCCTGCGCATCCTCGGCATCGGCCTGCTGGGCATCGGCGTTTTTGCCGCCCTGCTCTGGCCGTTTCTGGGCGACATCGCCGCCTTCATCGCCCCCAAGGCGGAGGTGCAGACCGAGGCGGAAAACTATCTCGTGTACAACGTCCTGGCCATCCCCTTCACTCTGACCACCATGATCTTGGCCGGGGCGCTGGCCGGGGCCGGGGCAACGCTGTACAACCTCGTGGGCATGGGCCTGGGCACCTGGCTGGTGCGCCTGCCCCTGGCCTACGTTCTGGGCCACATCGTGCTGGGCACCGCCACGGGCGTGTGGATCTCCATGCTGGCGTCGCAAGCCTGCCAGGCCTGCATTCTCTTCTATCTTTACACACGAAAGGATTGGCAGCGTTTTGCCATGTCCAAAAACCGCAACGGAACACACCGATGAGCACCTGCGAGAACTTCGAACACATTTGCCTGAAGCACCAGGACGAGTACAAGGCCGCGCTCTGCGCCTGTCCAGAGGTGACCTCGGACTACGCCTTCGCCAACCTCTATGGCTGGGCCGAGCACTACGGCCTCAGATGGCGCTTCGCCCACGGCCTGGTGTGGATCAAGCAAACCCCTGCCCCAAGAGGTGCTGTGGCCCCGGTGGGCGACTGGACCCAGGTGGACTGGGCCGCCCTGCCCTGCCTGCAAGGCCCCATGCGCTTCACCCGCGTGCCCCAGGCCCTGCTCGACATCTGGCAGAAGGCCTTTGGCGGGCGCATCCGCGCCACGGAAGCCCGCGACCATTTCGATTACGTGTACTCCGTGCCGGAGCTGGTGGAGCTCAAGGGCAACAAGTTCCACAAGAAAAAGAACCTGCTGCGCCAGTTTGAGAAAGGCAACATCTTCGAATACACGCCCATGCAGGACGACTGCGTGGAAGAGGTGCTGGACATGCAGGCCGAGTGGCACGGCTGGCAGGAGCACACCTCCGAGGCCCTGGTGGCAGAAAACCAAGCCATCTCGCGCGTGCTTAAGGTTTTTGACCGCCTGAAGAGCCTGCTGGGCGGCACCATCCGCGTGGGCGGCAAGGTGGTGGCCTACACCGTGGGCGAATGCCTGAACAAGGACACCATCGTCATCCACTTCGAAAAGGGCGACACCCGTTTCAAGGGCATCTACCAGGCCATCAACCAGCACTTCCTGTCCGCCCAGGAGGACCGCTTCACCTTCGTCAACCGCGAGCAGGATCTGGGCGACGAAGGCTTGCGCAAGGCCAAGATGTCGTACAACCCGGTGCAGTTCATGCAGAAGTACGATGTGGACCTGGTGTAAGCCCACCCTTTCGCAGCCATGACCGCCGCCGCGCGCCCGCGCCTTGTGGTCCTCGGCCTGGACGGTCTGCCGCTTTCGCTGGCCCGCGCCCTTGCGCCGCATGTGCCGAATCTGGCGCGGCTGCTGCCTTCCGCGCGCGCCATCGAGTCCGAGCTGCCCGAGCTCTCGCCCGTGAACTGGACGAGCTTCTTCACCGCCACCGGGCCGGGAGCGCACGGGGTGCATGGCTTCACGGTGCTCGATCCCCAGACGTACAGCTTGCGCATCAGCAACTTTGCCGACGTGCGCACGCCCACGATCTTCGCCCGCCTGGGCGAGGCCGGGTTTGTTTCGCGCGTGCTGAACCTGCCGAACATGGCTCCGGCCGGCCCGCTGCGCGGCATGCTGGTGGCCGGGTTCGTGGCCGAGAGCCTGGACGGCGCCGTGTTCCCGCCGTTTTTGCTTGGCCCCTTGCGCGCGGCGGGGTACCGCGTGGAGGGCGACACCACGCGCGGCGCTGCGGAGCCGGAATATCTGCTGGACCAGCTGCGGCAGTCGCTCTGCGCGCGGCGCGCGGGCCTCAATCTGCTGTGGCCGGACCTGGCCTGGGATCTGTTCGTCTGCGTGCTGACGGAGACCGACCGCCTGTTTCACTTCCTGTTCCCGGCGGTGGAAAACGCCGGGCACCCGCTGCACGGGGCCTGCCTGGCCTTTTTGCGGGAGTGGGACCAGCTTGTGGGCGAGGTGCTGGACCGCTACGACGCGCTGCCGGAGCCCAAGCGGCTCATCGCCCTTGCGGACCACGGCTTCTGCGCCCTGGAGACGGAAGTGGACCTGAACCGCGCGCTGGTCCAGGCCGGGTTCCTGCACCTGCACCGCCCGGCGCGCGACGAGTGGGACGCCGGGGTCATCGGCCCGCGCACGCGCGCCTTTGCCCTTGATCCGGGCCGCATCGTGCTGCACCGGCGCGGAGGTTTCGCGCGCGGCTGCGTGGGCGAGGCCGAGACGCCCGCCCTGCTGGCGGAGCTGCGGGAAACGCTTCTGGGGTTGACCTGGGCGGGCCGCAAGGTCATGAAACAGGTGCTGCACGGGCGCGAGCTGTACGGGTGCGAAAACGCCCCGGATTTGATCTGCGTGCCGGAGCGCGGCTTCGACCTCAAGGCCCGGTTCGACCGCGCCGAGGTGTTCGGACATTTTGGCCGGTTTGGCATGCACACTCCGGACGACGTGTTTTTTGCGGATACGGACGCGGGCGGCAACGCCGATGTTTCGCGCCTGCGCGACACGGGCAAGCTTGTGCTGCGGCATTTCGGACTTGGCGACACACCAGACGACAGGCGAGGCGGACTCATCCTATGAGCATTGATTTCGAGCGCGAGCTGAACCCGGCCCAGCGGGAGGCCGCCCTGCACATGGGCGGGCCCGTTCTGGTCATTGCGGGCGCGGGCAGCGGCAAGACGCGCACCATCGTTTACCGCCTGGCGCACCTGGTGCAAACCCACGTGGAGCCGGAAAACATCTTGCTGCTGACCTTCACGCGGCGCGCCAGCCAGGAGATGCTGCACCGCGCCGGGCTGGTGCTGGGCCGCCCGCTCACCGGGGCCAGCGGCGGCACCTTCCACTCCTTCGCTTACTCCGTGCTGCGCCGCCACGCCCTGGAGGCCGGGTACCCGCAGGGACTCACCCTCATGGACCGTTCGGACTCCGAAGATCTGCTGGGTGAACTCAAGGCCCACCTCGACCTGGGGCGCGGCGATCGCTCGTACCCCAAACGCGCCACCCTGGCCGATGTCATCACCAAATCGCGCAACAAGGAAATTCCCATCGCGGGCATTCTGGACCGCGAGGCCTACCACCTGCTGCCCTATCAGGCGGACATAGAGCGCCTGGCCGAGGAATACCACAAGGCCAAGCGCACGCAGGGCCTGATGGATTACGACGACCTGCTGTTCGAGCTGGAGCGCCTGCTCTTGGAGCACCCGGAGATCCGCAATGGCTTGCGCCGCCGCTATCCCTTCGTCATGGTGGACGAGTACCAGGACACGAACCTGGTGCAGGCCCGGCTGGTGCGGCTTCTGGCGGGCGACGCGGGCAACGTCATGGCCGTGGGCGACGACGCCCAGTCCATCTACGCCTTTCGCGGCGCGGTGGTGGCGAATATTTTGGACTTTCCGCAACATTTCCAAAACGCCAAGCTCATCCGCCTGGAGCAAAACTACCGCTCCACCCAGCCCATTCTGGACCTGACCAACGTGGTGCTCTCCGGCGCGCAGCTCAAGTTCGACAAGCACCTGTTCACCGACCGCCAGGGCGGCCCCAGGCCGCGCATCATCCAAACCTTGAGCGACCAGTCCCAGGCCACCCAGGTGGTGGGGCTCATAACCGACATGGCCAGCCGCCACCCCCTGCACGAAATCGCCGTGCTCTTCCGCGCGGGCTACCAGTCCTACCCGCTGGAAGTGGCCCTGACCCGCGCCGGGCTGCCCTACCGCAAATATGGCGGCGTGCGCTTCCACGAGGCCGCCCACGTCAAGGATATTTTGAGCTATATGCGCCTGGCGGCCAACCCGGCGGACATGCTGGCCTGGCAGCGGGCCCTGGGCTTCTTGAAGGGCGTGGGCGGCAAAACGGCCAGCAAGATCGCCACGGCGCTCTTGTCCGGCGATGCGGCGGGGCTGGAAAAACACAAGAAGCGCTTCCCGGACCTGAACCCGCTTCTGGCCGAGCTGGACGCCTTGCGCCGCCTGAACCAGGCCCCGGCCGCAGCGCTGGACCGCGCCATGAGCTTCTACGCGCCCACTCTGGTGCAGCTCTATCCGGACGACTACCCCAAGCGCCAGGCGGGCCTGGAGCAGCTTTCGCAGATCGTGGCGAACTACAAGACCATCGAGGACTTTTTGGCCGACCTGTGCCTGGACGGCACCCAGGCCGAGGACGACCGCACGGAAAACGCCGTGGTGCTCTCCACCGTGCACTCGGCCAAGGGCCTGGAATGGCGGGCGGTCATCCTTATCGATCTGGTGGAGGACCGTTTTCCGTCCAAGAAGGCCATGCAGCGCCAAGAAGACATGGAGGAGGAGCGCAGGCTCATGTACGTGGCTTGCACCCGCGCCAAGGACGAGCTGGCGCTCATCGTGCCGGGCTCGGTGTTCAACCGCTTCAACAATTGCCGTGAGCCGGCGGTGGTGAGCCCCTTTGTGGCCGAGCTGCCGGACACCGTCGCCGACCGCTACACCGAGACCTACACCGGCGGCCTGCGCCTGAAGGACGAATACCTGCGCCCCGGAGTCATGACCCGCGACGAGGGCTACCTGCCTCCCGTGGTCTGCCCGGAGCCTCCGGTGCGCCCGGCCTATGCGCCAGGGGCGCGCCCTGTCAGCGCCGCCGATGCGCCCCACGCGCAGTACGACGCAGCGCCGCCGCCCAAGAGCGCCATGGACACGGCGCAGTCGCGCTTCGGCCTGTGCGAGCACAAAATCTTCGGGCAGGGCAAGATCATCGCCGAGATTCCGCCGGACAAGTACCGGGTGAACTTCCCCGGCTTCGGCCTCAAGGTCATCGTCAAAAACTACGTCAAGCTGCTCTAGCCTCCGGTTTCGGCCGCTAGGCCTTTGCCGCTTGCGGTGCGGCCTGGGGCGGCAGTTCGTCGATCTGCTCCGGGTTCAGGTGCGTTTCGGCGTAGTCCTTGTAAACTCCGGAATTGAGGAACAGGGCGAAAACGTCCGGGTCCACGTGCTTGTCCTTGCACATGAATCCCAGAATCTTCACGGCCTGCGAGAGTTTCATGGGCTCCTTGTAGGGCCTGTCCTTGGCGGTCAGGGCCTCGAACACGTCGGCCACGGCCAGCACGCGCGCCTGGAGAGACAGCGCCGCGCCGCCGATGTGGTTGGGGTAGCCCGTGCCGTCCAGCTTCTCGTGGTGGGCGCCCGCGAACTCCGGAATGCGCGCCAGGCGCTTGGGAAACGGCAGGCGGGAAAGCATGTCGATGGTGACCACGGTGTGGTCCTCGATGATCTTGCGCTCCGCGTCGGTGAGCGAGCCCTTGCGGATGGAGAGGTTCAGCACCTCGTCCTCGGTGAGCCAGGGCAGCACCTTGTCGCCGTCCGTGTAGGTGCGCGCGGCGATCTCCTTCACCCGGGCGATGCGCTCGTCGCTCATGAACTCGCCCGGCTTGTTGCAGGCGATGATGAACTCCAGGTCGTCCTCCAGCGCCTGCCGGCGCTGTTCCATGTCCTCGGTAAGGGCGAACATGTCCGAGCGGGAGGCCCCGGCCCCGGCCATCTCCAGCAGCCGTTCCAGCAGCTCCGCCTGCAGCGTCTTGCCGATGAACTTGAACCGCGTGGCGACCACCTCGATGCGGTCCACGATGGCCTCCAGCTTGGTGGCCTTGTCCACCACGTGCACCGGGGTGGTAATCTTGCCCACATCATGCATCCAGGCCGCCAGCTTCAGCTCCTCCAACTCGTTCTCGTTGAAGCTCACCCCCGCGTAGGGGCCTTCGGTCTGGGCGTTTATGGCCTCGGCGATGCGCATGGTCAGGTCCACCACGCGGTCGATGTGGCCGCGCGTATACGGGCTCTTGGCGTCGATCGCCGCGGCGATGCTCTGCATGAACGAGTACAGAAGGGCCTTGAGGCCGTTGATGAGCTGGGTGTTGGTGAGGGCCACGGCGGCCTGGCTGGCCAGGGATTGCACCGACGCCAGCCCCACGGGCGAAAAGCCCGTCACCGCTCCCGTGGCCGCATCTTTGGCGTTCAACAGTTGCAGCACGCCGATGATCTCATGCTCGTGGTTCTCCATGGGCATGACGAGCATGGACTGGGAGCGGTAGCCGGTGGAGGCGTCGTAGCGGCGCGTGCCGGTGAAGTCATAGCCCTCGGCGCAGTAAACGTCGTCGATGTTCACCACCTCCCGCGTCAGGGCCACGTGGGAGGAGACGTTGGCGTGGTTCGGCTGGCCGTCCCCGTCATACAGGTTCACCGGCGGCAGGGTGATGGCGTTGCCGCTGGCGCCGCCCAGGCGAACATTCATGGTGTCGTTCTGCATCACCACGAACTCGAGCTTTGCGCCCGTCTCGTCCACGATGTAGAGCGTGCCGGCATCGGCGGAGGTGATGGACCGCGCCAGGCTCACGATCATCTCCAGCAGCCGGTCGCGGTTCTGCTCGCCGGAAAGGGCCAGGCCGATGTCCGTCAGGTGCTGCAGGTGCTCGGTAAGGCGGGCCACCTGCTCGCGCAATTCCTCAACAGTGGCGGGGTGCTGCGTCGCCGTTTCGCGGCGCGCCGCCTGGTCCCTCTGCTCATCGGTCATGGATGTGCCCCCGTTCTGGTCGCCCCAAAAAGCCCGTGCGCAACGTCATTGGTGAACCGCTAGCACACATTCCGGCGGCTGGGAAAGGGGGGCGGGCGACTGTTGCCCGCAAAGCGGGAATGGAGTACAAGGCCTCGGTCACGCTCTTTCGCACACCCTTTTTCCAGGAGCCCCTGTGCCAGCATCCGCCCATCAGCAACGCATCCTCACCGCCATCCTCGCCGTGGGCCTGGTGGCCGTGGCTCTGTGGCAGGGCGGCATCATGGTGCTGGCGGTGCTGCTGTGCGTGTGCGCCCTGGGCCAATGGGAATTCGTGGCCATGTTCCGCCCCGGGCCAGAGCACTTCCGCCTGCGGCTGGCCAGCGTGGCCCTGGGCGCGGCCATGCTTCTGGCGGCAAAGTTCGGCGGGCCCCAGGCCGTGCTTTGGATTCTGGCGGGCGGCTTCTGGCTCGCGGCCATGCGCTTCCTGTTCCGCTTCAGCGCCAATCAGGAGACCTCGGACTTCACGGATGAGCTCATCCTGCTGGCCAGCGCGGCCTATCTGCCGCTCATGCTCCAGTTCGCCCTCGGCCTCTCCACCCCGGAAATGGCCCTGGTGCTGCTTTCCACCGCCGTTTCCGACACGGCTGCCTATTATTCCGGCACCTTCTTCGGCAAGGCCAAAATCTGGCCCCAGGTGAGCCCCAAAAAATCCTGGGCCGGCAGCATCGGCGGCATGACCGGCTGCGCACTGGCTGTGACGGCCTTTGGCCTGAGCCTGGGCGACGCGCCCGCGCCCGTGTGGCTGGTTCTTGGCGTGGCGCTCAACCTGGCCGCCCAGATGGGCGACTTCTTCGAGTCCGCCCTCAAGCGCAGGCTGAACGTCAAGGATTCCGGCACGCTCTTGCCGGGCCACGGCGGCCTGCTCGACCGCATCGACAGCCTGCTCTTCGCCCTGCCCTGCTATGCCCTGTTCAAGCAGGCCCTGCCCTTGTTCCCGTAAGGCCCGGCATGAAGACCTACATCTCCACCTGGCCGCCCCTGGCACCGGAAGCGCCGTTCCCGCGCCGCCTGGCGATTTTGGGCAGCACCGGCTCCATCGGCGTCAATGCCCTGCGCGTGGTGGCGGGCCACCCGGACCTGTTCCGCGTGGAGGCCCTGGCTGGGGGCAAAAACGCCCGGCGCCTGGCCGGGCAGGCGGCGGCCTTCCGTCCGCCCGTGCTGGCCGTGCTGACCGAGGCGGCGGCAGCGGAACTGCGCGGCCTTCTGCCCGCGGGCTACCTCCCGGAGATCCTCGTGGGCCCCGCTGCCTACGAAACCATCGCCGCCAGCGCGGAAAACGACCTCGTGCTTTCGGCCATCGTGGGCGCGGCGGGCTTTCTGCCCACCCTTGCGGCGGCCAAGGCGGGCAAGCGCATCGCCCTGGCCAACAAGGAAAGCCTTGTGCTGGGCGGGCGGCTCATCCGCACGGCCTGCCGGGAGTCCGGGGCCCTCGTGCTGCCGGTGGATTCCGAGCACAACGCCCTGTTCCAGGCCCTGTGCGGCCATGCGGACAGCGGCTCCGACCTGGCCCGGCTCATCCTCACCGCCTCTGGCGGGCCGTTTCGCGGGCGCGACGCGGCGTTCCTGGCCGCCGTCACCCCGGCCCAGGCCCTCAATCATCCCAACTGGACCATGGGTGCAAAAATTTCCGTGGACTCGGCCAGCCTGATGAACAAAGGGCTGGAGGTCATCGAAGCCTGCCACCTCTACGGCCTGCCCGTGGAGCAGGTGGACGTGCTGGTGCACCCGCAAAGCATCGTGCACTCCCTGGCGGAATATGTGGACGGCTCGCAGCTGGCGCACCTGGGCGTGCCCGACATGCGCATCCCCATCGCCCACTGCCTGTGCTTCCCCAAACGCGTTACCCTGGACATGCCCCGGCTCGACCTGGCCCAGGCGGCCGATCTGACCTTCGAGCGGGCGGATGAGGAGCTCTTTCCCTGCCTGCGCCTGGCCAAAGAGGCCTACGCAGCGGGCGCGAGCCATCCCGCCGTGTTGAACGCCGCCAATGAGGTGGCTGTGGAGCTGTTCCTGGAAGAAAAGATTGGGTTCACGGACATTCCCCGGCTCATAGAGGCGGCGCTGGCCCGCCACACGGCCCTGCCGGAAGACGCGAACGCGACGGATTTGCTGGCCGTGGACGCCGAAACCCGGCGGGCGGTTCTTGACTTGGCCGGAATCGGACTGAGCTGAATAGTACGTGCGCGCCTTTTTTGAAGCGGGGCGCGTCAAGGAGCGTTTGTGGGTTTCATCGCCGTTGTTCTGGTCCTGGGCGGGCTGATTTTCTTCCACGAACTCGGGCATTTTCTGGTGGCCCGGCTCTTCGGCATCGGGGTCAAGGCCTTCGCCCTTGGCTTTGGGCCAAAAATCGTGAGCTTCCAATCAGGCATGACCGAATACAGGCTCTGCGCCTTCCCGCTGGGCGGCTATGTCATGCTGGCCGGAGAATCGCCGGACCATGAGGAAGAGCCGGAGATCCCCAAGGGTCTGCTCTTCAGCCTGCGTCCGGTGTGGCAGCGCATGTGCGTCGTGGTCGCCGGACCCGTCTTCAATTTCTTGCTGGCCTGGGGCATTTACTGGGCGCTCTTCGCCAGCCAGGGGCAGTTGGGACTGGCCCCCTCCATCGGCCAAGTGCTGCCCGAAAGCCCGGCTGAGCGCGCCGGACTGCACGCGGGCGACAACGTGCTCACGGTCAACGGCCAGCCCATCACCTTCTGGGAAGACCTGACCAACCTGGTGCAGGGCTCAGAAGGCAAACCGCTGAGCATGGAGATCAAACGCGGCAAGGACCGCGTGACCCTGAGCGTGCTGCCGGAAATGCGCGAGCGCAAGAACATCTTCGGGGAAACCGTCACCGCGCCCATGCTGGGCATCGTGGCCGCCAAGGAGATCGTCACCCTGGAACTGGACGGGGTGCAGAGCCTCAAGCTTTCGGCCCGCGAGACTTGGCGGGCCATCTCGAACATGGTCATGGCCCTGGTCAAAATGATCGAGCGCGTGGTGCCGGCCGACTCCATCGGCGGCCCCATCCTCATCGTCCAGCTCATCAACCGCGAGGCCCAGGAGGGCATGGTGGGCCTGCTGGCCCTGGCGGCCGCGCTCTCGGCCAACCTGGGGTTCGTGAACCTGCTGCCCATTCCGGTGCTCGATGGCGGGCATCTGGTCATCTTCAGCCTGGAGGCCGTGGCCCGCAAGCCCTTGAGCATGCGCGCCCGGGTTGCGGCCATGCGCCTGGGCATCGCCATGCTGGCGGCGCTGATGCTCTTTGCGACCTACAATGACCTGCGCCGACTCTTCAAATAACAGCCAGCGCCTCATCCTGGCCCTGAACGGGGCGGACGAGCGCCTGCAACTGGTCCTGGGCGCCCTGCCCGGCGAGGACGCGGAGAACGCGGGCGAAGCCGCGCTCCTGGCCTCGCAGGAATGGACCGTGCCCGGCCAGGCGGTGCGTTTTCTGGCCCCTGGCGTCAAGCACATGCTGGACAGCCTGGGCCTTGGCGCGCAATCCATCCAGGCCATCGCCTGCGTCATCGGCCCGGGCAGCTTCACGGGGCTGCGCATGTCGCTGGCCGCAGCGCAAGGGCTGGCCGCGGGCACGGGCGCACGGCTCGCCGGCATCAACCACCTGGCCCTGCTGGCCCACGAGGCGGCGCAGACCGCGCCCGGCGCCGTGCTGGCCCTGTCCTGGTCGCGCCGGGGGCAGGTGTACGCCCAGGCCTTTGCGGACGCAAAGCCCCTGCTGGAGCCATTGGTGCTGCCCCTGACCGCCTTGCCCGAATTTCTCGCCACCCTGCCGCGCCCGCTGTTTGTGCTGGGCGGCGGCCTGCGCCGCAATCTGGCCGTGTTCCGGGAGCTGGCGGCCAGCGATGCGGACCTGCGCCTGCTGCCGCCCCTGTGGGACGCCCCGAGGCCGCAAACCCTGCTGGCCCTGGCCGCACGCGCCGCGTTCGGGCCCGGCCCGCTTGCGCCCGTGTACCTGCGCGCCTCCGACGCGGAGGACAATCTGGCGGCCATCGCCGCCGGGCGCGGGCTTTCCGAGGCCGAGGCCCAGGCCATCCTCTCGCGCGGCAGCCGCACCCTCTCCTGAGTCTTTCCCAATTCTTTCCTGATTTTTTCTTGTGCCCGCGGTCCGGAAACGGCAGAGCGCCGGGCCGGCTTCCTCCCCCTGCCCAGGCAATCCTGGTGCGGGGCCGACCCGGCGCGCGCCGGAACCTTCGCCCGCTGCCGGGCATTTTTTCAGAAAGAATGGACTAGCAGGTCAGACGCCCAATGGTGCTGTTCAACTGGCGGCCCAGCGGGGTCTGATGGCTGAGCTCGCGCTCCACGTTGATGATGCCCTTGAGAACGGTGGAATGCTTGCGCCCCAGGCGTTCGCCGATGGCGGCCAGGGACAGGGCCGTGTGCTTGCGGCAGAGGTAGAAGGCGGTGTTGCGGGCCAATACGGTCTGTTGGCTGCGGCTTTTCGATTTCAGCTCGACCTCGTCAATGTCGTAGCTGCGGCACACGAAAGCCACGATGCGCTCCAGGTCCGGGCCGGAGGAGGACTGGGCCGCGTAGTTTTCCAGCACCTGCCAGGCCAGCTCTGTGGTGATCTGCTGGCCCAAAAGCCGGGCCTTGAGCACCAGATTGTTCAGGCAGCTCTCCAACTGGCGGATGTCCGTGGTCAGCCGCTCGGCCAGCAGGCCGGTGACATCGTCCGGCACCTGCACTTGCAGGCCGCGCGCCTTGCGCCGCACGATCTCCTCGCGGGTGGCGAAGTCCGGGCTGTCCATAAGGGCCAGAAAGCCCGAGGCGAAGCAGGACACCAGCTGGGGGTCCACCTCGTTCAGTTCGCGGGGCAGGAAAGAACTGGTGAGCACCACCTTGCAGCCACGAGCCTGCAGGGCCTTCAGGGTCATGAGCAACTCGTCCTGGAGCTTGCCCTTGCCCTGGAAGAAATGGATATCCTCTAGAAGAAGCACATCGACGGAGTCGCGGAACTCGGACTTGAAGCGGGCGGCCTCCCGCGCCTTGATGGCCAGCACCAGGCGGGTGGCGAATTCCTCGGCCGAGAGGCAGGCTATCGCCGGGCGGCTGCGGTTGCACTTGGCGCTCAGCTGGCGGCCAATGGCGTGCAGCAGGTGTGTCTTGCCCAGGCCCGGACCGGCGGAGAGGAAGAGGTGGTCGGCGGCCAGGGCGTTGTTGCAAAGCCCTTTGGAAGCGGCGCAGGCCAGCTCGTTGCAGGGGCCGACGACGAAATCCTCAAAGCTGAAGCGCCAGCGGGTGTCCGAGATGGGGCGGGGCTGATAGTCCAGGGGCAGAGCCAGGGGCGGAGCTGCCTTTATTTGCGTGCTCCGGGGCTGGGTTTCCTGCACGGCCACGGGTTTGCGCACCACAACGGTAAGCTCCATGCGTGTGTTCGTGAGTTCCTGGGCCGTCTCGCGGATGACGTCCAGCAGGCGCTCACGCACCCAGGTGGCCACGAACTCGTTGGGAGCCTGGAGCTCGAGGACGTTGCCCTCGGCCATGGCGCTCAACGGCTTGATCCAGAGGGTGAAAAGCCCCTGTTCAAGTCGATTTTCGAGTAAGAGAAGCAGTTTTGGCCAAAGGTCCGCATTCATGGAGGCAGGTCTACGCCGTGGGCTCATTTCGGACAATCCCCGCAGACGTCAGAAGCATAAAGGGGCCCCCAGGCGTTCTCTACAATACAACATGCTGAAATGTTTGTATTCATCAAAAAGCCGCGGCGTCTTGTTCCAAAATTTGGGTATGGGAAATGCCCGAAAAACGGGGCTTCCCAGCAGGAGGCTTGTGCCTGCCAACTTCTTGTGAAAAAGGTTACCAACATTCAGAACTCTTGAATTCGACGAATTTTGAAGAATCACATAGATTTTCTTTCACTTCAGTTTTCACGGGAACCATCCAACCTGTGAAACATGCCATAATTGAGAGCACCTCTCACCGAACCCCGGCTGGCCTTGCACACCAGGGTGACGCCCCGGACGCAGGAAGCTGCGCACTTCCCACACCCCACGTGGCGGGAGTCAAAACATTCGTATGAAATAAGTAAGTTAAGAAACTTCATCAACGAACAGCCCAAAGCTCCGCAAAACGAAAAAGGTGGGAGAACTTTGGGGCGCGGGGCGGGCAACGCCCTCTGGCACGGGCGCAAATGAGGCAGGAAAAGGGCCGGGCGCGGGGCGCTACTCCACGCAGAGGCTGAAGCGCGCTGGGGATTTGGACTTGAGCTTGGGCACGATGATGGTCAGCAGCCCCTCGCGCAGGGTGGCGGTGACGGCCTCGCCGTCCACGCCGGGAGGCAGGGCGAAGCGCCGGGCAAAGGTTCCGTGCGCGCGCTCCATGAGATGATAGGCCGCTTCTGGTTCACGCAGTTCGCCCGCGCACTCGCAGGGGCGGTCGAAAGGCCGTTCACCTCGCACCAGCAGGTCACCGTCCACGATGTCGACCACGACCTGCTCCGGCTGAACGCCCGGCAACTCCACCTGCGCGATGACGGCGTCCGGAGTCTCCAGCACATCCGCCAGGGGCGACCAGACATAGCCGTTGGATGGCGTTGGCGGCATGCCGCTGCCGCCCTCATCCAGAAAGCGCTCCATCTGCTGCCGGAACTCGTCCACGCCGCTCCAGGGATTCCACTTTCCTTTGCCCACGGTTCACCTCCATGTCAGCCCTCAAATACCTAAAACATTGTGCCCGCGCAATCGCCGCGCATTCAAATTTGTTGCAAACAAACCAGGTCGTGTTAGGAAATAGGTATTGCAATTCAGATCATAAACAAATATTAGGAATCATTCTTGGTTGGGTTTACGATAACTCTAGGGGGGTTCTATGGACGCACTCATGCTTTCGCGGCTTCAGTTCGCAGCCGCAACCATGTTTCACTTCCTGTTCGTGCCGCTGACACTGGGCATTTCCGTGCTCATTGCCTGCATGGAAACGGCCTACGCGCGCACGGGCAAGCCGGTGTACAAAAACATGGCGAAATTTTGGGGCAAGCTGTTTCTCATCAATTTCACATTGGGCGTTGTCACCGGCATCACCCTCGAGTTCCAGTTTGGCACCAACTGGTCGCGCTACTCCGCCTACGTGGGCGATATTTTCGGCTCACTGTTGGCAATCGAGGCCACTGCGGCCTTCTTCCTGGAGTCCACCTTCATCGGCGTGTGGCACTTCGGCTGGGAGAAGCTCTCCCCCCGGGCCCACGCCATCAGCGCCTGGCTGGTGGCTGGCGCGGGCAACCTTTCCGCCGTGTGGATCCTCATCGCCAACGGCTTCATGCAGAATCCCCTGGGCTTTGAGCTGCGCAACGGCCGGGCCGAACTGACCGACTTCGTCGCGGTCATCAGCAACCCCTGGGCCTGGAACCAATTCGTCCATGTGGTCTCGGCCTCGTTCTGCGTGGCCAGCTTCTTCGTCGCCGGCATCAGCGCCTGGCACCTGCTGCGCAAGAACCACGTGGAGTTGTTCACCAAGTCCTTCCGCATGGCGCTGTATGTGGGCCTTGCCGCCTCCACCATCGTGGCGGTGCAGGGGCACATGCACGGCAACCTGGTGGCCAAGCTCCAGCCCGCCAAGCTGGCGGCCATGGAGT
>Ga0209373_10001739_pt1 | contig 24302 bp, 13 predicted proteins | sample Higcelweek5metaG_FD_187173 | JGI IMG/M metagenome (GOLD analysis project Ga0209373, IMG submission 187173) | Freshwater pond sediment microbial communities from the University of Edinburgh, under environmental carbon perturbations - High... | ecosystem: Environmental > Aquatic > Freshwater >... | reverse complement strand
ATGGCAATTGAACGTGGCGAATTGCCGGTTACAGTTGCAGGCTTTTATGGACTAAAATATCCATTTAAATCACCTTCGCCAAAAAACGGCGATGAACTTTTGCAGTTAGCAAAAACTTTGTTCGAAGGAGATGCGATGAGGGTTGGAACTGGCGGAAAATACTTTGCAAATCCTTCAATAGGAGCCGTTAAAGTCTGGATCGAAAAGTTTCAGGAAGCTTGGGAGCAAAAAACCAATAAATTTAATGTTAAGCGTGCCGAAGTTGAGAATATCGAAAATATTCGCAAAGAAACTGACGCACTTATCTTTGACCTTCATGCTTATCTTGACGCTCAGTTCGAAGTTATTGATTATGAAGAACAGGTAGCTCTTTTTGCTGAGTATTGCATGAATGTTGAAGCTGGTAAGAACTCTCGACAGGTTGAAACTAAAAATGTACCTGATGAAATTACCGAACCAGAATGTGCAAAAGAGCATAAGTCAAATTCGGGTACAAGTAGTATAAATCAGTTGCGATTTGACTTGTTTTTTCCTGAGAACTAAAGGATTTGAAGAGACCAATCCTGTCCCCACACAATTTAATTAACAAAATTTTAAGCATAAAAGAATAAAGATTCACCAATCTACAGATTATCTTTTTATTTTTGTTGGCAAATTATAATCTCAAAGTAAATAATATGAAAAAACTGACACTATTACTGCTGAGCCTGGTCATCAGCATCTCGGGCGTTTTTGCACAGGGCATGGAGCTCACTGACAAATTACCGAGCGATTCCAAAGTTCTTACCGGAACACTTGATAACGGTATGAAGTATTACATCAGATCCAATCCAGTTCCTGAAAAACGTGCTGAATTTACACTTGTTGTAAATGCAGGTTCAGTTCTCGAAGACGAAGATCAATTGGGCTTGGCTCACTTTAATGAGCATATGGCTTTTAACGGAACCAAGAATTTCCCAAAACATGAGTTAATTAATTATCTCGAGTCATTGGGTATGAAATTCGGTCCTGAGGTTAATGCTTACACCTCATTTGACGAAACTGTTTACGGAATTAAAGTTCCTACAGACAATCCAGAATTCGTCGATAAAGGCTTACTAGTTTTATTCGACTGGGCATCTCAGGTTTCTCTAGAAACAGAAGAAATCGAAGCCGAAAGAGGCATCATTCACGAAGAGTGGAGAATGGGTCAGGGCGCTATGGATCGTATGCAACGTAAGTTTTTAGCTGTGTTGTTCCATAATTCTAAATATGCAAACAGACTCCCGATTGGTACTATGGAAGTTGTTGATGGTTGTAATCCTGATGCTTTGCGCCGCTTTTATAAAGATTGGTATCGTCCAGATCTTATGGCTGTAATAGTTGTTGGAGATTTTGATGCTAAGGAAATGGAGCAGAAAGTTATCGATTTGTTTAGTAAAATTGAAAAGAAAGAAAATCCACGCGAAAGAGTTTATGCTGATATTCCAGACAATAACGAAGCATTGGTTTGTGTAGCATCAGATCCTGAATCACCTGTTAGCATGGTAGAATTATTCTACAAACATCCAGTAAAACCAAAAGTTACCGTAGCTGATTACCGCGATGATATGATTGGAATGTTAATGAGCTCGATGATTTCAAACAGATTGTCAGAACTAACACTTCTAGAAAATCCTCCATTTGCTCAAGGTTTTGCTGCATATACAGATTTTATCGGACCAAAATCAGTTTATCTGAGCATCGGAGTTGTTCAAAACAATGATATACAGAAGACTATCGAAGCTTTGGTAATGGAAAATGAGAGAATGAAACAACACGGTTTTACTGCAACCGAACTCGAAAGAGAGAAAGCTTCATTACTCAAGAACATTGAAAAAATGTACAATGAGCGCGATAAACAGAAATCCGAAAATTATGTCGAAGAATATAAAGCTCATTATCTTGCACCACATGTTCCATATCCAGGCATCGAATACGAATATGAATTATTCAAAAAATATATTCCTACTATTACACTTGAAGAAGTTAATGCTTTTGCAGCAACAATGACACCTGAAAAAAACACTGTTATTGTTGTTATGACTCCTGAAAAAGAAGGAGTTGTTATTCCTACCGAAGCAGAAGTATTAAAAATGTATAAGGATGCAGGAACAAAAACAGTTGCTGCTTATGTTGACAAAGTTTCTGACAAACCACTTATTAGCGAACTTCCAGCACAAGGTAAAGTAGCTAAAAAAGCAAAGAATAAAGACTTGGGTTACGAAACTTGGACTTTGAAGAACGGGGTTAAGGTTGTTATTAAAACCACAGACTTTAAAGATGACGAAATTCTTTTCGAAGCAAAGAGTTTTGGTGGTTACTCACTTTACGAACAGAAAGATGATATCAGTGCAAAATATGCTGCAGACATCGCTATCGAAAGCGGATTGGGAGACTTTGACAAAGCTGAACTTCAAAAATTCATGTCTGGTAAAAACGTAAATATCAATCCTTATATTGGCGAAATCTCCGAAGGTTTCAGTGGCAATTGCTCAGTAAATGATTTTGAACTTTTACTTCAGATGATTTATGTTTCATTTACTAAACCAAGAATTTCCGAATCTGCTTTCAATTCATATATGAATAAAGAAAAAGGAATTTTGGAAAACTCAATGCTGGATCCACAAACTGCATGGTCGGATACAATGCGTTGGACCATGAGTGGAAATCACCCACGTAAACGCCCAATAACCCCTCAGATTCTTGATGAAGCAAGCTACAAACGCGTAAAATATATTTATAATCAAAGATTTAGCGATCCAAGTAACTTTACTTTCTATTTTGTTGGAAATGTTGACAAGAAACAAGCTAAAGTTTTAATTGAAAAGTATCTTGGTTCTTTGCCAGTTGTTGAGAAAACTGAAACTTTTACTGATTTGGGAATCAGAACACCAAAAGGCGTTATAAGCAAATCTGTAAATAAAGGCAAAGATGCAAAATGCATGGAAGTAATAAATTTCCACGGCTCTTTTGATTATAATGTAAAGAATAAACTCGAATTGGATGCAATCTGCAAAATTTTATCAACCCGTTTGTTGGAAGATATTCGCGAGAAAGAAAGCGGTGTTTATACAATTGGAGCATACCCATCAAGTTTTAAAACTACTCATCAGGGTTATGTTGTAACTATTTTCTTTAGTTGCGATCCTGAAAGAGAAGAAGAACTTAGAACAAAAATATTCGGTATTATCAATTCTTTACAAACCGATGGACTAAACGATGTTGATATTCAGAAAGTAGTTGAGAAGGAAAAACGTGAGTTTGAAACAAATGTTAAGGAAAACTCATATTGGAAACGCTTAATTATGGAAGTTGAAGAGAATAATATTACCATTGCAGATTACAAGAACTATGGCACTATGATTGACCAGATCAGCATAGAATCTATGAAAGCGGCTGCAAATAAGTACTTCAATGAAGAAAATCAAATTAAAATAACTTTACTCCCTGAAAAGTAGGAGTAGTTTCAATATTTAAAAAAACCACCTAAAATAGGTGGTTTTTTTGTTTTATATAAGTCTTATTTTGCCTTTGCTGTCAATAGTAGGAGTGAATATTGAAATATGTGTAACAAGGTGTATGAGTTATTTATCCTTTTATACTTAAAACGGTTTATTGTGGAAAACACGTAATAAAATCCTTCATTTTTTTACTAATTCATATATTTATTGTATATTTGCGTAAGTGGTGTTGTTTTATTTTCAATAATTAGTCATGTTTTTTTATGGTGAATCCAGTTTGCAAAATTAGTTTAGCATACTGCTGCTTGCCTATGAGTTTGTTAATAAATTGATTAAGTAATATTTTAGAATCAACTTTAATTTATAGCTATGAAAAAGTCAATAATGTTTTTAATGATGTTTTCTCTGTTAGCATTTTATTCCTATTCACAAAACAGTCAATCAAAGCATTTCAATTCTGTAAAAGTGATTGAAACAAATAAATTGACAGGACTGCCTTCATTTGTGATATTTAAGGAAAGAACTCTAAACATTGGCGATCTTGATCAATGGATAAAGACAAATTATAATACAGATGAAAAAATTCAGTATAAACTTATTAGAACGGAGACTGATTACATTGGGTGTAAGCATTTCTTTTACAATCAAACATATAGCGGAATTGTAATTCATGATGCTGTATTTATTGTGCATACCCGAAATGGTTATATTGAAAGTATCAACGGAACATTATATTCTGATTTGAAAATATCAAACAGTTTTAACATATCTGAACAAGAAGGCTTACAATTTGCTTTGGCAAAAATCAATGCCGAACAGTATAAATGGGAGATTCCATCCGAAGAGCAATTCATTAAGAAATTTAAAAAGAATGAATCAGCTACATTTTATCCAACAGGGGAAAAGGAAATTATTAATATAAACAATAAATATCTGCTGTGTTATAAATATGATATTTATTCAAGTATTCCTTTACGTAGAGCAGAATATTTTATTGATGCGTCAAATGGGAATAACGTTTTTGTAAACGACCTTTTACAGAGTACAGACGTTTCTGGCACCGCAGTAACAAAATACAGTGGTACAAGGAATATTGTTACCGATAGTTATGGCGGTTATTATCGTTTGCGCGAAAGTGGCAGAGGATTAGGCATTGAAACTTATGATATGAATTCGGATACTGATTATGATTATGCTGATGATTTTACTGATGCTGATAATAACTGGAATAATGTAAATGCCGAGTTTGATGAAGTTGCAACTGATGCACATTGGGGAACAGAAATGACGTATGACTTTTTTTATAGTAAATTTGGAAGGAATAGCATTGATGATAGTGGTTTTAAGTTATTAAGTTATGTACATTATGATTACTATTATGCAAATGCATTTTGGGATGGGTACAGAATGACTTATGGAGATGGAGATGGCGGAACAATGGCTCCATTAACAGCTCTAGATATTATTGGTCATGAAATTTCACATGGATTAACTACAAACACTGCAGATCTTGATTATAGTTACGAGTCAGGAGCTTTAAATGAAGGATTTAGTGATATTTTTGGTACAGCGATTGAGTTTTATGCAAAACCTGGCACAGCAAACTGGACAATGGGCGAAGATATTGGTGAAATAGTACGGTCTTTGCAAAACCCTAACGCTTATGGTTTACCTGATACATATCTTGGCGATTATTGGATGACAGGTTCGTCTGATAACGGTGGTGTGCATACAAATTGTGGAGTACTAGGTTTTTGGTTTTATCTTTGTTCTGCTGGAGGAAGTGGGGTAAACGATAATGGCAATAGTTATACCGTTGTTAGTATTGGAATGGAAAAAGCTGCGGCAATTTCCTATAGAATGCTAACAGTATATTTGACCAACACTTCTCAATATAGTGATGCAAGAATATATGCAATTCAATCAGCAACTGATCTTTATGGTAGTTGCTCACCAGAAGTTGAATCGGTAACAAATGCGATGTATGCCGTTGGTATTGGCGCTCAGTATAGCTCAAGTGTTCTTGCCAACTTTTCAGCAAGTTCTACTTATAATTGTAATTTCCCTGCGAGCATTAGTTTTTATAATAATAGTGTAAATGGCTCATCATATCTTTGGGATTTTGGAGATGGAGCTACTAGTACGTTAAGTAATCCTTCTCATACCTACGCGACTCCTGGCACATACTCTGTGTCGTTGGTTACAACTGGGTCTGCATTGTGTGGAGACGATATTGATACGCTGTTACTTACAGATTATATTACTATTAGTAATTCGTCAGGACCAGTTACTCCATATTGTGAACCACAAACGATGTCGTCTGATACTTATGGGATGGGGATTTATAATTTCACTCTTGGTACGATTAGTAATACAACTATAGGTTCTGAGGATGGGTATCAAGACTATACTTGTTCGTTTGCTACTGATTTGATTGAAGGAAATTCTTATGCCGTAAGTGTTGTAACTGGTTCAGAATATCCCGAAAACGTTAAAATTTGGATTGATTATAATGCTGATGGGAATTTTAATAATACAAGCGAACAAGTTTTTGTTTCGAACGAAATGACACAATATCATACTGGCAATATTTATGTTGAATCTGGAATATTTTTAGATTCTATAATTAGATTAAGAGTTGGGTCAGATTATTATACTTATGAGTTAACTGACGCTTGTGCTGAAACTGAATATGGACAATATGAGGATTATTCGGTACGTCTCCGAGAAAACACTTTTCCACCAGATGTAGATTTCGAGGCAAATTATATCACTATTGGCACCGGACAAACAATTACTTTTACAGATTTAACTCAAAATATTCCGACAGGTTGGCAATGGGAATTTGTGGGAGGGACACCATCGGTTTCCAGTTTGCAAAATCCAACAGTAACATACAACACATTAGGCGTTTTTCCTGTAAAACTCGTTGCGAGCAATTCGTATGGAATAGATTCTTTAACAAAATCTTCCTATATAAATGTTTCAAATGTTTTTAGTTTATGCAGTGGTATTGATTCAACAACTGCAATAAGTGGGATACTGTATGATTCGGGAGGAGTATCAGGAAACTATGGCTACAACGAAAGCTGTTCTATGTTAATAGATCCTAGCTGTGCAATTAGTATAAATTTTACCTTAGACTACTTGAATATGCCAACTTCTTATGATCGATTAAGAGTGTACAATGGCACAACTAATGCTGGGACTTTATTATTAGATTCGTATTTAGTTTCCACTCCAACGACAGTTACTGCAACATCAGGTGCAATTTATATTGAATTTTATTCCAATGGATCAAATAACTATGCTGGTTTTTCGGCTTCTTGGAATTCCGTATTACCTACAAATACGCCAGTCGCTGATTTTATTATTTCTGATGTTAATCCTCCTTTAAATTCACCTGTTGAATTTACTGATCAGACAAGTAATTATCCTGGTTTATGGGTGTGGGATTTTGGTGACGGAACAAATTCTTATGTTCAAAACCCTACCCATTATTTTATGACTCCTGGATTTAAAACCATAAGCCTCATTAGTGACAATTGTTTTTCGAGTGATACTGTTTCTTATTCATTGACAGTTCAAGATACAGCTGTTATTACGATAAATCCAGATTCGATTTATGCCACAATAAATATTTGTAATGATTCTGTAAGTTTTCCTTTAACCATATATAATACAGGTGCTGGAGATCTTGACTTTTCACTGTCTAGCGAAGGGACCGCAAGTAGCTCAACAATCGAATTACTTGCCTTAACTTATGGAGTGGATATTGATGAGGAATATGTACATACACTTAACGCAATTAATCAGTATTATACAGATTACAATCTCACAGCAATAAATACTACAAATGCTGTAAGTTTACAGACTGCCTTAATTGGGAAAGATGTTTTGCTTATTGCTGAACAAGAAGTAGGGTCTTCAACCATATTTACAGGATTTGCAACTGTATTGCAAGACTTTGTAAGTGATGGAGGCACAGTTATATTTTGTGGGACTTCCAATTTTGGCTGTATTTATAATACAGGATTATTTTCGGGAACAGGTTATACTAGTTTGTCAGGAAACACATTGAGTGTGCTAGATAATACACACCCAATTACTTATGGATTTCCGGCTACAATCACTGGCCAAAACGCTACACTGGCACTATCAATATCAAATACGGATGCTGTGAAATTGGTGAGAAACGGAACCTCCGATATTGTTGCCTTCAGAGAGGTGGGGTTAGGAAAAGTAATTTTTATTGCATACGATTATTATGCATATGATAACTATGCAGCACAAATTATTGCAAATGCTGTTGAATGGAGTGGAACAGTGAGTCTTGCAGATTGGATTGAATTGTCTTCCGATTCGGGAATTGTCCCTATAGCGGATTCTGTTGTTATAGATGTTACTATAAACTCGCAGGGGATGAACAGCGGTATTTATAATTCTGAATTAGTAATAAATTCGAGTGACCCATTGAATACATCGATTACAGTTCCCGTTATTTTAACATTAATTGGATCTCCCGAAATTATATTAAGTGAAACATGTATTAATTTTGGTTCTACAATGGAATTTACAAATACTGAGGATTCCATTTGTGTTTACAATACTGGTTGTGATACGCTTGAGTTAACATCTATCACAAACACTTTATCAGAATTCACAACTAGTTTTGATCTTACATATTTGTTGCCAGGAGATTCCACTTTTTTATATGTTAATTTTAACCCTCAAACAGTCTCCACATTTCAGGACACAATTCTAATTTATAATAATGATACGATTGCTGAAATATGTCTTTTAGGTAGCAGCTATTCTGCCCCTTCAATTATTGTAAATCCCGAATCATTTGATGTAAATCTTTCAGCATGTGGAGATTCGGTAACTTTAGAATTGTCAATAGAAAATGTAGGTGGCAGCAATCTAGACTTTTCCATTTTAGGTGCTGGGTCAGGGTCTGGTTCATCAGTTGAATTGCTTGCGTTAACATATGGAGTGGATTTAGATGATGAATATGTAAAGACATTTGAAGCCATTAATCAGTATTATACAGATTATAACCTCACGGAGATCAACACGAGTTCTGCTGCAACTTTGCAGACTGCACTAGTCGGGAAAGACGTTTTATTAATTGCAGAACAAGAAATTGGTGTGGCAACTGTTTTTACTGGTTTTGCAACGGTATTGCAAGAATTTGTAAGCAATGGGGGGACTGTTATATTTTGTGGCACAACCACTTATAGCTGTATTTATAATACAGGATTGTTTTCTGGAACGGGTTATTATAGCGCAACAGGAAATGTCTTAAATGTACAAGATAATACACACCCGATTACAGAAGGGTTACCAGCAACAATTAGTGGACAAAATGGTACATATCTTCTAACTATAACAAATTCTGATGCTGTAAAGCTGGTTAAATACTCAACCTATGATGCAGTAGCATTCAGAGAAATAGGCTCTGGAAAAGCAATATTTATTGCTTATGACTACTACGATTACGATGATTATGCTGCGCAGATTATTGCAAATGCAGTTGAGTGGGGCGGACTAGGTGGATCTTACAACTGGATTCATTTGTCCGAAATATCAGGAAGTGTAGTTCCTTCGGAGTCACAAACCATAGATGTAACATTTAGTAGTGAAGGTTTAGAGGGGGGTGAATATGTTGGGGAAATTATTGTTAATTCTAACGACCCATTGAATCCACAAATAGCTATTCCATGTACACTAAATGTTTCTTATGAACCATGTGGTGATTTCGAATTTGGAATTCCAAATATTTGTAGTGGGCAGGTAAATTTTATCGATAAGAGCTTAAATAACCCTCTAACATGGCTTTGGGACTTCGGTGATGGTTCGCCTACTAGTTCAGAAACCAATCCATCTCATATCTATTCAACAATCGGTGAATATGAAGTTCAATTGATTGTTTGTAATGCCATTTCTTGTGATACAATAAGTTACAATGTTTCTATTGTAAATACAAGTGGACCAATAGCGGCAACATGTACAGTAGGTTCTGTTTATTCTTATACATCTTATGGGATATCAAAAGTTAGTCTTAATACTATAAATAACATCTCTGCAGCAGATCTATCTGGTTATCAGGATTATACTTGTACTAGTAGTACAAGTTTAACTCAGGGCTTGGTTTATCCATTATCAATTGAGACTTTAGGCTCTTATAACAAAAACATCAATGTTTGGATTGATTTTAATAATAATGGTTCCTTTGAAACAGACGAATTGGTTTATGATACTTTAAACTCAGCCTCACCGCATTCAGGGAATATTTTGATCCCATCCACAGCCGTCCTTAATATGCCATTGAGAATGAGGGTGGCTTGTGAAAGGTATAGCTATTCTGCTCCTCAGGCATGCGTAAATGTTTATTATGGAGAATTTGAGGATTATACAGTTTTTCTTCAGCCAAACACATTACCTCCAGATGCTTTATATAATCATAATGTATTGGATTTATGTCAGGGAGCTTTTCAATTTATCGATAATAGTTTAAATTTCCCTACTTCTTGGTATTGGGATTTTGGTGATGGTGTGACTTCTTCCTATCAGAATCCATATCATACTTATAGCATTGCCGGAATATACACAGTTACACTCACAACCTCAAATAGCTTTGGCACAGATGTGCATTCAAGTCAAATCACTGTAAATTCACTAAACCCTGATATATTATTAACTGGTCCACAGGTAATTAATAACACTATTCAATTTAGCACAAGTTCTATTGGTGTGCTATCATGGCAATGGGATTTTGGGGACGGAAGCACTTCATCACTTGCTGTCCCATCTCACATTTATACCGTTTCAGATAATTATACTATTACACTCGATGTGCAAAATGGTGTTGGTTGTTTAGCACATGCATTTTTAGATGTTTTTATTGATAGCCAGGTATATGTTGAGTCGTTAGATTTTGATAATATCGAGATCTTCCCTAATCCAGCTAGAGATATTCTAAATATTGAAAACAATAGCCAGTATAATTATTTCAAAATCGAAATAATATCAGTTAATGGACAAATAGTAAAAAATGCTGTTTTAGATAATAAACTAAGCACTATTGATATTAATGACTTAAATCCTGGAATATACTTTGTCAATATCTATAATGATGAAGCAAAATTTGTTAGAAAATTGACAATTATGAAATAGTAATATTCTCGATACGATTTTAAATTCTGTAGAAGGGATTCGGCAGGGAAGGAGTGTTTTATAAGGCTTAATTTACAATCTTACAAAAAACATTTCTACATCACCGTATCTTAATGAAAGGACTCTGTTTGACAGTCCAGTAATTTTGAAGGTATTGGAACCAATAGTAATATAATCTGCATCGGCACTTAATTCCCATGCTGTAACCACAGTGTCGTTATTCTCATAAGTTTTAATTAAACTGTTATCATCACGAAAATCGTAGACAGATTCTCTAAACTCTGTTGTTTGGTTTTGTGAGTAGTCAACAAATGTATTTATTTTCCATTCATGTTTTATTAATAAACGACGATTTTGGTTAAACTCAAACTCTTGAGTACATGAAACGACAGCAAAACAACAAGCAATAAAAATAAATAGGAGTATAGAAGGTCGTTTTGCCATTAGAAAATGTTTTTAAGTAAGAATGTGTTTTTCGCTCTTATTCCTCTTTCAGTTTTTTCCAAATCACAAATCTCATTGTAGAAATCATGCTGGAAAAATAGCAACCAGTTGTTTTCGGCAGCTTCCGAGAGGATTTCTCTTTTTTCGTTGATGCTAGTCAATGGAAACAAATCGTAAGCTGACACCCATGCCAGCGGAACAGAGGCTTTTGCAGGAATGAGATCTCCAGCAAAGAAAATAGTCTGTTTCGCAGTAGTAATTATTGGAAGCATAAGTCCAGGTGTGTGCCCATAAAATAATCTGAGCTCAGTGTTTTTGCCTATGAGAGTTGGTTTCTCAATTAGTTTAAGATTTGCAGATTCTTTAAGGATTTCAAAGTTCTCTTTCAAATATGACGATTTTTCTCTGTAATTAGGATTTAATGCATTTTCCCATTGTTCTTTAGAAATGTAATGAGTGGCTTTGGGAAAAGATAAGTAAAAACGATTCTCCGCTTTATTAAATTTAGTCGTGCCACCACAATGATCAAAATGAAGATGAGTAAGAACAACATCAGTTATCGAGTCGGTAGAATAACCTGCTTTTTGTAGATTGGATTCTAAATTTTGAGAGTAATCTGTAAAGTAATTATCAGTAGTTTTTTCCACGGGTTCTTCACCAATGCCGGTGTCAATAAGAATAACATGTTGTCCGTCATCAATAAGTAATGAACGACAAGCAGCCTTGCACATATTGTTTTCATCACAAGGGTATTTCTTTTCCCAAATCATTTTTGGAACGACACCGAAATATGCTCCGCCATCAATTTTAAATACAGGAGTGTCTAAAACAATAATTTTCATTATTTTTTGTTAAAATTATGAGTCAAAAATAAATAAAAAGAGAATAGCGAACCAATTTTTTGTAATTTTGCGACAAATTTAAATTTATGAGTGAAGTAAACGAAATAAATACTCGAAAAAAGGACTCTACAACAAAAGTTCTGATTGTGTTGGTAACGCTAATGACATTGGCAATTGGAGTGTTGGCATTCTTATTATATGATGTGTCTCAGCAGAATAAGACAATACTTGTAAAAACAGAGGCAGTAGTTGTTGAGAAGGATAATCTTAAGGCACAGTTGACTTCACTGCTCGATGATTATGATATGTTGGAAACAACAAATGATAGTTTGAATCAGGAAATGGCAAAGGAGAAGCAGCGCATAGAGGCTCTGATTAAGGAACTCGACGGAGTGAAAAATTACAACTATAGTATTCAGCAAAAATACGAAAAGGAGCTAGCATCCTTAAGAAACATAATGCGACACTATGTTTATCAGATAGACAGTCTTGACCAGATGAATAAGGTTTTAATTGCCGAAAATATTCAGATTAAAGACGACCACGAAAGGATTAAAACTGAAATGGATGGGGTTGTTGAGAAGAATGATGAGTTGGAGCTTGTGCTTGAAGGAGCTAGTGTAGTTAAGACTTCTCATATTGGTTTTACCTTTCTCAATCGCAGAGGTAAAGTTACTGAAAAGTCTGCCAATATCGAAAAAATCCAGACAGGATTTACTTTAGTAGCAAACGATTTGGCTACTAGTGGTCCAAGAAGAGTTTATCTTCGCATTATACGTCCTGATGGCTATACTTTATCAGGAGGACAGACATTTGATTATCGCGAAAAGAAAATAACTTATTCGGCTTATAGAGATATTATTTACGAAAAACAAAATCTTGACGTCGTAATTTATTATGATGTTGCTGAGCCACTGAGTATTGGTAAACATACTGTTGAGATATATATGGACGGCAATAAAATCGGGGAAAGTTTCTTCAAAATCGAAAAATAGTCAGACCCGATGTCGTTAATCGCATCTTTAGTTATTCTTAATTCCAATATGCCTGTCATTGACAGGCATGTTGATTACAATCAGATTGTAATAAGTATTTCAGCTTTTATAATTATGGTTCTTTACCTTACTGTAAAATTACTTTTCAAAGATTATTATTACCATTTATTTATAAATGTTTTTCGGGTAGATGTGTCTGGGAAAGAACTTGGAGAAACAAGTGCTGCGGGGAATCAAGCGTCGTTATTAACAGAAATTGCATCAATTTTAAGTGTTGGAACAGCCTTGATGACATCTTTGGTCTATTTTGGGGAGATAGGTAATGTTGTGATAAAACCAGCTGTAATGCTTCTGATTACAACCAGTGCTAGTCTAGGCTTGGTGTTGTTTTATAAAATAAGTTTGGCTGCATTAGGTTGGATTCTTGATATTAAGGAAGTGACAAAGCAGTATTCTGAAATGACTTCTGATATATTTCGAGTTTTAGGAATTATTATTTTTCCAATTTTTTTAATCCTCCCATTTTCGGATTTGTGGCTACAAAACATTCTGATATTCAGCATTATAGCTATCGCATCCGTTTCTGTTTTGGTAAGAGTTTATGGTTTTTTTAATTTTTTGATTAAAATTAAATTTTTTAATCACTACGCTATTTTGTATTTTTGCATTTTTGAAATTTTACCGTTATTATATATTGCCCATTTTGTAGGCAAACTGAGTGTTTAAACATTAATAAAAAATAAGAAGAATGAAGATTAAAAGCATTCTTGTTTCGCAGCCAAGACCGGAGACAGATAAATCTCCCTATTTTGACCTTGCAAAAAAGTACAATCTTAAAATTGATTTTCGTCCTTTTGTTCAGGTAGATGGCATTCCAAGCAAAGATTTTCGTAAGACAAGAGTAGATATCTGCACTCATTCTGCGGTTTTATTCAACAGTCGTACAGCAGTGGATCACTTTTTTAGGATTTGCGAAGAACTAAAAATCACCATTAAAGACACCTGGAAATATTTTTGTATTTCAGAATCGATAGCATTTTATCTGCAAAAATATGTTGTGTACCGCAAAAGAAAAATATTCTTTGGCAATGGCACATTTGACGATCTGATGGATATTATTAAGAAATATCCGGAAGAAAAATACCTTATTCCACTTAGCGATGTCCATAAACAGGAAATCCCAAGTAAGATGACAGCTGCTAATATCGAATTCACAAAAGCAATTCTTTACAAAACCGTCAGTGCAAATTTATCTGATTTACAAAATGTTAATTATGATATTTTAGTTTTCTTCAGCCCTGCAGGCGTTGCATCTTTGCTTCAAAACTTCCCGGACTTTATTCAGAATGAAACCTGTATCGGCGCATTTGGTCCAGAAACAGCTAAAGCCGTCGAAAGCCTAAAACTAAGACTGGACGTTCATGCTCCGGTACCTAACGCTCCTTCTATGACTGCTGCTCTCGAACAGTTTGTTAAAGCAAGAAATAAATAATCAGAGTAGTCTTTATGCTCGGATATGCCTGAAAAAAGAAATTACACTTTCAAGAGGACTTCGGTTCTTAAACTTAAATCTGATATTCAGGGATTATTTGATAGTGGCAAGCGTACAAATCATGAGTTGGTAAAAGTTATCCATCTAATAAAGTATGATTCTTCGACCCCGGGAGTTAAAGTTTTTTTTTCCGCACCCAAAAGATTGTTGCATCAGGCTAATAGTCGAAATACAGTTAAAAGGAGAATGCGAGAAGTAATTCGATTAAATTATCAGGATATTAAAAAACTTTGCAAAGAAAATAGCATAGAATTGCTGGTTGGTCTTGTATGGTTAAAAGAATATGAGGGTGATTACAACAAAATTGAACAGAATATAGTTTTATCTTTACAAAATATTTATAACGAAATATATGAAAAGCTCCAGAGTCATTAAGAATGTTGTTGATTCAGTTTTAAGAAAAACGGTTTCGATATTTGTTGTTCTTGTGTTTGTATTTTCTTCGTTTTCAGCTTTAGCTCAGGAGAAGGATGAGAATTTTGAAACGATAAAGAATCTAGATATTTTTTATTCGCTTTATAAGGAATTGAATTTGTATTATGTTGACCCAATTGTTCCTGGAGATCTTATTAAATCTGGCATAGATGGGATGTTAAAAAAACTCGATCCATATACAGTTTATATTCCTGAGTCTCAAATTGAAGATATTCGTTTTATGACAACCGGCCAATACGGTGGGATTGGATCAACAATTAGAAAAAGCGGCGAATACACAATAATTACCCAACCATACGAAAATAGCCCAGCCGCTAGATTTGGTTTGCTTCCTGGAGACATAATTCTAGAAATTGACGGTCGGTCGATGAAAGGGACAAGTTCTGATCAGGTTTCAGAGCTTTTAAGAGGAGAACCTCAAACAGAATTAAAACTTAAGGTTCAAAGACCGGGCGAAGACAAACCTCTTGATTTTACACTTACTAGAGAGGAAATTAAACTTAACTCTGTTCCTTATTATGGTTTAGTTGATGAAAATACTGGATATATTGCACTTGACGATTTTACAAATACTGCAGCTAAAGAAGTTGGGGAGGCATATAAGGACTTAAAAACTAATTTTAATATTACATCTCTTATTTTGGATTTGCGTGGTAATCCTGGAGGCCTACTGATAGAAGCTGTTAAGATTTGTAATTTCTTTGTGTCAAAAGGTGAAACTATTGTAAGCACAAAAGGAAAAGTGGCGCAATGGGATAAAACTTATACCGCAACTGTCGAGCCTGTTGATACAGAAGTCAAAATTGTTGTTCTTGTTAATCGTGGATCGGCTTCGGCATCAGAAATTGTTGCAGGTGCAATTCAGGACCTTGACCGTGGAGTTATATTAGGACAAAAAACATTTGGTAAAGGATTGGTTCAGACCACACGAGAACTAAGCTATAACGGTATTCTAAAGGTAACTACTGCAAAATACTATATTCCAAGCGGAAGATGTATTCAGGCTTTGGATTATACACATAGAAACGAAGACGGCAGTGTGGGAGTCGTTCCTGATTCGCTTGTAACAGAATTTAAAACAAAGAATGGACGAAAAGTTTATGATGGCGGTGGTGTTAACCCCGATATTGTTGTTGAACCAGAATTGCTTAGCAATATTGCTGTAAGTTTGCTTATGAAAAATCTCATTTTTGATTATGCAGTTTACTACAAACTAAGCCACCCAACAATTGAACCTGCCGACAAATTTGTTTTTACAGATACTGATTATCAAGACTTTGTAAATTGGGTTAAAGATAAAGACTTTGACTATGAAACTGAGAGTGAAGAAAACCTTCGCTTACTTATTGAGTCTGCAAAATCTGAAAAGTATTATGATCAAGCTTCAGCAGAACTGGATATTCTTGCTACTAAGTTTGCCCATGATAAAAATAAAGATTTGATGATTTTTAAAGATGAGCTAAAAGATCTGATTAGTCAGGAAATAGTTGTTAAGTACTACTACGAAAAAGGAGTTATGATTTATGGATTAAAAAATGATCCTGAGATTATAGAAGCCATGCGCCTTCTTAATAACGAAAGTCAATATACGACAATATTAAAGCCATAAAAAAAGTCCGGTTAAAATTCTTAACCGGACTTTTTTTTAATAAAGCAAATTATTTGTTTGTTGGTTCAGTTGTTTTTCCTGAACAACCAGAATGACTCTCTCCAGTCGTTTTACCTGAACAACCTGATTTGTTTTCTCCTGATGCTGTACTACCTGGGCAGCAACCTTTTTTAGCATTTGGACAACCTGGTTTGTAAACAGTTGCTTTGTAATTGATTTCTGCCAATGATGCAATAATTTTATCATTGTCAGTACGGTCATTACGGTACTTTACAACCACAAGGTCTTTTTCGAAATCTGTTGAAACGAATTTTACACCTTTAGTGTAAGCAAGTTGTTTTTTTACTGCTGCAGCGCAATTACCACATTCCATACTGCAAGATAAAGTTACTTCTGAGATATTTGCATTTGCTTTTGTTTCTTTTTTTGCTGTTATTTCTTGAGCAAAAACACTTGTCATGCCTGTAAAAATTAAGGCGATTGAAATTAAAATTACTTTTTTCATACGATTAAATTTATTAGTTGCTAAAATATAAAAATTAATGATTAATTATTCTTCGGTTTGTTTTATTGCAAATCTTATTCCCAAGTAGAACTTTCGACCATGCACTGGACCCCAAATTAGTGATGAATCGAAATGATCACCAAAAGGATTTTCGGATGCAATAATAGGATGCATCTGGGTAAAATTCATAATGTTTTCACAGCCTAAATACATCTCCCATTTTTTAAAGTATTTTGTTATTTGTGCATTAAAAATATTGTAAGCAGGGAATTCTGTATCTAATCTGTGATGAGGAGGATTTAAAGCTGTTGAAGGTATTCTTCCTCCACCATTAAATTGAGCAGTGAAGTCAAATTGCCACTTTTCGAGCGGAGTCTTATATGACATTGTAACAAGTCCTTTGTATTTGCTTGTAAGTGGACTATCCATGAGAACGCCTCCGATTGTTTGCTTTACATCGTTATATCTGAAAGCTGCAGTTGCATCAAGTCCTTTGATGATTTGATATGTAGCTTCTAACTGATAAGTGTTGGAGTATGATTTTCCATCAAGATTGTAAAATCTTACAGTGCGCACGTTTTCGAAATCAGCTATTATCTGATTTAAAAACTCTGTGCGGTAATATTCTGCATTAATTGCCATATCACGATCTCCAATGGGAATATACCATGTTAGATTGGTGCCGAAATTCCAAGCCTCTTCGAGTTTAAGGTCATTTGCAATGTAAATCTCTCGCGAAGAAGCAAGTAAAAAGCTGTTTTCGGCCAATACGTTTGCTTTACGATAACCTTTACCAGCAGAAACACGCCAAGTGACATTTCCGCTAATGTTGTATTTCATATTGAAACGTGGCGTTATTAATACACCGAATTCGTTATGGTAATCGGCTCTGATTCCTGCAATAATATTAAGTTTGTCGAAAAGATTTCCTGTATATTGAAAATATGCTCCCGGCACAATTTCTATTCCATCAAGAATGCTATCATTCAGAATCTGATTAAGATTTTCGTATTTCAAACTTGCTCCAGCATTGTACTTATGGTCTTTGTTACCTGCGAATGCTGATTGCCAGAATAAATTATAATATCCACTATTCTGAGTAGCATCGAAATCTGTCAAACCATAGTATGAATCCTGATTGTGGTAAGTGAAATTTGCAATCATAGCTAAACTTTGATATGTCTTTTCTGGAAAAACATAACCCATTTTATAAAAGGCTTCAAGTCTTTCTGAATTGATAAAAATTCCATAAGGATTAAGTGTGTCGTTTGGTGCATCAAAGTTATGTGTAAACTGTCCACCTTTACGTGTTTCATTAATGTACTTGACGCCAAAACGAATAGTTAAATTGTTACCGAAATAATCCCAACGATTAAAAAAATTATTCTGAGCAATTTTGGGGAAATCAGAAAACCCGTCTTTATTATGGTCTATATCCAATAAGTCGTATTGTGCATGAGCAAAAATCATTGTGCTCCAATTCGGATTAAGCTTGACAGCAGCAGCCACATTTGTTTCAGTTTTTCCAGCAGAACTGAAGAATTGATTAAAAAACAGCAAGTCAGATTTACCAGGTTTTTTATATTCTACATTTATTTGACCAGTAACGGCATCGTATCCATTTATAACTGCCGAAGTACCTTTGGATACTTGAATAGATTCCATCCAAGGCCCAGGTATATATCCAAGTGCATATGGCTGGGAAAGTCCATAAAAATTTGGAATGTTTTCAGTCATCATCTGGACATATTTTCCAGCAAGTCCAAGTAGTTTTATCTGTTTCGCGCCGGTAGTAGCATCGCTATACGAAGCGTCAACAGAAGCATTGGTTTCGAAACTTTCGGACAAATTACAGCAGGCAGCTTTGCATAGTTCTGCTCCTGTTATGTTTTGCACACTTCCTGTTTCCATTCTCGAATAGTGCGTTCCCACCTGACGATCACCAATAATAACTTCGCCCAATATTTGGCTGTCACTTAGTATTACTTCTAAAATCTGTTTATTGTTTTTAACTTCAACCGAATCTGCATTGTAACCTACAAAGCTGAAAACTAGTATTGAAGAGTTTAAAGGTTTGTCTATCTTAAATTTTCCGTTTTTATCACTTGTTGTGCCGATATTTGTACCCGCCCAGTAAATGTTTACGCCAAACAATTCCGTCTTTTTGGAATCCTGCATTTCGTAAACATTACCGCTGATTTGCGCGTTTACTGTGTTCATTACAACAAGCATTATAATAACACCTGTTATTTTTTTCATTTTATTTAATTTGAATAAATACCGAATTTATAACCGCTAAAATTTAGGGTTTTTCAGTATTAAACGCGGAAAACAGAGATAACAGCTCCAAAATCAGAACTGCCAGCATTAAGTTTAATTAATGGTGGTTTTTTGATTATGTGAAAATCTGATAGTGATGCTATTTCTTCCATCACAAGAGATTCATATAAACTGAAACAATTGATGATTGTAGTTGTAAATGGAGTTTTAATAAGGTCAATATCCTGATTGCCAAAGAATAATTGGTCTAAAGCAAAATAGCTGATCTTTGTGTTTTTTAAATGTTCTGCTTCACTATGACAAGAACACATATTATTGTTATCTGAGCAATTTTCACAGCCAGCGTGTTCATGACTAATTTCTCCGAATTCAAAAAGGGCAACGTCGTTATGCTCAGTTTTACAGCCAGAACAGAAATACTGCTCCAGAATAAAACCATTACTTGTTGTAAGCACAACGAGTGCAAGTATAACGCTAAATATGTATTTAATAATCTTCATATAATTCACTACAAAAGTACTGAATTTTGTAATATAAATAACAGCCTGATTGACAAATTGTTATTGAATAAAGCTTGAAAAATACCAAAGTTGATATTTTAGTTTAAATATTGCTGTTTTATAAGGCTAAATAAAGTGCGCGGCAAGAAGGATGTTAGTTTAATGGGTTAGAAATTTGTCAATTGTTTCTACAATGTTGACTAATCCACGATAATTTATTTTTTCTGCTGTATCCGAAATTTTGTGATAATCGTCGTGAATGCCAGTGCTTATAATTAGAGTTTTGAATCCCTTTTTTGCAAATTTGGTTTGGTCGCCTACAAGGTTTTTTTTATTCTGAAATTCAATGCTGTTCTCAGAATACTTTGTTAAGATATCAGGGGATAATTCAAAGTTTTGAGTTTCGAAAATAATCATGTTAGTGGTTTCGTCCAAACGTCCTATCATATCAAAATTTATGACCAGAGATATTTTCAAATTCGTGAATCTTCTTACTTCGAAAAGTTCTTGTGCCCCAAAAAGACCTTTTTCATGAGCACCGGTAAAAAGAAACAAATAATTGAATTCTTTATTTTTACTCTCGATTATTTTTTGTGCTAACAATAAATTTGCTGCAACACCAGAACAATTGTCATCAGCTCCTGGATGAATCTCTATTTTTCCATAGCTTTTTGATAATTTCCCTCCATTTCCGATGTGGTCGTAATGCGAGATGATAATGATAGTTGAGTCGGCTTTGTTATTGATGAAACCTGCTACATTTTGACTTGAAAAAGTCTGTAAATCGTACGTGAAGCTAAATTTATGCAGGTAAGATTTGCAAAAAAACGGTTTAATACCGATGCTTTTAAGTGAAGACGATATGTATTCTGCCGCAAGTCTTTCGTCTGACGAACCACCTTCACGGCCTGCCATATTTTCGGAACTTAAGAATAGTATGTGTTTGTTTAGAAAAATCGAATCCTTTTCAAAACTTTGAGCATAGGTAATTAATGAATGAAGACTAATAATTAGAACTATTGCAGATTTGATAACTAATTTATAACACACATCCATTTTTTATTGATGGTTGATATCTTTTGAAACAGATTGCATTACCTTCCCAGGTGTCGGAGCATCTGATGGTATTTCAATATTATTAAGTATTACTTCATTTCCTTTAATTGATGGATCTATAGATGGTTTTGTCTCAATATATTTCTTTTGTTTTATCAGAGCGTCTTCAGCAGGATTTGGCAAAGTTATTTGCTGTTCAGAAGGAGCATCGGTTTTTATTTCACTCGAAATCTTATCAAAACGAATCTTTGCTCCATCCCACCAGATAGGCGTTGCAGAACGATTTGTATTGCTCTCGTTGAACAAGACTCCTTCTATATTTTCATCAAAATTTTTATCGGCAATATAATCTGGAAGTTTTGTATCATTTGCATCTACTCTAGTTCCAATTGCAATCCAAGTGAATTCAACATTTGAAGTGCCCCCTTGATTTTCACCAATTGTGAATCCATTATTGTCAATTTTTATAATGTGTAAACCATTACAATCGCCAATAGGTGAAATTGTTACTATTGGAGATTCTTCTTTAGAGAGCATTTGTGAGTACGTATCATCAAAAACAACAATAGCTTTCCCATTTACCAGTTTTCCTTTACCAGACTTGTAGATAACAATGTCAGGGGATGACATCGAATATGCTGCAACACGAGTGTTTTCTAACTCAACAATGTCTGCTTGATGACCTGATGTATATTCATCTCCCACATTATAAGAGGCAAAAACTTCTCCCATGGCAACTTGTCCAATAACTTCACCCCTTGCCCATGATCCAAGCATCCCACCATAAAACCCACCACCAACAGAATTAGCAGAATTTTCTGGCATAAATCCTCCACCACTTCCATAACCAGTAGAGCCATAAACACCATAGAATGTTCCACTAGAATTGTTATATGCTAAAGCTCCCCAACCTTGATCCCCAGATGCATCAGAATAAGAACCTAATACACCACCACATCTCCAACCATAGAAAAGTCCACTATAAGCATGATAAAATTTCCCATAAGTTCCAAATCTATAACTGTCGCCATAGCTTGGATTGTTATAGTATCCTTTTACCCCACTTGCAACATCATAATAGCTAGAACCAGAAACATTGTAGTTCTTTTCACCAACAATTGCATTATAATCAGACTGATTGCTTTGAGCAATAAAGTTTTTACCATTGTAGACTTTGACCCATGTCGCGTCATTCATCCAGATTCCACCCTCATAGGTTCCGTTGTAAAAACCAGCCTGGCCATAAGCTCTATGCCACCCACCACCTGCATCTATTACTTGGTTGCCAGTTGAATAATCTTGAAAACCACCCCCTCTAATCGTTCCAGTTGCATGAATCGTTCCACCTCCCAAGCTTCCTACTCCACCTGATGCGATACCTCCATCTGAACGAAGAAAATATGGTGTGTAAATTCCGTTTGAATAACTATTTTGCTGATTTAGTCTTAGCCAAGAATCAGTGCCATCAACAACATATTTACTGGCAACAAGAAAATAACTGCTCGCAGAATTTACCAGACCTGTCGATCCAGTTAAAACTAGGTCTCCAGCATCGTCATTAACACCACCCCTCGCCTGAATTGCAGCTTCACAATAAACAGTGCCACCATTAAAATAAGCTCCACCGGGAGCAATAAAATAACTAGAAGCACTAATAGTTGGGTTGGCTTGTGTGAAATATAAATTTGCTGAAGAATAAATATTATTTGCAATAAAATTTTCATAAGAAGTTCCAGGATTATTTAAAATTGCAATACGCCCTGAACTTTCTATTCCAATTTGCGATGCAACGACACCACCCCAGTGGAATCCCAATCTCGGTGGCGTTGCAGAGCCATTACCAGTCCAATTAGATTCTCTTAATTCCAAGGTTGCCGAATAATATTCTGTTCCAGTTGATGATGATGCAATTTGCCAATCCCCAATCCCGTTGTTAGGAATCCAGTTCCCATAATTACCCAAAAATGTTTGAATAGCTGCAGCACTTGCTGTTCGATGATAATTGTCGCCGCACTTAACCATAATGCCTGTTACCCCTGAACCAACCACATTATCTGTTGTATTAATATAATCTGTTCCGATATATCCTGATGGAACATGAAGACTATATGAAGGAGTAGTTGTTCCAATTCCAACTCTGCCATTGTAACTTCCACCTAATCCGACATACATTGTAGTTGCGGCACCTGCATTGGTCTGAAAGTAGTATCCGTTTGTTGTCCCGCTAGGAACGATAGCGCGATATGCGCCATTTGTTGCGTCTTGGTAATATCCTGCAGTGATATTTGTACCCATAACAGCATAGGTCCCTGCATAAACATTTCCGTCAACATAAGCATTCCCTGTAGAGTGAAAATTTCCGGTGTTTGAACTAATTGCAAATTTAACGGTCGGAGCTGAGCCGCTGGCATTAGTTCCTGACTCAAATACCCAGCCGTAGCCAACAGCATTTTCAATGTTTGACCTTAGTGCCCATGATGTAACATTTGATGCAGCATCGCTTGGAGCAGCTGTTCCACTTGGTGCGTTTGTCCCTCCAGCAGGTGCCATATAGTCATACCAAGTATAGTATGCGGGGTTATACCAACTTATGCCATGCGCTCCTGAGCCTTGACCTAAAGACGTGTTTTGAAATAATTTTCCATCATTTTGAACATTACCACCAGCAATGTGAAGTTTTTGAGTAGGGGCACCTGTACCAACACCAACATTTCCAGCTAAGGCGTTTATGTATGTGTTATTTTGGCTATAATAATTAATAAATGTTGCATAGGCCCCATCAGCAGCATCAAGATGCAAATTGCCATTGGTCGCAGCTACCGAAGCGTATGTCGTTACTCTTCCATTTCCTCCTACCTGCAGATAAGCTCCCCAAGTTGAGTTAGGACCATAAAGGGTGTATCTATCCTGAAACAGGTGAAGGCCAGCTGAAGGCGTTGCTGTTCCAATTCCAACATTAGTTCCATTGTCAAAGATTTGTGAGTTTCCCAGTGAATTTGCAGATGTAAATTTTGAAACATAATTAGTTGTTCCAGATACAGATCCGATATCAGTAGAACTCAAGAATTTTTTCCAAGAGCCCCACGTCGTTGTTCCAGATGAAGTCCTAATCCATAGATTCCCATTTTGAGTAAAACCAAGTTGGTGCATTGGCCCACCAGAGAAATCCGTGGTTGAGCCATAAGGCCTGTACGAAAATACCCCGTGATAAGTACCTCCATCTGAAAGTCCATCAGTTGTATTCTGCTTAAAATCAGCTTGCAATGCAGGTTCGTATGTTTCTGGATTTGGATTTGTGGCTCTTGAGTCATAAGAAATCATTCTTCTTACTCTTGCTCTATCAAATTCGCCAGATATAACATGCGAAGCGTCATGTGTGTGATTACCTTGTGAAACAGTACCAGCTGTTGTCCCAAAAGTCGG
>Ga0209373_10001738_pt1 | contig 24305 bp, 18 predicted proteins | sample Higcelweek5metaG_FD_187173 | JGI IMG/M metagenome (GOLD analysis project Ga0209373, IMG submission 187173) | Freshwater pond sediment microbial communities from the University of Edinburgh, under environmental carbon perturbations - High... | ecosystem: Environmental > Aquatic > Freshwater >... | reverse complement strand
TGCTGCTCCGTTCAGGAGCTCGGTTTTGCCGCGTCGGATCTCGAGGGAGCCGTCGAAGACGGTATCTGGCACATGCCGGAAGATACGCCGCTCGGAATGAACATAAAGGATTATCTGGGCTTAGGCTCTTCAACGATTGATTTTGAGATCACCTCGAACCGCCCGGACTGCTTTTCGATTGAAGGCTTAGGCAGGGAAGCGGCTATTACGCTTGGTACGCCGTTTGCCCCGAAGATGCCCGTCGTTAAGGAAGAATCCGAGCATTTTTCGAGCGACTTCGCGAAAATTGACATAACGGCTCCGGATCTCTGCTACCGTTATTGTTCCCGGATCGTAGAAGATGTAGTAGTCGGGCCCTCGCCGAAATGGATACAGAAGCGACTTCGGGACGCCGGTATGCGTCCGATCAACAATATTGTCGACATCACGAATTATGTCTGCCTTGAGCTCGGTCAGCCGATGCATGCATTTGATCTTGAATATTTAAGCGGCAGACATGTTATCGTGCGGAAAGCCCTCGAGAACGAATCGGTCCGGACACTCGACGGTACGGACAGAGTCTTACGTTCCGATATGCTGGTGATTGCGGATGAAGAGAAGGTCTGTGCGATTGCCGGCGTCATGGGCGGAGAACACTCCGAAATCACGATGTCGACGAAAACGCTGCTTTTCGAGTCGGCGACTTTCGATGCGGTAAGCGTCCGCCGTACGGCCGTGAAGAACGGTTTAAGGACGGAGGCATCGTCCCGATATGAGAAGGGCCTCGATCCCGAAAATGCCCTTCGCTCTTTGGATCGTGCCTGTGAGCTTGTCGAGCTTCTGGGATGCGGCAAAGTGATGAAAGGCGTAATCGATTTGTATCCGACGCATAGGCAGCCGGTACATATCCCTTTCAATCCGGATACGATCAATGCATTTCTGGGCACCGATATCGACGAGGCATTCATGCTGTCCGTCCTGGATAAGCTTGGCTGTACGGTCCATAACCTGGACGGGATTACCGTCTGTACGCCGCCGAGTTTCCGCCCCGACTTAATGTGCGATGCGGATATTTCCGAGGAAATTGCAAGATTCTACGGCTACAACCGTATCACTCCGACGCTTCTTTCCGGGAAAGAAACGACCTTGGGCGGACGTACCGAAGCGCAGCTTGCCGTCGAGAAGATGAAGGACGTCATGGTGGCACAGGGCTTCTTTGAAGCGATCACGTATTCGTTCGAGAGCCCCAAAGATCTTGACAAAATGATGCTGGCCGCAGACGACCGGTTGAGAAAAGAAGTCGTAATTTCCAATCCTCTCGGCGAAGATTATTCTGTGATGAGGACCTCCATGGTGCCTTCCATGCTGCGCGTTGCGGCCACCAACAGCAGTCGCTCGGTAAAGAAGGCGTCCGTATTCGAAATTGCGTATATCTATCTTCCCGGTGATGACGCGAACGTGCTTCCCGAAGAAAGAAGAATCCTCTCGGCCTTCTCCTTTGATACCGATACGAAAGACGATACTGCGGCGTTTTACCGTATGAAAGGTGCCGTAACGGAGCTTTGTACCAACTTGGGCATCCGCAATGTGTCTTTCGAGCCTCTTTCGGATCTCACATACCTCCATCCCGGACGCAGCGCTTCGGTTATCGTTAACGGAAAAACATGCGGTCAGGTCGGTTATGTTCATCCGGATGCAGCCGACAGTTTTGAGGCGCCGGAATCGACCGTACTGCTTCTTCTGGAAGTTGAGCATCTGATCAAGGCGTCGACCGCCAAACGTATCTGTAAGCCGCTTCCAAAATTCCCGGGAATCACGAGAGACCTTGCCATTATCCTGGATCTGTCGATTCCCGCCGGATCCATTGAGAAAATATTCCGCAAGAAGGGCGGAAAGTACCTTGAGTCTTATGCCCTTTTCGATGTTTATACGGGAAAACAAGTCGGCGACTCCAAGAAATCGGTCGCTTACAGCCTTGTATTCCGCTCAGCGGAACGCACTCTGACCGATGCCGATATCCAGGAGGCTTTTACCGGTATTCTGGCGGCTCTCGAAAAAGAACTCGGGGCCCAGTTAAGGTAAGCGCCTATCCTTTACACCGGCCTATCCGGCTCGGATTGTCGGTTTTTGTCGAAAACATGAGACAGTATTAAGATCACCTTCTGGTAGAGTTTTAACCAGGAGGTGATTTTTATGTCCGGTACACTTCAGACAGCTATAGCTTTTCCCGTCGTTTTTCTGGGGATCGTGACGCTCATTTCGGCGGGGCCCGTTCTATACCGCGAAGTCATGGATTCGGCCGTTTTTCAGGCAGAGGCAGTGAACGCATCCGTCGCAAATACCAATAGCTATTCGGTTACCGGTATATGTTCGGGTCAAGATGAGATCAGAATCGTCTGTACATCTCCGGAGCGGCTGCATTTCTATATGCGCACCGTTGAAGATATCGGTACGATTCTCTATGAGGGGGCGGTATCTTAAGTGACGCGCATGAAGAAGGGGATCAGAAGCAGAGCGGGGGGTGCGAGCATATTTCTATGCATCATTCTCTCCCTTGTTATCTTGACGGAAAGCATACTGTTTGCCGCAGCTCTTGAGCGAAGAACGGAAGCAGAAATAATGCGCTGTATGCGTATGCAGGCGGAAGCGGCTCTTTGCCGTTACAACGAACCGCTTCTTAAATATTACGGTCTCTATGGCTTAGGTGCCTCTCCCGGTGATACCGATGTATTTACCGCGTGTTTTGACGGCACCGGGGCAGCGGTCGATATGACCGGCAGCAAGGAGATGACAGCCGCGTCTCTCAGGACGGCGATTGCCGATTATATGAAGGTCCGGGCTCCGGCTATTGTGAGCGCCGATTTGCTAAGCCGGCTGCGAGGCGTTTTGGACGAGATTTACAGCAGCGATTTCTTCAAAGTGACCGGGGAGGGCAAGAACCCCGAATGGATCCATTATCTGAATGATATTCTGATTAACAGCAATCAATGGAGCAGCACGATCTCACAGGCAATCACCTCGGCCAAGATGTTGGACTTTACGGGAACTCTGAACCGTTTTGATGCATTTTGCCAGACATACATAGATACAGCCAAGCAGAAAGCGACTTACTTCTTGCAGGGAGACACGAATCCGGCGATGCTTCTGGATACCGGATGTCTTTCGGATGTCATGAACACTCTTGACAGCCTGATGGATACCGACCTTCCGGAGATCGCAGACAATCTTCTCATCAACGAGTATGCCGTATCCTTTATGGATTCCTGTGTGAAAGAGAATGTTGACGGCGATCGATCCGAACCGGAATCCAATATTCTCGGTGTTCCGTATAATTCGATTCACGGAGCCGGCAATACGGATCTCGAATACGTTCTGACCGGAATCGACAATGGTATTGCGTCCGGGGTGATCGCCAGGAAGCTCCTTCTGGATACGAGGACAGTGGTCAATTTGGCCGCATTCCTCATTGATTCCGAGAAAATGAGCCGCGCGAAGGAAATCGGAACGGTCTTAAGCGACGTCATTCTGGCCGTCTCGCTGGGCACCGTGGAAATCAGTCCCGAGATGCTTCAGTATGTTGTGCTCCTTGTCTGGGCCGAGGGTCAGGCAGTAGCGGACGTGAATGATTTGACCGCCGGGAAAGGTGTTCCGCTTCTGAATCACAGCGCGCTTGACGATGAAGAAATCGTTAAGGACTTAATTATGACGGATTATCGCGATTATCTTCGCATCTATCTTCTGATTGTTCCTTCGGAATGGAAGCTGTCGAGAATACTGACGATTCTGAAACGTGACAGCGGCGGATCAATTTATACGGGTGTCAGGATTCATGTCGAGTACATGAACCGGTCCTATCAAATGGAGGATTCCTATGATGCATATTCTGTGGAAGAAGCTGTCTAAAAGAGGGTCGATTGTCCTTGAAATTGCTATAGCGGCCCCCGTTTTTCTATTAATCTGTACTTTTATCCTGACAGGTATTACATGCATTCGTGCCGAAATTCTACTGTCGCAGTCCGTCGATCAGGTATCACAGGAAATCGCCGCGGTTCTTCCGGTTGTCGGTCTGGGAACCGATCTGACAGAAAAAGCGCTGTCGCTGCTGAACGATAGTGCGGCGGGAGCCGAATTAAGTGCGCCCGGGAATCAGGCGTCACAGGGTACGCTAAAATCAGTCGCCGCCTCGATCGGAGGCATCCGTGCGATTCTCGATGCGTTCGGGATCGAGTCTGCCGATTTAGCCGGAACCCTTCTATTCGGTACCGTCATCCGTGACAGGATTGCAGGTACCTTCGAATCCTATTGCGGCAGCGATGCGCTTCTAAAGGACCGGATCAGGAATCTGTCCGTATATATGGATTGCGATTATGACAAACATGTCATTTGGCTAACAGTCTATTATGAGTGGAACACGTTTTTCGGGACAGCGGAGAAATCCATCACCGAAGCGGTTCCGATTTACGGCGACATTTGTCTAACGCTTCCGGAGACGGGAGAAACACGGGACGGCAATGATGAAGTGTGGATGCGGGAGAACTTTGAACGCGGTTTGGAATTACGGTCAACGTTCGGAGGGAATCTCCCGGTAAGCTATCCGGTAATCGCCAAATTCGAAAACGGAACGGCGGTTTCGATAAAAAGTCTGGATCTGACGGCTCCGGATTATCAGACTCCGGGACAGGTTTGTGATAAAATCTACGGGGATATCGACGATCTGGCCGGGTTTAACGGCACGGATGCGCCGTGGGGAAGTGCCGGGATCTGGATAAAGGGAGATGAGATTGCAAGCCGCGAACTTCTGATCATTATTCCAGAGAACAGTTCACCGGAAGCCTGTGACGAGCTCAAGGCATGTATGGATTACGCCGCCGCGAATCATGTGACGATTCGTATAGAGAAGTATGGGAATTCATACCGATATACTGACAAGGAAGAGGAAGGCGATACCAAGGAGACTTGAATGAATATTTGTACGCGGTCCCTCAAATGCTCAAGTTTGAAGGTTGTCACGAAAGTCACCATGCTGTATCATAGGAATGTTAATCCGTTCGCTTGAATGAGCTGGATATTACACTGACTTCCGGAGGTATATTCGTTGAAGAAAGGGAATGACACAACACGAAAACCGATGCGCACCCGCGATGTTCGGGCGGATTCCTCCAGAAAGCGCAGCGTTTCCGTCGGCGATGCGCTGCGGAAAGCCCGAAAAGGACTGCTAACCAGGCAGATTGCGTGCATTGCCGCTGTATTTGTTTTGATTATTGTTCTGGTGACTCTTGCTGTTAACGGTTATTTTGGTAGACTGATTCAGTATTTAGCGGATCGTCTTATGTAGAAGAAGAGGGTGGGTTTATGAATGACAAGTTGAAAGACCCGCAGACGGATGCTCTGTTTGACGCAATACTAACGCTGAAGACGAAGGAAGAATGCTATTGCCTGTTTGAAGATCTTTGCACGATTACGGAAATCAAATCGCTGGCCCAGCGTCTTCAGATTGCGTCGCTTCTTTATCAGGGACATACGTATGCCGAGATATTTGAGGTTACGGGCGTCAGTACGGCGACAATAAGCAGAGTAAACCGTTCTTTGGAATACGGTGCAGACGGATATAGAACCGTCCTCCAAAGGATGAATGAAGTTACATCAATCATATAAACAGGACTGACCACATTAAGTTATATTTTGAAAGGTAAACGCAAAAATGAATTTAGTAACCAAAGTGTTTGGAACCCACAGTGATCATGAAATTAAACGTATTATTCCGATTGTAAATCAGGTGGAGGCATTATCGGACAAGTATGCGGCGATGTCGGAATATGAACTGCAGGGAGTGACGAATCTTTTTAAAGAACGTCTGAACGGCGGAGAGACACTCGATGACATTCTTCCCGATGCTTTTGCCGCGGTTCGCGAAGCGGCCTGGCGTGTTCTGGGCATGAAGCCATACCGCGTTCAGATCATCGGCGGTATTATTCTTCATCAGGGCCGTATAGCCGAAATGAAGACAGGCGAAGGCAAGACGCTCGTGGCGACATTGCCGGTTTATTTAAACGCTTTGACAGGCCAGGGCGTTCACGTCGTTACCGTCAACGACTACCTCGCCAAACGTGACAGCGAGTGGATGGGAAAGGTTTACCGTTACCTTGGACTTACGGTTGGTTTGATTGTTCATGATCTTTCGAATGAAGAGCGCAGAGCTTCCTATCATTCCGATATTACATACGGAACAAACAACGAATACGGTTTCGACTATTTAAGAGACAACATGGTCGACCGGAAGAACAAAATGGTTCAGCGCGAACTGAATTTCGCGATCGTCGACGAAGTCGACAGCATTTTGATCGATGAAGCAAGAACTCCCCTTATCATTTCGGGAATGGGCGATGACTCTTCTGAAATGTACATTGTCGCGGATAAATTCGTAAAAGAGCTTAAGAAGTATGTAGTCGTTGAGACCGACGACAAGATCAACATGGACGACATCGTTGGCGACTGCGAATATGTTGTCGACGAAAAGGCCAAAACAGCGGTACTGACAGCGAACGGAGTTGCCGCTGCTGAGAAGTATTTCCATGTGGAGAATCTTTCTGATCAGGGAAACTTTGATCTGCAGCACTACATCAACAATGCGCTTAAGGCGAACGGTACGATGGAGCTCGATCAGAAGTATGTCGTTACGGACGGTGAGGTTATTATTGTCGACGACTTTACGGGACGTCTCATGTATGGACGCCGTTTCAGCGACGGACTTCATCAGGCAATCGAAGCGAAGGAAGGCGTGAAAGTCGAGAAGGAGAGCAAGACTCTTGCGACGATCACATTCCAGAACTTCTTCCGTATGTATAATAAGCTTTCCGGTATGACCGGTACCGCCTATACGGAAGAAGCTGAATTCAGATCCATCTACAATCTCGACGTTATCACAATCCCGACCAACCGTCCTCTCGTGAGAACGGACGACAACGATTCGATCTATAAGAATCAGTCCGGTAAATATTCCGCGGTTCTTAAAATGGTAATCGAGGCCCATTCGAAGGGCCAGCCGGTTCTGGTCGGTACGGTAAATGTCGACCGATCCGAATATCTTTCCAAGTTATTCGCTAAGGCCGGTATTAAACACAACGTGTTAAACGCAAAGAATCATATGCGAGAGGCCGAAATTGTCGCACAGGCCGGCCGGTTTAACGCCGTAACGATCGCGACGAACATGGCCGGACGCGGTACCGATATTCTTCTGGGCGGCAACTCGGAGTTCATGGCGAAGCAGGAGATGAGAAAGCTCGGATATCTTGAGGAGCTCATTGATTCGGCAACCGCACACAATGAGACGCAGGACGAGGTAATCCTCGAATCGCGTGCCAAATTTGCGGAGCTTGAAACCGAATTCAAAAAACAGACAGGCACCGAACGCGAGAAAGTTGTAGCCGCCGGCGGATTGTTTATTGTCGGTACCGAGAGACATGAATCACGTCGTATCGACAACCAGCTGCGCGGACGTGCGGGACGTCAGGGAGACCCGGGACGCACGAAGTTTTTCCTTGCACTGGACGACGATCTAATGCGTTTGTTCGGAGGAGAACGTGCCAATGCGGCGTTCAATCGATTCGGCGTTGATGAGAGTATCGAGATTCAGACCGGATTCCTGTCGCGTACCATTGAAAATGCACAGAAAAAGATCGAGGGAATGAACTTCAGCTCACGTAAACACGTTCTGGAATATGACGATGTCATGAATATCCAGAGAAATCTGACATATGCACAGAGGAAACAGGTTCTTGACGGAGTCGATATTCACGACTCGTACCTCAAAATGGTCAAGAGCGTTGCCGAGAGACTGATTGAGAGCTTTGCTCTCGACGGCAAGATCGTTTCTTCCGAGAAAATGGCGCTGACTCTTAAGATTCAGGATCTGTTTGGAAATCTTCCTGTTGTTGAACAGATTAAGGCAACGGGTGATGGAGTAATCCAGGCACAGGAATGGGAAGACGTACTGATTGAACAGGCACTTTCACTTCTTGCAGCGAGAGATGAGGCTATTACACCGGCCGTATTCCGTGAAGCGGAACGCCAGATCCTTCTTTGGAATGTCGACCAGAAATGGATGGATCACATCGACCAGATGGATCAGATGCGGTACTCCATCGGTATGCGCAGCGTCGGTCAGCAGGATCCGGTCGTGGAGTATCGTATCGAGGGGTCCGCCATGTTCGAAGCAATGAATATCGCAATTCAGGACGATACAATTCGTCTGATCATGAAGGCCAATATTTCTACCGGCGAAAAAGTTGAGAGAAAAGCACAGGTCAGGAATGTACAGGAAGGCCACGGAGGCACGGGAGCTCCCGCACAGGCGCCGGCACCGGCTGCCGGTCCGGCTGTTCCGATCCGTTCGAATCAGGTACAGAAGGCAAGCGCAGGCGGCGAGCAGACAGCCAGCGAACCGGTCAAGAGAGATGCCAAGAAGGTCGGAAGAAATGATCCCTGCCCGTGCGGCAGCGGCAAAAAATACAAGAACTGTCACGGTAAGGAAGAGTAAGCTTTCCCCGGAAAGGAGCGCCATTATGTCCGTTGAAGTATCGACAGAAATGAAGATAGCAGAGGCCGTATCGGTTATCGGGTCGCTTTTCAGTGAAAAACCCAAAACATGCATCGTTCTCGGATCGGGACTTTCTACGATGGCGGATCGCTGCACAATCGAAGCGCAGATCCCGTATACGGACATTCCGTATTTCCCGACGCCGACAACGCCGGGACACAGCGGCGTTCTTTTAATCGCGCGGGTCGGCAGCGTTCTTACGTACATGATGAACGGACGTTATCATTATTACGAGGGCTATTCCACACAGGAAATTACGTTTCCGTTCAGGGTTTTAGCATCGCTTGGAATTCGGAATCTTATCCTGACGAACGCCGCGGGCGGCATGAACCCGGGCATGAATCCCGGGGATCTTATGATCATCCGCGACCATCTGTCCATGTTTTGCGAATCGCCTCTCCGCGGCCCGAATTTGAATGATTTCGGCCCCCGTTTCCCTGATCAGACGCACGTATACAATCCTGATTTTATCGAGTCGGTGCTTCGGATCTCCGAGGAAATGGATATTCCCGTACATACCGGCGTATATGCATACATGCGCGGACCGCAGTATGAAACACCTGCCGAAATTCGCACACTTCGCTCATTCGGAGCCGATGCCGTCGGCATGTCGACGGTTCCCGAAGCGATTGTCGCTTCCCACAGCGGCATTCGGGTTCTTGCCATATCCTGCATTACAAACCTCGCGGCAGGCATCTCCGACAAGCCTCTTTCACACATCGAAGTCATGGAGACGGGAGCTGCGGCTTCCGAAAGGAACATTGCGCTGGTCGAGGCATTTTTGAAGAAACTATCCGAATAAAGGAGCCGTTTATGACTTCGTTACATCCCTATGCCGTCAAAGATCTTTCCCTGGCCCCTTCCGGTAAACAGAAAATCGAATGGGCGTATAAGAATATGCCGGTTCTTCGATCGATCGAAAACGAGCTGGTTTCGGAGAAGCCGTTTGCCGGAATGAAAATAGCGGTCAGTGTTCATGTCGAAGCAAAAACGGCATGTTTGGCGAAGGTACTGGCAGCCGGCGGAGCCGATGTCGCACTGACGGGGTGCAATCCGCTTTCTACCCAGGACGATGTCGCTGCGGCGCTTGCGGCTGAAGGCATGCATGTTTATTGTGTACACGGTGCAAATGCCGAACTGTATCATCAGCATCTGACCCAGGCGCTTTCTTTCGGCCCCGATATTGTGATCGATGACGGCGGCGATTTTGCGCAGCTGCTTCATACGTCTCACAGACATTTGACCGACCGCCTGATCGGCGGGTGTGAGGAGACGACTACCGGTGTTCACCGGCTTGTTATTCTCGAGAAAGAGAACCGGCTTTTATACCCGGTGATCGCCGTTAACGACGCAAGATGCAAGCATCTTTTTGACAACCGCTTCGGGACCGGACAATCGGTCTTAACCGCCGTGATGTCTGCGACCAATCTTCTCATAGCCGGCAAAACCGTCGTTGTGGCGGGGTTCGGAATGTGCGGGAAGGGCGTCGCACTGCGGGCCGCGGGTCTGGGCGCACGAATTGTCGTTACGGAGATCGACCCCGTGAAGGCGTGCGAGGCATTGATGGAAGGTTATCAGGTTATGTCTATGGATGAGGCCTCCGCAGTCGGCGATGTTTTCATTACCGTAACCGGATGCAAAGATATTATCACCAGTAGACATTTCGAGAGAATGAAGGACGGCGCCATCTGCTGCAATGCCGGACATTTCGATGTTGAGATCAACATTCCGGAGCTCGGAGCTTTATCTTTTTCGCATAAGGAAATGAGAAACAATATTGAGGGTTATACGATGCCGGACGGGCGGACGATTCATATAATCAGCGAGGGCCGCCTGGTCAATCTGGCCGCCGGAGACGGTCACCCCGTAGAAATCATGGATATGAGTTTTGCACTTCAGGCACAGAGTGCCCGTTATCTTGCCTGTGAGGGAAGACATCTGGAGAAGAAGGTCTATAATACACCGGCTGAAATCGACGACAAAGTTGCGTCTGTGCTGCTGAGAACCAAGGGACTGTCAATCGATACGTTAACGGAAGAACAGAAAAAGTATGTGAATTCCTGGGATATTTGAGGAGGCCGTCATGTCAAAAACAGTGTTGTTTAAGAATTTTACGGTTGTGACACCCACCGAAGACGGCTCTGTTGACGTTATGGAAGATACCTTTGTTGCCGTTAAGGGCGACCGCATTATATACGTCGGCGACGAACGTTCTCTTGCGGTACGGGCACTCATGGAGGCCCAGCGGGAAGCCGGCGGCACACAGATCGGATTTGACGAGTATGACGGCAAGAACCGGATACTCCTTCCGACTTTTGCCAATGCCCACACGCATATTCCGATGACGCTGATGCGCAATTCGGCAGATGATATGGGTCTCGAGGACTGGCTGTTCAAGAAGATACTTCCGCGGGAGGATCACCTTCGCAAAGAAGATGTGTATTTTGCGAGCCTTCTGGGTATGGCCGAAATGATAAGCGGAGGCACCGGAGCCGCGGCGGATATGTATTTCATGTCCGACGAGACCGCATGCGCCGCACTGCAGTCGGGTTTCCGGATGAATCTGTGTCAGGACGGCAAAATACACGATGAAAAGGGCTGGCGTCCGGACAGAGAGGCTCTTCTTGCTTTTAAGAACTCCTTTCATGGTGCCGGCGGAGGACTCTTGAGAACTTCGCTGATGATTCATTCGATTTATTTGTATCCTGAGACGCTGTACCCGGATCTTGTCAAAGAAGCTATGGAACTGGATGTGTCCATACAGGTACATGTCGCGGAAACAAGAACGGAAGTGGCCAATTGTATAGCCCAATACAAAGTGACACCCGCTGTCGCACTCAATAACTTCGGCGTGTTCGATAAGCCCTGTATTGCGGCACATTGCGTCCATCTTACGGATGAGGACAGAGAAATCCTTTCGAATCCGAATGTTACCGCGGTTCATAATCCTTCCAGCAATATGAAGCTGGCATCGGGATTTGCCGATGTTGAGAAGATGAAGGCTGCGGGAGTGCGGGTTGCTCTCGGTACGGACGGATGTGCGAGCAACAACAATACGGATATGTATCAGGAAATGCGTCTGGCTTCGTTTATTGCGAAGGCAAGCACCTATAGTCCGATTAACTTAAGGGCCGAAGAAGTGCTTGTTATGGCTACTGTAAACGGGTACGAAGGCATGGGATTTGCGAATTGCGGAAGAATTGCCGAAGGCATGTCGGCAGACCTTCAGATTGTCAATTATGACAGGCCTTCCATGTGGCCGCTCGGAAATCCGGCATCGGCTCTTGTGTACAGCGCCGGCAGGGAAGCCGTTGAATCTGTTATGATTGCCGGACGGTTTGTGAAATATAAAGGTGAACTTACTTCGATTGATCTCGAAAAAGTCAAAGCGGAGACGGCAAAAAGAGCCGCTTACATAACACAATTTGCTTGACAGAACGCCCATAAATTTGTATAGTTTTATTCGTGCCTTGTCGAGCGGGGTTCCGTGAAGGACATAGCATGATGCCGATGTGGCTCAGGGGTAGAGCAATTCACTCGTAATGAATAGGTCGTGAGTTCGATTCTCACCATCGGCTCCAATGTAAACCGCGATTGCTGTAAGTTCTCGCGGTTTTTACTTTTTAGGAAAAGGTTCGGACGAATGATAGGGGCGGCGGACATGAGCTCCTCCATATCAACATCGCCCGAAGGATAGCGGATCTATATATTTCATTTATCTTCCGTATGGGGCATAATAAATATGGAATGATCCCTTTAGAAGGCTGGTGATCACAATTAGAGGAACCCCGAACAGCGAAACAAAGTGGCACAGGCTGGACAATACTGCCGTAATTTTTCCGATTTTGGCGAACAGGAGCTTCAGCAGCGTATACCGGATTGCCGTCCGCCTTAAGGAGGATGTGAATCACGAGGTCCTGCAGCAGGCGCTTGATGATACTATTTTGTTATTTGACAGCTTCCGCGTACGTCTCCATAAGGGCTTTTTCTGGTATTATTTCGAGACGAATAAAAGGCGGCCTCTGATCTGTGAAGAAAAGACGGATCCGTGCGCGTTTATTGACCCTTCGCTGAACAATCAGTTTCTTTTTAAAGTCAGTTATTACGGGAACCGAATAAGTCTTGAAGTGTTTCACGCGATCACCGACGGAACCGGCGCCATCAATTTTCTCAAGGAACTTACATGCCATTATTTTCGTCTGCTCGACGAAGAGACGGCGGATGACAATAGAGAGGTTTTCAGCGTTGATGTGACTTCGAATTTCGAAGACGGTTATGAGAAGAATTACAGAAAAGGGAAGAAGACCGGTTTCAGTACGTCAAGGGCGTATCAGATCAAAGGCGAAAAGCTTCCGCTGTTTTCAATGGGAGTTCTTCACGGTCAGCTGAATACAAAATCTGTTCGGGATTCCTGCAGGAGCAGGAATATTTCGATCAATCAGTATATAACGGCGGTTCTGATCTGGTCCATATATAAGGAATACTTGCATGAACAGCCTTCCAAGGATCGCGTCAGTGTTTTTATACCGGTGAACCTGAGACCCTTTTTTGACTCGACGACCACCTTGAATTTCTTCTCTTCGATCAGCGTCGGAATTCTTTTCGAAAAGAACGGGTATACGTTTGAAGAAATACTCGATGCCGTGGTTAATGAGACCAAGGCGCAGCTCAAGAAGGAGCTTTTCGAGCAGAAGATTGCGAATAATGTCGCGATCGGGAAAAACATATTCGTGAGATGTCTTCCTCTTGCGCTAAAGAATCTGGCCATGCGAATCGCATATCTTATGACATACGATGCCAATACCATAACCGTCTCCAATCTTGGAAGGATTGAAATGCCGGAGAAGTACAGGGATCGCATTGAGCGCTTTGAGATTCTGATCAGCGTGGCAGACAAGGAACCTCAGAAATGTGCTGTCTGTTCCTATGAGGATAAGCTGGTCATAACATTTACTTCGCGCCTGAAAAACCCCTATATTCAGCGCGCTTTTTTCAGAAAGCTTGCGGCGGACGGCCTTGACGTCGTGATCGAAAGCAACGGGGTGTACTATGAAGACCTGTAAGCGGTGTAATGTCAAAGTGTCGGATGATTCCGGGATCTGTCCTCTGTGCCATACAGTTCTGACCGATTTTGACGGGGTCAGATACGAAAGGTCGTATCCGGACTTGTTCGGACGTATGAAGTCGTATAATCTGCTGACGCGGATTCTGCTCTTTCTGTCGATCGTAGGAGGGATAGCCGCAATTCTGGTGAATTACTTCACGTATGACAAAGTAATGTGGTCGCTCCTTACCACGGCGGTAATACTCTACTACTGGTCTGCCATTATCCATTCGATCCGGCACCACGTGAATGTCGCATCAAAAATTCTGGTTCAGGCGATATGCGCGTCTGTTCTTTCGGTTCTTGCGGATTATGTGCTCGGCTTCAGCAAATGGTCCATTAATTATGTCGTGCCGAGCATACTGACGCTCGCAGGCATTGCGGTCCTGATTATTATTCTGGTAAACCGCGTACATTTCCAAACGTATATTATTTATCAATTCATTATCGGTGTTCTCGGTTTCGTTCCCTTTCTTCTGTTTGTGTTCGGCGTTGTCAATAAACCTCTGATGTCGATTGTCGCGACTGTGGTATCGGCCCTGTCACTGATCGGAACGTCGATATTTGGCGAAAAGACGGTAAAAAGCGAATTGAAGCGCAGATTTCATCTGTAATAGATTTTGTTGCGGGGAAGTCCGATTCGAATAATGTTATAATATTCTCGTAAAACACATTATCTGAGATTTGTGGTGGAATATGGAAAAATTCTTTCCCGGCGCGTTTTCGAGGCCCCCTGAAAAGACTGTGATAAGTGAACTTCCAAAGAGCCGGCGGCACAAGGCGGCGTTCATACTGTCGCTTCTCATGGGCGTATCCTTTTTCAGCGGCTGTTCGACTTCCAGCGCGGACCCGTTTCCGAAAGTTACACAGCCGCAGGAGTCTGCCTCGGTTTCATCGTCTACGGCCGCGACTACAGGCTCGGAACTTCCTTCCGAAACAACGTCTTCCGGGATGCCGGTTCTTCGCGTCGCGGCACCGATCACAAACGGTACGGCGCAATATCTCCTCAAGCTTTATACGGCGAAACAGAACGGTATTCTCGGCGAGGGCGTGGACGGTTCAAATGTTTCGCTTCAGGTTCTTGATTCCGTCAAACCTGATTTTTCCGTTGAGATTCTTCAGACGCCTTCATCCGGTGTCATGGACGATACCTTAATGAAGTGGGGAGAGAACGGAATATACCCGGATATCGTCCTTTCCCGTTCTCTTTCCAGTCTTTGTGCCGCGGGTTTGGTCATTCCGCTGACCGATTATCTCGCGTCGAATCCGCTTCTCGTACCGACGGATATTTACAGACCCATGCTTGACGCCTTGAGTATAGACGGCGAACTTTACGGCATACCATATTCCGCATCGGCCAAGATCCTTTTTGCCAATCGGGATGTGTTTTTAAAAGCCGGTATAAACACGGTTCCGTTTGAAATGGATCTGAGTACGTTCCTCTCGCTCTCGGAGTCTGTTTCGAACCTCAATTCCGAGACAACATTATTGACGGACAGGCTCTTTGCGTTTTACGAACCGAGCGAGCTTCTGCCGTTTCTTCCGTCTTCCTATTCGGAGAGCGCGGACTGGTTTATGTTTAACGGCGCAGCGTTTGAATTCAATGCCGGTTCTTTTCGAAAAGCCGTGCAGTTTCTGAGAAGTTACGTAAGCGCCGGGTATTCCGTAGAATCCCTTACACCGGAACAGCTAACAGAGGCGTATGCCACACTCGATCCGCGTCTGTCGGGGAATGTAGCGATGTGGGTGGGAAGCACGGAAGACATATCTCTTTGGACGAATACGGCCTTTACGGTTTCGATATCTCAGCTTCCCTCCGAGACGAAAGAGAAGGAGGCCGCACTGCCTTTGACCGTTTACCCGCTTTCCATAACCTCCTCCTGCACGAATCCGCAGCTTGCGGCTGACTTTGCGGCTTTTATTGCGCTGGATACGGATGCAATCCTGCTGACGGTAAGACTTGAAGGATCGGACGGTATGCTGCCGGTCGTCACGAATGACGGCGTGTGGGAAGCCATGGTTGAGAAACAGACTTTCGGGGGAAATCTGATGCTTCTCAAGGATAAAATGAAGGACGCGTATTTTGATCCCGTTACCAATAACGATCTGGCCAACCGCAAGATTCTTAAGATGTTCAGCGACTACAAAGCCTCGTTGATGGACGAGACTCAGGATCTTGATACTTTGGTACGTGCTCTATCCACGGCCGGTTTGCAGAATTCGTAGCGATTTATTGATTCGAGGGGGGAAACAAATTGAATTCGGATATTTCCTTGGCACCTGTTCGCATTCTGGATGCGCCCAAGCTCAAAGCGGCGGGGTTCTTTGATCTGAAGGTCCATGAGATTTCTTCCCTTCTGCGGGAGACTATATCCGATGCGTCTCAATCGATGTATATTGCAAGTCTGATCACGGACCCCGAACCGGTTCCGGTTGCCTTTGCGGGATTGTCGTCGATTCACCCAACAAACCAGAATGCTCAGATTGTCTGCCGCTTTTCGAAAACGGGCGTTAAAAAGGATACTCAGAGCCACCAGTCACCCGGCTGCATAACGACTACCATAGCACCGTATCCCGGGCTGATATCGTTCGATACTCGAAAAACGGTTCTCGACTCTGTGCTGCGAATTGCCTTTTTCACGCTCAATTTACACAGAGTCAGCTGGCTGATACCCGTTACGGACAAGGAATCCGGCGATGTGGCCATTGCCTGCGGAATGCGTCAGGAAGCGGTCCTTGAGGAAGCCTTATACGATGGGAACAAATTCGTCGACGCCGGTATGTTTTCTTTGCTTGCGACCGAATACCCGGATTATGCGGTGGTCTTTATCGCATTCCCGCGCGGTGTTCTGGCCGTACGGGGAAGTTCGACAGCGGTTGAAGGGATTCGGTTCTACGGTTACGGTCAGAGAATTGAGGATCTGTATGAGAGGAGAGTAGCGATTCGCGCGGGCGTTTCCGACGATACCGGCATGCTCTTGCCGCAGGACAGCGACGCATATCTTCGCACCAATACGCAGCTTCCCGAAGAATTGGCAAAAGCGGTGCGGGAGCTCAAAGAATATTTCTCGAAGTCGCGAACGAAATTTTCCGTTCGTGTGAATCTGCCGTACGGCAGCGATTTTCAAAGACACGTATGGCAGGAACTGCAGAAAATTCCGTACGGGACTACGGTGAGCTATGAGGATATTGCGTTGGCACTTACGGGAAACGACCGTGTTGCTGCGCGCAATCTTTCAAGAGCTGTGGGCTCGGCCTGCTCGGACAATCCGATTCCGATCCTGATTCCATGCCATAGAGTCATCGGCAAGGACGGGCGTCTGGTGGGCTTTTCCGGCGGCGTAGAGAACAAGGAGTTTCTGCTGGATCACGAAATCTTAGGATTTTTCAGGGATATTCAATAGGTACAGCCAGGCAGCGCTTAGCTTATATGCAATCGGCGAACATTCAATTATATAATTATAAGGAGTAACTATGACACACGATGAACAAATTCTTGAAAAGATGATCCTTCCCGTATCGGCAATGCTGAATCCGGTTCCGGTGGTTATGATTTCCTGTGCGGGACTTCACCCGGAGAATCCGGAAGAACGCCCGAATATTGTCACGATCGCCTGGGCGGGCACGATTAATTCAGAACCTCCGATGGTATCCGTTTCGATTCGCCCCGAACGGCATTCCCATGATCTGATCCGCGATACGAAAGAATTTGTAATCAATCTCGTATCAGAAGAGCTCGTCAAGGCCTGCGACTATTGCGGTGTCCGATCGGGAGCCAAAGAAGACAAATTCCTGGCGATGTCCCTCACGGCGGTCCCTGCGGAAGGACTTTCCCATGCTCCCGCCATCATGGAAGCGCCCGTATCACTGTCATGCAAAGTCGTATCCGTAACCAGCCTCGGATCTCATGATCTGTTCATGGCGCAGATTGTCGGTATTACCGCCAATACAAATCTCATGAACAAAGCAGGGAAGCTCTGTATGGAAGATGCGGGCCTGATCTGCTATTCACACGGCGAGTACTATTCACTTGGCCGCTATCTGGGATTCTATGGATATTCCGTCGCGTCTCCCGAAGCGCTGAAGCGAAGAAGCGAGGGAAGGAGAAGTACCCGCGCTTCCATAAGATCAACCGGCAAACCTTCCCTGAAAGAGTCGGAGTCATCGGCCGGCAGGACGTCCGGGAAACCGCAACGGTCATCGGACGGCCGTGCGTCCCGTTCCTCAGCCGGCGCCGGCCGGCGCTCGTCTGCAGGTCTGCCGGGGAGCTCGGCCTATGAGAGAAAAATGGGGTCGTCAGATCCGGGCAGTAAAGGCCCGGGAAAACCCCGCATCAAAAAAGACACGAAACACAAATATTGAATTCGTAATCCGCAGACATCGAACCGTTCCCGCGAACAGAAACAAACAAAAAAATACCGCTTACCGGCACGAGGCCGAGAAGCGGTATTTTCGTATCGGATGTGAAAGAAATTACATCTTTCCTGCAAGTACTTTCTTGAGACGGGCAAAACGGGGAAGACCGTCTTCCTTGGGCTGCTCGGTTTCGCCTGCGATCAGAGGAAGGGCGTACTTGATGTACTCTTCGGTTACGAAGTTGCCTTCCTTGTTGATCCATTCAAGAGGAACCTTCTTCTCGGTGTTTGCAACGTCGTTAAGAGGGATCATCTTGATCCTGCACTCGTACTTGTCGCCTTCGGCACGCTCAAAGCCGACCATGTAGTCAGTCATGCCCTCGAGAGCCTTAAGGACGGCTGTTCTTCCGGCCAGGAAAGATTCTTCATAGTCGGACTTCGAAGCGCAGTGAGAGGCACAGCGCTGCATCAGGGAAAGCTCAATTCCGCGAACCTTGGAACCGGTTTCCTTCTTGAGGAAATCTGCGAGAACGGTTGCCGTTCCGCCGAGCTGCTTGTGACCGAAAGAGTCGACGGCAACATCTTCCGTAGCGACAAGCTCGGGAATGAACTTGCCTTCCTTGGTCTGAACGCCTTCGGATACGGCGATGATAACTTTGCCGGTTTTGGCGTAGATTGCCTTAACGTCGGCAAGAACTTTATCCAGATCAAAGTCAATTTCGGGAAGATAGATGAGATCCGGCCCGTAGCCTTTTGCGGCGGCAAGAGCGGTTGCAGCTGTAAGCCAGCCGGCATGACGGCCCATGACTTCGATAACGCAGATCATTCCGGTGTCATATACGCGTGCGTCCTGATAGACTTCCATGGTCGTAGTCGCGATATACTTGGCGGCGGAAGAGAAGCCCGGGCAGTGATCCGTTCCGAAAAGATCGTTGTCAATTGTCTTCGGAACACCCATGACGCGGCAGTCGTAACCGGACTTCTGCATATACTTGGAGATCTTGTTGCAGGTATCCATAGAGTCGTTTCCGCCGTTGTAGAAGAAATAGCGGATGTTATACTTTTTGAAAACTTCGAGAATGCGCTTGTAATCGGTATCGTCTTTTTCGGCATTTGCAAGCTTATAGCGGCAGGAACCGAGGTTCGACGAAGGCGTGTACTTGAGAAGTTCGAGCTCGGCAGGATCTTCCTGTCCCATGTCGTAAAACTTTTCGTTCAGTATTCCGACGATACCGTTGGCGGCACCGTAAACTTTCTCAATTACGTCGGCGTGCTTGAGTGCCTCGATAAAGACACCGGCGGCAGAAGCATTAATGACGGAAGTCGGACCACCGGACTGCCCAAACATCAGATTACCTTTTAACATTGCCATGATTTCATCCTCCAAATATATGTTGTTCATTCATTCACCAGCAAACCCGGATCGGTCCATCCCTTTACGAGCGGATGCCACGCCGAGCAAAAACCACTGCAAATCATATCACATTTTCGATGAACTGCACAGATTTAAAGCTAAATATTTGTGGTAATAAGAGTCCATACACTGGTTTCGAATGTTAAATATACGTGATAAAATGAACCTATCGGTAAAAATATGTGATAACCTCATACGTATCGGGAGGGAAGAGGTTTAACCTGTGAAACAAAGACAGAATGTACCCGGTTCATGGGATACTTTATGGAGGGCGGCCGCCTTTTCTTTTATCTGCATTTTCTTCTTTTCGCTTCTGGTCGGTGTCTTCATTTATATCATCGGATGTTATTATTTAGAGATTTCTCCGTTCATTTTCTGGACGGATATGGAGCAGACGCAGCGTACAATCGTTTTGCTGATCTTTTCCGGTATATTCGTATTTTCGTTATTGCTTACCGTTATGCTGGCCTATCTTTACGATAAGCTTATCTATTCTCCCATGAAGGAGCTTTTAAGAGGTGTCGAAGAATCCTCGGGTTACGAGGGTCTTGCAGATAATGCCGTGCTATATATGCAGGGAATCGGCAACAATGTATCCGATCTCTACAAACCTCAGGAATCCTGGGCGGACCGTATTCATGATTATATTGAGAATGCGACGCAGGAACGCTATTTCGATGAAACAACCGGTTGCTTCAATCGTAAATATTTTTCGCAGGCTATTTCACAGATTCTGAATACACAGCTCATGTGTTCCCTCGGCGAAGGGAAGAAACCGCTTACGAATGCGAGTTACTCATATGCATTATATCTTATAGATATTGACCATTTTAAGAACATCAACGATGAATTCGGCCACAATTACGGCGATCAGGTATTGGGACAGGTTGGTCAAACCCTACGAAATGCGATTGGTTCGAATGGTATCGTTATACGAAACGGCGGGGAAGAGTTCCTGGTTGTCGTATGCCTTGGGTATCCGCTGGATTATTCCGGGCTTGCCGAGAAGATCCGATGTGATTTTAACGAGACAGTATATGTCACGAGTCTTCTGACGCACGAAATACGGCCCGTTACCTGCAGTATCGGATTTGTTCCTTTTCCCATATTTACGGATAACCGGACGGCATTCAGTGTTGCGCAGTATGTGAATCTCGCAGATCAGTCCATGTATATGGCAAAAACCGAAGGAAGAAATACGTGGCGCGGAGTCTTGCCCGGGGAAATTCCGCCGACTGCAGAAGAATACGAACGGGCTGCACTTTCCGTGGATTACGGTGCAAAGGCCGGTTATTTTCAAATTGAACGGCCGCCGATAAACATGTAGAATAGAATGACATTAATGATTGGACGTATAAGTATTCATGAAAGTACTGCAAATCAACTCCATATGCGGGATTCGAAGTACGGGCCGCATTTGTACGGATATAACAAAAGCACTGAACGAAAATGGACATGAGAGTATAATCGCCTATGGCCGGGATCCCGTTCCCATGGAATATCGGGCATGCGGCGTTCGTATCGGCAGCGTTTATAGAGCCATAAACAGTGTAAAAGCGATAGGCAGGATACAAGGAGAGGCCAGCTGTTTGCCGAATCTTGATAAAACCTGTATGATAGAGAAGTATTTCAATATTTATAGCAACATTAAGGGAAAAGTACCGCATCATGCAAACGAAAAGACAAAACGGGTGTATGAGTGGTAAAATAACTCGTGAATGAATGCATATGAATAGGAAACCCGGCAGAGGATTCAAGCAGCATCAGAAAGATAACTGTTGACTTTTCAGAGCGGCGCACATATAATTTTCTTCGTGCCTCCGGCTTAACGGATGGATTTCATGGTGGAATTAGCTCAGTTGGTTAGAGCGCTAGTTTGTGGCACTAGAGGTCGTGGGTTCGATCCCCATATTCCACCCCATTTTCCCTGTCATGCGGGAACTGATCCTGTCACCTTTTCCGGTCCTCGAGGCTTACGTTGGGGTGTAGCCAAGTGGTAAGGCACGGGACTTTGACTCCCGCACTCGTAGGTTCAAATCCTGCCACCCCAGCCATTATTTGGTTCACTAGCTCAGATGGTAGAGCACCTGACTTTTAATCAGGGGGTCCGGAGTTCGATCCTCCGGTGAGCCACCAAGCAGAAAGCCCCGAAACATGTTTCGGGGCTTTTTTGCAATTTAGAGAATAATAAACGTATGAAATATACGCTGCAATTATAGCTGACACGAACCCGCGGCGACAAACATGGGAGGTTTATCATGAAAACAACGGATATTCAGAATAGCAAAGAGTCGAACGGAGTATTCCCTGAAGATCGACAAAAGGCTAGCAAGCCATTTCCGATCCGGGCAGCGTCCGGTAAATTTCAGGCGAGAGGCGTTCTTTCGGCGATCGCTTTCCTTGTGGCGCTGATCCTGACAATGTCAGCGGTTCCGATTTCAGAGGTACATGCCGCAATTACCGAAAATGCTGTGGTGGTCGCTTCGGCAGCAAATGTGAGAAGCGCGCCGGGGACAACATCGGCCATCCTGACCAAAATATACCAGGGAAAACGGGTTCAGGCGGGTTCGGTGACGACCATATCCGGTGATCCGCAGGGTTACAATTCATGGATTGCCATATCGGTTATGGTGGGGGATGTTCAGTATGACGGATACGTCGTCAGTTCCTACATTCAGAAGGATATGGGTGGCGGCGATCCGGCCTTTGAATCTATGATCGCAAGCTTTCCCGAATCGTATAAACCATCGCTCCGGTCACTTCATGCCGCGCACCCCGGATGGATTTTTACTGCGGTTCCGGTTACAGACTCGAGCGATCAGCCCGTAGCCTGGAATACGGCGGTTGCTGCAGAATCGAAAATCGAGATGAGCCTTATAGAATCTACCGTTAATGACAGCTGGAAATCCACGGATTCCGGCATGTATAACTGGCTTACCGATACCTATGCATCGTATTACAGCGGTGCATGGGTCAATGCGTCATCCGGTATCACGGCATATTATATGGATCCGAGGAATTTCCTGTCCGAATCACAGGCATTCCAATTTCTTGACATGACGTTTGATTCCAGCCAGCAAATCGAATCAAAAGTTACCGGGGCATTTACGGGCACGTTTATGAGCGGTGCATCCACGGTAGATCTCGGCGGCAATTCTGTCACGTATGCGAAAAGTTTCATGGATGCTGCTTCGGCATCCGGAATCAATCCGTATTTCCTGATCGCAAGATGTCTTCAGGAGGTACAGACGACGGTACAGAATCCGGACGGTACTTTTTCGAAAATTGCCAGCGGCTCGGCCAGCGGCACATATCCGGGACATGCGGGATTCTATAATTTCTATAATATTAACGCAACCGGTTCCGATCCGGTTGCCAACGCACTTCGTTTTGCGGAATCCGGCTATTCGGGAACCGGCGGCGCCACGCTGAACGAACGCTATCTGCTGCCGTGGAATACACAGTACCGCGCGATTGTCGGCGGAGCCAAATTGATCGCCTACGGGTATATCGATAAAGGTCAGAACACTCTTTACTATCAGAAATTCGATGTGGTCAAAAACAGTACCCCCGAATTGTTTGTACACCAGTATATGCAGAATATTCGCGCTCCCTACAGCGAGGCCGAAAACCTGTATCAATCGTATTCCAAGGCATCACTTCTCGGCGAGGCGCTTTCCTTTAAGATTCCCGTCTATACCGGGATGCCGGATTCTGCAGTATCCAAGCCTGCCGAGACCGGTAATCCCAATAACTATCTCTCGAATCTGGTTATAGAAGGCTGCTCGCTGACGCCGTCCTTTAACCCTTCCGTCACATCGGGTTATACTCTTGAAGTGCCGAATACCGTGACCACGGTGAATGTGCTTACATATGCCGCTTCGGCGAAAGCATCGATCAGCGGCTACGGAGTCAAATCCCTCGCGGTCGGAAACAACAGCTTCTCGGTAACCGTGACGGCGCAGAACGGGGAAAAACGCGTTTACAGCTTCACGGTACAAAGAGATGCACCGGCCGGACCGATGACGGTAACCTATAATTTGAATTATCAGGGTTCCTCTTCATTTACCGCTGCCGCGCAATGGAATACCCTGCTCACCGCACCGAACAATCCCGTTCGAAATGGCTATACGTTCGGAGGCTGGTATAAAGACCAGGCATGCACGAGCGCGTGGAATTTCGGGGCGGATAAAGTAACCTCCGATATGACACTATATGCACAGTGGCTTGCTCCGTCTGTTTTCTACTTGAGTCACGTGCAGGATATCGGCTGGCAGCAGTGGTTCAGCAACGGTGAAATATCCGGTACGAGCGGACAGTCCAGGCGACTCGAAGCGATCTGTATTAAGCTTGCCAATATAGACGGCGGTATCGAGTACAAGACGCATGTTCAGGACTACGGCTGGCTGGATTGGGTGTCCGACAGCGCAGTGAGCGGTACAATCGGGGAGGGGAAGCGTCTTGAAGCTATTCAGATCCGCCTTACGGGGAACGCGGCCAATCAATATGATATCTATTATCGGGTACACGCAGAAAACATCGGATGGATGGATTGGGCGGTAAACGGCGGATCATCCGGAACCGCCGGATACTCCTATCGGCTTGAGGCGATTCAGATCATGCTTGTTCCGAAGGGCGGAGCAGCTCCCGGTTCGACAGCACAGCCGTTTGTCGACAAGGGAAGTCAGCCGATCGTCTCTTATCAGTCCCATGTTCAGGATATCGGATGGCAGGGATTTGTCTCGAACGGAGTAACGTCCGGTACCAACGGACAGTCCAAACGACTGGAAGCTATGCAAATTCAGCTCGCCAACGTGGACGGCGGAATTGAGTACAAGACACACGTACAGGATTATG
>Ga0209373_10001737_pt1 | contig 24309 bp, 28 predicted proteins | sample Higcelweek5metaG_FD_187173 | JGI IMG/M metagenome (GOLD analysis project Ga0209373, IMG submission 187173) | Freshwater pond sediment microbial communities from the University of Edinburgh, under environmental carbon perturbations - High... | ecosystem: Environmental > Aquatic > Freshwater >... | reverse complement strand
CATTTTCTCAGTATACCAAATAATGATACAATTCAAATATGGACAAATTGGATAAAAATATCCGATATATTGTTGGAATAGATGAAGTTGGAAGAGGGCCTTTAGCGGGGCCTGTCGCTGTTTGTGCTTTCTTAATCAAAGATGATTCTTTTTTAAAAAATAGTGATAAAAATAAATTACCCAAACTCAAAGATTCCAAAAAACTTTCTAAAATTCAGAGAGAAAAATGGTTTGATTATTGTAAATCTGCGAAAGATGAAGGTTTGTGTGATTTTGCCGTTTGTTTTGTTTCTCCAGAAAATATAGATAAATTTGGAATTGCAAAATGTATTCAGAGAGCATTAAACCAATCTCTTGATAAAGTCGTTTCGTCTGAGATTCTTTTTGCGAACTGTATGAGGGGAGAGAACAGACTATCACAAAAAGAATCTCCTGCTTCGTATCACATTTTTCTTGATGGTGGTTTAAAGGCTCCAGAAGAATTTATATATCAAGAAACAATAATTCGAGGAGATGAGCTACATCCAGTTATTTCATGTGCTTCAATTATAGCAAAAGTCTCTCGAGATAGAATTATGATAAATTATGCAAAAGTTTATCCAGAATATGGATTTGATAAACATGTTGGTTACGGAACAAAAGCTCACTATGCTGCAATTAAAAAGCACGGGCAGACGCCGATACATAGAAAAAGTTTTATACATTAGAAAATATGATAATATAAATAATATGCAAAATTCAACTAAGAAAAATGAAGAATCGTATGATATTCATGCAATAGAATGGGAATCAGCAATTCCAACGAATCTTTCTCATAAATATTTAGAAAAACCTGCCATCAATGAATTACTACCTTTAGATTTAAAAGATAAATCGATTCTTTGTATAGGGGTTGGTTCTGGAGAAGAATTAGAACTAATAATTGAAAGAGGAGCAAAGTATGTTACAGCGATTGATATTTCAAATGAGTTATTAAAACTAGCAAAAATTAAATTTCCTTCCGTTAATTTCAAAAAGATGGATATGATGGATTTATTGTTTCCGGACAGTATTTTTGATGTTATATATTCAAGTTTAACTTTTCATTATACTAACGACTGGGATAAGCTTTTAAGTGGGGTATACCGAATCATAAAAAAGCAAGGGATTTTACTTTTTTCTGTGCTTAAACCTGAACATCCAAACCCCAAAAATAAAACTGGGAATATTTTACAAAATGAAAGGGGGATCGTTCTTACTGAACAAAAAGATATATTGCCAGGAAACGTTGAAATATTATATTACAATCACGTAAATACTGACCAACTTTTAGAAAGTGTTACTCATGCTGGTTTTAATATTAAAAAAGTTGTGATACCGTCAATGATGATACCTAACAAAAATGATATTTTCGATAAAGATAATTACGACAGACTTAACAAACAAAATACTGAAAACCCATTTTTTTTAGTTATTTCTGCATTAAAAGAATAAGTCTTGCATAGGTCTTGCCTATTATGCTTTGACGTTTAGGGATTTTAATGGTAATGTTTTGATAAAATATAGTAATCATTAAAATCTAAGATATGGAAACGTCTACTGATAAAAAAAGAGTTATTACCTCTGTTGTTGAATTGCAAACAGCAATTTCAAAAGAAACTGGACGATCTTTTAAGATTGGATTTGATATAAAAGATTACAATATGAGAGTTTTGACTCTTGATGATAGATTCAAATTTGAATTTAAAAAAAGTAATCTTGAACCAGTCGTAAACGAATTTTGTGGTCCTAGGGCTGAAGAAGCCGAAGCAAAATTTATTAACTTCTTTCTTGAAGGAGGTCAATGTAAAATCACAATGGATGATGGTGAATATCACTTTAATGCCAAACTCAGTTATTCCGACAAATGGATTATTGATAAAGTGTTATCTTAGTGATATCTATTGATTCACTTGAAAATTAACCAAAAAACAAAAAGGCTCTGCAAATACAGAAGCCTTTTTATTTTATTTAATAATTTTTATTTAGCCAATCTTTAATTATTTTTTTATCATCGGCAAGCCAAGCAATGTTTGATTCTATTTTCTCATAAGATTGTTCTAATGTTCTCTCTGCTCCAGGAGCAGGATTTTTGGAAAAGAAATTTTTAGCATCTTTCAAATCCTTTAGATTTGTGTGACCTCCAAGGGAAGTAAGTATTTTGGACATAAAATGTCCACCTTCGCCGTATCTTTTAAGTATTATTTTCCAATTATTTTTTATGAATTTCCAGACCAGATTTTTATCCTCAGTGTTTTGCCAGACATAAGAGAGAAGATGAGGAGCATCTTGTTCTCGAATATCACTTCCCATTATGAATTTCAGAGTCTTTTGAATGAGAATTTTATCTTTAAATAAAGTTAAAGCTAATCCGAATCTATCTTTTTCTTCATGAAGTGTTTCTTGCTCGTATAATTTTTTGAATAAATTCCATTCTTTATTTCCTCCATTTGAAGCAATGATACGGTATATAGCTCCGCGTATATCGGCATGAATTGGAGTTGTATTTCTTTTTTTGAATATTTTTTTAGCTTCCGCTATAATTTTTTTGTCTCCATAAAATGCCGATTGAGAAATTGCTAAACTTCGGAGAAATGAATCAGCGTGTTTTTCTTTTTGCTTTTTATCAAATCCTATACGACTTACAAGAGGAGAGAACAGAGAACGAGCATAAGTTTTATATTTATCGGCAAAATTTTCTTTCCCTATCAAATTGTAGATTCGATTAATTCCGCCAGCTATTTCAGCCCAAACAATATATTCTTTTTCATCCTTATAATTAAGGGCAAAATCAAGGGCGGTATCTGTTTTTATGTATCCACCTTCAGCTAAGGCAAATAAATCACGAATAATTCCAAGACGATCACTTGTCTCGAGTCTGTTGTTTTTTATTTCTTCACCAAGCTTTCTTAATGTTTCATTATCGTAACGTACTCGTGCAAATGTTTCTTCTCCTTTATTTACTTTGCCGATAGATGTCCCAATAAGTGGAACAGATTTTTTAGTCATTAACATTTTTATAATTTCATTATTACTTTCGTATTTCAATGGAACTGACCACAAGTTTTTCTTTTCGCGTGACTCTCGATATTTTTTTGCAGAAATTCTACTAGAGAAAAATCTTTCTTGTGTTAACCCAAGTCCTGCCAAACCCAATCCTTGTTTTGGATTGAGAACTAGTGAGACTAACGGATATCCAGTTTCTTGTGTCCAAGTAGACATCATTTCTTTTACAGGCTTTTTGCTTACTTTTTCAAATGAATTCCAAAGATCTGTCGTTTCCGTATTTTTGTAACTATGCTTAGTGAGATAGTGGTGTAAACCTTCTCGAAAATTATCCTGTCCTATATATTCGGCGAGTTGTCTTATTATTGCTGCTCCTTTTGCATAGGAGACCATATCAAAAATCTCATTGATTTCATTGGGATGATTAACGGTTATCTCTATTGGATGTGAATTTGAAAGAGAATCAAGTCGTAGAGCAAGAGTGTATCTATCAGCTAAATATAAATCCCATACATGCCAATCCGGAAATATTTTATCAATACATAAATTTTCCATATAAGAAGCAAAGCCCTCATTCAACCAAAGATCAGTCCACCAGTGCATTGTGACTAGATTGCCAAACCATTGATGAGCAAGTTCGTGAGCAACAACAATAGCCACCCATTGTTTATTTGAAAGGGAAGAATTTTCTTCATCAACAAGTATCGCTGTTTCTCTAAATATTACAGCGCCCCAGTTTTCCATGGCTGCAGATTCGAAATCTGGAATAGCAATTAAATCCATTATTGGCATTGGATAGGGGATTTTAAAATACTCGTTATAAAATTCTAATGATTTAATTGCAATATCCAAAGCAAACTTTGCTTGATGTTTTTTACCCGGAGTGGTAAAGACTCTGACTTGAATAAATTCGGAATCAGTAGAATTTGATTTAACCCTTGCCTTTCCTTCAACATACTCAAACTCTCCCACAATAAATGCGAGCAGATAGGTAGACATTATTGGAGTTGGAGCAAATGATACTATCTTATATCCAGCACTATGTTCCTTGATATCTATAGGCAAAGTGTTTGAAATAGCCGTGTGTTTTTCAGGAATTATTAAGGATACCTTAAATATCGCTTTCTGAGCTGGCTCATCAAAACAAGGGAAAGCTCGTCTAGCATCTGTTGCTTCAAATTGGGTGGTTGCTAGATATTTTTCTTCTCCATTTAATAAATATTTACTTTTATAGAAACCACGAAGACTGTCATTTATTATTCCGCTAAAGACTATTGAAAGATTACCTTGTCCTTTTTTAATTTTATTTTTGAAATAGAAAGTTGCAGTCTCTTTTTTTACGTCGTACGTAATTTTTGTCGCAAATTGTTCGCTCTGTTTATCGGAATACTTTACAGTTTCAATATCTAGATTTTTACTATGAAGAATAATTTTATTTACTTCATCATCTATTTTTATTTTAATAATTTCTTTTCCAGAAAAAGTGAAAGACAAAAGGTCTGGAAAAAGAGTGAGATCATAATAAATGGGGGATATATGACTTTCCAATCTAATAGATTTCGTATTCTTTTTTACTATTTTTTTGTTTTTTGTTTTCATAATCGTTAAGTTTTTTCATTATAACCTAATATGGACGAAAATCATGCATTTGTCATTTTATCCTTATTTATCAATGGGTTTAACCCTATGTATAAGGGCTTGACAAAATGGATACATATATGCTATAATACCAATTATGGAAAATAAGATAACAAAAAACTTAATAATTCTTGGGGCAATTGTTTTTTCTTTTATTTTAACAAATAACGTTGACGCCGGTTATTATCATTATAATTATAGTGCTACTTCTACAGATCCAGTTTATTATGAATATAACTATCCTTCTTCTCCTGATTCAAGTTATTACTATGGTTCTACAAGTGCTTATAATTCTAGTTCTTCAACAGACGGAAAGACTGTAATAAATAATTATTACAATACAGCAACTGCAACGAAAGTAAAAACTACAGCTACAGAAAAAACTACTACTGATACTTCAGATAAAGAAACTTCAGAAAGTGTAGCGAAAGCTAATGCTGACTATACCAATAATTTAGGTGCTTCAGCAGGTAATGGAATCACAGCACTTTCACTTAAAGGTTCAGGAGGCTTTATGCCTAGTTCAATTTGGCAATGGATATTTGTAGTCATCTTAATCTTAGTCGTTGTCATCTTAGCTAGATTAATAACTAAAAAGCCAGCAGTCGTAGAAGAAGAAATTCACGCTGTCCATACTCACTAAAATTATATCTAATGAATTAAAACCCCCTTTAAAAAGGGGGTTTTAATTTTGCTTTTTATGGACTTTTTTGATAATATAACCATATCTACTTTTATAGCAGATAACATTCCGTGGTAGTTGAAAAGCGTTTAGCTTTTCAAAGGCGCAAGGCACGAAGGTGCCGAGTCGGGGTCGCGAGATTTTTCAGCAGAAAAATACTTGTGACCAGCGGTTCCGCTGAGCTACCATATGTATGTAAATATTCCGTGGTAGCTCAGCGGTAGAGCGGTCGCCTGTTAAGCGATTGGTCGTAGGTTCGATCCCTACCCACGGAGCAGAGTAATTTGGTGAAAGCGACCGACCTGCGTCACCAAAATAGATAAGTAAAATAATGGTTTTAGACGGCGATGAAAATTGACCGAATTCGTCCGACCCACGTCAAAATCTCAATTTCTAAAATATTATTAATTTATATAGCAACAATAGGTTCGAGCCCTATCCCTAGTTTGTATAAAATTATATAATAAATGATGTATGAATTTTGTAGAAAAATTTATTAAGACTAGAGAAAATTTAGAAATATATACTGAATCAATTGGTAATTCAAAAAATCCCGCGATTGTTTTAATTATGGGTGCAATGAACCAAGGAATATTTTGGTATGATTCTTTCTGTAAAGAATTATCTGATAATAATTTTTTTGTAATTAGATATGATCATAGAGATACAGGTTTTTCTTCTGGAATAGATTTTCAAAAGAACCCATACAATCTAGATGATCTCACAAATGATGTTGTAGATATTTTAGATGGATACAATATTCAGAAAGCTCACATTGTTGGTATTTCAATGGGTGGGTATATTGGACAACTATTAGCGATAAATTATCCAGAAAGAATTGAAACTTTGACCTTAATATCCACTACGGCAGACCAGAGGCCATATATGGATGCTACTATGGGTAATTTTTCTAATAAATACGAACTACCTTATCCATCTCAAAAATTTATTGATTATATAGAAAAGAGTAAAAATAATACACCAAAAACAGAAGAAGAATTTAGAAATGCTCAAATAGAAGGATGGAAAATATTCTTTGGTCAGGAATTAAATAAAGAAGATTTAGAAGAACTAATTAAATTAATAGATTTATCTAATAGAAGAAATAAAAATAAATTTTCATCATTCAATCACGGTTTAGCTGTGGCTAATTCCAAAGACAGATTGGAAACTATAAAAAATATAAACGTTTCAACCTTAATCATTCACGGAGAGAATGATGTTTGTTTTGGAATAGAACATGCTCAATTTCTGAATAAAAATATTCCAAATTCTAAATTAGAAACAATTAAAGGTATGGGGCACATGTTTTCATTGTCTGAATCAAAAATTTTAATAGATAAAATATTAAGTAATATAAAGAGTCTTATAAGTTAAATTCCTACTCGCGGAGCAGATAATTTTGGTCAAAGTAAATAAGCAGTATTCTTTATCTATAATGAAAGTGGTATAATAACATTGTAAAAATAAAACCGGTTTTTTGTATTATTAATTATTAATTTTTTTTGCATGAACAATTTTAGAAATCTTTTAGGTCTTGGAATTTTAGTTTTCACATCTATTATCATAGGAATACCTCCAAAAGTTTTTGCTGCAGACCTCCCATATATTACATATGAAGGTTCGAACCTTTATATTTCTCCAACAGATAATTCAGATGGCACACTCTGGGATCCTGGGTCTGAACCTTATACCTCTATAACCGGTGCACAGTCTGATACTGATGGTTCTCTAAATACTGCTGCGATAGTAACTTTAATAGGAGCGGGAAGTTATGCCGCTCAAATATGTTCGGATTTAAGTTTAGAAGGTTATAATGATTGGTACTTGCCTGCAATTGATCAATTACAGGCGATGTACGATAATACTGTAAACACAGAAGATGGTTTTACTCCTCTTATAGACGAATGGTATTGGTCATCTACCGAGCTTACCACCGAATTTTCAGTTCATTTTTCAATAGGAGAGATTCCACCAGAAACATACGCACGAATTGTAAACTTTGGAACTGGCGGATCAGATATATATACAAAAAGTAGTAATGTTGTACCCGTACGATGTGTTCGTTCAGAACCTGAGGTGGTTCCTTCAGTGTCTCATCATCATATAGTTCGTGTTGGTAGTCGTGTTCTAAATTATGAATCAAAAACAACCATATCAACAAATACTAGTACTTCAAATTTTATTTTCTTAAATAATCTAAAACCAGGAATGAATCACTCGGATGTTAAAGAATTACAAAAATTCTTAAATACCTACGGTTTTCCAATCTCTCTTGATGAGGCTGGATCTTCCAGTAATGAAACTAATAAATTTGGCGCTTTGACTAAAACAGCAGTGATCAAATTTCAGTTAGCAAATGGTCTAGTAGGGGATGGAATCGTAGGGCCTTTAACTAGGGTAGTGTTGAATAAATAGATTTTTATTTTCCATTTATATAATTATTTGTCGGACTTCGTCCCAAGTACGGAACATTGACAAAATGCTATATCTATGCTACCCTAGTAAGGTAGTAGTTCTTTTATATCCGGTTTAGTTGTGAAAGTTAAATTGATTTTCTAAGTTTCTTAATGGGGATTTAGAAAATCAATTTAACTTCAATTCACAAAAATACAAAAGCTATGAAAAATTTATTTTATTCATCAGGAGAGAAAATCGCATTCTTTGTTGCTGGTTATATAGACAACTCACTTTTAGTGGAAGATATCATTAGTATGCTCAAAAAGTATGCAAAAGAATTTTCTGAAAAAATTGGGGTTGATCAAAAAACCATCAAAACAGACATTATTGCCTCTTCACGGAGATACAAACACATGCGGTTTTTTTATGCAGTGAATATTGAAACTGCTCCTAAAGGAGCATTCATATTTACCTCAGAAGATGGATGGACAATGGATAAATGGCTTCATGACTAAATTAAGTAGCCGATAATCCCGCCAGCAGAAACCTGCTTAGGCGGGTTTTCTATTTGTGTGCTCTCTCAAAAAAGTTCACACCTCGTCTCGATAAGAATAAGGGAGCTAATTTTGTCCATATTTTGTAAGGATTAGATTTTTTGATATAATTTTATGCAATGAAAAAAGAAAATATTAAGATGAAAAAAAAGTTAGTCGTTTATACCGCAGTGTTTGGAGGTGGAGCTAAATTAATTACACCAACCTTTATCTCTAAAGAAATAGACTTTGTTTGTTTTACGGATGATACTAGTTTAAGATCAGAAGCTTGGGATGTAAAGTATCAAATTCCGGTATCAGAAAATTCTGCAAGAAGTGCAAAAATTTATAAAATTTTACCCCATAATTACTTTCCAGATTATGAGTATAGTATTTGGGTAGATGGAAATGTAGTTATTAAGGATGACATAACAAAGTTACTAAAATACTTAGATAATGGAAAAACTTTTGCCTCATTTAGCCATATTGAAAGTATTCCCTCCAGAGATTGCATTTACTGTGAAGCAAATTATCTATTAAAATTGATTGAAAAAGATAATGTAGGTTTTAAAAAAGAAGCTATAGATAAACAAATAGCACGGTTGTATAAAGAAGGTTATCCTAAGCACACGGGTTTAATAGCAGGCATGGTTTTAGTGAGAGAACACAACGAAGCCAGTTGTGTTAAAAATATGGAAGATTGGTGGTTAGAAATCCAAAATGGCAGTAGTAGAGATGAGTTAAGTTTTAATTATATTGCTTGGAAAAATAAATTTAAATTTTCTTATATTCCAGGATATTGCAGTAATAATAAATTTTTTATTAATAAAAAACATATAAAAGGTAATTAATTTAATCAAAATTAAAATCTCTAAGCTCACATTAATACCATTCGACTCAGACTTATAATCTATATCTCCAGTTAAGAGTTCTGAATATGTTCAACAAGAGGAGCAAATGATTTTAGTCAGATTTTATCGGTGTCTTTTTTCTAGCCCGAATTGTGGACGCCCGAAGTTTTTGATATAATTTTTATATGAAAGAAAAAATTAATCTCCATGCCAGTTGGCTTATTAAGGCTCCTCTTGCGGAGGTGTTTAGTATAATGACTGATTTTGAAAAATGGCCTGTGTATTTTCCGAAAGTTGCAGAATCTATACAAGTCATAAAACGCGAAGGAAATAATTTAGAAATGAATACAACTGTTAAATCATTCGGCAAAAAATTTCCAGTAAAAATGAAATACCAGATCCTCCCTGGAAGGGGATTCATTTCGGATAATGAAAACCCTAAGTTTGGAACTTCTGGTCACGAAGAATTTTTACTTTCTCTATGTCCAGAAGGAACTATGATTGATTATACTTATCAAGTTGCCATTCATAAACGCTGGCTCCGTATCGTTGCGAAACCATTGATTGGTTGGTTTTCTATGAAATACTGGCAAAAAGCTGTCATAGATGAACTAAGAAAAAAGCTCGAGAAATAAAATCCTTTTTGCATAGGCAAGACCTATGCAAGTTATTTGTCCTGTAAGTGGAATAACGTTGACAAATACGCTTAAATATGCTATACTACAAAGAGTAATATAGTTCTTTGATATTTTTAGATATTTAATTGTATTTGGTGGATTTTCTTTGCTTCTGTTTGGAGGTGTAGATAATTCACTAAATGTTAAACAATTAAATCTTTGAAAAATGAAAAAAGTTGATAAAATTTTTGTAAAAGTTCTTGCTACAATCGCGGTCATATTAGCAGGGTCAATCGTTGTGTATTTTGCAACAGTCTCTAATTCATTTGATGGAACTTGGAATCACACCTATTTTCCAGGTTCAATTTTATTTTTCTGTATTGTTGGATTGATTGGATTTTTTATCCAAAAAAAGAAAAATAGATTAATGAAAACAACCGTATCCGTCTTAATCCTTATTTCGTTAACTTCTTGTTTCCAAGAACGAAAATTTAAACTTTCTGACGGGGTGATAGTTTCTGTTGATCGGATTGATTTGGATGAGTTTATCGTTAATGACTCAATCTGGTTAATAAGAGGTTATGGACTTGGAAATAGTGAATGGGAAGCTCTTGATCAATTTACAATTGGAGAAATTGGTTTTGAGCCAAAAGATACAACATTTGTTTTTGAGTCAGCAGCTGGGGATTATAAAAGACGCATAGCCCGTGCCGTTGTAATTAATTAACAAACTCACCTAAATAGAAAAATTCATTTAGGTGAGTTTTTCTATTCTCCTTGTTTTATAACGTCTCGGACTTTCTCCTGAGTTTGGAGCATTATTGACACAATCTTTATTTAAATGTAATGTGAAAGAAAAATAGTATAAACCTTAAAGACTTCAACATGAACCTTCAGAAGAAAATAGAAAAAAAGAATCCAAACTATGTATTAGAAAATAGACATTGGATTTCAGTAAAAAGACATGTGCCAGTGGTACTCAAAGCGATTATTGTAGGAATCATTTGTGCTTTCGTTCAATATGTTATTGCTTATTATGGTTTTTCTTTTAAAAAAGAAGCCGAAAACGCAATTTTGTTTTTACCAATGGCTTTTGCTTTTTTTGTCTACGTTATTTTTGCCGGATATGCCATAAATAGGGTTTTGGAAGAATCCAAAGTGGTATCTAGAGCGATAATAATGAAAGACCTTGATACTTTTTTGACATATCGGGATGAACAGTTGCCAATTATGATTCATTTACCACTTGGAATAGTTTCTTTCATCATAATCTTCTTTGCATTATTTTTCCCTTTCCCAGAAGAGGTGATAGGAACGACTTCTGTATTTTCTCTTGTTTTTATAATGGCGCTACTTTTTTTGGTAACAAATGAACTGGATAATTATGAAAGTAGTATCTGGTTTCGGGCAAAGACACCAGAAGAATGGTGGCATATAGACATAGAGGAACATTTCCAACCGGAGGGTACTATCTCATCCGAAAAAATCCAAGAAGTAAAATAATTTAAACCCACTTTTGTGGTAGGAAAACCTGCTATCGAGTGGGTTTTTTTATATTTTTCTTTTTCAACTTTGTTCTAGATGGGGGAGTCTGTAAAAATTTTAAATTATAATTTTTGGGTAACTATTTTTGTAGAAGTTCGAATCTAATGATATAATTTTAATATGGCGTATACTAAAAATAACAAACTTCATATTGTCTCAGTAGTTGCTGTCATTAGAAATAATGAGGGTAAATATTTGGTTCTTAAAAGATCGGATAGAGAAATTGCTTATCCTGGCATGTATACATTTCCTGGAGGAAAAGTTGAAGATAATGACACAATAGAAGAAACTCTAATAAAAGAAGCAAAAGAAGAAGCAAACCTAGATCTAAAGCCCGGGAAAATTTTATTAAAAGATAAATCTTTTATAAGACCAGATGATCAAACTGTTAAGGTATTTTCCTATTTATGTGAAGTTGAAAATTCTGATAATATTAAAATAAGCGATGACTTTACTGACTATAAATGGGTATCATTTGAAGATTTGAAAGATATTTCACATGTTGGTATAGAAGATGAACTTCTCCAAGCAAATAAATTATATGAACTTAATATTTCATTAAAAATTCTAAATACTAAAAGTATAAAGTGTTAACTCTAGCGATTTATCGCTGTTTTGACTTCATTCCAAATGTGGAGAGATTTATGAATTCTAAGAAAGTATCAGAAGTGATATAATTCTGTTGTATGAAAAAACTTATTATAGGAACAACTAACCCTGCAAAAGTAGCGCAAATACGTGATGCTCTTTCTTCGATTGATATACAAGTAGAAGGAATTGATAAGACATTATTATCAGAAGTAATAGAAGATGGAATTACTGCTTTAGAAAATGCAAAGAAAAAAGCAATAACTTATGCAAAAGCTATTGGGCAAACCGTGTTTTCAATGGATAACGCTTTATATCTAGATGGTCTTTCATCAGAAAAACAACCCGGTGTTAATGTTAGACGTATCGGTGGTTTAATTGCTGTGAATGATACAGAGTTACTTGAACATGGAGTAGCACTTATAGAATCACTTGGAGGTAAGGCTATAGGGTATTGGGAATATGGTATATGTATAGCTGAACCTGATGGAAAATTTTTTGAAACGACAATTAAAACACAGCGTGTATTTACGAGTAAAAAAAGTGAGAAAATCGTTTTAGGTTATCCATTAGAATCTATTCAAATTGAACCAGAAACAGGGAAGTATATTTCTGAAATGACACCCGAAGAACAATCTGTTTTTTGGCAGAAAAATATAGGATCAAAACTCTGTTTGTTTGTGAAAAGTGTCATAAGTTAAAATATTCCAAACTCATTCTAAGTCCAGAGTTTATAAAGATCCTGATATTATTTCTTTTCTTTGCCCACTTTCTTAACCGATCGTGAACCAAAATTTTTAACACTTGGTTCTAATCGGGAAGCTGTCCACATTCTGTTTCCACGATAGCCACCTTTTTTACTGCCTGGTTTTCCATTTATAACTATATTGTTTTTCATATCTATATTATAGTACAAAGAATATATTTTACTACATAGGCAAGACCTATGTAATTTCTTTCGGTTTTACTTTATTCAGACAAATTCTTATATTGTTCCAATAGGGAAGTAGACATTGACAAATATGTTGCAATATGTTATTATCGTCAATAAATAACAAATAGTTTTTTGTCAAACCTAAATCTTACAAAAATGAAAGAATTACTTAAAAAGTTCTTCGAAGAACTTGGATTATTCGTGAATTTTGAAAACCCAATAGAACCTGATGTTGAAGTTAAAGAAGGCGAAAAGGTTATCGGTGAAATGAACGACATGGAAAAAGGTTTGTATACCTTTATTCAGGTACAATGTAAAAAACACGACGGTTTAGTTGATAGCTTCCAAAGGGCTCATGAATTGATCAACAAGGAAGAAATCGAAAAGGTTTTGTTGAAACATGAAAAGATTCATTGTATAATCAGTTTGGCCAATGAAATCATGTGGACCTCAATTAGTTCACGACTTGAAATCTTTGAAAAAGTTAGCATAAGAAAAGGATTCAAAGTTGTTGAGACTTGCGAAGAAGATGGTTCTTCGGGTTACGGAATGACCCTTTATATTATTGGGTAATTATTCCTGGTCCTGATACTATTATTTTGTTACATATTTGAGCCCGTCTTAATTGCACGGGCTTTTCTATTACATGAACTTATAAAATTCTCTATAGTATGTTTCCAAAAGGTAATACAAAATGCTATAATCAGGAAACCTTAATTTATGTTAAATATAGACAAAATAAGAGCCGATTTTAATATTTTGAATCAAAAAGATGGCGAAAGGCATGTATATCTTGATAGTGCCTGTATGAGTTTAAAACCAGTTCAGGTTATTAATGCCATTAATGACTATTATTTAAATTATCCCGCTTGTGCTGGACGTAGTTCTCATAGCCTCGGAGATAAGGTTACCAAGAAAGTAAAAGAGACAAGACAACTAGTTGCTAAGTTTATAAATGCAAATAATGAGAATGAAATAATTTTTACACGAAATACGACTGAAGGCATAAATTTATTAGCAAATTCTCTAGGACTTGCAAAAGGAGACATTGTTTTAATTTCAGATAAAGAACACAACTCAAATCTAATTCCTTGGTTGTTGTTGAGAGACAAAATAGAAATTGTTGTAAAAATAATCCGATCAAATGAAGATGGAAGTTTTAATATAAATAATTTTTCTGAATTAGTTAAAGGAGCCAAATTAGTTTCAATAGTTCATACTTCAAATTTGGATGGTGTTACAAACCCTGCTAAAGAAATAATAAAAATTGCTCACCAAAATAATGCTTTGGTCTTTTTGGATGCAGCTCAAAGTATTCCTCACCAGAAGGTTGATGTTAAAGATTTAGACGTTGATTTCTTGGCTTTTTCAGGACATAAAATGCTTGGACCAACAGGTACGGGGGTCTTTTATGGTAAATCTAAATTATTGGAAGGACTTAAGCCATTTATGGTTGGAGGGGATACTGTTGAATCATCGACTTATGATAGTTACAAATTTTTACCAATTCCAGAAAAATTTGAAGCTGGCTTACAAGATTATGCTGGAATTATCGGTCTAGGTGAAGCTGTTAAATATTTGAGTCAATTTGATTTTGCGGATATTCAAAAGCATGAATTGGAATTAAATACTTATATTACGAAAGAATTAGAAAAAATTCCACAAATAAAAATTATTGGACCTAAAGAAGCAAAAGATAGATCAGGGATTATTGATTTTTATATTGAAGGTATGGATATGCATAAATTTGCAATTATGCTTGATGAAATGGCTCACATAGAGATACGCACAGGTCAGCATTGTGTGCATTCCTGGTTTAATGATAAAAAAATTTACAACGGAGCCCGAGTTTCATTGTATATTTACAATACAATGGAAGAAGCGGAATTGTTTATTACAAATTTAAACAGAATTATTAAAATAATTTAAAAAATATATGCCTTGCATTATAGCTTTAATCATTTTTGGAATATTGGGAATCTTTAGTGCTTCTCATCGGGCTTTGGCCAAAGAAGCTTTTAGCTGTGTTTTTAAAAGGATTACTCTTCGCCCTTGTAATACTGGTTTTCAAGAAAAGATAAAAGGAAAAGTTCTATCAAAGATAATTACTCGCTCAACTTTCTTAGCTAGAATGGTAAATAAACACTATGAATTATTATCTTGGATATTTTTTATCTTAATGGTCGGAAGTACAATATGGGTTGTGAGAGGAGGATATAATTTCTATGTTTTTGGTAGTTGTAATGGTCTAAATGAAAGTGGTTTTTGCGCTTTTGATCCAAGCGGTAGTAATAATATGGTTACAACTTCTGATAATGGTAATGGTGCAACTTGTGGAATTACTCAGGCGATAGAAACTAATTTAACTCTTAACAATGTTGATTTATCTTCTTTCCCAACTCAAAATGTTGGCTCAAAGGATACGGTTGTTTTCATTGGTTGTTATGATTGTGATTATAGTCGAAAGACGTATCCTTATATTCAGAAATTGATTGAAAAGAAACAGGCAAATTATACCTTTGCTCACTATCCAATTAAAGGGAAAACTACATTTCTATCAGACGTAGGATATTGTGTTTATAAAGATTATCCAGATAAATATTGGGATTTCAATGACTATTTATTTACAGCTGAGAAAGATTTTGTCATTGATCCAGCAAATACTGATAAGATTTTAGAGAAATTTAATTTTGACGTAGCTAAGATAAATAAATGCGTTAATGAACCTACAACAAAAAGTGTAGTTGAAAATCAGATTAATGAATTAAACAAAACCAATATCTATGGGACACCAACCATCTTTATAAATGGTAAGCCATTTGTTGGACCTAAACCTTATCGAGTTTATAGAAGCGCGATAAATAAATTTATCTTTTTCTAAACTTACTTTAAAGGATGATTAAGTAAAAACACTCAGAAATGAGTGTTTTTTTGTTTGATGAATGGTAAAGTATGTTATAATAAAAATACAAGGTATAGGTTTATTAATTAATCTGTTAAATAAAATGAAAAAATATAAAAGCATTCTGTTTTTTGCGTTTTTGTTTTCGATTCTTTCTCTTAATGCGAGTGCTGCTGATGTTGAATATGATTGGGTTAAAAGCATAGGAGGAACAGGTATTGATCATGGTTATAACATAACAACCGACGTCGATGGTAATATCTACGCAACTGGGACATTTACTGGCACTGTTGACTTTGATCCCGGAACAGGAGTAGCCAACTTAACTTCAGCTGGAGGTATTGATATTTTTGTCCTCAAATTAAATTCTTCTGGTGAATATGTTTGGGCAAAAAAGGTAGGGGGAACAGGTAATGATCATGGGGGATCTATTGTCCTTGATGGAGATAATAATGTCTATGTAGCAGGGTATTTTCTAAGTACTGTTGATTTTGATCCAGGAGCAGGAACAGCCAATTTGATTTCAGCTGGTGGTAATGATATTTTTGTCCTCAAATTAAATTCTTCTGGTGAATATCTTTGGGCTAAAGGTATGGGGAGTACAGGCAGTGATTATGTTGCTTCTATTTATATAGATGGAGATGATATATATGCGACAGGAGGTTTCGTTGGTACCGTTGATTTTGATCCAGGAGCTGGGACAGCTAATTTGATTTCTTCGGGTCTCACAGATGCTTTCATTCTCAGATTAAATTCTTCTGGTGAATATGTTTGGGCAAAAAAAGCAGGGGGAACTGGTGAAGATTATGGATATTCTATTGCGAGTTATGGAACCGATGCTGTTTATTTAGCCGGATCTTTCTCTGGTACTGCTGATTTCGATCCTGGAGCAGGAACAGCTAATTTAATTTCAGCTGGTGGTAATGATATATTTGTTCTCAAGTTAAATTCTTCGGGTGAATATGTTTGGGCTAAAGGTATGGGTGGAACTGATGGTGATATTTCTTATGGAGTAGTAATGAGGGTTGATTCCGATGGTAATGTATACACAACAGGTGATTATTCTGGTACCGCTGATTTCGATCCTGGGGCTGGAACAGCTAATTTGGTTTCCACTGGTTATAGTGATTTTTTCATTAGCAAATTAAATTCTTCAGGTGAATATGTTTGGGTTAAGAGTATAGGGTCTGATTACTGGTATGATATTTCTCTTGCGATTGATCTTGATAGTGATAGCAATGTATATGCATCAGGTACTTTCTGGGGTACTGTTGATTTTGATCCAGGTGACTCTTCATCAACTCTCGCTTCTACGGAAAGCTATGATACTTTTGTTCTTAAATTAAATTCTTCAGGTGAATATGTTTGGGCTAAACTTGTAGGAGGGACAGGGGGAGTAGTAGAGGGTTACGATCAAGGTTCTGCTGTGTCTGTCGATGAGGATGATAATGTTTATGTCGCAGGATACTTTGAAGGTACTGGTGATTTTGATCCAAGCGAAGATACTGTTGAAATAACTTCAGCTGGGGCTCAGGATATATTTATTCTTAAATTAAGTCCTGTTGTAGTTCCTGCTCCTGTTGTAGAAACAAGAAGACATTCTTCTGGTGGCTCATCTCCAGCCTCTATGGCAATATTCTATGAGGAACAACAACAAAGAGCGACTGATGCAGGGCAAACATATGTTATACCTACTACAACGGCAATAGTTACCACTGTAACTCCTTCTATTGACTCAGACATTATTCGAACTCTCAAAAATGGTATGGAGGGAGATGATGTCAAAACTCTTCAAGCTTATCTAAATAGTCATGGTTATCCTCTAACTACAACTGGACCAGGTTCTCTTGATAATGAGACTACACGCTTCGGTGCTTTAACACATAAAGCAGTTGTTAAATTCCAAATTGCGAATGGATTGATGGGGGATGGAATTGTCGGACCACTTACGAGAGCTTTATTAAAGTAAAAAGTAGAGTAGAAAAATGCAGGACAGTCCTACTAGGACTGTCCTGCATTTTTTGTTTTGTGGGTAGTGTTTAAAAACTGATATCGTAATTTGACATATTTTTATGATTGTGTGTTATAATATATTTATTATAGGCTAAATATCTCCTTATTTTTATGAAAAATATATTTGAGTGGAGTGAAGCAATGTCGGTCAACGATTCAGTTCTTGATGAACAACATAAGGAAGTTATTGCTCAACTGAATGGAATTTTAGACAAACTATCTGGCGAAATAAATCGTGAGGATGTAAAAAAGTTCTTAGACTTTATGTTTGTTTATATCAATAAACACAAAGCTTATGAAGAAGAATATATGAAAAAGAATAATTATCCTGATCTCGAATGGCACAAGAAAGAACATGAATTTTTTAATAAACAATATTTAGCTTTCAGAAAAAAATTTGATGAAGGAGCTAATTTGAGTGTTCTTATTATGGAGATAGAAAAATGCTTAGGAGGGTGGTTATTTAATCATGTTATGAATACAGATAAGAAATATGCGGATTTTATAAGAGAAAAAAAGTTAAGTAAAAATAACAAGTAATTCCTCTCTGTATCTAAATAAGCTTTAGAATAAGCCTTTTTAGGTGTGTTTGACAATATTTTCTATAGATGTTATATTAAGAAAGAAGAAAGAAATTTGTACAAAACCCTAAAAATTAAAGAGAGATGCAAAACGAAAAAGATGTTGATTTCGCTACAGAACAAGGTCTAATAAATCTTGATGTTACGATAGGAGAACAGGATTTAAGCGATTTTATTATTATGGACCTTTTCTGTCTTCGAATTATTGAGAAGATTAATCCATTTCGTCTTCTTATCTCAGGAAGAGATATGTGTGTTTCTACAAGCAAGACTTTTATTAAAGATGTTAAAAACGATCTGCCTGCCTTTTTGAAAACATTGGGTATCATACAGGTCCGTAAACGTAAATTTTACGTGCATAAAACAAAGTCAATTGCTTACAGTTTAAACACCCAAAAACCTATCCATTTTTTCTCTTTTTCACATAGAGAAAATAAAGTAGAGAAAAAAGAAATGGATGAAATGAACAGGGAAGAACAGTCACCAAAAGAATCAAAATCAAGGAAGAATTATTTTTCCCCAATTAAGGATTTCATTGGATGCGCTTTTGGAATATTTTTATTCCTCAAAGACAATTTTTGTGACCTATTCAAGGATGAAAGGGAATGGTAATCTCTTAAAGTAATTTAAACAGGCTTGTATTTAAGGCCTGTTTTTTTATTGACAAAAATATAAAAGTATGCTATCATGTAAGTAATAGTGAATCCTTCAAATCAAATATTAGATCATTTGAATCTTAGTACTAACTAAAAAATAAAAAGCCATGCATCCACCGCATTATTGAGTATCAAACTGACATATTTTATTTTTTATTTCCAGCAGGTACGGCAGAATCATATCATTGTTATAAAACCTCGGACCAAATTTGGTTCGAGGTTTTTATTTTTTGATGGTATAATTTACATATAATAATAAAAAAGTAATTTAATTTATGTCTAAAAAATCTATTATCGTTTTAGTTATCTTTTTTGCTCTGATTGTAGTTGCCATGACCAAATTAGGAACACCAGAGGATACATGGTTGTGTCAAAATGGTGCTTGGGTTAAACATGGTGTTCCAGATAGTCCCAAACCTGTGACAAATTGTGAAGGGTCACAGTCAACAGAAAAAGAAAATGTAGTGTGTACTATGGAAGCTAAAGTTTGTCCTGATGGTTCATACGTAGGACGTACTGGTCCTAAATGTGAATTTACAGCTTGTCCTGAAGTAAATAGTTTGTTACCTGAATCTGAAGCGCGCACGATTGCCGAGAAAACTTGTATAAAAGGAGGGGAATCTTTATCGTTTGGAATATATAATGAAAATACTAAGACCTGGTGGTATGATGCTAATTTAAATGCAACGAAAGAAGGATGTAATCCCGCTTGTGTTGTGAGTGAAGAAACAAAAACAGCTGAACTAAACTGGAGATGCACGGGACTGAAAGTATCTGAAACACAGTAGCCATTTATCTAAGATTTTTCAAAATAAAAAGAGCTCAATCCGAATGTGAATTGAGCTCTAAGATAAAAAAACAGCCTACCGCAACGGATGTGTTGCCTACAGTTTCGGTTTTCCCTTACATGCTTGGGAAATTTCTAAGCATAACCTTAACTAATAGTTTGGGTTTGTTTATCCCTTTAATCAGTCTTTGGACTGATAACTCCCAGGAAACATCAATCTTTCGCGTATTAGATGGACTATAATCCTGAGGCTTTTGTCGAACCAGCGACAAATTTCGACTGTTTGTAATGATCAATATCCACTTAAATGTTAATACTTATTAAAATATAAGTCAACACAAATCAAATCTATACAAAAATCTTGACACTTTATCTTTATAGTGATATGTTTTAGACTAATTACGAGTTCTTTATTATAAAGATTTGAATTTTTGTATTAGTTGAATTATTTTTGCTTCTAAAATTTTGGTGGTAAAAATAATTCGATTAATACAAAAATAATTTAAATCTATTTAAGATGGAAAAATTTAAGAAAAAAGTTATCCGTATTTTGTCGGAGAATCTTTTTAGTGAAATCATGCTCAAAGCCTCATTTTACACAAGAATTCCTTATCGAACTGAATATGCAATAAAAGCTTGGTATCGGAGTGAATTGTTTAAAAAGGTAGACGGTTATATTTTAACTGGTTTTAAGATGAAATGGCCAAATATTGAAGATGGTTCCGTTGGAGTTACTAGCTCAATCGGGATGTCTAAAATGTTTGAAGCACTTAATTTTGCTGATTCTGGACAGATTCCAGTTAAGTCGGTTTTTGTTGAAAAATCTTTGTTTGATAAAATTAAGCTTCTAAAAATCAATGGTTGTGATGTCACTATAACCGATTATCGGAAGATAAGTTTTATTCATAAGGATTTTGGGCGTGTTTCTTGCTTTTGTCCAATCGTTTCTGAACTTTTTAATAAGTTGGACGATGTGGAGGTTCGCAAGCTTAAATCGATTAAGTTCTTTACAGATTCAGAAGAAGGTTATGATTTCACTTTGTAAGTTTCTAAGCAGGTTTTTTGCCTGCTTTTTTCTTTGTTCACTAATTTATATATATGTGATATAATATAAGGGTTATTAATTAACTGAGATATATTTATGGAAAATCCTTTTAAAAAACTTTTTAGTAAAAAAGAAGAAGTTGGTGAACTTGGGAAAGAATCAAAAAAATTGAGGAGAGAAGATATTACTGATGAAATGATAATACAAGTAGCAAGAAGACAAGCTGACTATGAGCTTAGTGGAGACCCAAAAGATAGTTATCATAAGGGTGATATTTTAAATGAAGTCAATAAAGAGCCTTACGCTGAACAAGTAGAAAAAAAAGCTCAAGAAATATTTAATAATTCAGAAAGGAGAGCAAGTATCATACATGATTTAGTGAATGAAGCTGCCCCAAGATCTGGAAGACTTAATTTAGAACATACAGATCCCGAAGCTTACAAAAAACAAAAAGAAGAGACATTAAAAGAGGAAGAAGAAATGGAAATTAAAGACTTAAAAGGAGATATAGAAAAATCCTTAGAAAAATAGTTATCAACATTATATAAATTTTCCAATTATAGCATGCTAGGTAAGTGTGTTATAATATGTTCGTGCTTAAATTACAGAAACAAAGTCGATGTTTCAATTAAATAGTCTAAAATAAGAATCTTATGATGAAAGGTACAATTAAAACTCTTACAGATAAAGGATTTGGTTTTATTTCTCGTGAAGGCGAGACAAAGGATTTATTCTTCCACTCAAAATCATTGGTCGGTGTCACATTTGAAGAACTCAAAGTTGGTGATGCTGTCTCTTTTGAAGTTACAGAGACAGAGAAGGGTCCAGCAGCCACAAAAGTATCACTCGACTAGTTTTGTCTTTGAAATATTTTTTGAAAAACTCTCCTGCTAATAAAGTTGGAGGGTTTTTCTTTTAATAGAAATTAGGAAATTTTTAAATTTTACAGTATACTGTCAATACATTTTATTAATAATAAAAAATAAAAATTATATGGCAAAGAGAGCTACAGCATTAATTGCACACAAAAAATCAAGACATTCTCACAAAACAGCAAAGAGACTTGAAATCAAAAAGGTTATGCTTGCAAAAAAGAGAGTTGGAGGAAAAAAACGAGCATAATAATGCTCGTTTTTGCTATGTGCTTGACAAATATAAATAATAATTATATACTACGAGAGTAAGTTGTATTCTCATTGGTTTTCTTGCGCTTGTAGCGCCTATATAACGCCTTATCCCTTGTGATAGTCTTTATGGAAACTGAAGGGAGAAGGGTCCTAGTCCGTCTTACTTTTATTTTTATAGACTGGGGAAATATTTATGTATAAACAAAATAGCCGAGGCGCAAGCCGAGGTGGATCATCTTTTGGTGGTAGAAAAAATAGTTATAGAGGGAGACCTTCAGGTGGTCGTTCTCAATCAAGAGGACGTTTCAATACTGGAAGTTCTATTCACTATTCTCGTTTCATTTGTAAGGCAGATCCTATCGTAGAATCTGCTCCTTATATTCCGACAAATAAATTTGCGGATTTTAAAATTAATGAAACTTTAAAAGGCAATATTATTAAAAAGGGTTATTCAAATCCTACGCCTATTCAGGATGTCGCGATTCCGCATGTTCTTTCTGGACGTGATGTTATTGGAATTGCAAATACTGGTACTGGTAAAACAGCAGCTTTTCTTATTCCTTTGCTTGATAAAATCTTGAACAATTACCGAGAGAAAGTTTTAATTATAGTACCAACTAGAGAGTTGGCACTACAGATAAATCAAGAATTGATAGAATTTAGAGGAGGTCTTAGAATCTTTTCTGTCTGTTGCGTTGGTGGTATGAGTATCTCAAATCAGATTTATGGACTACGTCGTTCTCATAATTTCGTAATCGGTACGCCTGGACGTTTGAGAGACTTAGTAGACCGTAAGGTTATAAATTTGAAAGAATTTAGTTCGATTGTACTTGATGAAGCAGATAGAATGCTTGATATGGGATTTGTAAATGATATGCGATTTATTATGGCTAACATGGCAGGAAATCGTCAGACTCTAATGTTTTCAGCAACTATAACAAGTGAGATTGATAAATTAGTTAAAGAATTTTTGACCAATCCAGAAAAGATTTCAGTCAAAACTGGAGATACTGCTAGAAACGTAGAACAAAATATTATTCGTGTTCCGAGTGATAGTAATAAAGTTGATCATTTGAGTCTTCTTTTATCCAAGAAAGAATTTTCAAAAGTTCTTATTTTTGGACGAACAAAACATGGAGTTGAAAAGTTATGTCAGACATTGATAAAAGAAGGGTTCAAAGCTGAATCAATTCATGGAGATAAAAATCAGTCAAAACGTCAAAATGCGCTTAAAGCATTTCGTGAAAATTATAGTCAGATTCTTGTTGCAACAGACGTTGCTGCTAGAGGACTTGATATACCGAACGTAAGTCATGTTATCAATTATGAAGTTCCAGCCACTTACGAAGATTATGTTCATCGTATTGGACGAACTGGGCGTGGTAATCAAGTGGGGACAGCGTTAACATTTATAGAATAAGATTGTTTTAAAAACACTGATAGCTCTAAAAGAGCCATCAGTGTTTTTGTTTGTGGTATAAAAATATTTTATTTGTTATAATTGATTCATGGAGAATTTAAAATTTACGATATTTTCGATTGTTATTATTGCTTTATTAGGTTTGGGTGGATATTGGGCATTTTCTACGATAGAGTCTGGATCAAGTCATGTGGACAGACAAGAATTGAAAAAATTAAAAGCACAAAACGAAGAACTTACCGGACAAGTAACCCAACTAAAAAATGAGGTTAGCCTTTTAGAAGCAGAAAATGAACAAAAAGCCGTTACAGAAACGGTTCCAGAAGTTGTTCCTACAACAACAGCTCCTACTACAACTACTCCTTCTACTCCAACTTCTACTTCAAAATATCAAAGTTTGATAAATGATTTACAGAAATTAGTAGATGGTAATACCTCTCTCAAGAAAGGTTCAAAGGGTGTGGCTGTCGGATATGTTCAAAAATTCTTAAATATATATAATGGGACTTCAAATAAAATAGATAATGACTTTGGAGTAAACATGGAAACAGCAGTAAAGAAATTTCAAAAAGATCAAGGGTTAACATCAGATGGGGAAGTTGGACCAGGGACATTAAAGAAAATGATTAGTTGGTTAAAGAGTAAATCATAAAAACAAAACGACCACCTACAAGGGTGGTTTTTTGTATGGTTACTAATTACGTAAAAAGTTCTTTTAAAAATGGTCCTCGCCTGCCCGACCAGATGGTCATTCGGGCGGGGATGAGGGAGGACGAGGAGCCAGACCATTTTTAAAAGAACTTTTTACTTCATTAAGTATTTATTCTTCCTCTTGCTCGTATCTTTCCAAATATGTGGTGAGTTGTCTGTTTACTTTTATGAAAGTAGCTCTCTTCGGAAATTCTTTTAAGTATCTTGCCCCAATATAAGTACCAGTGCTACGTAACGATCCAAACAAATCTTGTA
>Ga0209373_10001736_pt1 | contig 24319 bp, 18 predicted proteins | sample Higcelweek5metaG_FD_187173 | JGI IMG/M metagenome (GOLD analysis project Ga0209373, IMG submission 187173) | Freshwater pond sediment microbial communities from the University of Edinburgh, under environmental carbon perturbations - High... | ecosystem: Environmental > Aquatic > Freshwater >... | reverse complement strand
TCGTGGAACGAATTGAAACAGACGGTTTTCTCCAGTTCCGTGAGGTCGGGACGCGGCAGGAAGCGATGCAGAACGGAAGTGGTAAAAGCGGTCCTCCGTAACTGGTTTTCCGCCTGACGGAAGGTCCGTTTGAACTTGCGGCAGGAAGCGGCGCAGCCCCGTTCCGTGAAATTGATCTCGTCCTCCACGACCGGCGTGAATTTCAGGATTTCCGGATCGGCAAGCTCCTCTTCGACGGCATGGAAAAAGTCGCACATGCGGGAGAATTTCAGATCGATTTCCGGGTGCTGTTCCTTCCAGAGCCGGAGGGAATCCAAGTGGGCGCGGGTCGGGCCGCCGCCGTGGTCGCCGAGTCCGAACGGAACCATGATATTCCGGTAGGGATGCGCTTGCGCCCGTTCCAGAACCTGATCGAGAATCGCGGGCGGAGTGTAATCTCCCCACGGCGAATAGCTTGTGCGGTAACTGGCATACGTGTTGGCGATGGAACGGTTGCAGAGAATTGACCGTTCGCCGCCCTGCGTTTTCCAGAAAAAGACCGGCGAACCGATGGGCCGGATGGGTTCCTGCGGACGGCAGAACGCAAAGTAGCGGAAGCCCGACGCGAGCATGATCTCGGCGGCTCCGCGGGGATGTCCGAACACGTCCGCCAGCCACGAAACTTCCGGACGCTGTCCGAAGCGCGAGAGAAAGTACCCGCAACCGATCCGGTATTGTTCCAGCGCGGTTCGGGTGGAGGGCAGATTGTCGTCCGGCTGAATGTAGTTTCCGCCGAGGAGCTCCCAGCGTTTTTCCGCGACGCGTTCGCGGATTTCCTCGAAGACTTCGGGCGCAAAGCGTTCGATGTGTTCATAAAGCGCCGCCTCGCCGCGGGAGAAGGTCAGTTCTGGATATTCGCGCATGAGCTGAAGAATCGTGCGGCAGGTGCTGATCCCTTCGTTCACCCCTTCGCGGGCGTCCCAAAGCCAGACCGGGTCCAGGTGGGCGTTGCCGATCAGGTGAATCACTTTCTTTTCCATATTGTTTTCCTTTCCATGCAGTCAATTTGAGACAGAAATTTTTCCGTCGTTTCAGTTTTACGGATTCAAGATGAGTTTCGGAACAACAAAACTCTTCCGGTGGGGAAGCGCGGGATTGTGCATGCGCTCATAGAGCTGGAGAACGGCAAGCCGCCCCATCTCCTCCTCCGGCTGGAGAATCGTGGGAATGGAGAGATCGATGGGCTCGCAAGGCAGGGCGTCGAACTTAATCAGCAACACTTCGGAAGGCATGCGGAAACCCTCGCCGGAGAGCAGATAGCGGATCTGAACCGCCTCCATGTGGTTCGTCACAAATACCGCGTCCGGTTTTTGTTTCCGGAAATAATCCCGGAGAAGACGGGTGTCGAAGGTATTGTGCAAATCGAGAATCCGGTCTTCGGATACGGGCACCCCATACTGTCGGAGCGCCGCGCGGAACCCTTCCGCGCGACCAGAAGTCGAACTTTCCGACAGATTCATGGAGATCAGACCGATCCGGCGACGTCCTGCCTTGACCAGATATTCGGCGGAGAGGAAACCGCCCAGATAGTTGTCTCCCACCACGCATCCGACGGGTGAATTCTCGAAATAGAGGTCAAAAAGCACGATCGGGAATCCGCGCCGGTCGACCGAATCGATGAGTTCGCGGTCGCTGCGCAGACACCCCGGATACAGAATGAGTCCGCCGTTTTCCTTCATCGCCTTTTCCATGACCCGCGTTTCGTCCTCGAGGCTGGACCATGCATACGGGTAAACCGTCAGTTCGCATCCCAGCCGGGCAGCCTCCCTGCGCATGGAGTCAAGCGCTTTGCGCCAGCCGTCCGTCGGAGGAAACATCACCCCGATCCGGCGCAGATTCCGCTCTTTCCGAACCGGCTCAAGTTTCCGGTGGACAATCAGCGTTCCCTTATGACGGACACGGCGAAGCAGCCCCGTTTCAACCAACGCCGCCAGCGCCCGGGCGGCCGTGGTGCGGCTAACCCCGTATTTCCGGCAGAGGTCCACCTCCCGCGGAAGGCAGACCGCCGCCTCTCCTTCCGGAGTCAGAAGCCAATCCAGAATTTTCGCGCGGATACGGAGATGCTTCGCCTCCCCCGATGTCTTTTTCCGGTTCTTTCCTGTCATGCGCTCCTCGCTTTTCCGGGGCATTAATATAGAGAGTCCGTGTCGGATGTCAACGAAAAAATCCGGGCACTGAAAAAGTTTTCCTGAATATGTCCTTCAGTATAATATATTACAAGACATATTCAATTCAAACCGGTTGCCTTCAGAAAACAAAATCCGATAAAAGGATTTCTCCGGAAGACGGCATGAAGGAACGGCTCCGGCACAAACGGAAAGAATCGAAGAGGAACCCGCAATTATGTTATTTTTATATATTTTCCATAAATTATTATATATGATGATCACCGGAAAAAGTTGTGTTCGCCTTAGGATCATCTATATTCTTCACAAACCAAAGCAAGGGACTCTCATGAAAACAAAAATCGCATTCATCGGAGCCGGACGGATGGCGACGATTCACGCCTCTGCGCTGGAAAAAGTCGCGGACTCCGAAGTGGCCGGCGTCTACGACATACTCCCCGAAAAAAGCCGTATCTTCGCGGAACGTTTCGGCGGAAAAATCTACTCCAGCCGCGAGGAGATGCTTTCCGACCGGTCGCTGGACGGAATCGCAATTTGCAATTATGGACATCAGCATTGTGAAACGGCGCTGGCCGTCATGAACAGCGGATTTACCCGGATCTTCTGTGAAAAACCCATGGTGAGACAAATCCGGGAAATTCCGCTTCTGCTGGAAACGGCCGGAAAAACGGGAAGCAGCATCTGCGTCGGACACGTCCGGCGCTACTTCCGGGAACACGAAAAAATGAAGGAGATTCTTGACAGCGGCATCCTCGGGAAGATACGTTTCGCGAGAGTCAGCTGCTACAACGCAGGCTATTCGCGGGAATGGGGAAGCTACTTTTCCAGCTATGAGCTCTCCGGAGGAGCAACGCTCGATATGAGCGTGCATTACCTCGATCTGCTGAACTGGTTTTTCGGTGAACCATCCCACGCCTACGCCCAGGCGGTCATGCTGGAGAAAACGCTGCCGGAAGAAGTCAAGCCGGTCGACTTTTTTACCGGCTCCGTCGTTTACCGGAATGGCGTGATCTGCGGCCTCGATGTTTCCTACCAGCGCTATGGGGTCAAGGCGGACAGAATCGAAGTTTACGGAGACGACCATACGCTCGTATATGACGCGGGCACGCTGAAAATGTTCCGAAAAAAAGAAACGGTGGAATATGCCATGGACAAAACGGAACCCCACGTGGATCAGATGCGGGCCTTCGTGAACATGGTCCGGACCGGTGAAGCCTGCCGGTGCATGCTGGAGGACGGCCTGAAATCCGCCGAAATCGCAATAGGAATGATGGAGTCCGAACAGAAAAACCATATATACCGTTTTTGAAGGATGGGATGAAAAACGATGAACATGAAAGAAAATCTGCCGATCGGCACCATGCTGAAAATCCGGGACGGACTGTTCGACTATATCCGGTTTATGAAGGACGCGGAAATGGAATGCTGTCAGCTCTGCCGCGTCGGGGAGGAATACCTGAATCCATCGACCGGACCAGAGAACTCCCGGTGTCTGACGGAGGCGCTGAAGAGAGAGGGAATCCAGCCTGTTTCACTGTTTCTGGGATACCGGGACCGGGCCGCCGGAAACGGGATGGTCACGCAGGACCTCCGCGCGGAACGCTTCGCCTTCGCCGCACGGCAGATGATCTGGGCGAACCGTTATGGAATTGAACTCATTTCCTGTCACACGGGAAACTTTCCGGAACCCGGAAGCGCGGAGTATGAGCGTTTCGTAACGGACCTCCGGGAATTATGCCGTCTGGCGGGCGACCTGGGCGAATCGTATCTTTTCGAAACCGGACCGGAAGATGCGGAAACGCTTGAACGGGCAATCAACGACATCGGACTGGATAACGTCGGAATCAATTTCGATCCGGCAAACCTGCTGTTGTATGACCGAACCGATCCGGCCGTCTTCGCGGAAAAACTCTTCTCCCGAATCCGGCTGATTCATTGCAAGGACGGACGGCGTCCGGAATCCGGAGAGAAACTCGGCCGTCAAACGGTTCTCGGTGAAGGAGATGTGCATTTCACGGAACTGACGGAACATCTGATCGCCCGCGGATTCCGGGGCCCGCTGATCATCGAACGGGAAATCCCGCTCGGACAGGAACATTATGACGACCAGAAAAAAGCCGTCAATCTGCTGAAAACCATCCGGGCGAAATTCGAACAACCCCAAAAACAGAAGGAAATCCAACATGCTCGTATACCGCAAAAACACAGATAAAATCCGGAACAGCGCAGAATTCATCATCGCCACGCTTGGCGGAGGAAAAGCCGGGGAGAATGTCGTGTTTATCTCCGACTCCGTCTGCCGGGAAAACGCCTTCATCCTCGCCGATGTCTCCCGCGAACTCGGGTTGAATCCGGTGGTGATCGACATCGATTCCTTCGGACGCGATGAACGCTATCTTTCCATGAAAGCAATGATGCCTCTGAAGGCGGCCATTCTTGCCTCGGATTTGACCTTCATGCTGACGGACCAGATGCTGACCGATTTCGGAATGTTCCTCGGCAACTCCGACGAATGCGACACGGCCCTTCTCGGCGCCAACCGACGGTTCACTCTGGAAGCCCGCGGCCTGAAAGAGTGGGACCTGAACCGGGAGGAGATCCTTCATTACCGGGAACGCACGGAAAGGCTCGCGGAACTGCTCCGGAAAGGCGGGCTGCTGAAGGTCGTCACGGAAAGAGGCACTTCCTTTGAATGTGAGATGGGAGGCGGAACGGAGGCGATTTATCCGGTTATGGCCATCCTTCCGTTCTACGTCGAGACGGCGATCATTCCCAAGGCAGGGTTCTTCAACGGGAAACTGGTGGTGGACGGCGCTTCCCAGTGTGCTTACGCCCAAAGAGGATTCCCGATCCGGCCGGCAGTTCCGGGACATCAGGAACTCTACATGGAACCACTTGTCATCGAAATCAGGGACGGCGGCGTCTCAGGGTATTCCGGACCGCGCATCCAGGTGGAGCGCCTTGAAAAATGGATGTATTCCAGTAACCCAAATGCGGTTCTTGCCGACGAGATAGGGATTGTGACGACCACTTCCCCTGAAAACGACCGTTACGGCTGGCTGATAGACGGCACCCATCAGACGCACTGTGTGCATGTGGCGCTGGGCAACAATGACCGGCGCGGGGAAGTCATTCATGCCCCGGAACATTGCGACTTCGATATGCACAATCCGACTATCACGCTCAAAAGGAAAGTGCTGTATCAAAACAGTCTCTTCAACGATGCTTTTATTTTCAAAAGCTGAAAAACCGGGCTGCCGACAAAAAAACAGGGAATAAGGGAAAACTTTCAGAAGAAGTCCCCTTATTCCCCGATGTCACAGAAATCACGCGAAAAAACTGTTATTGCAGTTCTTTTTCAAGGCGCTGATTGCTGTTTTTCTGGATATTTTTCAGTTTCGACTCCATCTGTTTTTTGGCCCGGAGCGGAGTGGCTCCTGTGCCATAGTCGGCCACCTTGTTCGCTGCCTCGGCGGTTTCCGTCACGACTCCGGTGACGCTCGTGCGCCTTTGAGAGGCGGCGGAGGCGGCGGCTTTCTCGTAATCGCTGGTGGGGGCGGTGGCGGACTTCGTATTCGCCGCGGGTGCCGTTGTTGCGGCAGACTTCGTGGTCGCCGCGGGCGCCGTTGTCGTGGCGGGGGCCGTTGTCGCCGGCTGATCGCCATAGACGGTTCCGAAGCAGGCAAGCACCGCGCCAGTGAGCGCACAAATCAGAATTTTTCCGGACATGATACAACTCCTTTACTGTTTGTTCATTATCCTTCTATGATTTCCGTGCCGATTCCGCTGTTGGTGAAAATTTCCAGAAGCAGGGAATGCGGCGTACGGCCGTCGATCATGTGAACTTCCTTGGTTCCGGCGCGGATGGCCGCAACGGAACTCTGGATTTTCGGAAGCATTCCACCGGAGAGGACCCCGTTTGCAATCAGGCCATCGACCTCGGATGTGCGGATGAGGGAGATCAGGGAAGACTCGTTTTTCGGATCGCTCAGGATGCCGGGAACGTCGCTGAGGAATACCAGCTTGCGGGCTTTCAGGGCCTTGGCGACCTCGCAGGCGGCGGTGTCGGCATTGATGTTGTAGACCTGTTTATAGAAGTCCATCGCCAGAGGAGTGATTACTGGAATAAAACCGTATTCGAGCGCATCGAGGATCGGGTTCACGTCCACGGCGACCACCTCGCCGACAAATCCGATGTCGATCTTCTCGCCGGTGGTCATATCCGTGGAAAAAAGTTTCTCGGCCCGCATGATTCTTTTGCCGGAGAGGGAAACGCCCCTGCCCCCGACCGCGGCGATACCTGCCACCAGATGCTTGTTGGTGTCATTGTGAAGGACATCGTCCACCACGCCGATCGTAGCCTCGTCGGTCACGCGCAGTCCGTTGACGAAACGGGTCTGGACGCCGAGCTGCTTGAGGCGCGCGCTGATGGCCTTGCCTCCGCCATGAACCACAACCATCTTCATCCCGATGGCTTCCAGAAGCACGATGTCGCGCATGGTCTTGCGCGTGAGTTCGGGATCTTCCATGGCGCTGCCGCCGAATTTGACGACCGCGACGGCGTCCTTGAACTCCTGGATGAAAGGAAGCGCCTCGTTGAGAACATCGGCCTTGCTGATCAATTCCTGTACAGTCATTTTGTTTTTAGCTCCGGATCATGTATGGTAATCGGCATTGATTTTAACGTAATCGTAAGTAAAATCTCCCGTCCAGATCGTGCAGCAGGCGGTGCCTTCTCCGAGATCGATCTTCACGGAAAATTCGCGGCGCTTCAGAATCTCCGCCAGTTCGCTTTCGGGCGTCCCGGCGCCGAGTCCGCCGTGGACGACCGGCATTTCGTCGAAGAAAAGCGTCACGTTTTCAGGGGAGAAAACGGCTCCGGAATATCCGGCCGCCGCGAGAATCCGTCCCCAGTTCGGGTCGCAGCCGAACCAGGCGGTTTTGCACAAAGGGGAGTTGGCGATGGCGCGGGCGCAAAGTTCCGCATCCTTTTCATTCGCCGCGCCGGAAACCTCGACGCTGACGAATTTGGTCACGCCTTCGCCGTCGAACACGATGGAGCGGGCAAGGTGTTCGGCAATCATCTGAACGGCGCGTTCGAACAGGGCCGCTCCGGGGGAATTCGAGGAAATCGTCACACCTGACTTTCCGTTGGCCATCAGGACCACGGTGTCGTTTGTGCTCATGTCGTTGTCGACCGTAATCTTGTTGAAGGAGGCTTCCACCGCCTTGCCGATGACTTCCGCCAGATATGCATTTTCCGCGGAGGCGTCGGTCGTCATGAAACAGAGCATGGTCGCATGGGGGGCGACCACCATCTTCGGCCCGATCATGCCGGCGCCCTTGCAGCAGCCGCCGACCGTCACTTTTTTGCCGTCGACGATGAAGGAAACCGCCAGTTCCTTCGGGCGGGTATCGGTCGTCATGATCGCGTGTGCCGCGGCGGAACCGCCTGTGCGGGAGAGGTTTTTCGCCGCTTCCCGGATCCCGTTTTCCAGCTTGTCCATGGGGAGCTGGACCCCGATCCGTCCGGTCGAAGCGACCAGCACTTTGGAAGGTTCAAACCCGAGGACGCCCGCGGTGATGGCGGCCGTCTTCTTCGAGTTTTCGTATCCTTCCAGACCGGTGCAGGCGTTCGCCACACTGCTGTTGACCGTGACGGCGCGGATATTTTTCGAGGTTGCACAGATTTCCCGGTCATAACAGACGGGAGCGGCGGGGAACAGATTCGATGTGAATGTTCCGGCAAAAGAGCAGTCGCAATCGGAAACGATCAGCGCCATGTCCATGCCGCCGCTGCGTTTCAACCCGGCGCAGACGCCGCAGGCGGAAAATCCCGCCGGAGACGTGACGCCGCCATCCTCCACGAAATCAAACTGGCTGTTCATCGATTTTTCTCTCTTGTTTTTGAATCCACTGATAAATTATAAGATGAATAATGTATCCGCATCGTTTATTTTTTCAATGAGGAATCCCCTTCTTCCGCGCAAACATGAATCGCAATGCCGCCGCGGGGCATGAAATCGCCGGTCACTTCCATCCAGCGGGGAGAACACGCCTTCTTCAGGTCCGTCAGGATCCGGTTCACGGCTTCCTCGTGAAAGGAGTGATGATTCCGGAACGAAAAGAGATACAGTTTCAGCGCCTTGCTTTCAATGCAGAGACGGTCCGCCACATAACGGATCACGATATGTCCGAAGTCAGGCTGTTTCGTGACAGGACACAGGCTGGTGAACTCCGGACAATCGAACGTGATGATGTAATTGCGTCCCGGATAGGCGTTCGTAAAAGTTTCGATCCGGGCTTTTTCCGGAGAATCCGGATATTCCGTATTGCCCCGGTTCAAAAGCGTCAGGGACGTATGCGGCGTCACGTTCGACGGACTTTTCTTTTTCTGGGTCATGGGCAGTCCTCTTTTCATTCTGCTGTTCCACATTACCCCCATAATATAACATTATATTGCAAATTTGCGAAACATATTCTCGAAAAATACTTGACCATTTGCATTGTCCGGAATATATTAGGGGATAAATGAAACTGTCTTGAGGTAAAAATCATCAAATAAGGAACCATTGCATGAGAACCTGGAAAAAACTTATTATCGCCGCATTTCTCTTTGCAACCATCGGGATTACCGTCCAGACCTACGCTCAGGACGATGCCACGCCCATGCTTACGGACAAGATCATCCGCAAGCTGGGACGCGGAGTCAGCGATGTCGCGTTCGGCGCGATTGAATTCCCGGTCAGATGGTATCAGGTCAACTTCGAAGAAGGCGGTCTGGCCGCCTGCACCTATGGTATCCTCAGCGGGATCGTGGCCACCGTCAGGCGCGAAGTGGTCGGAGTCGTCGAAATCGTCACTTTCCCCGTCCCGCTTCCCGGATGCACGGATATCCCGAACAGTCCCGCCTGGGGGTACGGTCCGATCCTCGAACCGGAATGGATCCTCACTCCCGCCCAGAACAGATACAATTTCATCTATCCCAACATGCAGACCATGCCGTAACCGGCATTCATCCGGTTTTCCGGCGGAGGCGTAAAAACCTCCGCTTTTTTTTATCCCCGGAACTCGCTTCCACCCTGCCCCGTTGCGGGGGAAAAAGAACCATCGCGGTCATTCCGTCCGGCTGAACTTTTTCGGAGAGAGGCCAAATTCCTTTTTGAATTCCCGGGAAAAGGAAAACTGCGTGGCGAAACCGAGACGCCCGGCCGTCTCCTTCACGGAAAGCGCCTCTTCCCGGAGAAGACGCGAGGCCAGTTCCATTTTCCGCTCCGTGATATACCGATGGGTCGATGTGCGGAGATGTTTCCGGAACAGCCGGTTGAGAGAAGACATGCAAAGACCAAACGTGCGGGCCACCGTCTCCGGAGCGGGTCTGTTCTCCAGATTGCGCTCAATGAAAAGAATGATTTCCTGCATCCGTCCGGGAAGAAGGTCGACACGGTTTTCATCGGCAAGGTTCTGAAGCAGTTCGAGACAGAGTGCGGCATTCGCTCCCCGGCAGGGAACCGGTTCCGACTGAAAATGCCGGACCAGCTTTTCAAAGGAGTCCAAATAGACTTTCTTGTCGGAAAGGGGGAAACAGACCACTTCGGAAAGATGCGATTTCTTCAGAAGTTCTTCCAGTGCCGTTCCCTTTACCGTGATGTTGTATTTGACGCAAACCCCTTCCGGCCCGGTGTGAAAAACATAATCGCGTCCCGGTTTCAGAAGAGTGATGTCGCCCGGCTCGATCCGGATATATTCTCCCTCATACAACAGATATTCCGAACCGCTCTCCACGAACCGGACGGAAAGGAAGTCCGGATTCACCACACGGGAATGGTGTTTCGCCAACGCAACGTTCCGGATGGCGTTGCGGCACCAGAGCATGGTGCCCTCCTGAAGCGGAGAAGCATGAAAATTAAGCTCTTCGGAAAGAGAACAGCAGGGAGGCCCGTCAAACGAACCGGGTATCTTCCACTTACGAAATTCCGCTGAAATGTCTTCAATTCTTTTCATAAAAAGCTCCGATCGGATATATTTTAAATCATTTCCGGTATATATAATAAAAGGAATTCCCTTGTTTTTCAAGTCATGAGACTTTATCTTTATTTACAAACAGTGGAAAAGGAAATGAAAATGGAAAAGTCATATTGCTCTGTCAGGAACAAAAAGGATTTTGAACGGATTCACCGCCCGGATCTGGCGGTCGTGGGCGGCGGAATGGCAGGAGTCGCGGCCGCGGTCACGGCGGCTCGGCTCGGACTCAAAACCCTTCTGGTGCAGAACCGTTTCTGTCTGGGCGGTCCCGCAAGCATCGAGTGCGACTGCGACGCGGACGGCGGACTTGTCTGCGGCGCCTCTGAATGGATGACCCGCGACGCCCGCGAAACCGGTGTGATCGAGGATATGCGGCTGACCGGTGAATTCCTCTTTGTGAACGGCTGGCGCAATTACTGGAGCCAGATGCTCCGCGACCTCTGCGAAGCCGAACCGAATCTGACGCTCCTGCTGAACACCGAAGTCTACGAAGTCGAGGTGGAAGATTCCCGGATCACGCGGCTGAAAGCGCGGACGATCGGCAGCGATCTGACCCATTTCATTGATCCGGAAACCGTGATCGACGCTTCCGGCGATTCATTCGTCGGGTTCGAGGCGGGCGCGGAATTCCGCATGGGACGCGAGGCGAAATCGGAGTTCAACGAACGTCTCGCGCCCGAACAAGCCGATGAAAAAACGCTGGGCTCCAGTCTTTATTTCCGGGCGGTCGACCTCGGACATCCCGTCCCATTCGTCCCGCCGCCGTGGGCGTACAAGTTCGAGGACGAAACCCCGTTCATCGGACGCGGCCACCGCGATTTCCAGAAGGGATACTGGTGGCTCGAATGCGGCGGCGACATGAACACCATCAGCGACAACGAGGCAATCTACCGCAAACTTCTCGCCATTCTCTACGGCATCTGGGACCATATCAAGAATCACGGCAACCACGGCGCGGAAAATTATGCGGTCAACTGGATTGCGGGCTTTCCCGGCAAACGAGAATCGCGCCGTCTCATCGGCGACTACATCCTCCGTGAAAGCGACATTCTGGAGAACCGGCGTTTCGATGATGCCGTCACCTACGGCGGGGGCAATGTCGACCTCCATCCGATTCAGGGCTTTTTCAGCGGAAACACCCCCTGCGGTCCGGAACACGGAATCCTTTCTCCGGGATTGTATGAGATTCCGCTCCGGTGCCTCTATTCTCACAACATCGACAATCTGCTGATGGCCGGACGCAATATCAGCGCCTCTCATGTGGCGTTTTCCTCGACCCGTCTGATGGCGACTTGTTCCGCGGGAGGCCAGGCGGCCGCGGGAGCCGCATTCCTGATGAAGAAATATCATCTTTCTCCGCGGAAGATCGCCCATAATCACATTCCGGAACTCCGCCGGATCCTCTACCGCGTGGACCATACGGTTCCCGGCATCGACATCGAGGATACCGCCAACCTCTGCGGCGGTGCGAAAGCCGTCGTTTCCAGTTCGATGCCGCTGGAGCTCCACGGGGTGGAAGGACGTGAATTTTTTTCGGATGAAACACCCTTTTCCGGGCAGTCGTTCGTAGTCGCGAACGCCCGGATCGACTCGGTGCTCTTCCGGTTCGACAACCCTTTTGCCGAATCCAAAACCGTGACGGCGGAACTCGTCCGGCAGAAAAAGATGTATGAGTTCACCACGGGAGAAGTGTTGGCGAAGGCGGAAGCCGAAGTCGGGATCGGAAACGCTGTCGAAACCGAATTCCGGTTTCATGCGCAAGTCGAACCCGGAACACGCTGCTGCATACGCCTCACTGGGCCCGGAGGTCTGGGCGTCTGTTATGCTCGGTGCTATCTTCCCGGTGTTTACAAGGCGCGCAAAATCATGGCCGGCTGGCCTCCGAGGGGCGACAACATGAACCTCTGCTGCCGCTTTCTTCCGGAGCAGCGCCCCTTCGAGGCGGAAAATCTTCTCAACACGCACAACCGAGGCGGAGACCATCTTTCCGCATGGATCTCCGATCCGGCGAAGGGCTTCCCGCAGACGGCGGAAATCATTTTCCCGGAACAGAAATCCTGCGGGTGCGTCGAACTGGTGTTCGATACGAATCTGGACGCGCTCAACATCTACGCCATTCAGGAAGAATGTGTGCGGGATTATCTGCTGGAAGGAATCCGCGACGGAAAAAGCGAGGTTCTGGCGGAAGTCTCCGGAAATTATCTCCGGTTCCGGAAACATACATTCGAACCGCGGCTGCTGGACGGTCTCCGCCTGACGGTCAAAGCCTCCAACGGCGCGCCTTCAGCCAGAGTATACCAGATCCGCGCCTATTCTGTAGGAACAATCGAATAAGGAACAGTAGGAATAACGCCGGAAGTTATTTCCGGGAAGCGGCCGGAACGATCTTTCCCCAGCAAGGTTCCTGAAGCGTGAGATTCTCATCATTGATCTCACTGCGGTTCCAGCTGCCATACTGTGCCTCGGCGGAACTCCAGGGAGACAATTCGACCTGAACGGTGTCTCCCGTCCGCAGGGAAGCGGCCGGCTGAAGTACATTGTCCCTCATGCTTTCCAGATAGACAAGCGCCTGATCGTGCCCGGAGTCGATATCCCCCAGATGAAGCGTCATGACATGATCCTTGTAAGGGGCCGCATGCGGCCGCGGGACAGTCGAAAGCGCCAATACGGTCGCGGTAACGGTTCTCGGCTTCTCCACAGAGAGAAACTTCGCTTCGGGCGATTTTCCGAGCGTCATATCCAGAAGTTTCCAGTTGCCGTCCGCCAGTTCGCGGATGGCGAATTCCCAAACGACGACCTTTTTTCCCTTCAGACGGTCGCGTCCGCGTTTGAGCTCACCGGCGAGCAGTTCCCGCGTGGCGAACGCGCCCGCGTCGTTGCGTGCGATGACATCGACGGGTTGTCCCGCATGGCAGGCGAGATGATTGGCAAAGCCGGCATTCGCGCCCCAGTTCATGGCCGGGACATCATAAATGTTGGTGAAACTGTCTCCCAGCAGAAGAATGGAAGCGTTCTTGTCCGGACGGAATCCCGGATCGGCCACGGTCACGGTTTCCGACCTGAAGAAACGTTCCGTATTCTCGAGTTTGAGCATTGCGGCAATATCCCCCAGCGCCGTAATCTGCTGTGTAACCTGTTTATCTCCTGCGTTTTTCCAGATCCCGGGCCGGGCGATTTTCGCCGCGACCAGACGAGCCGCGAGCTCCATGCCGTCCGGGGTCCAGTGGGTATCCGTCCGGAGATACGGCTCGCTGCCTTTTTTGCGAACCGCGGCAAATTTCGGGGCAAGATCGACAACCTCGACACCCTCTTTTTCCAGACGTTCCTTGAATTCCCTGAAGCTGGGGTTCTGAAGGATTCCGGAAACTCCGCTCAACTTTTCCCCGTAGAGCATCGGCTTCACGGGAACTGGCAGGAGAATAAGACGGATTCCCCGCTCCTTCAACTGTCCGGCAAACTGGAGAATCGCCTTGACAGGATCGGGCTGAACCCCGGAAAGCTCCCGTTTTTTCAGGCGTTCCGGACGCAGAAAACCAGGATTTGCCAGATAATTGAAGTCGGACATATAGAAGAGCCAGCCGTCCTGTCCGATGATCACTTTTTCATTGCCGGTACGGAAGGATTGCAGCAGTAGTTTTTGTGCGGGCGGAAGCAGAAGGGCGCGCAAAGCCGAAGTGTCTTCCAGCGTATCCTCGTAGCTCTTGATGGCGTCGCACAGCTCATGGTTGAACTTCAGGAGACCGCCTTTCGTCGAGGCATTGCCCAGACGGGGAAAAATCGTCAGCGGCTGGAGTTCGGAAACGGAATGAATATTGCGTGTTTTGAACTCATAAACAAACTGGATCAGCGGATACATAAAAATCAACACAAGGAACATGGCGCACAAAGCAACCGCGTAGGAATGCTTGATGGATGTATGCCCGATTTCCTGTTTGGCGATTTCCTCGCGGGATAATTTTTCTTTGCTCATGATGCTCGCCCTCTCAGAATATGAAATAGATGAACGGGTTGTAGCTCTGAGTGGTCAGCGCCGCCAATGCGATGATGAAGACTGTGACGCACCAGAGAATTCTCGGCAGAGTAAGCTTGCGCGTGAAATCCCAAGTCTGCGGCAAGGCCCAGACGACCACACCCGCCAGGAAAAAGTTGAATATATAATATGGATTGTAGATCAGTCCGCGGATGACTGAACCGGAATCCGCGGAGGCGGTCATTCCGAACATGCTCTTCAGGTAGCGCCATGCGTCCGGAAGCGTATCCGCGCGGAAGAATACCCACGCGAGCAGGACAATGAAGAACGTCACGGCAATCTGAAAAACGCCGGGCAGTTTGCGGTAAATGCTTTCCTTGCCCTGCGCCCGCTCAAAGGCAAGATAACCGCCGTGGATACCGCCCCAAATCAGGAAGTTCCAGCTGGCGCCGTGCCAGAGTCCGCCCAGCAGCATGACCAGCGCAAGATTGATGTAGGTCCGGACGGGCCCCTTGCGGTTGCCGCCCAGGGGAATGTAAAGATAGTCGCGAAGCCATGTCGAAAGCGACAGGTGCCAGCGCTGCCAGAATTCGGTGATTGACTTGGATTTGTAGGGAGAGTCGAAGTTTTTCGCAAAGACGAAACCGAGCATCAGCCCCAGTCCGATGGCCATGTCGCTGTAGCCGGAAAAATCGAAATAGATCTGGAAAGCATAGGCCACGATGCCGTACCAGGCGTCGAAACAGGAGAGATCGACGGTGGAAAAGGTCACATCGGCAATTTTCCCGCAGGGATTGGCCAGCAGGACTTTTTTTCCCATGCCCAGCATGAAAAAGGTCACTCCGCGCGCAAACTTCTCCCACGTGTGGGTCCGGAATTTGAGCTGGTCCGCGACATCCTGAAAACGGATGATCGGGCCGGCCACCAGCTGGGGATACATTGAAACGTAGCAGGCATAGTCGATGTAGTTCGTGACGACGTCGGCATCCTTCCGGTATACATCGATCACATAGCTCATGCTCTGGAAGGTGTAGAAACTGATTCCCAGCGGCAGAATGATCCGGAAGAAACCGTCGAACTGCCAGGAATCGATCCCCATCGAAGTCATCAGCGCGTTATAGTTGTCGATTCCGAAGTTGAAATACTTGAAAAACGCCAGCACCGAAAGGTCGATCACGATCGAAGACCAGAGGGCGAACTTCCTGATTTTCGGATTGTCCGTGCTGCCCATGATCCGGCCGTTGGTATAATCCACCGTCGTGTTGAACAGCATCAGCAGCATGAAGGAAGGATTGGCCCATCCGTAAAAAATATAGCTGAGTCCGGTCAGGGTGAAATGTTTCAACCTTGGAGGAGAAGCATAATATAATATCAGCGCTACCGGCAGAAAGAAAAATAAAAAAAGATAACTGCTGAAAACCATCCCCTGCTCCTCTTTTCCCCGACTTTGTTTTCTACTCAGAAAACACGGTCTTCGTGTGTCGCCGCATGAAAAAAAACACCAATGCCTTTATTCCTCCGGAGAACCGCAGACAAAAAGACTTCTCCACACCTCAATCCCATTAATATACAACAAAAATCCCGCCTTTTCAATAGATAAGGCGGGATAACCGAAGAAATATGACTCAAAGATGGGTTTTCAAAAACAACCCGGCTTACTTTGCTCCCTCGGAGAGAACATACTTCATTTGTTTTTTGTCGAATACAAGTCGGGCGGCATTCTTGTTATACCAGGCGAATGTTTCCTTCACTTCCGTATCCCTGTCCAGCAGATCGTTGACGAGATATGGCAGCGAGGTTCCCGGATAGCCGGGGACATAAGACTGTCCGCCGCGGGAAGTCTGCATGATCATCTGGGAAAACAGAAACGGGAAAGCTTCCTTGTTGCCGTTCTTCACGGCGAAAACGGCAAAGGGGAGAATTTCCCATGTGCTTTGATTGAACCGGTTTTTCTTCCAGACGGTTTCCGCAAGTTTCCCCAGATCGACATCGGGGAATGTTTCGATCCTGGCCGCCAGACTTCCGGCATTCGGGTTGTTCTCGAAAATCCGGACCAGCGCCTTCTGGTCTTCCGGGGTGCTGATCATCAGGGAAACCACTTTTTCGAATTCATGAAAAGACCGGGTGTTTTCCATGGCCGCAGTGACATTTTTCCGCGACTCCTGAAACCAGCCGTTTTCAAGAACGCTGGTCACAAGCTGCGGATATTGCGCCAGATTTTTCAGCACGAAATCCTTGTCGGATTTTCCCACCAGCTTCGGCAGTGCGTAACGAAGGTGAAACGTGCCCCGCGAATTGTCCGCAAGGAAAGGCAGAACAACATTCAGATGCCCCTGTCCGATCTTCGTATACATGGCCACCTGAGGGTCCGAATTTGAAAACGAATTCTGATTCATCGACGCCTGCTGGATTTTCCGGATGTATTCTTCCACCTGCTCGTCAGTCGGTTTTTCCGGCAATTTGATCTTTGCAAGTTCAGCCGGATCGGCGCGCTGCATCTGGAACCCCGATGTGGCCGCCACGCTTCCGCGACGCTGCAGATTCTTCATCTCCGTTTCCATCTGAACAAGTTTCTTGTTGACGTCTTCCAGTTTTTTGTTGGACTGCTTCAACTGTTCATTGGATATTTCCAGCTGTTTGCGGATCTCCGTCAGAACGCGGAGCTGTTCATCGTCTTTCGGCAGACACCCGGACATCAGGGCAATGCAGACGGCGGCGGCAAAAACTTTTTTCATCATTATATATCCTCCCCATTGTTTTTTATTCAGAAACCAAATGAATATACATCCCCGGTGATATTTATGCAAATTGTACGAAAAAAAGTTTTTTTCAAGTCTCCCAATAACTCTCGCTTCGAGAAAAATCCAGCTTCCCTGAATCACATGGAAAGTTCCGCTCTTTTCGGGATGGACGCCGCGGCGCCAAGACGCGAAACACAGAGGGCGGACGCCTGCGCCGCAACCGTCATCGCCCGTTCAGGAGACGTCCCGTTCGCTGTTTCCGCAAGGAAATACCCTATGAAGGTATCCCCCGCCGCCGTGGTGTCCACCACCTTTTCCACGGGAGCCGCCGGAACAAAAACAGCCGGACTTCCGTCTGCGGGATAGTAGCGAGCCCCTTCCGCGCCCAACGTCATCAGGACGTTTTTTCCCGGCAGCGCGCCCAGGGCTTCACCTTCGGTCTCGTTCACGATGAAGGTGTCGATCAGTTCCAGCGGATACCCAAAAACCGAACGGTTCATCGGCGCCGGATTGAAGAAAATCCGAAGTCCGTGCGCCGTCGCCTCGCGGAGAATCTCGGACATTCCGGAAATTTCATTCTGTAGCAGCAGGAAATCCCCCGGCGACATTCCCGTCATCGCGGCTTTGATCTGTTCGGATGAAATATTGTGGTTGGCTCCGCCAAACAGAACGATGCAGTTCTCTCCCGACTCCGAGACCTGAATAATCGCGTGTCCGCTGGGTTCGTTCCCGCTCACAACCAGAGGCGAACAGTCCACGCCGTTCGACACCAGCAATTCCTTGAGGAACAGACCGTCGGTTCCAATCCTTCCCGCGTGAAACACGTGCATCCCCGCACGAGCCAGCGCAATCGACTGATTCAGCCCCTTCCCTCCCGCGAACTTCGCATAGCTCAAGGCGGAAATCGTCTCCCCGGGCCGGACAAATGAGGCAACCCGGTAGACATGATCGATATTCAATGAACCGAAATTCAATACTTTCATGAACGCCCTCCGTATTCTCCATCCTTCTATTCATCTTCTGCCGGAAAAAAATCGACAATCATGCAGTAATATATTCCCTGAGTCCGCGAAGTAAAGACCTCCCCCTGCAAAAAAAAGACGGCGCGGTTTTCCCGATATAATTCAATGAAGGCTTCCTTGAATTATCCTTCCGGAAGCGTTACAGTGAAACAATCTCCGGAAAACGGATGAATGAAAATTTCACGAAGATACGGAGGGATGTTGTTTCATGAGCATTGCCCGGCAGAAATCCGTAAAATGCTGTTTTTTTCGACCGGGAGACACTGAATAAGCTTGGTTTCACGCTTATTAACGGAATGATTCTTCCAAAACGGTCACTGATTTTTGCTTGCGGCGTCCTGTCTCTGATCGCTGCCTCGGTCTTTTTCAAAAATGCCCAAAACATGAAGCTCTTTCTCGCCGTTCAGGAAGTTTCCAGACTCCCGACCGGGGCTTCTTGTATCTAATTGCTGGGTTCCCTCATGTATGAACGGGACGGAGAAAAAGATTTTCCATGGTACAGGGAGTTTACCCCTTTCAAAAGAAAAAAATACTTTTCGGACAAGAAAATCTATTTCTGGCCGGGACCGTCTTTTAATTTTATCCTTAGTTGTTGTCGATAAACAAAACGGCAAAGTTGGTTTTGCAACTCACTATCAAATGTAAAAAATACGAAAAAAAATCCGGACATTCCTCATATGAAAGGTTTTCCAACCATCCGGGGAGAATTGAATTTAACGTTTTTAGTGAGATATTTCATAGGAGACATTCGATGAAGTTATTTCAAATATACGTGATAATTGTTTTCCTTTCTTCGTGCATACCGCTTTTATCGGCTGATTTCACTTCTGCATGACAAATCGGAAATTTGACATTTCAAAAAAAACAGACAGCCCCTTTTGAAGAAGAACCCGTCAAAAATGCACAGGAGCTACTCAATGGGGCGTCGGGGGGAACTTACTCAATGCCCCTTCCCTTGGCTCCGAAATGGCAAGGAAGGCTTTGAATCAAGTCATTTCATCAGTGATCTTCTCCATTTCCTCTTTCATCAGTTTTTGGAGCCGCGGGGAGCGGCGGAGGAGGGATGGGAGAGAGTGGCCCTGTAACGGGCGCGGTATTCACGCGAGGAAATGCCGAACTTCTTCTTGAAACGGAGCGAAAGGTAAAACACATTGTCGTATTTCATCACGCCGGCAATCTCCTTGAGCGACATGGAGGTCGTTTCAAGCAATTCCTGCACCCGGCTCAGGACCTGCTGTTCACGGTATTCGCCAGGCGTTACGCCGAAGGTCTCTTTGAATTTCTCAAAGAAACCTGCGCGGGAAAGCGAACATTTCTCCGCCAGCTCCCCCATGTTTTCGACACTCCCCAGATTCTCCAGCATTCTGGAGGCAAACTCGATATGACGGGAATCCAGTCCGCTTTCATTGAGCATGTTTCCGCGAAGGATGATCTCCTGAACCAGACAATAGGCCAGACGGTACCAGCCCAGACGGCGTATCCTGCAAATCTGCCGGACTTCTGCAAAAAGGGCTTTGAATTTGCTAAAGTCTGCCTTTTCCGGAAGCAGCCGGAACACCCCCGGAATCAAAGTCGGCCATTCAGGAGTGAAAGGGACATGCAGATCGAGGTTGAAGTGAATCCATTGCACCTGCCAATTCTCCATGACTACAAACTTCCGGGGAAATTCCGGTTCGATCAGGACCAGAGAACCTTTTTCAAAATCGAGGAGCCGTCCTTTGATTTCAAGGCGGATTTTTCCTTCTTGATTCAGCAGCAGATTCCAGTTCCGGTTATGTCCCCAGAAACGGTCTCCATGAAGATGTTCATGGAGACCGGAATACAATTCGCATCCGGTATCGCTGCTGCGAAATGTTTCCTTCCGTCCCATTCTGCGCCTTCTTCTCTGGACTATGTTATATCTTTTTCAGACGATATTATATGTTTTTGAAATTGTCCCGTATGGAATCTTTCCGATTCTGGACTATAATATACTCATAAAGCTGAACAATGCAAGATGTAAGGAATGATGAAATATGCGGAAACCGGAACTGAAAAATCTTGAATCATCCGTTCGCGGATGCTGGCTGGGAAAGAATATCGGCGGAACGCTGGGCGCGCCGTTCGAAGGCAGCCGGGAAATACGGGATGTCAAGTTCTATGTTCAAAAGGATTTGAACGGCAATCCTGAACCGAACGACGACCTTGACCTTCAGCTGGTCTGGCTGACGCTTGCCGAATATTACGGGGTTTACCGTCTCACGCCCCGTCTTCTGGGGGAATACTGGATCGACAACATCATCGGGCCGTGGAACGAATACGCGGTCTGCCGCTGGAATTGCAAATCGGGCTTCTATCCGCCGCTCTCCGGATCGGTCGACAACGAACACTGGAAATGGAGCAACGGCGCCTGGATCCGGAGCGAGATATGGGCGTGTCTGTTCCCGGGCGATCCGGACAAAGCCATCGAATTCGCTTATCTGGACGCTTCCTGCGATCATGTCGGCGAAGGGATCTACGCGGAAATGTTCACGGCCGCGCTGGAATCAGCCGCATTTGTCGAAAAAAATCTCCGCACGCTGATCGACATCGGACTGTCAAAAATTCCGGATGATTCACGCATGCGCAAAAGCATCGATTTTGTCTGCAAATGTTTCGACGACGGGGAAGACTGGAAAACAGCCCGCAATAAGGTGGTCGAATTCAACGCCGATCTCGGCTGGTTCCAGGCGCCGTCCAATGTCGCCTTCGCGGTAATCGGATTGCTTTACGGACGCGGCGACTTCGGGAAAACGATCTGCATTGCGGCCAACTGCGGCGACGACACCGACTGCACGGCCGCGACGGCGGGCGCAATCATGGGAATTCTTCTGGGGTCGGAAAACATTCCTCCCGAATGGATTGCCCCCATCGGCGACGGCATTCTGACAAAGGCAATCGATCATTTCGGGCTTCCGGTCCCCGCTCCGAAAACAATTTCGGAATTGACGGCGCGTGTATTGACTCTCGGTACCCTCCTTTGGAAAGAATATCCCCATGAAATCGCGGAAGAACCGACTTCACGGAAAGCGGCTGAAAAACTTTGGAAAAAAAATGCGTATGAACTTCAGTTCGACGTTTCTTTTGCAACCATCGGAGTGGAATATGTCAACGGCCCCTGGATCGAGCCGGGCAAAAGCTGTCCTCTCAGGCTTTGGATTCATTCGCCGGTGCCGGCAATGCCGGAGTTCCGCTTTCTCTGGCGTCTTCCGGAAGGCTGGAAGAGTTCCAGCCCGGAAGTCAGATGCTCCTGCGGCGTTTTCTGCCGGAGTTCTGTGGAGACGGAGGTTATCCCGCCGGAAAACATTCCGTCTGCAATGAATTATCTTCCGCTGGAAATCCGGACGTCGGAACGGGATTATCCTGTCACATTAAATATTCCATTTCGCAAGAAATATTCCTGCGTTTATCCGAAATTCACTGAAGACAATTTGGATTCATCGTTTGAATACAGAAATATGATATGTCGGCGGTCAGAAAAATCCTGAAAAAAACGGAGGGAAAACGTGAAAATAGAAATCATGCAACACCATGTCCGAAAGAATTTTACATTAATAGAACTGCTTGTTGTGATTGCCATCATCGCAATTCTGGCGGCAATGCTGCTGCCCGCACTGAACAAAACGTTGGAAAAGGCGCGGCAGATCGATTGCCGGTCGAATCAGCGTTCATCCGGGACCATGATGCAGATGTATACCGGCGATTACAGGGAATGGTATCCGCTGATTTATATTCAGGGCAATGCAACGACCGGATACAGCGACCAGGACACCGCCCCGTATTTCATCGCCTATGCAATGGGGTTGTACAGCAGCACGAGATATGTTCTGCGCGGTTCGCAAAATGTGCCGAAAGTCATGTTCTGCAAGTCGGCCGATCCGAAAACAAGCGATTCCTATACTTATGGGGGAAAAACCGTTTACAGGGGAAACTATCTGTTTCATCCGGCCATGGGCGTAATCCATTCCACGGCGGCAATGCCGGGAGTCACGACAGATTACAGCACCTATTTCGGCGGCCGCAAAGTCATGAAGACAAAATCGCCCGGTAATTTTGCAGTGGCATGGGACGGGCGCACGGCGGGCAGCGCCTCCGGTGGACAGGGATGGCTCGGCCTTTCCGTTTCCGGCATCTATACAACAGACAACATCAGGGACAAGGTCGAGTTCCGTCACAGTTTGAAAGCAAACGTTCTTTTCGCGGACGGGCATTGCGACGCCCTGCCCCCGAAAACCTCGAACAATCCCGAACAAAATATCAATTTCTGCTGGAGCCGCGTTTCTCCGGCGCTGTGGGACTGAAATCATGAAAAGAAAGTTTATTTTCTGGCTTGCACTGGGAATTTCCTCCATTTTACAGGCTGAAAATCTTTTGGAGGGTGATGTCAGCGCCGAGGCGGGAGCGTATTTTCTCACACACGGGAGATATTCAAACGAACTGGTTCCTTATGCGCACGACACACAAAATGCATTTCACGGGATTGCGAGCGTGCGTGTCAACTGGGATGCGAAGAAACGGTATGTCGGACCGCGTCCGCAATCTGAAATACACGCGTGGTTTGACAGATACATTTCATTCGATACACCCGAACTGGAAGAAGGAAAGGATTATACTCTGTCGCTTTACATGAAGGCGGCGGCCAAAAACTTTCCGGTTACACTCCGGGCAAACCCGCGAACGGGATGGCAATATTTTGCTCCGGACTCATTTTACAAAAAAGAGGTTCGGCTTGGATTGGAGTGGCAGAGGGTTTCTCTGACATTCAAACCGCTTTTCAAGAAAAATTCACCGATCAAGGGCTATTCGATCATTCTTGACTTCGGAAACTCTCCCGCCGGGACGGTTTGGTATGATGCCGCGCAACTCGAAAAAGGAACGAACGTCACCGCATTCCGGCCGGCGAGTGATTTTTCCGTGGAAATCGCCTTGAATGCCGATCACTGGAGTCATATTTATACGGCGGGGGAAAAAGTCAATGCCACGGTGTCCGCCATCGTGCCGGGGAAGAGTTCTCTTGAAATTACCGTGACGGACTACAAAGGCAATGTGATCCGAAAAAGCATCACCGCTCTCTCCGAATCCGGAAAAGTGGTAGTTCCGCTACCCTCCGATCGATTCGGGTGGTTCAAAGTGACGGCCGCCCTTGAAAAAGACGGCAGCAGACAGATCATGCAAAACCAGAATTATCTGGTGGTCAAGACTCCCGCGGGAACAGCCCCCGGCATGCGCCCGTTCTGCGGAGTTGACGACGACCCGGCATTCGATAACTATAAGCAGCTGGCGAAGCTCGGAGTCAAACGCGCCCAGGTATCCGGGCGGTGGCGGACGGGGTATCGCGGCGGCATTGAGAACCATCCCGGCGAGTTCGACTTTTCCCTGCTGGAATTTCAGCTCAAACGCGGGCGGGAATACGGGATGGTGAACAAAGTCCTCTGCGGAACATTCGAGGCGCCGTCATGGTATTACGATGAAAAAGAATGGAATGATCCTGCCCGCAAAGGACAGAACCTTGTTCTTGACCGTTCAAAGCAGAGTGCCTGGACAGGATTCCTGCGTGAAATCATGACCCGTTACGGTGGGCTGATCGATGAAATCGAGATGGGACAGGAAGACAACGGTCAGCTTGGAATCAACGAATACTACAAACAAAAATATCCGGAACATGTCAAACCCGACGCGGGCGGCCAACTCTGGCTGGTCGGCGGGAAACCGTTCGACGATCTTTGCGACATGGTCATTTCAGGCGCGTCCGAGATACGGAGGCACAGACCGGACATTCGAATCGGAGCCATACGCCCCTCGCAGGGCCGGGAAGGTGAACACTGGTTTTTTGTTCACAAACAATTCGAACGAATCGGAAAACATTTCAACATTTTTCCTGTCGACATATATCTCGAAAACGAACATAATTATGGACCTCTGGCGGAAAACACTGCCAGAACAGGAACACTCGACGGACGGTTCGCATCGCATGCGCATGCAAAACAGTTGACACGGGAATTCGGCATCGATCAGGAAGTCTATATTTCCGAGTCGGGAATGTTTGTTGATATCCGCTTCCCGGACGATTCCAAATACAGACAGTTTCAGGCGGAAATGCTGGTCAAGGATTTTCTTGTTTCCCGTGCGGCGGGATTCACCGCCTACGACTATTTTCAAGGATTGGGCGGCAATACCGCACCGCAGCTTTACAACTGGTATTTTCAGGATAACCTGAAGATACAGCCTCATGCGGCCGCCTATTCAGCCGCAGCCCAACTCGTCGAAAACGTTGAGAAAAGCGAATATCTCAAGCCGGACCACACAACCCGGATCGTCGTCCTGAAAAAGAAGGATGGTTCCGGAGTTGCAGCAATATGGGCGGAAAAAGGGTTTCAG
>Ga0209373_10001735_pt1 | contig 24320 bp, 23 predicted proteins | sample Higcelweek5metaG_FD_187173 | JGI IMG/M metagenome (GOLD analysis project Ga0209373, IMG submission 187173) | Freshwater pond sediment microbial communities from the University of Edinburgh, under environmental carbon perturbations - High... | ecosystem: Environmental > Aquatic > Freshwater >... | reverse complement strand
TCGTCAGTAGCGTCAGCCGGTTTTGCTTCTTTTAGCTTATCCACCAAACACATATCATCATGACATGAAACGTAATTAATGATTTGCGTTGGATTGTTCACATAAGGTTCTTTTGAATAAATAAGCTTACTGTAGTCAACCTGACGATGTTCGGTAGCCCCTACAACTCCAAACTTAACGCTTTCTTCGAGACTATCGATTCCCGAAACAAAACCCGGAATCTCGGCATGCATCCAACTCCCCTTTAGCGCATCGCGAATGTCATCACTGAACACAGCAATTTCTTCAAGAAGCTTTGCATTTTTCTTTACAGCTCTTTTTTCCTCGGCAAGCGGTGAACCTGAGGCAGTCCAGCCCTCTCCATACATAAAAATACTGGGGTCAATTTTGTCCAGCGCAGCACGAATTTCGTTCATTGTTTCGATGTCATGTATGCCCATCAAGTCGAAACGAAATCCATCCACGTGATATTCAGTTGCCCAATAAACCACAGATTCTACAATAAATTTACGCATCATCGGGCGCTCAGAAGCAGTTTCGTTGCCACAGCCTGAAGCATTCGACCATGTACTGTCGGCATTCATTCGGTAAAAATAGCCAGGTGCCAGCAGATTTAAATGCGATTTTTCGCCGGTGAATGTATGATTATACACCACATCCATCACCACACGGATGCCTGAGTTATGAAGTGCCTGAACCATTTGTTTAAATTCGCGGATACGACTCGTCGGATCATGCGGATTAGTTGAATATCCACCTTCGGGAACATTAAAGTTCAGCGGATCGTATCCCCAATTGTATTTATTTTCGTTGAGTTTTGTTTCGTCAATCGATGCATAATCGAAAGAAGGAAGCAAATGAACATGCGTAACTCCCAATTCTTTTAAGTGATCGATTCCGGTTGCCTCACCCATCGTATTTTTTGTTCCATGCTCGGTGAAAGCAAGAAATTTACCTTTGTTCTTCATTCCCGAATTGGGCGACACCGAGAAATCGCGTACATGCACCTCGTAAAGAATAATATCAGTGGCGTTTTTTAGAGCCGGACGTACATCATTCTCCCAATTATCAGGGTTGGTTTCGTCCATATCTATAATAGCGGCACGCTTACCGTTAACACCGGTTGCTTTTACCCACATACCCGGAGTTTCATCGAGCCACTTTTCGCCTATGCGCACCTGAAATGTATAGAACTTGCCTTTCAGATTTTCTTTGATCTCTTTTTTCCAGGTTCCATTGTCCGAACGTTTCATATCAACTGTTTCGTAGGCAGCACCATCAGCGCCATTATCATACAACAACAACTTCACTTCGGTAGCCGTTGGCGCCCATACTCTGAACTTGCTTGACTGAGGAGAATACTGTAATTCGAGATCATTTCCTTCATAAACAGGATATTCATCGTAAGATGCATACTTAGGAACATTATTGCAAGCACACAAAAGGACAACCATTAATGACATAAAAATATAATTTACTTTCATATTAAAATATTATAAAGTTATTTTTATAGAAAAAATGAAATCGGCATTATAACAAACAAGTGAAAATAAGCACAAGACCTATTTTCACTCGCTAAAAAAAATTATTTCGAAGCTGTTACTTCAATTCCATTGCGAATCAGTAAAGCATCGATCGTAGGTTCCTGTCCGCGAAAGCGTTTGTAAAGGGTCATCGGGTGTTCGGTGCCACCTTTCATCAAAATATTCTGACGGAACGAAGCAGCTGTTTTTTTATCGAAAATACCATTTTTTACAAAAACAGAGTAAGCATCGGCATCGAGCACTTCAGCCCATTTGTAGCTGTAATAGCCGGCTGCATATCCACCTGAGAAAATATGACTAAACGTAGGACTCATGGCAACATCGTTGATGACTGGCAAAATTTGAGTCGAGGCCATTGATGTTTTTTCCATCGCAATCACATCGCCCTCGTAAGGCGCTTCGATACTGTGCCATGCCATATCTAAAAATCCAAAACTCAACTGACGCAGACAAAAATTAGCCGTATTGAAGTTTTCGGCATCTTTTATTTTCTTTATCAATGATGCAGGAATTTTTTCGCCGGTTTGATAGTGAACTGCAAAACCATCCAGAAATTCTTTTTCTGAAGCCCAGTTTTCCATAATTTGCGAAGGTAATTCTACAAAATCGCGATAAACATTGGTGCCTGAAAGCGACTCATAAGTACACTTGGTGAGCATGCCGTGCAATGCGTGTCCGAATTCATGTAAAAATGTTGTCAACTCATCGTAAGTCAACAATGCCGGTTTTGTTTCGGTAGGACGTGTAAAATTCATCACGATCGTAATCTGAGGACGGCTATCGGTTTTTCCAACCATATATTGCGATTTAAAATCGTTCATCCAGGCGCCTGCACGTTTACCATCGCGGGGATGAAAATCAGTGTAAAGTACCGACAGAAATTTACCTTTTTCGTCAATTACATCATAAACATCTACCTCGGGATGATACACCGGAATTGTATTGTTTTTAATAAATTTTATCCCATACAATTTAGTAGCCAAGCCGAAAACGCCTTTTTTTACATTTTCGAGTTCGAAATAAGGTTTCATCATTTCATCGTTGATCGCAAATTTTTCTTCTTTCAATTTTTCGGAATAATAAGACCAGTCCCAGGATTGAACTTTGAAGTAAGCACCATTTTTTTCGGCATAAGCCTGTACTTCGGCATATTCTTTTTCGGCGGTTGGTTTGTAAGCAACGAGTAATTTATTCAACAGGTCATTTACATTTTCTTTTTTCTCAGCCATTCGATCGACCAAAACGTAATCAGCATAAGATTTATGCCCGAGCAAATTAGCAATTTTCATGCGGGTATTGGCAATCTTACGGATATTTTCAAGGTTATCGTATTCACCACCCAACATACATTTAGTGGTGTTGGCCATGTAGAGTTCGCGGCGTAAATCGCGGTTGTTGGCATATTTCATAACCGGACCGTAAGTTGTGGCTTTCAGGTCGAGCAGCCAACCAGTTTTACCTGCTTTTTTTGCATTCATCGCCAACATATCAATAACATCGGCTGGCAGGCCGTCCAACAAATTCTTGTCGGTGATAAGCATGTTCCATTTATTGGTTTCTTTCAGTGCATTCTGACCAAAATTAAGCGTCAGCATGCTCATTTCTTTGGAAAGTTCACGATAAATGGCTTTGTCTTTTTCTGACAAATTAGCGCCATTATCAGCAAAACCATCATATGTCTTTTTCAGTAGCATTTGTTGTTCGGCTGTAAGTTTAAGCTGCCCCTTCATATCATAAACAGCTTTTACACGAGCAAAGAGCTTCTCGTTCAGACGAATGGCATTGGAATGTTCGGTAAACAAAGGCGAAACCTTTTGTGCAATTGCCTGCATTTCGTCATTGGTTTCGGAACTAAGTAAATTGTAGAAAGGCGAGCTTACTTTGGTGAGCAACGACCCGCTACGGTCGAGCGCTACGATTGTATTTTCGAAAGTAGCCGGCTTTGGATTTTCAACAATGGCTTTAATTTCAGCATCATGCTGTTTCATCGCCTCTTCGAAGGCAGGCATATAATGCTCTATCTTTATTTTATCGAAAGGTATGGTTTGATGTGGCGTTTTGTAAGTTTCCAAAAGCGGATTTCCGGCCAATATCATTCCGGTAACCGATATTGCAGTCATAAGCAGTACAATTTTTGTTTTCATTTGTAAATCATTTTTTAGTCGTAAAACTCAGCATTGATTAATCGGTCAATTAATGAAAACAGACCGAAGCCATCAATACTCAATTTAGTGTTATTAAAAAAAAGAGAATTAATTCGAATTTATTTTTATGTAAATATCCAATACTTCGACGAAAGAAAGTATGACATTCTTTTTAAATTTTACTGGATTGATGTTGCTTGAGTATGCTGCAACACATTACAAGCCTTAATATTATTTTTCTCCAAAAATACACATAATTATTCAAAACAACAAACACAATCACATTGTTAATTATTTGATTTTTTTCATCATTTTCAATTATGTGTTGATAAAAATCACTATACTTGCAAAAAAAAGCAAACATGAACAAAATAAAGATTCCATACCTTGAAAAGCTTGACGATACTGACGTAATCTCAGCAGCCGACACACTTGATTTGTGGGGAGAAAAAGGCACAATTGAATCGGTGAACTGGCCACATTTATACAACTACAAGCCAATAACGCTTTTTTGTATTGCACGATCCAAAACAAGTATCTTTATAAAATTTGATGTGCGGGGCAACTTGCTTAAGGCTGTTTACGCTAAAGATCAGGAACCGGTTCACGAAGATAGCTGTGTGGAATTTTTCTGCAAACTGCCCGAAAGCGCATACTATTGTAATTTTGAATTTAACTGCATTGGTACATGTTCGGCAGGCAAACGAAAAGCACGCAAAGAAGATGTAACTCATTTCGACAGCGCTGAAATGCTTACAATCAAACGATTTCCTTCAATTGGAAGAAGAGCTTTCAACGAAATGCAGGGCATCTTTGAGTGGGAACTCACAGTCGAAATTCCGTTCGCACTTATTGGAATTGATCCACTGAATTTACCTGAAAAACTACTCGGAAATTTCTATAAATGTGCCGACGACACGGATAGTAAACATTATGTAAGCTGGAATGCCGTAAAAACCGAGAAACCGGATTTTCATCGTCCGGAATTTTTTGGCGAACTTACTTTCTAATTTACAGCTATTTAAAATAATTTATCGGCTCAAAAACAAAACTGGCAAATAAAGTATCGCACTTTATCTGCCAGTTTTTTTATTTAATTGAAATCTAAATACTTTGAATTTATTTCAGTGAATCTAAACTGAAAGTACCGACAAATTAATATCCGCGAATAGCTTCAATGCCGGGCAAAACGCGTCCTTCAATGGCTTCGAGCAAAGCACCACCACCTGTCGATACATAAGAAACGCCATCAGCAAGTCCGAACTTGTTTACACAAGCCACAGAGTCGCCACCTCCAACGAGCGAGAACGCTCCGTTTTTAGTCGCTTCAACAATAGCTTCGCCCACCGACAGTGAGCCATGAGTAAAGTTTTCGAATTCGAACACGCCTGTAGGACCATTCCAAAGAATTGTTTTAGAAGCCTTAATTACATCGCCGAAAATCTTTTCGGTATCAGGACCAATGTCCAATCCTTCCCAACCATCAGGAATTTCATCTACTGGAACAAATTGAGTGTTGGCATCGTTGCTAAAAGCATCGGCAATTTTAGCATCCGTAGCCAAAACTATATTTACGTTATTGGCCTTTGCTTTTTCGAGCAATTCGAGCGCCAGGTCGAGTTTATCGTTTTCGCAAATTGAATTACCTACATTTCCGCCCAATGCTTTTGTAAATGTATAAGTCATACCGCCGGCAATGATCAGATTGTCAACTTTAGTTAGCAGGTTTTCGATGATTTCGATTTTCGAAGATACTTTTGAACCTCCCATGATGGCTGTAAACGGACGTGCAGTGTCAGTCATTATTTTCTCAACAGCCAATACTTCTTTTTCCATCAGGTAGCCAAACATTTTATTGTCAGCATCGAAGTGTTTAGCAATGAGCGCAGTGGATGCATGAGCACGGTGAGCAGTTCCGAAAGCATCGTTCACATAACAATCGGCATACGAAGCTAATGTTGCTGTAAATTTTTTCTGACTTTCCTTCACTTCTTTTTTAGCAGCATCTTTCTCGGCATCGTTGGCAAATTCGCCACGTGGCTTGCCTTCTTCTTCGGCATAAAAACGTAAATTTTCGAGCAACAATGCTTCTCCCGGTTTCAATGCAGCAGCCATTTGAGCAGTTGCATCACCCATACAATCGGCTGCAAATTTAACATCCACGCCCAGTAATTTTGAAACATGCGCCAAAATAACTTTTAACGAATACTTTGTATCCGGATTTTTTTTAGGACGACCCATGTGCGAAGCTATAATTAAACTTCCTCCATCGGCAAGAATTTTTTTCAGTGTTGGCAAGGCTGCACGTATACGGTTGTCATCGGTAATTGCAAAGTTTTCGTCCAACGGAACATTAAAGTCAACGCGTACGAAAGCTTTTTTACCTGCAAAATTAAAATTGTCAATAGTTTGCATATTGTTATTTATTTAATAATTAGATAATTCAATAAAAATATTCAATCAGAATTTGAAAGCACAAAGATAATTAAAATCGTTTGGTTTTATGCCGATTAGTTGGTTTTATACCTGAAATTTACGGCAGCTAATTGCTCATTGGCCTCAACTATTTTCTTCTTCAAATCCTCCTTGTACTGAAGGAGCTTCTGCTGAAGTGCATCGTCGTTTACGGCAAGCATTTGCACTGCCAGTATGGCTGCGTTTAATGCACCGTTGATACCAACTGTGGCCACAGGAATTCCGGGAGGCATTTGCACAATGGCCAGCAATGCATCCATGCCATCAAGACTTGCATTGATAGGAACACCTATAACAGGTACAGTTGTCATCGATGCAATTACACCCGGCAAATGTGCAGCCATTCCTGCAGCAGCTATTATCACCTGAATTCCGTTTTTTCTTGCATTGCTCGCAAACACTTCCACCTCACGAGGTGTACGGTGTGCCGACAATGCATTGATTTCGAAAGGAATTTCAAATTCGTCAAGCAGTTTTGCGGCTTTTTCCATCACAGGCAGGTCGGATGTGCTGCCCATTATAATGCTTACTCTGGGTTTCATTCTTTTTTATAACTAATATCAACCTATCAAAGCTTCGTACGCTTCGGCCGATAATAAAGATTCAACTTCTGAAAGTTTGTTTATGTTGATTTTCACAATCCAACCTTTACCGTAAGGATCATTGTTGATCAGTTCGGGAGCAGCCTCAAGCTCGGCATTTAATTCGAGAATGGTGCCACTTACCGGAAGAAATAATTCGGAAACTGTTTTAACAGCCTCTACACTACCAAAAACGTCACCTTCGGCAAGTTCTTCGCCTACAGTTTCAACTTCTACATATACAATTTCGCCTAATTCGCTTTGAGCATAATCGGTAATACCGACCCAGGCTGTATCGCCTTCTACACGCAACCATTCGTGTTCTTTTGTGTACTTAAGATTTGCAGGAATACTCATACTCTTAAATTTTTAATTTGTTGATTTATAAAAATTGTTTTTTAATTTATATTAAGCTGACAATAAACCGGATAATGATCAGAATACTTTACTTTCGAAACATTAAAATTACTGGTCGTGAAAGCTGCATCGTACAACACATAGTCAATACGAAATTTATATATGGACAGATTCAGCGTCCAACCCATACCAAAACCTGTTTCGGAAAAAGCATCTTTCAAATTACCTTTCATTTTTGTGTAAGCATATGAGACGGGAACGTCGTTAAAATCGCCACAAACAATTACTTTATAAGGAGAACGATTTCTTATCGAAGCAATTGTATCGGCCTGTACGGCCCTTGCTTTATAAGCATATCCAAGCTTACGGGAAAGATGTAAAGTTGTACCCGAAAATTTTTCTGTATCAAAACTGTCCTTCAACTGAATGGGTAATTCACGATCGCGCTCGGTAAGTCTGTTCGATTCAAGATGATTGTTAAACACCCTAATCGTATCACCATCGATTTTTATATCTGTATAAACCGACACATTGTATTTCGACTGAATTTCTATGTTTTTCTTCTTAATAATGGGATATTTTGAAAAGGTGGCTACACCTGACTTTGCCCAACTTTGTTCCTGTTTGTACCAAATATGCCTGTATGGATATTTTTTAAAAATCCTTAGCACATCTTCCTGTGTAAGGTATTTTTCTTTCGGACTCACTGCAAACTCCTGCAGACAAACAATATCAGCGTCATTATCCAATATAAACTGAATTACATTATTTGGTTGTTCTGAAGTATGTTTTGTCATACCACCACTCATCATGGTGTTGTAAGTGAGTATTTTTACAGATTTTCCGGTAGTATCTCTCTGCGTACGGCCAAAATGTAAAGGCACTGTATCGGCAATTTGTGTTGAACACAAAAGAAGTGCAAGTAACGAGAAAAGGAAATGCCATTTCCGAGCGATGACCCAAAAAATAACAAAACAGATGTTCAGAAAAATAATGACAGGAAAAATGAGCGACACATAGGAAGGAAGGATAAATTCCTCAGGACTTACTTTTGTTCCGAGCAAGCTAAGCAACATAATGATGACTACTACCATATTGGCAGCCAACATTATTCCCTTTACTATAGCTCTACCAAACATTACGATTCAGAATTCAGCACTAAAATTTACAATTGATTTATTTTTTTCCCTGTTCGAATAGTTTTCTCTTTTCGTCAGCCGAAAGACTTTCGTAGCCGGAAGTTTTTATTTTGTCGAGGATATGATCAATTTCTGCCATTCGGCGGGCTTTATTCATATTAAACTCGGCATCGCTCACTGTAGATCTTCCGCTTTTTTTCGAAGAAACTACTTTTAATTTACGTGGCTTAAAAAGGTTATATACAACATCGAGCAGTCTATTTAACCATTTTGTTATATCTTTCCCTTGCCGCAAAGATACAATAAAAATGTAACCTGCGAAAGCACCACCCAGATGCGCAATTTCTCCGCCAGCATTGTTCGATGTGATACCAAAAAAACTCGTCAACACTGTAAAAATGGCTATGTATTTAAGCTTTACATTTCCTATAAGCAACATTCTCAGCTCCATATTAGGCGATTGCACAGCCACAGCCACTATCATAGCAATGACCGACGCCGAGGCGCCCATCAATAAACTCAGCTGAACATAAGGCTCGAAATATGGAAAAACATTATAAGCTACCACATAAAACAATGCTCCTGCCATTCCACCTATTAAATACAGGCTTACCAATTGTTTTTCGGTGAAATACATTAAAAACAACTTACCGAACCAGTACAAAGCCAGCATGTTGAACAAAATATGAAACAATTTCTCGTGCAAAAACATATACGTGAGCAATGTCCAGGGATGATACAACAAGGCACTGACACTAGAGGGCAAAGCCAGATAAGTAATTATGTTTCCGGCATCCAGATTAAACAACCTCAGCATCAAAATTAATACCTGCAACAAGATATAAATTCCGGCATTGATGTAAATCAAACGCGTCAGGGCATTTCCATTGCGGAAAGCAAGTTTCAATTTATCAATTATATCCATTTTTTTGAAGTATAAATTTTAAATTAAGATGAAGTTATAAGAATAATATATTGCTGCATTAACAAACCCGTAATGTACTGTGTATCTTATTTGTATTAAATGGTAAATGGTACATTATTAAATAGTAAATACTTAAATCCGTCTTTTCTTCCAGAAAAAAATTAATATTGCTCCAAAGAGCATACCTCCCAAATGGGCAAAATGCGCCACATTATCGCCTGAGAAATTGGCCACGCCAAGGAATAACTCCAACACACCATACAAAAGAACGAATAACCGTGCTTTAATCGGTACCGGGAAAAAGATAAGCATCAAACGTGCCTCAGGAAACAACCAGCCGAAAGCCAGCAAAATACCAAAAATAGCTCCTGAAGCTCCTACCGTAACCGGCAAATCCACCAACATCCTCTTCATATCGATAATGGCGGCTGCATCGAATGCCTGAAGGTTGCTGAACCTGAAAATTTTACTTAATTCAGCTTCGTGCGCCAGCAATGCCTGACCCGAATTAGCTGCTATGGCATCGTTCATTGCATTTACAAGACCCTGAAAATCGATGGTCCAGAAAAGCTGCTGAATAATACCTGCACCGAGACCCGTTATCAGGTAGTAAAACAAAAAGCGACGGGCGCCCCACACGTTTTCAAGTGCTCCACCAAACATAAACAGTGCAAACATATTGAAAAACATATGGTTGAAACCACCGTGCATAAACATATAGGTAACTAACTGCGCAGGATTAAATTTTTCGGAAGCCCAGTAATGCATTCCTAAAATATCAGTCAAATCCAGCCTCATGCCCCAACGCAAGAACAAGCCGGGGAGCACCAATGTTGCTAACCACAAAATTATGTTGATAGCCAGTAAGTTTTTTACTACCGGCGGTATTGAATCTAAAAAGGATGATCTGAAATTACTCATTTAATTATTTTTTTCTTTTCTACATTTCAATCGAGGAGCAATAATTAAAAAAAATATTTCTCCATCGGATTGAATACTGCAATTCTGTTCTTCTTCTTTTTTATATCTCTAACAAAAAATTTTATATATAAGCCTGTACTTTGTTTTTTATTTTCTGAATTTCGTTGAAGCATGCTATATTTCGCATAACGCTCAATAAACCATTCATCTTTCACACAAAAGTAATGAAATTACATTCGAAAATGTGTTTTCTAACATATTTTTTGAAATAGCTTAAAAAATATCGATGTTTTTTCACCTAAATGCTTGTATATAATTTACAAACCATTACATTTGCGACATCAAAATGTATATTTATTGTTTCATAATTTTAAAAAAACAAAAAAAAACGTATGAACAAAGCTGAATTAATCAATGCCATCGCTGCCGAAACAGGTCTTTCCAAAATCGATTCGAAAAAAGCGCTCGACTCAGTTATTAAAAATCTTTCTGACGTCCTTATTGCCGGTGACAAAATTACTTTTATTGGTTTTGGAACTTTCTCGGTTACCGAACGTTCGGAACGTACAGGCATGAACCCTGCTACCAAACAACCCATCACTATTAAAGCCAAAAAGGTTGCTAAATTTAAAGCCGGAGCCGAATTGACAAATGCAATGAACTAAGATTTGCAAAGCTGAACTAAAAAAAAGGAATATAACTGTATATTCCTTTTTTTTGCACATTACTGTTTCTGTGAAAATTATGCCAAAAACATAGAGGCTGACACTTTATCAGCTGTTTCTTTCCCTTTTAACTCTTTCACAATATTTATCGCAAATTTCATTGCAACTCCTGCCGCTTTGGCCGTAAAAATAGTACCTGATTTGACAGAATCGAATGAAGATAATTTTGCATTCAGCATTTCGTTTTCAAATCCAGGATAACAAATGGCTTCTTTCCCCTCCAGGAGATTCAATTTACCTAAAACCGACGGAGCAGCACAAATGGCAGCAATTAACTTTCCCTTGCCAGCATGAGCAGCAATAAGCGCCAGTAAGCCTTCATGTTTTGAAAGGTTCAACGTACCGGGCATTCCACCGGGAAGAAACAACAAATACTCACCGCCAAAATCAGTCGATTCGAAAAGCGCGTCAGCAACTACACCGATTCCATGAGCCCCTGTAACTATTTTATCAGAAGTAATTGAAACTGTTATCGTTTCGATACCTGCACGGCGGAAGATATCAATAGGAGCAACAGCCTCTATCTCCTCAAAACCTTCTGCTAAAAACAAATATACTTTCATATCGACTTACGATTCAATGCGTTTTCAATCTTCAATTTTCTATCTTAATCTGAAATTATAAGTAATTGTTCCCGAAGCAGTACCGCTACCACCAGTAAATCTCGTTCCATTGGCTGCGGCAAGTGCGGCATTGCGGGTGGCCTGATCCGAAATTGTTGTAGGCGAACCAATAGTAGCTCCTACAACAATACCGCTTGCATCAACTCTTATGTTCACAGTTACCTTTCCTTCCACATCATTGTCGTACTTAGGCTGCACCAAACGACCATTCAACGACCGTCCACTCAACGACCAGGAATTACCACCGGAAGAACCTGAGCCTGCCGGATTTCCCTGAGTAGTGTTGCCGGTAGTTGTTCCGCTGCCCGTTCCACCTTTACCAAACAAACCACCTATGGCATTGGCTTTGTCAATAGCTTCCTGCTCTTTGCGTTTTTTATCGGCAATAGCCCGTTCATTTTCAAGTCTTTGTTTTTCAAGCGCTTCTTTCTCTTTTTTATCTTTTTTCTTCTGTTCGGCTATCGCCAATGCATTAGGGTCGGTCGAAGTCATATATTCCTGTTTGACCGGCTTTGGCGCAGTTACTGTTTTTGGAGTTGCAGCTTCAGGTTGTGCTGCAGGAATTTCTGTTACCCCTGCTCCATCGGTCGCATCGCCAAAACTTATCATTATACCCTCATCATCTTTCACTTCGGATGTCACAGGCAGGACAATAAACCAAAGGATTAGAAAGAGCAGGATACATGATACCACTGAACCAATTATACCATATAAATCAGCTTTATTCACAGTTTACTATTTATCAGGAGTTGTTGTTGCAATTACTAATTTTAGTTTGTGCTGATTGGCAATATCGAGCACTCTCACCACTTCTTTGTAAGCTATATTCTGATCGGCATGTAGCGCAATATAAGTAGTTGTATCCTGAGCCACCAAATCGGTGATATACGATTCGAGCAACTCCGGCGCTACAGCTACCGGTGCTTCACTTCCTTTTGCCACAAAGAAATTACCCTGATCATCAATCGACACTTTTGCAATCACCGGCTTCGATGCTGTGTTAGCTTTGCTTTGTGGAAGATTAATTTTTATATCGCTTGGTGATGACATGGTAGATGAAATCACGAAAAATATCAGCAATAAAAAAATTATATCTGTCATCGATGACATTGAAAATGAAGCTTCTATCTTATTTCTTCTTTTTAAAGCCATTTGTTTGTTTTTTATCTAAATTTTTTACTCAGAGTACATAACTAAATACAACGAGCCGAATGATTTATGTCTGAAGTGAGTTTCCGCTAAGTCATGCTCATTGAACTCCTTCTACCCTATCAGCAACTCATTCAACAATAAACCGGCAATTTATGCAGGTTCATTCAGCAAGTCAAGAAACTCCATGGTTCTCGATTCAAGAATACGTACCACCGAATCAACACGGGAAACAAGATAATTATAGGCAAAATAAGCAAGAATACCTACAATAAGACCACCTACAGTAGTTACCATGGCCTGATACATACCCACCGACAAATCGCCCAACTGAATGGTACCACCCGATTTCTGAGCCATATTAAAAAATACGGTCACCATACCGGTCACAGTTCCAAGGAAACCGAGCATAGGCGCACCACCCGATATAGAAGCCATAATTACCAGACCTTTTTCGAGTTTCGCAATTTCCAGATTTCCAACATTTTCAATAGCCACAAGCACATCGCTCATTGGGCGTCCCAAGCGACTAATTCCTTTTTCGACCATGCGCGACGTTGGCGTATTGGTATCATGGCAAAGTTTCTTGGCTGCATCAATTTTTCCATCGTAGATATAATCCTTTATTCTGTTCATAAAAGAATTATCTTCCTTCGATGCTTGTTTTAATGTAATCAGACGTTCAATAAAAAGATAAACGGCCAACGCAAACATTGCCACCAGAATATACATAATTGGTCCTCCGTACTGAAACATTTGCCATAAATTCATTTCGGCTACAGGAGTTTCTATTGCTGTTGTGGTAGGAGTAGTAGCGAGCGCCGATGGAGCTTGCAGAATAAGCATTAAATTCATATTACCTTTGTTTATTTATTGTTTTAACTTTGTGATTGCTTTATTATCAAATTTTGTACCGATATTCTCGCTATTCTATCTTAACTGATCTTTGTACTGTTTTATTGTGTTTTCGAGTCCAAAATAAAGTGCATCTGAAATCAGAGCATGACCTATTGATACTTCGTCCACCCAGGGAATGAGAGTGTGAAAGTATTTTAGGTTTTCGAGGCTCAGGTCATGTCCGGCATTTAAGCCGAGCCCTAACTTACGGGCAAGTTTAGCTGCTTCAACAAAAGGTGCAATAGCATTTTCTTTGTTTTCAGGATACATAGTGGCATAAGGCTCGGTGTACAATTCCACACGGTCGGTTCCTGTTTTGGCTGCATATTCCATATTCAACAAATTGGTATCCACAAAAATAGAAACACGAATTCCGACGCTCTGAAAGTCGGCTACTACTTCTTTAAGAAAATCGAAATGTTTCACTACATCCCATCCTGCATTCGAAGTGATGGCATCATGAGCATCGGGCACAAGCGTTACCTGATGAGGCTTTACAGCTTTTACCAACTTAATAAATTCGGCATTCGGATTACCCTCAATATTAAACTCTGTTTTCAGTTGGGGGCGCAAATCCCACACATCCTGATAACGGATGTGTCTTTCATCGGGTCGTGGATGTACCGTAATTCCTTCGGCCCCAAAGCGTTCGCAATCCAGAGCCACCCTACATACATCGGGTACATTTCCTCCACGCGCGTTGCGTATAGTGGCCACTTTGTTTATATTTACACTTAGTTTTGTCATTTTCTATTAGTCAAGCGTTTGTAATGAATACTGTTATTATTCTACATTATTTTTTAGCAATATGAAACCAGATAAATTTGTTACTTTCGTTATCATTTTGTTCCTTTGCAATATAAATATCAAAAAATAAAATCAGCTACAAAAATAGCTTAAAATACTGAACCTTTTTTAATATTTAAGATCGAACTTTCATTTTTTTATCGATAAGTATTTACAAATACAGTTTATTAACTCAAAATACCATTTCAAAAAAATTGAAATGCTCAAAACAATGAAGATAGCAATATTCGCCAATACATACCGCCCTTTTATTTTAACTCCTTTAAGGGCGCTTATCGATTTTTTTACTGATAAAGGCGTTATTCTCATGCTCGAACAGGAACTCTACAAATTCGTAGTAGAGCATAGCGATAGTTGCCCCGACACAATAGAAATAATCCGCGATGATGATTTTTCGGCCGATATAGCGCTGAGTATCGGAGGTGATGGCACTTTTCTGAGCACTGCTGCTCATATAGGCAAAAAACAAATTCCGGTGCTGGGTATCAATACCGGACGTTTGGGCTTTCTGGCCGATGTCCCTGTTGAAAACATATTACCTGCTCTCGAATCGTTATTAAGCTCGAACTACAACATAGAAGAACGCTCGTTGCTTTTTGTAGAAACATCGGATCATACGGAGTTCGAATATCCTTATGCGCTGAACGAAGTGTCGGTGCTTAAACAGGACAGCTCGTCCATGATAAGTATTCACACCTATCTGAATGGTGAAGCCATACATACCTATCAGGCTGATGGTTTGCTTATTTCTACTCCAACCGGATCCACAGCTTACTCAATGAGTGTGGGAGGACCGCTTGTAGTGCCACAGGCACAGAATATACTGCTCTCGCCCGTTGCTTCGCACAGCCTTAATGTGCGCCCGTTGGTAGTACCCGACAATTGGGTAATTGAGTTGGACGTAAGAAGCCGTAGCCATTGTTATCAGGTAGCGCTGGATGGGCGTAGCGTGATCCTCAGCGAAGACACAAAACTACGCATTACAAAAGCCGACTTCAGCGTAAAAGTGATAAAACAACGCAATCATACATTTTTCCACACATTGAAAAGCAAACTCATGTGGGGAATGGATAAACGAAACTAACAAATAAGTGAACACAAGACAACTGGTTTACACTTCACTTTTATAAACTAATAATCAGAAATAAATAATCAGATCATGAGGATTGTTTTTATGGGAACCCCCGATTTTGCGGTGGAAAGTCTTAAAATTTTAGTCGAAAACAATTATAATGTGGTAGGAGTCATTACAATGCCCGACAAACCAAGTGGACGTGGACATAAACTTCAGTTTTCGGCTGTAAAACAATATGCTATTGAGAATAACCTACCCATTCTTCAACCCGAAAAACTGAAAGACGAAAACTTTTTGGAAGCACTCAAAGCACTGCATGCCGATGTTCAGGTAGTAGTAGCTTTTCGGATGTTGCCAGAAGTAGTCTGGAACATGCCCCGCCTCGGAACATTCAATCTCCATGCTTCGCTACTGCCACAATATCGTGGTGCAGCGCCTATCAACTGGGCCATTATCAACGGAGAAAAGGAAACCGGCGCCACCACCTTTTTTCTCACCCACGAAATTGATACAGGAAAAATAATTCTTCAGGAAAAGACACCCATTTCCGAAACCGACGATGCAGGCTCCATTCATGATAAATTAATGCAAATGGGCGCCGGAATGGTTCGTAAAACAATTGACTTGCTAATACTGGGCGAAACAGATGCTGTTGATCAATCTCAATTTATTCATCCCGAGTTGGAGCTCAAAGCAGCACCTAAAATTTTTAAAGAAACCTGCGAAATCGATTTTAATAGAAGCGTCGATGATGGCTACAACTTTGTACGTGGCCTGTCGCCTTATCCCACAGCTTGGGCGGAATTACAATTCCCCAATCAAACTGAAACAACCATACTTAAAATATACGAAACAGAAAAGGAATACATTCAGCATAATGATCAACCGGGAACACTTATCACCGATGGAAAGAAATTTGCCAAAATTGCTTTCCAAGATGGTTACCTTCAGTTGAAGAGCGTGCAGGCCCCGGCTAAAAAACGCATGAACATTGGAGAATTACTCCGGGGAATGAGATGAGGATGAATCCCGAAGCTTTCGAAATTAAGGATTCGAAAGGTTGAAGATTTGAATGTTTGAAGATTCGGAATTGTTTCGGAAAATTCGATATTGAACAAAAGATTATTTGAATGCATCCAGTGCTACTGTTGGCTTTCCACTATTATCGAAAGCGCCTGATGTATAACCTTTCCAACCGCCATAGCTTTGAGGTTCCCAATAAATCACCCCAAGTCCCTTTTTGTTGTCTACCAACTTAACTTTAGCAATCAAATCGGACAAAAAGCTTTTACAAGCCTGAGGACTATCCCAACTCATTCCACATTCCACCACCATTACTTCTTTATTGTATCGGTTCACCATATCGTTCATGTTGGCAAGGGTTTGAGTATTGCATTTGGCCCAATCGTTTGACGGAGTAAACCAATAAGGATAAACCGAAAGTCCGATGACATCCCATTTTCCTCCATTGTTTTTCAATCCATCGAATATCCATTTGAACTTGCCGTTATCATATCCGTCGTTGATATGAACAATCACTTTAGCATTAGGAAAAACCGATTTCACAGCATCGTAACCGGCTGTGGTGAGTGCGGCATAATTGGCCATATTCGTCGATGCCTTGCCATCTTCCCAAAGCATGCCATTGCTGGTTTCGTTACCAACCTGCACCCATTCGGGGCTGATATTATTCTCCTTTAATTCCGTAAGCACCGAAATAGTATGATTGGCTACTGCTGATTTTAAGTCAGCAAAACTGAAGTCTTTCCAAGCCTCGGGTTTAGTTTGATGAGCCGGATCGGCCCAGGTATCGCTGTAATGAAAATCAATCATAATACGCATCCCGAGAGTTTTGGCACGTTTAGCTTTCAGTAAAACATCGGCAGCGTTGTTCCAACCTTCAGCCGGATTAACCCAAACACGCAGACGGATGGTATTCATTCCTAAACTTTTAAGCAGATTCATACATTCAGTAGCTGTACCTGCCGAATTATAAAACTTCTTACCTGCGGTTTCCATTTCAGTCAACCAACTTACATCAGCTCCTTTGGCAAAAAGGCTGTCGATAGGCTCTGTTTTTATGGTATCAGTTGGGTGGTCTACAACAGGATTAGCCTCTTTACAACTCAAGTGAGCCAGTAAATAGGTTATACTAGCCAGTATTAAAAATGTTTTATAAATAATTGACCTTTTCATTGGAATTCGTAGTGTGCATCAGCATTCAAATGGATCAAGCGTCAATGCGTTTATCATTCAATCCTGTTTATTTGTTCGAAATATCGTTTTTCTCAGAATTTTTTCAATTCATTGATCAACAGCTTATTTTCTTCAGCTGTTCCCACTGTTATTCTGAGACAATCATTGCAAAGGCTTATATTGCTTCGGTTACGAACTACTACGCCTTTGCGAATAAGCTCACGATACACCTGATCGGCATTATTGACTTTGGCAAGTACAAAATTGGCATCGGTAGGATAAACTTTCACAACATTAGATACTTTCTGAAGCTGCGATACTAATTTCGAACGTTCTTCGAGCAGTGTTTTCACCCATTCCTTCACTTTATCGACATCGTTCAACATATATAAGGCATGACGTTGTGTAAGCAGGCTTAAATTGTATGGATATTTAATTTTATTCAACACTTCAATAATTTCTTTCGATGCAAACGCCATTCCCAATCGTACAGCTGCATTGCCCCATGCTTTTGAGAATGTTTGAAGCACTACTAAATGTGGGAATTTATTAAGTTGCGACACAAAACTTTCATCAGTTGCAAAATCGATATAGGCTTCATCAACTACAACTATTCCCCTGAACCATTTCAATAATTTTACAATTTCGTTTCTATTCAGACTATTTGCCGTAGGATTATTGGGCGAACACAGCCAAATTAGTTTTGTGTTTACATTTGTTGCATCCATTATTTTATATGCCTCTATATCAAAATCTTCGTTCAGCGTCACTTTGCGGTATTCCACATTGTTAATTTCGGCACATACCTTATACATCCCATAAGTAGGATCGATAGCCACCACATTGTCTTTGCCCGGCTCGCAAAAAGCCCTGTACAAGAGATCGATGGCTTCATCACTTCCGTTACCCAAAAAAATTCTATTTGCTTTTACATTTTTAATTTTTGAGATCTGTTCTTTCACCTCGGCCTGATGTGGATCAGGATATCGATTGAATGGTGAATTAAAAGGGTTTTCGTTAGCATCCAGATAAACCGATGCTTTTCCGCTAAATTCGTCTCTTGCACATGAGTAAGGCTTCAGGTTACGGATATTTTCTCTTACTAAATCGTTTATATTCATACTTATGGTATTGTTATGTTAATTCGTCTATCCTTATTCGTTCAAAGCACAGTTTAAAAACACTTTCCGCATTTATATAATTTTCAGTAGCAGCAAAAAACTGCAATTCAAACAAACAGATTCAACAAATTTAATCCTCAATTTGATAATTATTGCCATCTGCGATGGCTGCTTTCTCTTGTTTCAACCGGAATTTCCTCATCCAAACGCACCTTCACAGCATTACTGTGCGCCTGAAGTTCTTCATTTTCGGCCATCAGAATAATGGCATTACTCAGGTTAGTGAGCCCTTCTTTAGTGATCTGCTGGAAAGTTACCTTTCGCACGAAACTGTCGAGGTTTACACCGCTATATGCTTTTGCGTACCCGTTAGTGGGAAGTGTGTGGTTTGTGCCCGATGCATAATCGCCGGCACTCTCGGGCGTATAATTACCAAGAAAAACCGACCCTGCATTTACAATATTTGCTGCCACACCCATGTAATACTGAGTGGAAATAATTAAGTGTTCGGGAGCATATTCGTTGGTAAGCGCCACAGCTTCGTCAAGCGTTTTCAGCAAAATTATTTTACTATTTTCGAGGGCTTTGCGCGCCAGTTCTTTCCTCGGAAGTTGCTCCAGTTGAATCTCGATCTGTTCCAATACCGGTTCAATAAGCGCCTCATCTACAGTTACCAAAATCGACTGACTATCGACTCCATGTTCGGCCTGCGAAAGCAAATCGGCAGCTACAAAAACAGGATTCGCCGATTTATCGGCCAACACTTCTACTTCCGAAGGTCCGGCTGGCATATCTATCGCCACATCGCGCAGCGAAACTATTTGCTTTGCAGCCGTAACATATTGATTTCCTGGGCCAAAAATCTTGTACACTTTCGGAACAGTTTCGGTACCATAAGCCATAGCTGCTATTGCCTGCGTTCCTCCAATTTTAAAAATACGATGAATACCTGCTATTTTAGCAGCATACAAAACGGCTGGATGCACTTTGCCACTTTTATCGGGCGGCGTACAAAGCACCACTTCTTTACATTCGGCAATCTGTGCAGGAATTCCCAACATCAAGACCGTAGAAAACAAAGGAGCAGTTCCACCCGGAATATACAACCCTACTTTTTCGATGGCAATGGCTTTCTGCCAACAATACACTCCGGGCGAAGTTTGAATTTCAGGAAGTTCGTGCTGTTGTTCCGAATGAAATTTCCATATATTCCGGCGGGCCATTTCTATGGCCTGTTTAAGCTGTACTGATATCTGCTTTTCGGCCTCAAGTATTTCCTCTTTAGTAACTTCGACGGTATCGAGTTCAACTTTATCGAATTGTAAAGTATATTTTCTTATAGCCGCGTCGCCATGCAATCGGACATCGTCCAATACTTTTTGAACAGTATCGAATAAGCTTGTATTGTCAAAAACCGGCCGGGTCAACAACGTAGCCCAGTTTTCTTTAGGTGGATATTTAATAATTTGCATGTAACTAAGTTATAATATATTTAAGCGTACAAAGTAAATCAATTTATCAGAAACGAACAACAAATTCCAACACCAATTTATTATCATGATTGGCTAACACACTCGGAAAAGTATAGTGCTCGTAATTCAAACGAATATCATTCATAAATGGTTTCGAAAGACTAAAAGTAAGCCCACCGGTTACCCTTGATCGCACATAATCATCAATCACGTAAGTTCCGTATACCGATTTCTCTCCCTTGTTATTATTCGACATGTTATCGTAACGAAGTACCGGGGTAATTTTTTTAACATACTTCAATTTGTCTGTTTTAAAACTGTAAGCTCCCATCACAAAGAAACCCACAGTAGGCTTAAAAACCGAATCCTGATAGGTTTTGTAATATAATTCGCTCTCGATATGAAACCCTCCATAGTCAATGGCGCCACCAACATTGTACATATTCATTCTGATATCGTAGGGATGTACAGAATTGTAGTTCAAGCTAATGCTCAAAAATTTGTGTGGCGAAACAACCGCTCTCAAAGCATAACTGAGATCCTCTGTTTTTCTCCATCTTTGTTGATCGTACAAACCGGTGCCATTGTACAAACCCGCAGTAAATTCAACCGGAATAAATTTTCGGTTCGACAAAACAAGGGTTGCGCCCACATCCCGTAAACCTGTAAGCTGCTTGCCAATAAAAGAACGGTTAGCAAAAAACAATTGATGTGGCGAACGCAAATTATCGGTACTAAAAGGAATTTTTTGCTGACCAACAGTAAATCGGAACCATTCCTGAGGCTGAAAACGAAGATAGGCATCGAGCATTTTAGTTTCGCCTTCATCTGACAAATCAATTTCGGCTTTATACGAAACCAGTTTACTAAAATTACCATTTACACTGAAACGAGCATTTCGAACCTGAAAGCGCTGCTCGCTCAAGCTTGTATTGTATTCGTATTTTGCCCTGATTGTTCCTTCGATATGAGGGGTAAACAAACTATCGGACGAAAAAGCAAAAAGCTGAAAAGCTACAAAAAAGAAAAGAAATGTAAATTTAAGTTTCATCATCTTATAGGTTTCTCAAAAATTATTGTTTTTTACAGTTTAAAATAAAATCGTCCCACTTATTATAAAGTTCTTCTATGCTGGCTAACACAATATCGGCACCCGCAGTATACAACACATCCACTCCTAACGGACCGGTATCAAGACCAAAAGTGTACAGACCTGCAGCTTTAGCAGATTGAATACCCAGAGGTGCGTTTTCTACAACTACTACTTCCCAGGGCTGCAATCCTGATTTTTCGAGTGCCTTTTGGTAGGGCTCCGGATGAGGTTTGCCATGACTCACATCGTAAGCTGTAATCATATTTTCTTTCCGGAAAATTCCCGGAAAATGGAGTTGCAAGCTGTCGATAAGCGTTGATTGTCCCGAACCTGTCACTAAAAATATCTGTAACCCTTTACTTTTTATATACTCCAGTAATTCAAGGGCAAAAAGCATTGGTGTTGTTTTACTCTCGGCTTCAAAGTAATTTGTTTTCAGTTTATAAATCTGTTTTTTTTCGTCAGGTGTGGCAGTTCTGCCATAAGTGCGCATAAAAGCACCATCAATTGTGGAATCGCCGGTGCGACCTTCATTCATGTAAGCCTCGAAAGCAGTGAACGGAATGTTCATGTCGCGCATGGCCTGTACCCATGCCGATGCGTGAAACGGCATCGAGTCGAACAAGACGCCATCCATATCGAAAAGCACCGCTTTGGGAGATAATAAAGGATAGTTTTTTGATTTTAAAAACTGTTGTATAGAGCCTGAGAACATCAAATTTCTGTTTTTGTGCACAAAGATAATTGATTTAATGCTTATAATCGAAAAAAAGAAATGAATTGAACTATAACTATTGGCGTTTTTTTTAATACACATACAAAGCGTCCCATTTTTTCAGAAAAAAACAAACAAATTATTTCGTGTTTTTTTAAAATAAAGTAATTTTGCATTCACAAAAAAACATCGGGATGTGGCGCAGTTGGTAGCGTGCTACGTTCGGGACGTAGAGGTCGCAGGTTCGAATCTTGTCATCCCGACATAAAAAAGGAAGCATATTTTTATATTCTTCCTTTTTTGATGCAACATTTTGAACTTTGTTTGCATCAAAGCCTAATAAATGGTATAATTTTTGTAAATTTGCACCGAAAATAACAATCCTTATGAAAACACGTATTTTTTTATTTTTTGCGATTATAATTGCTGTCTTTTCGTCCTGTAATCTCGACGGAAGTTCGAATTATACTCCCGAATTTTATTTCTCTCCTTTAATAAATCAACATGGAGACACATTGAAAGCATATTTAACAGACGATGGCTCCTACCGACTTGATACAATTGAAGTGGGCGACACAATATCTATTTTCTTAGTTGCTACCGGATATGAAAACAACCTGCAATCATTTTACGTTAAACAGTCGGCCGACAGTGTATCGAGAATAATCCTACCTCCAGTGTCCTCAATGGATTCAATTTTCACACCTGAATCGGACTATAAAACCGGGAAGTTTATATTGGAAGGAAAAATGCCGACGCTCTATTTTTCGCTAAAATATCTGGCCATTAAGCCCAGTAAAGAAGCAAAACTAACATTCACAATTAAATCGGATGCAGTTTTCGAAAATAATATAGGCTCCAACACCTCCATCATTAGTTTCAAAACTCCTATAGTTGCCAAAAAGCCTTAAGCCAAGCTATATCGGCTTATTGATTCAAGAAACAGATAAAAAAAACGGTTGCTTTTCGAAGCAACCGTTTTTTTATGTTCTGAAATGGAGTTTACAATCTTGCTTTTATTGCCTTTGTTTCGGCTTCGAAACCTGGTTTGTCAAGCAACGCAAACATATTTTTCTTATAAGCCTCTACTCCGGGTTGATCAAACGGATTTACGCCCAACACATAACCACTGATACCACAAGCTTTTTCGAAGAAATAAAGCAACTCACCCAAATAGTATTCGTTCAGCTTAGGCAATTCAATTTTCAAATTAGGCACACCACCGTCGACATGCGCAATCATGGTACCAAGTTCGGCCATTTTATTTACCTGATCCACACGTTTGCCTGACAAGAAATTCAAGCCATCTAGATTTGCTTCGTCGTGAGGAAAAATTTTGGTATAATTCGGTTCGTTCACCGAAATTACTGTTTCGAATATATTGCGTTCGCCCTCTTGTATCCATTGACCCATAGAGTGCAGATCGGTTGTAAAATCGACTGCTGCAGGGAAAATACCTTTGTTTTCTTTCCCTTCGCTTTCGCCATAGAGCTGTTTCCACCATTCGCCGATGTAATGCAATTTTGGATGAAAGTTCACAAGAATTTCAGTGGTTTTACCACTTTTATACAATTCGTTACGTACAGCGGCATATTGAGTAGCAGGATTTTCCTCGAATGCAATGTCCTCTCCACAAAGTTTTTCCATAGTTACAGCCCCTTCCACCAACTTACGGATATCAAATCCGGCAACAGCGATAGGGAGCAATCCTACGGGAGAAAGCACTGAATAACGACCTCCGATATTATCTTCGATTACATAGGTTTTGTAACCTTCCTGTGTTGCAAGTGTACGCAAGGCTCCGCGTGCTTTGTCAGTTACACAAACGATAAGGTTTTTTGCGGCTTCTTTGCCTTGTTGCTCTTCGAGCTGCGTTTTCAGCAAGCGAAAAGCCAAAGCAGGTTCGGTAGTTGTTCCTGATTTTGAAATTGAAATGATACCGAACTTTTTATTTTTCAAAAGCTCCTGAAGTTCGTAGAGATAATCTTCGCCGATATTTTGTCCGGCATAAACCACTGCAGGCGATGTGCGCTCGGTTTGCAACCAGTCGAAACTGTTCGATAGTGCATCGATAACCGCTTTAGCACCGAGGTAACTACCTCCGATACCAATCACTACAACTATTTCGCAATTGTCACGAAGAATTTTTGCAGTATTTTCCACATCGGTTAAATGTGCTTCGTCAATTGAACTTGGCAAGTTTAACCAGCCCAGAAAATCGCTACCTTTTCCCGTTCCATTGTGCAAAGCTGCATTAGCTTTGGTAACTTGTGTCTTATAATCTGCCACAGCTTGTTCGGAAACAAATCCGAACGCTTTTTCGATAGAAAGTTTAATGTGTTGCATAAGATAATTATTAGC
>Ga0209373_10001734_pt1 | contig 24332 bp, 22 predicted proteins | sample Higcelweek5metaG_FD_187173 | JGI IMG/M metagenome (GOLD analysis project Ga0209373, IMG submission 187173) | Freshwater pond sediment microbial communities from the University of Edinburgh, under environmental carbon perturbations - High... | ecosystem: Environmental > Aquatic > Freshwater >... | reverse complement strand
GGGTGGTGACCTTGCGCGGCAATGTCTTCGCCAATCCCGCCGGGCTGGTCCAATATGTCGCCCGTGCCGCCGGCACCTGCAAGGTTCGTCCCGATCACAAACTGGTATTCCTGCGCGATTGGGAAGACCCTGCCACCCGGGTCAAGGGTTTGCGTTCCATCATCTCCAAATTGGCCGAGCTGGCCCGCGCCTGATCTCCCGGCCCCGTTCAGGCGGGGGAGAGAGTCAGGCCGGCCGTTGTTTCGTCAGAACCAGGACAGCAAATGCATTACCCCAAACCTCCCGAGATCATTCCGCTCGACAATATCCTGCCCGACGAACCGTTGTTGATGATGGGAGCTGGCCCGGTGCCGATCCCGCATAAGGTCGCCTCGGCCAATTCGGTGGTGATCAATCACCTCGGGGACACCATGAACCGGGTGATCGAGCAGGTGAAGACGATGGCCCGCTACGTCTTCCAGACCGAGTCCAGCCATGTTCTTGGCGTGTCGGGACCGGCCTCGGCGGCGATGGAGATGGCGGTTTGCAATCTGGTCGAGCCCGGGACCAAGGTGCTGGCCCTGCGTAATGGTCTGTTCAGCGGCCGGCTGGCCGAGATGGTCATTCGGGTCGGCGGGGATATCACCATCCTCGATATTCCGGATAAGCAGGCTGCCGATCCGGAGTTGGTCGAGCAGGTGCTGAAGCAGGGCGGCTATAAGGTGCTGACCGTGGTTCAGGGTGAGACCTCGAACACGGTGTGGAACCGCCATCTCGCCGAAATTTGTCGGCTGGGCAAGGCCTATGGCTGCGTCAATATCGTCGATACCGTCTGTACCCTCTCGACCATGGAATTGGAGATGGACGAGTGGGGCGTTGATGCGGTGATTACCGGCGGCCAGAAAGGGCTGTCCTCGATCCCCGGCGTCTCGCTGATCGCTTTTTCGGATGAGGCCTGGAACCGCATCACCGCGCGCAATGCTCCGATGGCGCATTGGTGTCTCGATGCCCGGCTGGCCGACAAATTCTGGAACCAGAAATCCTACCATTACACCGCGCCGGTGTCGGGGGTGCTGGCCCTGCATGAGGCGTTGCGTCTGATCTGTGACGAGACCCTGCCCGCCCGTTTCCGCCGTCATGCCGTCTGTTCCGCCGCTTTGCAGGCCGGCATTGAGGCGATGGGGCTGGATCTGCTGATTCCGTCCGACGCTCGGCTCAATTCGGTGGTCGGCATCACCGTTCCCGACGGCGTTTCCGCCGACCGGGTCCGCCATATCATGTCCGAACTCTACCGGGTCGAGATTTCCGGCGCCTTCGGCCTCAATATTCTCCGCATCGGCCAGATGGGCGAGCAGAGCCGGACCCATCACCTGTCCCGCACCCTGCATGCTCTGGGCGCGGCGATGCGGGTGGCCGGGGGGCGGGTCGATCCGCCGGCCGGGATGGCCGAAATGGAGCGGGTACTGGCTTCGAACGTGGTCAGGACCTAAAGTGGCGGCCTGCCCGGTGCTGGGTAGGCCCCCCGCCGGAGGCCCGTCCGGCCGGGAAACGGAGGATTGCAGATGAGACGCGGACACGGCCGGACGGCTCGGATTCTGGCCAGAACGACCCTGGCGCTGTTCGCCGTTGGCGGTTTGCCCGGCTGCATTGGCACCGCTGATGCCGATCCGTCCGAGCCGGCTACCCTGGCGGCGGCTGAGCGGGCGGCTCCGATCGCTCCGGTTTCGGCGCCATTGCCGGCGCCGGTTCTGGTCGCGCCGGTTCCACCTGCGGTTCCTCCGGTTTCTGTCGTGCCAACGCCGCCCTCGCCCGAGGTCTTTTCCGCTTTTCTCGGCGAAGTCGGTCGTGAGGCGGTCGGCAAGGGCATTCGTCCCACCACCGTCATGGCCGCTTTTCAGGGCGTGCGCCATCTCGATCGGGTGATCGAACTCGATCGCAAGCAGCCCGAATTCACCCAGACCTTTGCCGAATATCTGACGAAAGCGGTCTCTCCGGCCCGGGTGGCGGAGGGACGGCGGCAGTTTGAGGCCAATCGTGTCCTGTTGGCCGAAATTGAGCGCCGCTACGGGGTTCAGGCCGAATTTGTTGTTGCTTTATGGGCGATTGAAAGCAATTTCGGCAATAATATGGGCTCCACTCCGGTGGTTTCCGCTCTGGCGACCCTGGCTTATGATGGGCGCCGGGCCAAATATTTCCGCAGCGAATTGTTGCAGGCGCTGCGGATCCTGGACCATGGTGATATCGCCCCTGCGGCGATGATCGGCTCCTGGGCCGGGGCGATGGGGCAGTGCCAGTTCATGCCCACCACCTATCTTCAGCATGCGGTTGACTGGGATGGCGACGGGCGGCGCGATATCTGGACCAATCGGGCCGATGCCCTGGCCTCGGCGGCGCATTATCTCGCCGATGAGGGCTGGCGCGGGGATCAGGGCTGGGGCCGCGCCGTGCGTTTGCCCCCCGATTTCGACCCGACCCTGATTGGACTCGACAAGCCGAAACGCTCGCCCGCCGCTTGGGCCAGACTCGGTGTCACCGCTGTTGATGGGGCCCCGCTGGCGACCCTGGCCGGGGGCAGCGAGGAGATCGGCGCCAGTCTGGTTCGCCCCGATCCCGCCGGCGACAGCGTCTTTCTGGTCCAGGAGAATTTCCGCACCATCATGAAGTGGAACCGTTCAACTTTTTTTGCCCTGGCTGCGGGTCATCTTGCGGATCGCATCGCTGGCCGTTAATCTCCGCGCGTAAATCGCACGACTCATGGGGAAGGATCAGGGCATGCGCACCGCGCGGCGGGCTCGGGGGCTGGCGTTGTTGATCGCGTCGGGATTGGTGCTCGGCGGCTGCGCCGGATCGGGCTCATCCTCTCAGGACGGATCGGGTGACGATGCTCCGGCCATTGCGACCTCAGCGGCCGCCAATTACAAAATTGGTAAGCCCTATCAGGTCGGCGGAGTCTGGTACTACCCACAAGAGGATTTCGATTACGATGAGACCGGAATCGCCTCCTGGTATGGTCCCGACTTTCACGCCAAAATGACCGCCAATGGTGAGGTGTTCGATCAGGATGCCGTGACGGCCGCCCATAAGACGCTGCAATTGCCCTGCGTCGCCCGCGTCACCAATCTGGAAAACGGCCGCAGTATTGTGGTTCGGATCAATGATCGTGGCCCGTTCGTCAATGGCCGGATCATCGATCTGTCGCGCAAATCAGCCCAGTTGCTCGGCATGGAAGGAAGAGGAACCGCCAAGGTCCGGGTTCAGGTGATGAACGAGGAAAGTCGGATTCTCGCCGGAAAATTGCCGGCCGATGCCGGCAATAATGAGCCCAAAGTCGCTGAGGCGGCACCACGCGGGGCGATCTCGGCCGAAACCCTGCCGCCGCCCTCGGGCGGGTCCGGCCCCCAGGCTGCTCCGCTGCCGCCTCCGGTGGTGTTGTCCCGGCCGCAGCAGCAATCTGTTGCTGCCGTCAGTCCTGCCAGCTTGGTGAAACAGCAGGTGCAGACCGAGCCGGTTCATCCCACCAGCCTGTTTGTCCAAGCCGGTTCGTTCGGGCGGTATGATAATGCCTTGCGGCTGTCGGCGCGGCTGTCCAGCCTGGGCAATGCCAAGATCCAGCAGGCCGTTGTCCAGGGACGAACCGTGTTCCGGGTCCGAATCGGCCCGATCCCCAGTGTTGATGACGCCGACCGGACTTTGGCTGCGGTCGTTGCCGCCGGCCAGACCGACGCCCGGGTGGTGGTGGACTGATCGGACCCTGCCCCGGAGGGCCGGGTGACTGTTCCTTTCGCAACTGACAGGTCGAAGACGTTGAAGACAATTTCGCTGTTCCGCCAGCCGCTGTTGGTGGCCCTGGTCGTCGCCGGCCTCGCTTTGGCCTCCGCTGCCTCCGCCCAATCGATTGAAACCCCCGCCCGTCAGGCGATCATCATCGATTTCGATTCCGGAACGGTGATGATGGAGAAAAATGCCGACGAACTGATGGCACCCTCGTCAATGAGCAAGCTCATGACGGTGTTCATGGTGTTCGAAAAGCTGAAAAGCGGGGCCTGGAAGCCCACGGACCAGCTCCCGGTCACGGAAACCGCCTGGAAGCGTCATTACAAGAGCGAAGGCTCGATGATGTTCCTCCCGGTCAATTCGACCGCCAGCGTCGATGATCTGCTCAAAGGGGTGGTGATCCAATCCGGCAATGACGCTTGTTCAGTGCTGGCCGAGGCCTATTCCGGCAGCGAAGAAGCCTTCGCCGAGGCGATGACCCGGCGCGCCCGCCAGATCGGCCTGACCCACTCCACCTTCCGCAATGCCAGCGGCTGGCCTGATCCCGACCATATGATGACTGCCCGGGATCTTTCCACTCTGTCCCGGCATCTGATCGGCGATTTCCCTGAATATTATCCGCTGTTCAGCCAGATGGAGTTCGTTTTCAACGGCATCAAGCAGGGCAATCGTAATCCGCTGCTGTATGGCACCCCGGGCGCGGACGGGCTGAAGACCGGTCATACCCTGGCCGGTGGCTATGGTCTGACCGCCTCGATCAAGCGGGGCGAGCGTCGTCTGGTGATGGTGCTGAACGGTCTTGGCAGCATGCAGCAGCGGGCCGACGAATCCCGCCGGCTGGCCGAATGGGCCTTCCGCGAATGGGATCGTTATCCGCTGTTCCGCGCCGGCGAGGCGGTGGTGGCCGATGCCCCGGTGTGGATGGGCGAGACCCGGACCGTGCCGCTGGTGCTCAAGAACGATTTCGGGGTCACCCTGCCGCGTCGGTCCCGTGCTGAGATGAAGGTTTCCGCCGTGTTTACCGGCCCGATCCCGGCCCCGATCAAGGCGGGGGCCGAGGTTGGCAAATTGGTGATCTCGGCGCCCGGTCTGGCTCAGCCGATCGAAGTGCCGTTGCTGGCGGGCGCCGATGTCGGCCGGCTCGGCTTCGGGGGCCGGGTGATCGAGACCATCGGTCACGCTTTCTCCGGACCGGCGAAGTAAGGTGGAGTCTGGACGATTCATTACCCTGGAGGGCGGCGAGGGCGGCGGCAAATCGACCCAGGTCGGATTGCTGGTGGCCGCTCTCCGGGCCCGGGGCCTGGAGGTGCTGGCCACCCGCGAACCGGGCGGGTCGCCCGGGGCCGAGGCAATCCGCGCCTTGCTGGTGGCCGGAGAGCCCGGCCGGTGGGATGGGGTGAGTGAGGCTCTGCTCCATTTCGCCGCCCGCCGGGATCATCTCCGGACCACGGTCTGGCCCGCTCTGGCCCGTGGGGCCTGGGTGGTGTGTGACCGTTTCGCGGATTCGACCCGGGCCTATCAGGGGGCCGGGCAGGGGCTCGATCCGGCCCTGATCGAACAGCTTTATCATCTCACCGTTGGTTCTTTTGCCCCCGATCTGACCCTGATCCTCGATCTGCCGGTGGAGCAGGGATTGCAGCGCGCCGGTCAACGCGGTGGGGCCGAGGATCGTTACGAACGGATGGGCGCGGCCTTCCACCAGCGTCTGCGTCAGGGCTTTCTGGCGATTGCCGCCGCCGAACCGGCGCGCTGTGCCGTGCTGGATGCCGGCCAGTCCATTGAGGCGGTCCATCAGCAGATCCTGGCCACCCTCACGGCGCGGTTGGGTCTGCCGGCATGAATGAGATTCTGGCGCCGCGCGAAAATCCCGATTTGCGCGGCCATGAAGCGGCGGAACGGACCCTGCTGGAGGCGTGGTCTTCCGGTCGGTTTCCCTCGGCCTGGCTGTTCTGCGGGCCGCGTGGGATCGGCAAGGCGACCCTGGCCTATCGCCTCGCCCGCTTCATCCTGGCCGGAGGCGGGCAGGGCGGGGGCGGGCTGTTTGCTGCTCCCCCGCCGGAAACTCTGGCGCTGTCTCCCGATCATCCGGTGTTCCGTCGGGTCGCCGCGCGCGGCCATGCCGATCTGGAGGTGGTCGAACGCGGTTGGGCTGACGAGCGTCAGAGCCGGTTGCGGAATGAAATCGTGGTCGAGGATGCGCGCGGGGTGGGCGCGTTCCTGTCTCTGACCCCGGCCGAAGGCGGATGGCGGATCGTCATCATCGATTCCGCCGACGAGATGAACCGCAATGCCGCCAATGCGGTGTTGAAGGTGTTGGAAGAACCGCCGCGCAATGCCCTGCTGCTGCTGGTGTCGCACTCCCCGGGCCGGTTGTTGCCGACAATTCGCTCCCGCTGTCGCCGTCTGACCTTGCGGCCGTTGGCGGAACCGTTGGTCGAGGATCTGCTGGGCCGCTCTTGTCCCGAGCTGACCCCGGAAGACCGGCGGACGTTGGCCCGACTCGGCGAAGGCAGTATCGGCCGGGCTCTCGGTCTGGCGGCCGGTGGCGGGCTTGATCTGTACCGCGAGATGGTCGGGTTGCTGGTGACCCTGCCCCGGCTTGATCTGCCGGCTCTGCATGCCTTTGCCGATCGGCTGGCCCGGCCTGAGGCCGGCGAGCTTTATGCCACCGTGACCGAATTATTGGGCTGGTGGCTGGCGCGGCTGATTCGGGCTGGGGCGGCGGTCAGCACGGCCGGAGAAGAACTGGTGGCCGGGGAGGCCGCCCTGATGACCCGTCTGCATGCGGCAGCCAGCCTTGATCAATGGCTGGAGGTGTGGGAAAAGATCAGCCTTCTTTTCACCCGCGCCGATGCGGTCTATCTCGACCGCAAACAGGTGGTGCTGGGGGCTTTTCTCACTGTGGAGCGACTGGCACGTCGCGCGGCTGGCTAGCCGCCGGGACGGCACTCGTTCCACCCAGGACGGAGGACCGCCGATGACCGGGGCCAAGGCATTCTATGTCACGACACCGATCTATTATGTCAATGACAAGCCCCATATCGGCCACGCTTACACCACCGTGGCCTGCGATGTGCTGGCGCGTTTCAAGCAACTCGACGGTTATATTGTTCATTTCCTGACCGGGACCGATGAGCATGGTCAGAAGGTCGAGAAATCAGCCGAAACCGCCGGGATCACCCCCCAGGCGCTGGCCGATCTCAATTCGGCCAATTTCCGTGACCTCGCCGTCCGGCTCGGCATCTCCAATGATGATTTTATCCGCACCACCGAGGCGCGTCATCATCATGCCTGCCAAGCGTTGTGGACTGAACTGGTGCGACGCGGCGAAATCTACCTCGGTCATTACGAAGGCTGGTATTCGGTGCGCGATGAGGCGTTCTACGCCGAAGATGAACTGATCGCCGGGCCGCAGGGGGCGCGGCTGGCCCCGACCGGGGCGCCGGTCGAGTGGGTCAAGGAACCGAGCTATTTCTTCCGCCTCTCGGCCTGGCAGCAGCCTCTGCTCGATTGGTACGAGGCCAATCCCGAGGCGGTGGCCCCGGCTTCGCGCCGTAATGAAGTGCTCAGCTTCGTCAAGGGCGGTCTGCAAGATCTGTCGGTGTCGCGCACCAGCTTCAAATGGGGTATTCCCGTTCCCGGCGATGAGCGCCACATCATGTATGTCTGGGTTGATGCCCTGACCAACTATTTGACCGCGATCGGTTATCCCGAAGGCGGGGCCGAGTTTGACCGCTTCTGGCCGGTGGTTCATCATGTCGTCGGCAAGGATATTCTCCGCTTTCATGCGGTTTACTGGCCGGCGCTGCTGATGGCTGCCGGGCTCCAGCCGCCGCACCGGGTTTTCGCCCATGGCTGGTGGACCAATGAAGGCCAGAAGATCTCCAAATCGCTCGGCAATGTGATCGATCCCCTCGGCCTGATCGACACCTATGGTCTTGATCCGTTCCGCTTCTTCCTGCTGCGCGAAGTGCCGTTCGGCAATGACGGCGATTTCAGCCACAAAGCGATGATCGGCCGCATCAATAGCGAGTTGGCCAATGATCTCGGCAATCTCGCCCAGCGGGTACTATCGATGATCGCCAAGAATTGCGCTGGGGCGGTGCCGGTGCCGCAGCCTGACTTCACCGAAGAGGATCTGAGCCAGCTTGGCGCGGTCGATGCTCTGCTCGGCACCCTGCGCGATGCCATCGATCGGCAGGCCTTCCATGAGGCCCTGGAGGCGGTCTGGGTGGTGATCCGGGCGGGCAATGTTTACGTCGATCGTCAGGCGCCCTGGACCCTGCGGAAGACTGATCCGGCCCGGATGGGAACCGTCCTCTATGTGCTCGCCGAGACCATTCGCGGCGTTGCTCTGCTGATGCAGCCCTTCATGCCGGCTTCGGCCGGGCGGTTGCTCGATCAGGTCGGGGTCGGGGAAGGCGAACGGAGCTTCGATCATTTCGGCCCGGCCGGGCGGTTGGTGCCGGCAACGCCGCTGCCGGCGCCGCAAGGGGTGTTCCCGCGCTTCGTCGAGCCGGAAAGCACGCCCTGACCGGCGGAATCGTCGGCAGGAGAGACGAAAGCCAGGGGCACATCCGCCCCTGGCGGGGATTTGAGGACAATCCGATGCTGGTCGATAGCCATTGCCATCTCGACTTTCCCGATTTTGCGGCCGACCTGGAGGATATCGTGGCCCGGGCCGGGCAGGCCGGGGTCGGGCTGATGGTGAGTATCGGCACCCATCTCTCCCGCCATGCGGCGGTGCTGGCGGTGGCCGAGCGGTTCGAAACGGTCTATTGCACCGTTGGTTTGCATCCGCATGAAGCCGTGACCGAGGAAGAGGTCACTGCCGAGCGGTTGCTGGCGCTGGCGGATCATCCCAAGGTGATCGGGCTCGGCGAGACCGGGCTTGATTATTATTATGACAAAAGCCCGCGCGAGCGGCAGCGGGCCGCTTTCCGCGCCCATATCGCTGCCGCCCGTCACAGTGGGCTGCCGCTGGTGGTCCATACCCGGGATGCCGACGAGGATACCGCCGCGATCCTGGAAGAAGAGAGCCGTCTCGGGGCTTTTTCGGCCGTGATCCATTGTTTCAGCGGCGGGCCGGCCTTTGCTGAACGGATGCTGCAACTCGGATTCTTCCTCTCCGCCTCCGGGATTATGACTTTCAAAACCGCCGATGCGCTGCGGGAGACCTTCGCCGCCGTGCCGCTCGATCGGTTGCTGGTCGAGACCGACGCCCCTTATCTGGCCCCGGTGCCGCATCGGGGCAAACGCAATGAGCCGGCCTATGTCGCTTTGACCGCCGCCCGTCTTGCCGCATTGAAAGGGGTTGAGCCGGCCGCTCTGGCCGAAGCCACCACCGCTAATTTCTTCCGGTTGTTCCCCAAGGCCGGGCGATGAAAATCACCATTCTCGGCTGCGGCGGCGCGGCGGGGGTTCCCGGCATTTCGATGGGATGGGGGCGCTGTGACCCGGCTGAGCCGCGCAACCGACGGCGCCGGGCTGCGATCCTGGTCGAAACCGCCGGCGCCCGCTTGCTGGTCGATACCCCGCCGGATCTGCGCTCCCAGTTGCTCGACGCCGAGGTGCGGCAGGTCGATGCGGTGGTGTGGACCCATGATCACGCCGACCATCTCCATGGCCTCGATGATCTGCGCGAGATCAATCGGGTGACGCGTCAGCCCTTGCCGGTCTGGGGTCATCCCGAGATGCTGGCCACCGCCCGCGAGCGGTTTGGTTACGCTTTCGAGCCGCCCGATCCGGCCTTTGGGTCGATCATCTATCGGCCAATGCTGGATGCTCACCCGATCGAAGGGCCGTTTCAGGTCGGCGATCTGACCGTTCGGCCGATCGATCAGGATCATGGCTATTGCCGGTCGCTCGGGCTGCGGTTCGGTGACGTCGCTTATTGCACCGACGTCGTTGCTTTTCCTGAAGAATCGCTGCCGGCGCTGGAGGGGCTCGATCTGCTGATCGTTGGCTGTCTGGCGGAGGAGCCGCATCCGACTCATGCCGATGTTGGCAAGGTTCTCGGCTGGGTCGAGCAATTCCAGCCGCGCCGTACCGTTCTGACCCATATGGGATCGCGGCTCGATTATCAGACTCTCCGCCGGCAGCTTCCGGCGGGACTCGAACCGGCTTATGACGGCATGACGCTGGACGCGCCGGATCCGGCTTACTGAAAAAAGCCAGAGCAGGCAGGGCAGGGGCAACAAGCGAGGCCAGGACCTCCTCACACCTTGTGACGAAAGAGAAATCCATCGATGACAATCACCGATCCCCAGTTGGTGGTGCTGATCCTGCTGTTGGGGGCGGTGGTGGTGGTGGCTTTGTTCCGCCGTCTCGGCGTGCCTGCGGTGCTCGGCTATCTCGCCGTTGGGATTGCTCTCGGCCCGCATACCCCGGGGCCAATCTCGATCGATGCCGAAAATGCCCGGCCCCTGGCCGAACTCGGGGTGGTCTTTCTGCTGTTCTCGATCGGGCTTGACCTGCCTCTGGCCCGACTCCGCACCTTGCGGCGGATGATCTTCGGCTTTGGTCTGGTTCAGGTGTTGCTGTGTGGCGCGTTGTTCGCCGCGATTGCCTGGGCCTGGGGACTCCCGCCACAGGCCGCCCTGGTGGTCGGGGTGACTCTGTCCTTTTCCTCGACGGCGACCGCCCTGGCGATCCTGGTCGAACGCAACGAAGCGGTCAGTCATCATGGCCGGATTGCGATTGCCGTCCTGATCTTTCAGGATCTGGTGGTGATTCCGTTGCTGGTTTTACTGCCATTGTTGGCGGATTCGCCGGGGCATATCTTTTCGGCGCTTGGTCTGGCCGCGTTGAAGGCCGGAGGCGCTATTCTGACGATTTATCTACTTGGGCGGTTGGTTTTGCGTCCAGGCTATCGCTATATCGCCGCCCTGCGAACGCCCGAGATCTTTACCGCTGCGAATCTGCTGCTGGTGCTGGCGGTCGGATGGGCCACTGCTCAGGCCGGGATGTCGATGGCTCTCGGCGCCTTTCTCGCCGGGTTGATGGTGGCGGATTCGTCCTACCGTCATCAAGTCGAAGCCGATATCGAGCCGTTTCGGGGTCTGTTGCTGGGATTGTTCTTCATTACCGTTGGCATGTCGATCGATCTCCCGTTCGTTGCCGGGCATCTGGGGTGGGTGGTCGGGCTGACGGCGGCTCTGGTGACGGCGAAAGCGGTGCTGATCACGGTTAGCGGTCTGATTGCCGGAATTGGGGCGATTCAGGCGATGCGAGTCGGGTTTCTGCTCGCTCAGACCGGCGAATTCGCCTTCGTGGTCTTTGCCCGGGCCGATGAACTTCATCTGTTTACCCCGGATCAGACCCAGACGTTGGTGGCGGCGGTGGCTTTGTCGATGGTGTTAACTCCGGCGCTGGCCGGGGTAGGGCGGTCTCTGGCTCTGAAATGGCGCGCCCGTTCCTCGGCGGATCTGTTTATTCCGGCCGCCGAACCGAAAAAAGGCCATGTCGTGATCGCCGGTTATGGCAGGAGCGGTCGTACCATTGCTCGCGCTCTGGAAGATCATGGGCTCGATTACATTGCCCTTGATCTTGACATCGATCGGGTGGCGCAGGCCCGCGAGGCGGGGTTGCCAGTCTATTATGGCGATGCCGGCCAGCCCGGAGTGTTGCGTTCTGCCGGAATTGCCGAGGCAAGGGCGGCGGTGATTACCGTTAATAAGCCTCGGACAGCGGAACGGGCGGTGATGCAGATCCGTCAGGCGGTGCCGGGGCTGACGATCATCGCCCGAGCCCATGATCTGGCCCAGAAGCAGTTGCTGCGAACGGCAGGGGCCAGTGCGGTGGTTCCGGAAACGGTTGAGGCCAGTCTGCAACTTGCAGGATTGGTGCTGCAATCGGCCGGTCTCGATCCCGAAACGGTGACCCAGACCTTGCGGCGCCAGCGGCATCGGATCGACCCGATTGCCGGATCAAACGATCTCAAATAAGGCGATTTCAGCAGGATTCCGACAGAGAGCTGGCGTTCTGATCGGTTCTTGGCAATTTTGTCGCCATAATACACATTATGCGACGATTAGAGATTCAAAGAAAAAATAAAAAAACCCTCACCTTCCGACAAAAAAGCAAACCAAAAGAAAGGGTTGAGGAGCGAGGCTAGAGCAACGGGCTACCCCAAAAATAGGCAAGTCCGATTGAGGGCTCGACGCTCTAAATCGTCCCCTTCCACGCAGACCACGTTAAAGCCCAGGGTCGAGGTCGAACCCGCAGCACTCGGGGATCAAGCAGATCCCAATTGGTCCGACGCAACGCCACAAGATGCGCTTCCGCCTGAAGAGCCGATAATAACACCGGCAAGGCGTGGCGCTGGTACGGGATTTGACGCATCAGCGCCAGCTGTTGGCCGGCACGATTCCCCAGAATACGAGCCACCTCTGGCAAAGACGCTGGATCTGAAGCGGGCAGGGTCGGGCGACCAAGAGTACGATGATAAGCGAAGGCGCGCAGATGTCCCAAAATCCCCCAGGCTGTTGCCACCGCGGTTGCTGCTGCCCGATTCGGGGCCTGATCCGCTCCCAGAACGACCAGGGCCAGATGGGCGAGGGTGATTGGGCCGGCGACAGCCAATTGTTCCGCTGCCGCCAGATCTTCGGGGGGATCGGACTCGAAATCCCGTTCCCGCAGAATCAGCAGCCGATCAATCTGTTCCGGGCTCAGATCACGGCGTTGGATCGTCGCCCGCAACGGATCGACCAGAGGGTGAAGTCCCCTCCCCTCCCCGCCCAGAATGGTATCACGCCACCATTGCAAGCGAATCAGACCGGCGATCGGCTCGCGCGCCTGTTCGCGGATCCGCGACAACTCAATATTGAAGGCATAGAGCGCGAGCAAATCGTCTCGGCGATCCGCCGGCGCAAACAGGACGGTGACAAAGCGTTCCCGGTCAAACCGGCGAACGAAATCGAACAGGGCAGGGGAATCGGGTGCTATCATCGGCTGAGATCTGTTATGGACCGGCAAGACGTGTCATATATGCGGCCGTTTTCCTGTTCCGTCCATGGAAGGATCTGTCCATGACCGCCCCCGCCTCTTCCCTGCCCGCTGCCAGCAAAACCGCCCAGGAAGAAAACTTCCCGGTTGCCTCTTTTTTGCTGTCAGCCGCAACGCGGGCAACCGTGATGGCCTATTATCATTTCGCTCGTCATGCGGATGATATCTCGGATTCGCCGGATCTGACTCCCGATCAGAAGGTTGCCGCGCTTGATGCGCTGGAGCAGGCGGTTCGGGGTGGTGACGCCGGGCCGGAACAGAGTCTCGCCACCGATTATCGGTCAGCGGTTAACGGGGATCCTGCCCTGATCGAGACGGCGGCTTCTCTGCTGGATGCGTTTCGTCGTGACGCCCGCCGCAATTATTGCACCGATTGGGACGATCTGATGGCCTATTGCGCGGTTTCGGCGGCGCCGGTCGGGCGTTTTCTCCTGACTCTGCATGGTGAATCGGCCGAAACCTTCCCGGCCAGCGATGCCTTATGCTCGGCGCTTCAGATCCTCAACCATCTTCAGGATTGTGCCAAGGATCTCGCCCGACTCGATCGGGTTTATGTTCCGGTTGATCTGCTCGCCGCCGCCGAACTTGATCGCGAAATTTTGCGCGCCCCGGCTAGCCCGCCCGCGCTGCGCTCGGTTTTCAACCAGATGCTCGACCGAACCGATGGGCTGATCCTCCGCGCCCGTTTGCTGGTGCCTCAGGTGCGCGATCTCAGATTACGGCTTCAGACCGCGATCACGGTTGAAGTGGCTGCCCGCCTGTCGACCCGGTTGCGGCGGGAAGATCCTCTGGCGCAGGCGGTCAAACTGACCCCGCTTGATTATGCGGGATTGAGCGCAATAGGCCTAGCGCGCGGCCTGTTGGTGTGACGGTCGCCATGTCTTCTACCCTGCCCTCCCCGGCACCGAGTCTCCATGTCATTGGCGCCGGTCTGGCCGGTCTGGCCGCCGCGACCGCTGCCGCCCGTGCTGGTGTTCGGGTTCATCTTTATGAAGCGGCCGGTCATGCCGGCGGGCGGTGTCGCTCGTTCCGCGATGACAAGCTTGACCGGGTGATTGATAACGGCAGCCATCTGGTTCTCGGTGCCAATCGGACTGCCCTGGCCTATGCGCGGGCGACCGGTGGATTGGAGGCGATGACTGCCGTTCCGCCACGTTTTCTGTTCCACGATCTGGCCAATGGGACACGCTGGACGGTCAGCCCGACCCGAATTCCCGCTGGTCCGCTGGAAATCCTGCGGGCCTTGGGGCTGCCCTGGACTGGGGCGGGCGCCAGTGTGGCCGATCGACTTGGCGATAGCGCGGGCTTTGTCCGGCTCTGGAAGCCTTTGTGCGAGGCGATTCTCAATACCGCACCGGAACAGGCCTCGGCCCGGTTGTTCGCCTGGACCATGCGGCGGGCGCTGCTCGGTGGAACGCCGGCCTTGGCGCCCTGGCTGTTTCCGCATGGCCTGTCGGCGGCTCTGGTGGCTCCGGCGCTGGCGACTTTGGCCAGTTTTGGCGCAGACATTCAATTTCGCCGCCGGCTGACCGGCCTTGAGACCAACCGCTTGGTTTTCGAGGATGGGGTTGTTTCTCTTGGGACCGAAGATCGGGTGATTCTGGCGTTACCGCCGTGGGCAGTAGCGCCGATTTTGCCCGGCTGGATTCCGTCTTTGGCCACCCGCTGCATCGTCAACGCTCATTTTCGCTGTCCTGAAAGGGTGATCCTGCCCGATCAGATGCCGTTCCTGGGGCTGGTCAATGGGTTTGGCCATTGGCTGTTCCCGCGAGGCGATATGCTGTCGGTCACCGTCTCGGCCGCTGAGCCTTTGGTCGATCGTCCTGCCGAGGACATTGCCGCTCTGTTGTGGCAGGAGATTGCCGCCGTGCTCGGTCGCGATCCGCTCCAGATACCTCCGGTGCGGGTGATCAAGGAACGGCGGGCCACTCTGGCTCACGACCCCGCCACCCTGTCCTTGCGTCCTGGACCGGAAACTCCCTTGCCGGGAGTCTTTCTGGCCGGAGACTGGATCCGCTCGCCCTGGCCCTGCACCATTGAAGCAGCTATCTCCAGCGGGCTGGAGGCGACGCGCCGGGCGTTGGGACGCCCAACCCTGGCCTTTAGTCTATAAGCCTCTTCACAACCGAAGGGGAAAGACCTATCTTCGCCTCAGTGGTTTAGATGGATTCCAGGCCATAAGACAGAGGCCTGATAAAACGAGGTGACCCATGGCTTTCGTCCTTTCGCCGTTGCCGTTCGCTCCGACGGATTTGGAGCCGTATCTTTATGCCCGCACCTTCGAATTCCACCACGGCAAGCATCACGCCGCCTATGTCACCAACCTGAATGGCCTGATCAAGGACAGCGAGCTGGAATCGAAGTCGCTGGAGGAGATCATTCTCGCGGCGGCGGCGGATCTCCCGGCGAAGCAAGCGATTTTCAACAATGCCGCTCAGGTGTGGAATCACACCTTCTTCTGGAACAGCCTGACCAAGGGCGGCGGCGGACAGCCCGGCCCCAAGCTGCTGGCTCGAATTGAAGCGGATTTCGCTTCGCTCGATGCCTTTAAGGCGGAATTCAAGACGGCGGCGACCAGTCAGTTCGGATCGGGCTGGGCCTGGCTGGTCGAAGAAGAGGGCAAGCTGAAGGTGACCAAAACGGCCAACGCCGATCTGCCGCTGGCCCATGGTCAGAAGGCGCTGTTGACCGTCGACGTGTGGGAACACGCTTACTATCTCGATTATCAGAACCGCCGGCCCGACTTCGTTCAGGCTTTTCTGGATCATTTGGTCAATTGGTCGTTCGCTGAAGCCAATCTCGGCTGACCCGGGGGGTACGGGGCTGCCCCGCCCCGTACCCCGTTTTTCAAAAACAAAGGGGGTCTGGGGTCTCGCCCCAGTCGGGTTCGGGCGGAAGCCCGACTGGACTTTTGCGCATGCCGGCTTTTATAACCGGTTCATGTCCGAACTCGCCCCCCTTCCCTTTCGCAAGATGCACGGGCTTGGCAATGACTTCGTCGTCTTCGACGGACGTGCCGATGCGCGTGCCCTCTCTCTTGATCCGCGTCAGGTCCGTGCCCTGGCCGATCGTCGCGCCGGTATCGGCTGCGATCAACTGATCGTCATCGCCCCGCCGCGCGCGGCCGCCGCCGAAGCGGTGATGCGGATTTTCAACGCCGATGGCTCAGAAGTCGGGGCCTGTGGCAATGCGACCCGGTGCGTGGCCTGGATCCTGATGCAGGCCAGCGGGCGCGACCAGACCGTAATCGAAACCGAGGCCGGATTCCTTGCGGCAGAAGCGCGCGGTGCTGATCAGGTCGCGGTCGATATGGGGCCGGCCCGGCTGCGCTGGGATGAGATTCCGTTGGCGCGGGAGATGGATAGCCTCCATCTCGGCGTGCAGGCCGGGCCGCTCGCCGATCCCGTCGCGGTCAGCATGGGCAATCCGCACGCCGTGTTCTTTGTCGCGGATGTTGACGCGATCGATCTCGCCGCTTTTGGCCCGGGCCTGGAACGGGATCCACTGTTTCCGGCTCGCGCCAATATCGAAATCGCCCAGATTCTGCCGGGCACGGCCCCGGATCGGGGGCGGATTCGGATGCGGGTGTGGGAACGCGGCGCCGGAATTACCCCCGCCTGTGGCACCGGAGCCTGTGCCACCTTGGTCGCCGCCGCCCGGCGGGGGCTGACGCCGCGTCAGGCGGAGCTGATCCTGGACGGGGGCAGTCTTGAGATCGCCTGGAGCGAAAACGGGCATGTGTTGATGACCGGACCGGTGGCCACCAGCTTCATCGGCGCGGCAGATCCCAGTTTATTTTCATGAGCGATGCCAAACCCCCGACGATCCTGACGTTTGGCTGCCGGCTGAACAGCTTCGAATCCGAAGTGATGCGCGAGCATGCCGCGGCCAGCGCCAGCGGGCTCGAAACGATCATCGTTAATAGCTGCGCGGTGACCGCCGAGGCGGAACGGCAGGTGCGTCAGGCGATCCGTAAGGCTCGGCGCGACCATCCCGAGGCCCGGATTGTCGTGACCGGCTGTGCCGCCCAGGCCCATCCCGAGATCTACGCGGCGATGCCGGAGGTTGACCAGATCCTCGGCAATGCTGAGAAACTCCAGCCTGAGATTTTTGCCGCGCCGCCGGAAGAGCGGATCGTGGTCGGCGACATCATGCAATTGCGGGAAGTTGCCTCGCATATGCTGTCCGGGTTCGAAGGGCGGGCGAGGGCCTTTGTCGAGGTTCAGCAAGGCTGCGATCATCGTTGCACCTTCTGCATCATTCCGTTCGGACGAGGCCCGAACCGGTCGGTGCCGGTGGAGCGGGTGATCGCTCAGGCGCGCGAGCTGGTCGCCGCCGGTCTGCCGGAACTGGTGCTGACCGGAGTTGATGTCACCGCTTATGGGGCCGATCTGCCGGAACGGCCACCGCTGGGCCGTCTGGTCCGGCAACTCCTGACCGATATGCCGGAGCTGACCCGGCTGCGATTGTCCTCGCTTGATCCGGTCGAGGTCGATGACGAATTGATCGCCTGCTTTGCGGAGGAGCCCCGCCTTGCCCCGCACGCTCATCTGTCGATTCAGGCGGGCGATGATGCGGTGTTGAAGCGGATGGCCCGCCGTCACCGCCGCGCCGACGTGTTGAATCTGGTCGATCGGCTGCGTGCCGCCCGTCCTGATCTGGTGTTCGGGGCGGATCTGATCGCCGGTTTTCCTGGCGAGGATGAGGCGATGGCCCAAAACTCTCTCGATCTGGTCGAGCAGATTGGTCTGACCCATCTCCATGTCTTTCCGTTCTCGCCGCGCCCGGGGACTCCGGCCGCAAGCTTTCCCCGTTTGCCGGGGCCGGTGGTCAAAGCTCGGGCCGCCCGTCTCCGCGCGGCAGGCGAGGCGGCAATGGCGGCCCTGCTCCAGAGCCGGGTTGGCCAGTCGGCCCTGGTCGTGATCGAGCGCGACGGGAAGGGACATTGTGAGTATTATCTGCCGGTTAGAGTGGGGGGGGACCCCGCCGCGCCGGGTAGTGTGACGCGGGCGCGGATCATCGCAGTGGAGGACGGCGTGTTGTGCGCCGAGAAGGAACGATGAGCAACGCATGGATTCCTGCGGCAGGGGGCCGCCGATTGACGGGCCTGACCACCGCGATGATGACGATCACCGCTCCGGGCCTCGCTTGGGCTCAGGAAGCCGTCACTGCGCCGGCCGTAGCCCCTCTGGCCGGATTTCTTGCCGATTTTGCCCATCTAGCGGAACCCGGCCGGCTCGACCCCGTCTCGCTGTCCCTCGGCGTTCTGTGCGGCGGTTTGCCGATGCTGCTGCTGCTGGTGGCAACGCGGGGGATGCTGGGCACGGCTCTCAACACCCTGAGCCGTCAGGAAGCGGCAGCAGAGCAGGTGGTACGCGGCCTCTTGACCGAACCGGATGCCTTTCAGGCCTGGATCGGCTCGCAGGAGCTGCGTTCGACCCGGCTGCCGGCATTGTTGGCGAATCAGGACGGGGAGACCTTGCCGCCCGGCTTCGCGGCGGTGCTGGCCCGGCTGACGCCGCAGGATTCGGCCCGGTTGGATCTCGCCGTGCGTCATCTGCGCGGCGATGGTCTGGCGTTCGAGATGGATGTGGCGCTGCGCCAGCCGAATCGCCGGCTCCATGTCGCCGGCCTGCGCGCCCCGCGTGGCGAAGGCCGCAGCCAGATGAATCTGCTGCTGCTGCGGAATCTCTCGCCAGAAGCAAAGCCGGTTCCCGCCGCTAATCTGGATGTCCTGCTTGGGACGGTTCCCACCGCCGCCCCGACCGAGGATGAAGGCTGGTTCGGGCGGATGCGGTCGGGTCTGGCCAAATCCTCTTCGCGGCTAACTCAGGGCCTGACCGATCTATTCACCCGGCGCAAGCTCGACAATGAGGCGCTGGAAGAATTGCAAGATCTGCTGATTACCGCTGATCTCGGGGTGGGGACGGTGACTCGGGTGACCGAGCATCTGACCAAGACCCGGCTGGATCAGGACATCACCGCCGAGGAAATCAAGGCGATCCTGGTGGAGCAGATCACCAGCATTTTGGAGCCGGTGGCGCGGCCGCTGGAGATCGATGCGACGCGAAAGCCGCATGTCGTCCTGGTGGTCGGGGTCAATGGGGCTGGGAAAACCACGACTATTGGCAAGCTGGCGATGCAGTACAAGCAGGCCGGTCTGTCGGTGACTCTGGCTGCCGGGGATACCTTCCGCGCCGCTGCGGTCGAACAGCTCAAGGTCTGGGGCGAGCGGACCCAATGCCCGGTGATTGCCCGGGATACCGGGGCCGATGCCGCCGCGCTGGCGTTTGATGCGGTGACCCAGTCGCGCAAGCAGGGCGATGATCTGCTGTTTATCGATACTGCCGGCCGTCTTCAGAACAAGGCGGATCTGATGGCCGAGCTGGCCAAGCTGGTGCGTTCGATCAAGAAAGTCGATGAGACCGCCCCGCATTCGGTGTTGCTGGTGCTGGATGCCACCGTTGGTCAGAATGCTCATTCCCAGGTCGAGACATTCCGCGACATGGTCAATGTCACCGGTCTGGTGTTGACCAAGCTCGATGGCACCGCGCGCGGCGGCGTGCTGGTGGCGCTGGCCGAGAAGTTCGGCCTGCCGGTTCATGCGATCGGGGTTGGCGAACAGGCTGGCGATCTGCGGCCGTTCGATCCGCAGGCTTTTGCCAAGTCGCTGGTGGGGACGGATTAGCGGGGCTGCCGCCCCGCACCCCGCTTGGGGGTGACCCCCAAACCCCCTTTGAATTCAAAGGGGGTCCGGGGCATCGCCCCGGGCGGGCGCGGGCGGCAGCCCGCTAAAGAGCGGCGCGCAAGGCTTCCCAGCAGACCGCATCCGGGGCCAGCAGCAAAGTTCCCTTGCTGGCCTGGGGACAATAAGGGGTAGAATCGATCATCCGGCCATAGCCGCCCGCCTCAGCGTGAATCAACACCCCAGCGGCATGATCCCAGGGCATCAGGCCGCGAAAATGGGCGAAATGCAGCGTTCCCCGGGCCAGATCGAGATAATCATGGGCCGCACTGCCCTGGCGCAGGGTAGAGGCCACCTGATGGTGCAGCCGGGAGCCATGGCGGATCGATCCTGACAGGGTCGGCAGAGGACCGCCCGGCGGCACCACCAGTCGATGGTCTTCTTCCCAGGCGCCGCCGCCTTGCTCAGCGTAGACCATCCGATCCGCCACCGGATCGAAAATCCAGCCCTGCCGGGTCTCCCCATCGATCACCAGAGCCAGAATCACCGCAAAACGCACCGATCCCCGGGCGAAATTAGCGGTTCCATCCACCGGATCGATCACCCAGGCCGGGCCGGGCTGTTCCAGCACGCGGAGCAAGGCCGGGTTCGCCGCCACCCCTTCCTCGCCAACACAGGGCACCCCGGGGGCTAACGCGGCCAAGCCCCGGATTAACGCCCGTTCGGCAGCCAGATCAGCCTCGGTAACCAATTGTCCCGGGGCTTTTTCCTGAATCTGTCCCGGGGTGAGGTGACCAAAGCGCGGCAGAATTTCCGTGGCCGCCACTTCACGCACCAGGGCAGCGACCCGGAGCGGATCAGGCGTCATGGTCGAGCCGGCCGGGCGTCTGCCTGACGGCGGTGAAAGCGGTGCAAATCGGCCTGATCGAGTTTGACCCGCAAATAGGCCTGGGACTCATCATCCCGCCGGGCCACCACCTCGCCATGACTGTAGAGCCAAGCGATTCCGGCTCCATCGGACAGCGGAAGAGCGACATCCAACACCGCCCGCCCCTGCCCCAGCCGGCGGTCAATCTCCGCCAGCAAGGCCGGGACTCCGTCGCCGGTCACGGCTGACAACGGCAGTTGATCGGCGTGGCGCCGCGACTGATTGAGCAGTTCTTCGCGCTGGGCTGGGTCAAGACGATCCGTCTTGTTCAGCACCTCTAACAGCCCGTCGTCGACCATCGCGCCCAGCCCGAGTTCGCGCAGCACGGTTTCGACGTCGGCGGCCTGAGCGGCACTGTCAGGATGGGAAATGTCGCGGACGTGAATCACCACATCCGCTTCCAGCACCTCTTCCAGGGTGGCGCGGAAGGCGGCCACCAGCTCATGCGGCAGATCGGAGATAAAGCCCACCGTGTCGGACAGGATCACCGGTCGTCCCGACGGCAGAACCGACGTTCGCATCGTCGGATCAAGGGTGGCGAACAGCATGTCGCGGGCCATCACCTCGGCCCGAGTCAGGCTGTTGAACAGGGTCGATTTGCCGGCGTTGGTATAGCCCACCAAAGCAACAATCGGATACGGCACCCGCCGCCGCGCTTTGCGGTGCAGATCGCGGGTTCGCTTAACCTCTTCCAGCTCGCGCTGAAGCTTGACGATCCGGTCACCAATCAGCCGACGGTCGGCCTCGATCTGGGTTTCGCCCGGGCCGCCCATGAAGCCGAAGCCGCCGCGCTGGCGTTCCAGGTGGGTCCAGGAGCGGACCAGTCGCGAGCGCTGGTAACTGAGCGCGGCCAGTTCGACCTGAAGCGTTCCTTCGCGGGTTCTCGCCCGGGCGCCGAAGATTTCCAGGATCAGACCGGTTCGGTCGATCACCTTGCAGCCCCAGGCCTTTTCCAGATTGCGCTGCTGGACCGGAGACAAAGCGGCATCCACCACCACCAGGGCCAGTTCAGCGGCTTCGCAGGTCTCCGCCAGCCGCTCAACCGCGCCTTTGCCCAGCAGGGTCGCCGGACGCGGCCGGGGCACGCTCACCACTTCGGCCGCGACCACGTCGAGATCGATCGCGGCCGCCAGTCCGACCGCCTCGGCCAGCCGGGCTTCCGGCTGGCGGATCTCGGCATCGGCGGTTCCGCTACTCCGTCGCGCCGGGTGGATCACCAGGGCGCGCTGACGGGGAGCGGAGGAAGAGGAGCCGGGGCTCCGGTCGGACGGGGGGGTGCTCACTTACTCTTCACCGCCTTCCTTGGCCGTCGGGTCGAACAGGGAAATCGGGGTCGAGGGCATCACCGTCGAGATCGCATGCTTGTAGACCAACTGGGTATGACCATCCCGCCGCAATAGAACCGAAAAGTTGTCGAACCAGGTGACGATTCCCTGAAGCTTGACACCATTAATGAGAAAAACCGTGACCGGCGTCTTATTCTTGCGGATATGATTCAGAAAGACATCCTGAACATTCTGGCTCTTTTCAGCGGACATGAGTGCGATCCGTTCTTATGATTTTCAACAGGCGGTACCGTCGGGAGGCCGTCCCGCCCCGGGCGTTGGTTAGCACCATTCCGGGGCGATGGGAACCGCTACTTCGACCAGCAGAGCGCCAAGTGCCCGGCAATCCGTCACCACCCGGGCCGGGGCGGCGGGGAACTCTCCCGGCCGGGGCGGCTCGGGACGCAACAGCACCGGGGTACAGCCCGCCCGCACCGCACACTCGATATCGACCGTCGCATCGCCGATGAACCACACCTCGGGCGAGAGGCTGAGGCCGGTCCCGGCCAGGGCCAAAGTGACCGCCGCCGGATCCGGTTTGTCGGCCGGAGCATCCTCGGCCCCGACCAGACGGACAAAATGATCGCTCCAGCCCAGCACCTCGGCCTCGCGGCGTAGGAAGTGACCGCGCTTGTTGCTGACCACCGCCAGAATCACATCGGTTGCCGCCAGGGCCTCCAGCAAGGCGGCGGCTCCCGGCAACGGGGCGAGATGGTCGAGGTGAATCGCGGCAAAAGCGGCGCTGAACACCTCGGCCGCTTCTTGCCAGCGCGCCCCGAACATCGCCGGAAAGGAATCCCGCAGCGAGGCCGCAACGTGAGCGCGCGTCTGAGACATGTCCCATTCGGGCAAGCCAAAGTGACGGAACGTCGCATTATAGGTGTGCTGAATACACAGCCAGGAATCGACCAGGGTATTATCCCAATCGAACACCAGGGCACGGGGACGCGGAACCACCTGCATCAGAAAAATTCCAATCGAACCGAGAACATTTTCTCAACTTTTTTGACCGCGTCCGCCGCCGCAAACAGAATCACCCGGTCTCCGGCCTGCACCACCGTCCCACCACGCGGGGAAATCACCTGGGCGCCGCGAACGATTGCCCCCAGCAGCACGCCGGTTGGAAGACGGACGTCACGCAGCGGTTTGCCGACCAGAGTCGAGGTTTCCAGGGCCTCCGCCTCGATCAGCTCACCAAACCCTTCATGCAGTGAATGGACCGCGCGAATCCGACCGCGCCGGACATGCTGGAGGACGTTGGAAACGGTGATGGCCCGGGGTGAGATCACCACATCAATCCCCAGGGGGGCGATCAGCGGGCCATAAGCGGTCTTGTTCACCAGGGTCATCGCCCGGCGGCAGCCATAACGCTTGGCGAGCAGACTGGCGAGGATGTTGGTTTCATCGTCATTGGTGACCGCCACCACCGCCTCGGCCGCCGCCACCGACGCCTCGCGCAGAATGTCGGCGTCCAGCACGTCGCCATTGATCACCACCGACCGGGTCAGGCTGCGCGCCACCACTTCGGCCCGGTTGCGGTCGAATTCAATCACCTTGATCGAGGTGTTGGGATGGGCGGCCTCCAGTTGCTGGGCCAGGAACAGGCCGATATTGCCGCCGCCCAGTACCAGGATCCGCCGGGCTTCCGGATCTTCATTGCCGAAGGCATTCATCGCCCGTTCGACATGGCCGGTATCGACTACGAAATAGACTTCGTCCCCGATCTGCATCTGATCTTCCGGGCCGGGCACAATCGCCTTGCCCTCACGGACGATGCCGATAATCACGATCGCCAGATCAGGGAACAGGACGGTGAGCTGGCGCAGCGGGGTATGGATCAGCGGGCAATGGGCGGTGCAGCGGACTCCGATCAACCGGACTCGATCATTGGCGAGCGGAATCACGTCGATCGTCCCCGGCACCTTGAGCCGGCGGGTAATCGCTCGGGCGATCTCGATTTCCGGGCTGATGATCACATCAATCGGCAGGTGATCGCGGGTGAACAGATTGGCCCAGATCGGTTGCAGATAGCTCTGGCTGCGAATCCGGGCGATCTTGGTCGGCACTTCGAACAGCGAATGGGCCACCTGACAGGCGACCATGTTGACTTCGTCACTGGCGGTGACGGCAATCAACATGTTGGCATCACCGGCCCCGGCCTGTTCCAGCACCCCGGGATGGGAAGCGAAGCCCTGCACCACCTGGACATCCAGCGTGTCGCCGATCTTGCGTAACAGGTCGGGACGTTGATCGATCACGGTGACGTCGTTGCTTTCACTCGCCAGATAATGGGCGATGTGAAAGCCGACCTGTCCCGCCCCGCAGACGATGACTTTCATCCATTTTTCGCGCGGAAACCCCGGCATTGATGCCGGGGAGGAAGCGCGCCTCCTGCGTAAGGTTGTTGGAAACGCCCAGAAATATGGGTACATAAAAGGAATGTTGTGCGAGGCGGCCTATCGATATCGGTTTTACCCCACGCAGGAACAGGCGGAGTTTCTGGCCCGGACGTTCGGCTGCGTGCGCGTCATTTACAACCGGGCCAGAGCGTTCCGAGAAGAGGCCTGGACCGAGCGCAAGGAGCGTGTCGGGTTCCTTCAGAGCAACGCTATGCTGACCCGGCTGAAGAAAAAAC
>Ga0209373_10001733_pt1 | contig 24341 bp, 22 predicted proteins | sample Higcelweek5metaG_FD_187173 | JGI IMG/M metagenome (GOLD analysis project Ga0209373, IMG submission 187173) | Freshwater pond sediment microbial communities from the University of Edinburgh, under environmental carbon perturbations - High... | ecosystem: Environmental > Aquatic > Freshwater >... | reverse complement strand
ACGGGAAATCACCAACCAATGAAGAAGCCGAAGAAGCTCTATGGGAATTAAAATAAAATGAATTTAGTAAACGATTTAATTAATATCGAGCGAAAAGCCACCAGAGAAGGTTTTGGGGAGGCAATAAATCAGTTGGGAAAAAATAATAGCAGTGTGGTGGTAGTAACAGCCGATTTGGGAGAAAGTTTGAAAGTGGATGAGTTCGAAAAAAAATATCCAGAGCGATTCGTTCAAGTGGGAGTGGCAGAACAAAATATGATGGGGGTGTCTGCAGGATTAGCTCTCTCAGGAAAGATTCCTTTTGCTGTTTCTTACGGCGTATTTAATCCAGGAAGAAACTGGGATCAGACTCGAGTGTCCGTTTGCTATACCAATGCCAATGTAAAAATTGTGGGAGGCCACACCGGAATTACTGTTGGTCCTGATGGAGCCACCCATCAAGCACTGGAGGATATTGCCATGACTCGAGTGTTACCTAACTTGATGGTAGTAGTTCCAGCCGATTTCGAACAAGCAAAGAAAGCAACGATAGCTGTTGCAATACACAAAGGTCCAGTATATTTGCGACTGACTAGGCCAAAGACGGCTTGTTTTACAACGGCGACCACGCCCTTTGAACTGGGGAAAGCACAGGTTTTGCGAACTGGAAAAGATGTGAGTATATTTGCTTGCGGAAGTTTAGTCTATGAGGCGCTACTCGCAGCAGAAGAATTAAAAGGAGAAGTAGATGTGGAGGTAATTAATGTGCATACAATTAAGCCCATTGATGAAGAGACGATTGTGAGGAGTGCTAAGAAAACAGGTAGAGTGATTACTTTGGAAGACCATCAAATTAACGGAGGACTGGGAGGAGTAATTGCTGAAGTACTTTCGGAAAAGTGGCCAACAAAAATGATAAGAATGGGGATGAAAGATTCCTTTGGAGAGAGCGGAGAGCCAGGCGAACTTTTGGCAAAATATGGACTAGAAAAGCAGGGAGTTATAAAAACAATAAGAAAAATAATAAATGATTGATACATCAAGGATTGAGATTAATGGCAAAGTGATGCTTCTCGCGTACGACCAAGGGATGGAACACGGACCAGTAGACTTTAATGAAAAGTCAGTGGACCCAAATTACATTATGAAGATTGCCCAGAATGGCAATTTTACGGGGATTGTTTTTCAGGAGGGAATAGCGGCAAAGTACTACAAAAAAGAGTCGGGGGTGCCACTTATTGTAAAGCTAAACGGAAAAACTTCGTTTCAAGGAGAAGAACCTTTGTCTTTGCAACTATGTACCGTAAAGAAAGCAGCAGAAATGGGAGCAATTGGGGTGGGCTATACCATATATGTAGGGAGTCAATTTGAAGAACAGATGATGGTGGAGTTTTCGCGAATTGAGGATGAAGCTCACGCACTAGGAATGATAGTAATTGCCTGGATGTATCCTAGGGGTAGAAAGGTGTCCGGCAGGGAAAATGACCGTGATGTAGTGGCTTACGGAGCACGTTTGGCTCTGGAGATGAACGCTGATTTTGTGAAGGTTCCATATACGGGAGATTCTGAAAGCTTTGCTTGGACTGTTAGAGCTGCCGGAAAGACAGGAGTGTTGGCGCAGGGGGGTAAAAAAATTGATTGGGAGAATTTAGAAGAAGAAATTGCAGGAGTTATGGAAGCGGGAGCGGCCGGAATTGCCATTGGCAGAAATGTGTGGCAGGATGAGAATCCTGATGAAGTGTCGAAGAAGTTAGCGGAGATAGTGTACAGAAAGATCTAGCTAAAAATGCGCTTAACAAGACCTCCAAGACGATAACCCCATTTTTTCCAGAAGTCTTCGAAGTAAACAATATTTAACAAAAGGGCAGCAACAATGACAATGGCGTCGTAAGTGGCGCGATCGTAATAGATATCTTCCAATTGAATCCACATGGCGAATTCATCGAAAGCAAGACCAAGAGCAATACCATAGACAAGGCTAAGTTTTAGTCTGGTTTTGGGATGACGATCTTGGGTAAGTAGAAAATAACCAATGAGTATTAGAAGAACAATACCGTAGGCAAAATGATGAATATGAGTACCTCTGACTTCAAGAGTTAGATTCGGAAAAAAATTGACAATTGCGCGAGAAATGGCGAAAGTGCCAAGAAAGCTTAACATAATTAGAAAAGGGATTTCCTTTCCTGTTTTGGGACGAAGATGATGCCAAGCTTTCATTTGTATATTTTATCAGTAGTATCGTATATGAATTACAATGAAGTAATGAAGAAAGTAGTAGTTATTGGGGCAGCTGTCGTGGATGTGCTTCTTAAATCGAAAAGTTTACGAGTATTAAAGAGTCATCAGGTTGAGGGAGGGGTGGCAATGTGTGAAGTGATGGGAGGAAAAATTGAAGCCGAAGATGGAGTTTTAATAAGTGGAGGAGGAGGAACTAATGTAGCCGTTGGTTTACACCGTTTGGGAGAGGCAGTAAAGATGATAAGCAGAGTGGGTAATGATGAACTGAGTGAAATATTGATTAAGCAGCTGGAAAAAGAAAATATAGATCTATCTTTTTTACAGAGAGCGAAAGGTAAAACCGGAATATCGGCAGTTTTGGTTGCTTCTGACGGGGGAAGATCAATCATCACTTATCGAGGAGAAAGCGGAGAAATTGAAAGAGGAGAAATTAATTGGGATGAGTTGAAGAAGGCGGATTGGATTCAAATTTCTAGCTTGGGTGGAGAGATGGAGCTTCTAGAGGACTTGGTCAACTTTGCTTTGGAACACGGCATAAAAGTAGGAGTTAATCCTGGGAAAAAAGAACTAATGCAAAAAGAAAGATTGTTGGCATTGTTACCCAAATTGGACATGTTCAACGTTAATCGGATGGAAGCGGCTGAGTTTTTGGGTGAGAGTTTTGATGATGAGGAAAATTTGGTAAAGAACTTTATGAAAGCAGGAGTAAGACTGTTGATGATTACAGATGGCAATCGAGGTGCCGGAGTAGGAGAAAAAGGTAGGTGGATCAAAATGGCTGCTTACCCAAACAAGTCAATTGATGATACAGGTGCGGGTGATGCTTTTGTTTCTGGAGTAATAACAGGGTTGTTGCAAGGAAGAAGCAATGAAGAAATACTTAAAATGGGACTAGCAAATGGGGGTTCGGTGGTTAGTAAATTGGGAGCAAAAGAAGGTTTGTTGTACAAAAATGACATGGAACGGTGGATGAAGAAGAAACTTAAAATGGTTGAGGAAAATATTGCTTTGGTGTAAGAGCTTGCCATAGTATGAGAAGTGATTCCCAATGACGATATGGTTAAATGAAGGTATGGAAAAGAAGAAAATATTTGTGACCGATGTGTATTTGGATAGATTTCTAAATGAGCTTAAAGAAAAATACGAAGTTAAGGTGTGGCCTAATAAACAAATTAGTAGAGAAGATTTATTGAGAGAAGTTAAAGGAGTGACCGGAATAATTTCATTACTGAGTGAAAAGATAGATAGTGAAGTAATGGATGCTGCTGGTCCAACACTGAAAGTAATCAGTAATTATGCGGTTGGTTTTGATAACATTGATATTCCTGAGGCGACAAAAAGAGGAATTTGTGTGACAAATACAGCAGGTGTTTTGACGGAATCGGTGGCTGAGGAAGTAATTGCTTTAATACTGGCTCTATTTAGAAGGATAGCTGAAGGAGATAGATTTATAAGGTCAGGAAAATATAAAGGATGGGAACCTGATTTGCTTCTTGGGACTGGACTAAAAGACAAGGTGTTAGGAATTGTTGGTTTGGGAAGAATTGGTAGATGGACAGCTAGAATGGCGAGCGCTTTGGGAATGAAAATTATCTACCATAATCGTCATCGGGATGAAGAATTTGAAGAAGAATACGGTGTGTCGTATCACACACTAGACCAATTGCTTGAGCAAGCGGATGTAATTAGTTTATCTGTTCCTTTGACTGAGGAGACAAGACATATGATTGGAGAGAGGGAGCTGAAATTGATGAAACCAACCTCTTTGTTGATAAATACGGCCAGAGGGGCTGTAGTCGACGAAAAAATGTTGATCGAGGCATTAAAAAATGGATGGATCGCCGGAGCCGGGCTTGATGTTTTTGAAGATGAAGCGAATATTCCCGAGGAACTACGTTTGTTGCCTAATACCGTATTAACTCCACACACGGCGTCGGCAACAGTGGAAGCGCGACTAGCAATGGCTAGGATCGTCGTTGATAATATGGAAGACGGACTTGATGGAAGACAGCCAACATGCCTTATTAATACTGAAGTATGGAAATGATATGACAAAAAATAAAGATAACGAAAGCGATATTGAGATCCCGGGCGAAGATGACGAAAATGTTGGTGATGGATCGCCTGTTAAAAAAAGAGAAAAAAGACGAAAGTCAAAAGAAGAAAGAATTGCTGAGAGGAAAGTGGTATTTTGGACTCTACTTATTATTTTAGTGATTACTTTTGGGTTTTGGTTGTTGCCCAAAATTCAAGGTTTGATGAGTGGAATCCCCTTGAATCTTCAAATGGAAAATAAAAAAGAAGAACAACCAAACGTAAAGAAAACGGACAACAAAAACTATATGGAGATAACTTTGTAGATATTTGTATAGATTGCCACACGAGTACGTTCGCAATGACGATATGTTAGAGAATTTGTGGATTTGGGCTACTTGAGGGAATCAAGGTTGGAGAAAGAATCTCCTTTATTTTTATCGGGTCACAAGCTTTTTTTGGCTCTGTACCTTTCTTAAAATACTCATATCGTGTTGGACAACCTTCACAAGGAAGGGTACCTGTGAGAGTACAAATGGAAACTCTAATTAGTTCGGATGGAGCAGTGTTGACAACAGTAGCCGGAGCAGTGGCATCTATGATTGTATTGACAATCTTGGCCCAGATAGGTGAAGCACCAGTAATTCCCGATGCAATGCGGGACATGGGGGAGTTATTGTTGTTTCCAACCCAAGTTGAGACAAGAAATTTATCTGTATATCCAAAAGTCCAGTTATCACGTAAATCATTACTGGTACCTGTTTTGACGGCGACTTTCGCTTTTTTAATATTGATTATGGAGTTAGCTCCGAAAGCAGGTGTTCTAGCATTGTTGTCGGTGAGAATATCTGAGATGAGATAGGCAGTAGAAGGAGAGATTGTTTGATGAGGAGAACAATTATTTTCTTTGGCAATAGCTGAAGAATCTTGATCAGTAGCCACTGTCTTTTGGGGGCAAGTGGAAAGATAGATTTTTTCCCCATTAGATTTTTCAATTTTAATGATGGAGTTTAGAGGTGTAGTTATTCCTTGATTGGCGAAGGTGGAGTATGCTGTGGCTAGATCAATCATTTTGACTTCTAAACTACCAAGAGCCATTGAGAGACCAAATCTGCCAGGGTTGTCCCAAGTAGTTATACCCATTTCTTCAGCAAGGTTGGCAAAATTTTGAGTCCCGTTTTTGGATAAAAGAATCACTGATGGAATATTGTAGGAACTTCCTAGAGCTGTGCGGAGGGTAACGAATCCATGGAATTTGCCATCATAATTTTTGGGCGCCCAAGGCTGTTGCCCCGGAAGATTGAAAGAAATAGGTTTGTCTTCCAAGACACTTCCTGGTCCATAACCCTTCTCAAAAGCTAAGGCATAGTTAATGGGTTTTATGGAACTTCCAGGTTGACGAAGGGCGAGTGTAAGATTGACTTGACCATCTTCGTTGAGATTAAAATAATTTTTTGACCCGACCATAGCTAGAATTTCTCCCGTCTTAGGATTTGTTACCAGAGCGGCGCCATTGGTGACCTGATAATTTTTTAAATTGCGAACTTCATCAGTTACAATTTTTTGAGCTTTTTCTTGAAGATCCAGATCCAAGGTTGTAGTGACGATGAGCCCTCCCTGGTTGACGGCACTTTCCCCAAGTTCTTTGGTGAGGATATCTTTGATATACATCACAAAATGAGGTGCATTTATTTCGATTTTGGCAGAACTAAAGACTAAGGTTTGGTCAATGGCGTTTTGATAATTGTTATTGTCTATCATTCCAAGTTTTAGCATTTGACTTAGAACGAATTGTTGTCTACCTTTGGCTAGTGATGGTTGATCACCAAAGGGTGAGTATTTACTGGGTGCTTGGGGAAGCCCTGCCAAAAATGCTGCCTGGGAAAGGTTTAAATCTTTAGCATCAATGTTGAAATATTGCATGGCGGCTTCTTGAATGCCATAGGCTGGTCCACCAAAACCTACTTGATTGAGGTACATCTCAAAAATTTTGTCTTTACTGTAAGTGAACTCAACTTCAACAGCTAGTATAAGTTCCTTAACTTTTCTAGAGATTGTTTTTTCATTTGTAAGAAGTGTGTTTTTTACTAACTGTTGGGTGATAGTGGAACCACCTTCTGTTTTGTTATCGGTAATATTTTTGTAGAGCGCGCGAGCAGTTCCGGAAATGGAAAAACCCTTATGACGATAAAAATCTTTATCCTCAGCGGCGAGGAAAGCATTTTTTACATGTGCAGGAAGAGAGTCTAGGGTTACTAATGTTCTATTTTCATCTTTGTATATTTTGTAAAGAAGTTTGCCATTGCGGTCAAGTATTTGAGTTGTCAGTTTTGACGGATAGTCGGAAAGAGTTTTGGGACTCGGTAATCCATAAAAGAACTCGATATAGATGAAACTAACAAAAGCAATGATACTGAGAGACAAGAAAAAATAGGACCGAATTGAATTGAGATTTGAGTCGACAGGGGGAAATTTTACTTTTGGAAAATATATCTTGGGAAAAATAAAACGAGGAAGTTTAATTTTTGGAAGGGAAATTTTTGGTATTGAAAAAGACGGAAAATGAATTCTAGGAAAACGAAGTTTGGGGATAGAAAATCGAACATGCGGTTTGGAAAAAAGTTTTGAAAGGAATACAACAAAAAAACTAATGCCCAATATTAACCATAAGACAATTTTAAAGACAGGACTACCAAGGCGTGATAATAAATTCTTTGATTGATTAAAGTGTCTTTTTTGAGCCATGTTGAAGGCTTTGTTGTTCAAAGGGCAGGACTAAACGATCTATCTATATTTTAGATCGTATGGCACAAAAAGACTAGGGGAGAAATAAGGCGTTTATAGGTGTCCAAAGATCTTGAGAAGTTCCTTCGTAACCTAAGGCCCAGATTGCAATGCCACCTAGATTTGCGGACTGAATAAGTTTTGTTTTTTGTTCAAGTGACTGGGCATTTTCAAAATATATTTGATATGTTTTATTGTTTTCTTCGTAAACAATGTAAGGGCTAAGGGTGGAAGTCGACCAGTTTGCTGACAAAGTGGAAATCTTGGTGTCTTGAAATAATGTTTGAATTCGTTTGTAAGTGGCAAGCGCACCGGTTCCGGGATACGTATTTGCTAAAAAATCTGAGGAAGCAGTTTGCCATTCATAACCGTAAAAAGGAACACCAAGAATTATTTTATTCGAAGGAATAAGTTTACTAATTTGGGAAATGTGGGTGATGATATCCTTATCGAGACATTTTGATTCGTCGGAAAAAGTGGAAGTACACTTACCTTTAATGGGGGCAACTGGGCCTGCTTGTGTTGATGTTTTGCGATAGTAATCATAGGCCATGACAATAAATTTATCTGTGACTGGCTCAAGTCGTTTTAAATCCCAGAGTCTTGGGTTCTCGGCAACGCTGGCAAAAGTATCAATATCTATTTGACAGTGACTTTTGTATGAAACACAGGCAAAACGAAGATCGGTGATAAAAGCAACGAAATTATTCCTTAAATTTTCATTACCGTCATTTACATATTCAAAATCAATATTAATATCATCGAAACCGTAGTCTTTGTATATTGACATAATGGATGCAATTGCAGCTCTTTTGTTTTCGGGTGAATAAAGAATACCTTCAATGGTTTCTGGTTGCATGGCGGTGATGACAATAACAGTTTTTTGCCCCAGAAGTTTTGACTGATAGAGAAGTTTGCTCGTTTCTTTGGATTTGAGTTTATTCCATCCAGGTTCTGATTCAATGAGATTAATCTTTTTATTTATTGAACCATCACTGTTAAGATCAATAGCGAAATAGGCGAAGTGAGTAAGGGAGCCAATGTTTAATTGATCGGCGTATTTTTGGTTCCAGTATGGATAAAATCCGTAAATAACCTTGTTAGACTTTATGGCCGGTGAGTTTCCGATAAGACTACCAATAAGAGCGATGGGGCTGACAAGGGGAAGCGTACTCTGCCAGACAAAATATACAGTGACAGAAGTAAATATTATTCCCAGAGATAAAAATAAAAGACTATATTTACGGAACATTTGTTGGGGCAACTTTTAGATAATTACTCGGAGTGATGCTTTTATATTGGAAAGACGAGTAATCAACTACTGTTTGTGGCCATGAAATTTTGCCCTTTTCATCAACTGGATAAGCACAGTCCAAACAAAAATTTTGAGTAAAGGGGTCGGAAACAACTGTGTGCTCTTCGAGATCGCGGTCCACAGTTTCGTCTCCCGGAAGAATGGGTTGTTTGTCGGAACGACGGACCCAAATTTGTTGTTTGGTGGGGAAGGCAGATTGACCAAGGGGAAGGATACTGTCGATAAAATATTCGTTGTGCGATTCACATTGATTTTCTTGTTGAGCGAGAAGACCGGTAAGGTTACAAACTTGAAAGTTCTTTATTAGTTCAGGCTTAACTAAAGGTTTGTCCTTTACGTTTTTTAGAAGCTTTTTCATAATGTTGTTCCAAATTGGGGAAGCACCTGTGACACCAGAAGCGACATAACTCATGGAGGAATTGTCATTGTTGCCTACCCAGGTGACAGCTAAAAAATCGGCAGTATAACCAATAGTCCAGTTATCTTTAAGATCGTTTGTAGTTCCTGTTTTTACGGAAACGGTGTGGCCGGGGATAACCAATTGACTATTTGTACCAAAGGCAGCACTGCGGGCACCATTGTCTGCTAAGATATCAGAAATAATGAAAGTTACTTCTTGGGGCAGAGTAACTCGTGGGTCTGTTGGCTGGAGATCGATTATTGACTGGGATTGGTTTTGCCAAAAAGTGGTCCAGTTTTCCGACATAACAGACACAACATTGGCAATTTTATCTGGATCGACTTGTTCAAGGATTTTGCCAGTGTAGTCTTCAACTTTGATAACAGAGATCAAGGGAACAGTAACACCGGAGTTGGCAAATGTGCCGAAAGCTTTGGCCATATCGAGCATGGTGACTTCACCGCCACCCAAAGTGAGGGAAAGTCCATAGTTGGCTGGGTCTGACCATGTCGAAATGCCCATAGCAGAAGCAGTTGCAATAAAAGCATCGATACCGTTGAGAGCAAGCTGTTTAACAGCGGGAATATTTAGAGAGTTCGCTAGTGCTAGACGCATAGAAACAGGTCCACGGAAAGTACCATCGTAGTTTTTGGGACAGTATTGTTTTTGACCAGCAACATTAAAACAAGTAGGTAGGTCAAGATAAGTGGTGCTTGCCGGCCAGCCTTTGAGAAGACCTGTGGCATAGTTGATGGGTTTAATAGATGAACCAGGTTGACGGAAGGAGGTGGTGATATTGACTTGACCATCAATAGCATCGTCAAAATAATCTTTGGAGCCGATGAGGGCAATAATTTCACCAGTGTTTGGTTTGGTAACAACTGCAGCACCATTGCTGATTTTTAGTTTGGCGATTTTCTTCATTTCAGCTGCGATTGAAGCTTCAAAATATTGTTGAAGGTCGAGATCTAGGGTGGTCGTGACTCTTAGACCACCAATATTGACTCTGTCCTCACCATATTTTTGAACTAAAGCGTCTCTTACTAAGAGAGAAAAGTGAGGAGCATTAATGGAGATATTTTTTTTGGCGAAAACGAGTTTTTCGGCTTTGGCGGCGTCTGATTGCTCCTGGGTAATATATTTGTCTTCAACCATGCGACGAAGAACCTCACCTTGACGGTTGATGGCAAGTTCCGGGTTGGCGCCGAAGGGAGAGTAGCGGGTAGGTGACTGAGGTAATCCAACAAGAAGAGCAGATTCAGCTAAAGTGAGATCTTTGGCATTTTTTCCGAAGTAGGTATTGGCAGCAGATTCGATTCCATAGGCAGTACCGCCGTAGGGGGTGTAGTTAAGATAAAGTTCGAGAATTTGATCTTTGGAGTAGGTAAATTCGGTGATGATAGAAAGAATAGCCTCTTTGACTTTTCTGGTTATTGTACGGTTGGTGTCTGAAAGAAGAGAGTTTTTGACCAACTGTTGGGTAATGGTGGAACCACCCGCTAAACGCTGGCCTTTGAAAATCGTATTAAAGACTGAACGAATAATGCCGGTGATATCAATTCCATGATGATAGTAGAAATTTTTGTCCTCTATGGCGAGAGTGCCTTGTTTAACGTAGTTGGGGATAGTGGCGAAAGTTACTGGAGTACGTTTGTATTCTGTGTAAACTTCATAAAGAAGTTTGCCATTTCGATCAAGAATTTGTGTACTAATCGGAGCTGGGGTTTTGGTAAGACTGGCAGGACCCGGAACATCTTTGAGAAGAAAGGCGAGAGTGATGATGATCAAGCCAGTTACAATTAAGGCGATAGATATGATGCGGGAACGACGTGTTTTGGTGCACTTTTTGTAGTTTTTTTCGATAGTGCGTAAAAGCTGTTTTCTGGTAAGAGCCATAGACTTCATTATATAGCCTTATGATACGATAGAATTGTGAAACGACTTTGGTTCTACTATATATATCTATTACTGGTATGGGGAAGTTTCAGATATTTTGTTCGTTTGCCTGAGGTAATTGAGGAGTTATGGTTTAAGCCTGTTTTATGGTTGGTACCATTATTTTGGTGGAATTTGGCTATGAAAGAGAAAATAGTGATGTTTGGGAAAAAATGGAGGGAGACTTTGATTTTGGGATTTCTAGTGGGCGTGTTTTATTTTGTAATTTTGAAGTTTAGGAATATTGGTAATTTTAATTTTGATATTAATTTGATTGGTGTTGCTATGGCTACGGCGGTGACAGAGGAGCTGACCTTTAGCGGATTTGTGGCGGGGTACTTGGAAAAGATTAGAAAAGGTAAAATGTTTAACTTGATGATTGTAGGTATATTGACGGCAGTGATTCGTCTGCCGATATTGTTGTTTGTTTATCAAGCAAGCGGTAAAGAGGTTTTGGGAGTATTGCTGGTGGCTTTGGCCAGTGGAGTGATTAACGCTTGGATAAGGGTGAGATCTGGAAATGTAACAGGGTCAATTTTGGCGAGATTGGGGATGAATCTGGCGGCTTTGGGGTAATTTGCAGAAGATTTTGCGGAGATTGGCCTTAATGTTCTTTTCTGATATGGTATGTGATAGTTGCATTGCTAGGGGTAGTGTTACATGATGATATCCGACACTAAATATTGTGTTTGATTATGAACTGTCCTTATTGCAACAACGAAGATACGTCTGTTCTCGAAAGCCGAGGATTGCCTGGTGAGACGGGGATAAGACGCAGGCGAGAGTGTAAGAAATGCGGAAAGAGATTTACAACTCATGAGCGAGTAGTAAACATTGACTTAAAAGTAATAAAAAAGAACGGGAAGGTGGAGCAGTATGACAGAGAGAAGTTGTTGAAGGGAATTCACAAAGCTTGCTATAAGCGAAAAGTGGAGGAGATGGAGATAGAAAACTTGGTGGATGAGATTGAGACGAAACTTTTGAATAGAAAAACCGTAGAAATAAAATCCAGCGACATAGGCAAGATGGTTCTGTCGCGACTTCTTAAACTTGATGATTTGGCATATATGAGATTTGCGAGCGTCTATCTGGATTTTGCCGACGCCAAGGAGTTTCAAGAGTTTGTAGCCGGATCAAAAAGATTAACAATCAGTCATTAATTAATATGTCAGTATCATCAACAATCTATCAAAATATGGAGAAAAAAGACGACAAGATAATATTGGAAACGTACCTAGAAGTAATGGAAGAGGTGAATAATAAAGTGGGTGAGAGACCACAGAAACCGACAGACCTAGAATCTGGTGATTGGTCAGAACAGGCAATCAAGGTACTGAAAGAAAGATATCTTGATAAAAATGCCGAAGGGGAAACAATTGAAACGCCGGATGAGCTGATGTGGAGAGTTTCCTTCACTATTGCCAGTGCAGAGTCGCGATGGGATGCGTCGATTGAGGAAATAACAGAAACGGCGAAAAGTTTTTTCAAATTACTAAGCAGTAGAAAATTTTTGCCCAACTCTCCAACATTGATGAATGCCGGAAAAAATAATGGATTACAGTACTCAGGTTGTTTTGTTTTACCAGTTCCTGATTCTTTGGAAGGAATTTTTGACGCAATAAAATATCAGGCCATGATTCATCAGTCTGGCGGTGGAACGGGTTTTTCTTTTAGTAGATTACGTCAAAAGGGAGCAGCTGTTAAAAGAAGCAGGGGTGTGGCAAGCGGACCAATTAGTTTCATGAAAGTATTTAATGAAGCGACACAGCAAATTAAACAAGGAGGTACCCGTCGAGGAGCCAATATGGGGATTCTTCGAGTAGATCATCCAGATGTTCGCGATTTCATAAACTGCAAACTTGATGGTGGATTAACCAACTTTAATATTTCGGTGGCCGCTACAGATAGCTTTATGAAAGCTGTCGCAAAGGGAGAAAAATATGACATAGTTGAACCGCACACCGAGAAAGTAATTAGACAGGAAGACGCGAGAGAAATTTTTGATCTTATTTGTGACTGTGCTTGGAGATCAGGGGATCCAGGAATGATTTTTATTGATAGAGTGAACGCTAGTGCCGCCAATCCCGTACCAAGTTTGGGTCCAGTCGAAAGTACTAACCCCTGTGGAGAACAACCACTATATCCGTTTGATGCTTGTAATTTGGGAAGTATTTTCTTGAATTATTTTGTGAAAGAAGTGGACGGGAAACAGGTGGTGGATTGGGAAGAACTAAAGAAGACGGCTCGTGAATCGGTGCGATTCTTGGATGATGTAATCGAGATAAATCCGTATCCCTTGAAACAAGTATGGGAAACTGTACGGTCAATTCGCAGAGTAGGACTCGGTATTGGTGGTTGGGCGGACATGCTTTACCTATTGGGAGTACCCTACAACTCAGAGGAAGCCTTGGAACTGGCACGCAAGGTGATGAAAACAATCAATGACGCTGCTCATGATGAAAGCCGTGAACTGGCTAAAGTTAGAGGAGCCTTCCCCTTATTTAATGAAAGTATATATAAAGATGGAGAGCCGATGAGAAATGCGGCCATTACGACGATTGCTCCTACCGGAACGATCGGAATTATTGCGAACACCAGTGGAGGGTGTGAGCCGGTGTTTGCCCTGGCTTATAAACACATGGTGAAAGATGAGTCTTTAAATCGTGAGATGTTTTTCAGTGATCCGGCATTTGCTGAGGTGGCGAAGAGAGAAGGTTTTTGGAGTGAGAAGCTAATGGCGAAGGTAGCCGAGACGGGAAGTGTACATGGAATTGAAGAAGTTCCAGAAAAATGGCAAAAAGTTTTGGTGACGGCTCATGAGATTTCCCCGGAATGGCATGTGCGAATGCAGGCCGCTTGGCAGAAAAATCTAGACAACGCAGTTAGTAAAACAATCAACTTACCAAATGATGCTGTAGTAGATGATGTGGCAAAGGCATATTTGTCTGCATATGACCTTGGTTGTATGGGGATAACAATATATAGAGATGGTTGCAAAGAGTGGCAGGTATTGAATGTGGGAACCAAAAAAGAAGAAACAAAACTTCCCGAAAAAGAAATCGAAGCTGCCGATATGAGAGTGAGACCGAGCAAACTTCAAGGAAATACATACAAAATCCAGACACCGGTAGGAACTGCCTTTGTAGTAATTAATGCCGATGAACAGGGAAACCCTTTCGAAGTATTTATTAATGTCGGTAAAGCAGGATCTCACGTAATGGCAGATGCAGAAGCAATAGGTAGATTGATATCTTTATCTTTAAGAGTACCTTCGGAGTATCCGGCTAAAGCGGTAGCAGAAGCTGTGGTTGATCAACTCTCAGGAATTGGCGGTGCAGACAGTGTTGGTTTTGGAAACAACAGAGTAAGAAGCCTGGCTGATGGCGTGGCAAAGGTTCTGAGGGATTATGTCAGGGTTGATGGTGAAGAACCAGAAGCGAAAGACCAAGGGAGTCCAAAATTATTAGCGACACAACAAGAATTGCCACTTCAAATAAAGAAAGGGGACTTGTGTCCTGAGTGTGGACAAGCCAGTTTGGTGTTGGAAGAAGGCTGTCAGAAATGTTACTCTTGCGGTGCCAGTAAATGCTGATATGATTGGAAGCGTTGTGATATAGTTTGATGAGTTTTATAGACTATTTGACAAGGACTTGAAAATGGTATTTAATGAAGTTAGGTAATTGTGATTACTATCAGTCTTTTGTTGACATTGCTAATACGTTGTTTTGTGGTTATTTTACCCGTGTATCGCTCTTTTTTTCGCTTTTGAGTACCCTGTGTGGAGTTGCGTGAAAGCGTTGTCCGAGGACAGTGGTATATCCATATAGTATTCGTTATATTTGAGGCTATTTTTGGAATTTGTTCTAACATATTTTGGGATAGAGTGTATTATTCTCTTATGAAGAAGCAGACGGGGATGGTTTATGTATTTGAAGGGTTTGGAAAAGGAAAAACAAGTGCTGCTTTGGGTGTGGTGATTCGAATGATCTTAGACGACAAAAAGGTAATCTGGATTTCCTGGTTTAAAGATGAGTCTTGGAAAATGTCCGAAGCAAAATTACCTAAATTTTTTTGCAGGAATTTGAAAATGTATTGGATGGGTAAGGGTTTTTTCGGGGGTCCGGAAGATCACGAAACATTTGATGGTCACAAAATGGCGGCTGAGGAAGCACTATCATTGGCAAAAGATTTTTTAGAGAAAAAGATAAATTCTAAAAATAAAGTTGATTTATTGGTGCTTGATGAAGTAATTAGAGCAGTAAACGATAAACTAATAACAGTTGAGGAGTTGTTGGATTTGATTAAATTAAGGGGAAAGACACATCTTGTATTGACTGGCCACGATTGCCCAAAAAAATTGAAAGAAGTTGCGGACTTGGTAACAGAGATGAAAAAGATAAAACATCCATACGACAAAGGTATTTTGGCAGTTCGGGGTTTGGATTTTTAGGGTATAGTTAAAGTATGCCTGCCGTAGGTAAGGAAATAGAACGCCCAATTACACCAGAAATTACACCTCAACCTGTTGAGCAGACGAGTTATGTGGAGAAGGTGGAAAAACAAGTAGAGACACAACAGCCGGCCAGTACCCAGTCTCAGCAATCCAAAGCGAGTACACACATTACTAGTGATGATATGGGAAAGATAGTTTCTGCGCAGTTTGCAGTACAAACAAAGCCTAATATAACCCTGCCAATGGATGAGAAAGAGGTGACAGAAGGACTTCATCACAAAGTTTGGGATGGTGTGAGATGGGCGTCCGAATGGTGCGTAATGATGATTAAAAAATATCCGGGGAGAGTATTCTATCTTCCTCCTGAAACAAGATGACTAATAACTTTGGATACATAGTACAGTATGCGTTGGTGTTAGTTTTAGGACTGACCTTGGTTATTGGAGTTTTGATTTTATGTTGGATGATATTTGTGGTTTGGCTCCGAAATAAAAATAGAGAAGAGGTAAGTATGAATTTCGTATTGATGGAAATTGCCGTACCTAAAGATAATGAGGTGAAAATTGATGCCGTTGAACAGATGTTTTCTTCACTGTTTTCCATTAAAAAAGGAGGATTTTGGCAGAAATATAAATCTCAACAACACTTATCCTTGGAAATTGTGGGAAAGAAAGAAGATATTCATTTTTATGTATCGTGTCACAAGGACAACATGGAACTGGTGGAAAAAACGATTGCCGGAACTTATTCGGGAGTCCAGGTTAAACAGGTCGATGAATACAACATTTTTTATAAAGATGCTTCAGTTGCTTTCGCCGAGTTATCTCTCAAAAACCCAAGTTTTAAACCAATTAAGACATATAAAGAGCTGCCAGTTGATTCGTTAGCTGCCATAACAGCTTCGATGGCTAAGTTTGGAGATAATGAAGCAGCTGCAATTCAGATAATAGTGTCTCCGGCGGAGTCTTCTTGGAGTAAGTCCGGTGAAGGATATGTAGCCAAGTTGAAAAAAGATGAAGCGAATCCAGAAAAGGCAAAGTTTAAGATGAATCCTCAGGAAATGGAAGCAATCACCAACAAATGTAGCAAAGTTGGGTTTTTGACCAGTATCAGGATGATAAGTATTGCTCCGAATGAAGGAATGGCTAAAGCAAATCTATCAAACTTGAAGAGCACTTTTTCACAGTTTGCAGGAAGCCAAAACAGCTTTTCGAGTCGAAAGATCAGACTGAAACAGATGTTTATGACGGATTTCCTTTACCGATATCAAAATTTGTGGGGAAACAACTCGGTGATGTCGACTGAAGAGCTAGCAACAATCTGGCATTTGCCAAATAAAACCATAGACACACCTCATATCTACTGGTTGACTGCGAAATCTGCACCAGCTACGGGTGGTTTCCCAGATAACGGTTTGTGGCTTGGTCGATCGATTTATCGAGGGCAAGAGCGAAATATCTATATGGGTGAGCGTGACAGAATGCGCCACATGTACATCATCGGAAGAACAGGTACAGGAAAGACGGAGTTTTTGAAATCAATGATTATTCAGGATATGAGGGCAGGCAGAGGATTGTGTTTCTTGGAGCCTCACGGTGAAGGTATTGAAGAGTTACTGGAGTTGGTTCCGCCGGAGAGAGCTGAAGATGTCATCTTTTTTGACCCTTCAGATCAAGATAGACCAATCGGATTCAATCTTTTGGAAGTTAATAACTATGATGAGATGTATCAAGTGGCTTCTTCAATCATCAACTTGATGTATAAGCTGTTTGATCCACATCGCACGGGTATGGTTGGGGCTCGATTTGAACACGCTGTGAGAAACGCTATGTTGACTGTGGCCGTGGTTCCTGGTGCGACATTTATTGAGGTTAATAGAGTGCTGACCGATCAAAAATATGTTCAAGAAATTTTGCCCTTGGTGAAAGATCCAATTGTGAGACGTTACTGGACCGATCAGATTGCCCAAACTTCGGATTTCCACAAGAGTGAGACTCTCGACTATATCTCATCAAAATTTGGCCGATTTGTGACTAATAAGATGATTCGCAACATCATTGGCCAGTCGAAGAGTACTCTTAATTTTCGACAAGCAATGGATGAGGGAAAGATTGTGTTTTTGAAGCTTGCCAAGGGTCTATTGGGAGAAGAAGATGCAAGTTTCCTGGGACTTATTTTGATCCCGAAAATACTAGCTGCGGCTCTTTCTCGACAAGATATGCCTAAAGAACAAAGACGTCCCTTTAACCTGTATGTAGATGAGTTCCAGAACTTTGCAACACCTGACTTTGCTCAGATGCTTTCCGAGGTGCGTAAATACGGGGTGTCACTTACTCTTGCCAATCAGTTTGTGAGTCAGCTGGACGAACAAGTGCGTGACGCAATTTTTGGAAATGTAGGTACTTTGATGTCTTACCGTGTGGGTATGCAGGATGCGGCTATTCTAGCCAAAGAATTTGAACCAGTTTTTAATGAAACGGACTTATCTAACGTACCCGCGCGCGTGGTTTATACAAAAACAATTGTTAATGAAACACCGGTTCCACCATTTTCAATGAATGTAGAACGTGACATGAAGGCAGAAAAGGCTCAGGGGAGTCCTGAAGTGGCCAGGATGATCAAAGAACTATCAAGACTCAAGTATGGCCGGGATGTTGCTGAGGTCGACGAGGAAATTGAGAATAGAAGTAAACTTTAGCTTTAAATGGTAGAATATTGCAGATTGGGCCGATAGCTCAGCTGGTTAGAGCGTCGAGCTTATACCTCGAATGTCCCAGGTCCGAATCCTGGTCGGCCCACTAATGAAAGTTAAAGTAAAAAAAATAAAAGTTAAGAACGATAAGATCTTGCGTTTGGCCCAGCCTGATGAAGAACTAAATGACTCAGCTTCTAATATGCCTTGGTCACAAGAAATGGTAATTACGGGCAATATGAACTTGGGGAAGAGCGGCAATCCAGTGACAATCTATGTAGAAGATGAGGTTACAGGGGAACAACTGGAGGTTTCAGGTGTACGGAATGCCTTTCTCATTGTCGAGGATACCCGTAAATCGACATCTGGCTGGTTGGCTTTGGCTGTAGGCTCGATGGAAAAGATGGGGGAGGTGCTGGGATTCTTGTCCCAAACAACTCTGGAAGCATTAAAAAAGCTAGTCAACAAGGACTAGCTTCTTTAATTAACTAAAGAGTCTTTTTATAGATCGATAAGCTTTGGTTTGTCCTTAGCTGGTTTCTCAGAAATGAATTCTAAGTATTTTTCAGTGGTGGACAATCTTTTGTGTCCAACGAGCTTACTGATGTAGACCAAAGGACTACCAGAGGTTAGCTGTTGAGCAATAAAAGTGTGTCTTAGATCGTTAACCTTAGCGTTTTCGATTCCAGCAATGTGGAAGTATCTATCAAGGTTGGAACGGATGTTTCTGATTAAGAAGGCGTTGCCAGTCTTGGTGATGAAAACGTAAGTGTTGCCACTCTTTGGGCGAGTCTCCATATAACGGGCGAGGGACTCTTTAACCGGTTGGTTCAAAGGAATGACACGCTCTGGGTGAGATTCGTAGGCACGGATAGTGATTTGGTTACCGGTAAGGTCAATGTCAGCAATTTTGAGGTTAGCCAACTCAGAAATACGCATGCCTGTTTGAAGCAAAAGCTCAACAATAGCTGCCATTCTTAGATCCTCACGGCAAGCATCACGAAGAGCACGGTACTCGATCTTGTTTAAGATACGAGGAGGCTTGATGTCATATTTGGGGTGAGTAACGTTGGTTGCTGGGTTTTCAGAAATAGCACCGTTAGCAATGACGTAGCTGAAGAAAGATTTAATGGAGTTGATTTTACGGGAAATTGACTTGGTGGTGTAGTTTTGAGCTGAAAGACTATCCTTGAAAGCATCAATGTCTTCTTTGGTAACCTCAGAGAGGTTGTTTTTATTAGATTTAGCCACGAAATTAGCTAGCTGCTCAATGTCCTTAGAGTAGGCTAAAATAGTAGCAGAAGCTCTGCCTTGAGAAGCCAAGTGGCTCTTGAAAGCAGTGATAGCTTGTTTGATATTTTGGTCAATTTGTTCCATATTTGGTACTAAATTATTTATGGCACTTATTATAACACTCTAGGATCTTAAAATGCAAGTGGTAAATCGAGCAAACGAAAAAGCAAACAAAAAGGATTGGATCAAGGGCATAATTTTAGTTATTGCCTGGATACTCATATTCTCTCTGGCAAAAGACTTTTGGCAGTTAAAAAAGGGGTACGGAAGAATTGAGGAAGCAAAGAACCGTCTATCCGAAGAGGAAGCAAAGAACCAAATGCTAAAGGATAAGTTAAGTATCGTAATGACCGATGAATATAAGGAAAAGATCATTCGGGAACAGTTAAATATGCAGAAAATAGGAGAAGTTGTGGTGGTTTTACCAAAAAGTAACTCAATATCAACCGATCAGGGACAAAAGACAGAAAATCCCGTAGAAAATTGGGAGAAATGGTGGGCACTCCTAAAATAGCCTGCCTGAAGCAGACAAGTGTTGCGGGTCTGGGGTCACGCTCCCCAGTTAAGCGAGATTATGCACTGTTTCTCTGATTACTCAGAGTGTCGGACTATGTCATCATCCTAGTAAACTAGGAGCTCGGCGTTTAGTCTCTACGGGGTCATCCGCCTGAGGCGGAGACTTCCCTCGGCGTTGTCCTTCACTAGGATTTCACCGATATAGCCAAGTTCTATTCAACAATTACTCATTGAACGGCCCATTTGAGCCTCGCAAGATACTCACCTTCCACCCGCAAATTAACGAACAAGCGTATTTTAGCACAAATGAGCCTAATTTACAATTCGGGTAATATATGGGTAAATGAATTGTGACAAAAGAATTGTTTGAAAAACTTCAGGCTGGAAGGAAAATGTATCAAGCTGAAAGAACAAAAAATAGGCTCATATCGGAGAAAAATATTTTTAACGAAGGAATAAATGATATCGGGAAAATATCAAAACGAGAAATGTTTTTGATTGGAGTAACTTTATACTGGGCGGAAGGATTTAAACATAAAGATGAAAGTTCATTGGGTTTGGCGACCATGGATGTAAATATGGCTAAATTTTATGTGAAGTGGTTAAGAGAGTGTCTAGGAGTCGACAACGATAAATTAAGTTTTAGAGTTACTGCAAATATCTTGTATGAGAACAAAATCGAAAAAATGGAAAAATATTGGTCTGAAAATTTGGGAGTGAAAATTGATCAGTTTGTGAAACCTTTTTATCAGAAGTCGAAGCAAAATAGAGTTTATCCGAATAGCGATAAATATTTTGGCGTATTACGAATTAGAGTGAGAAAAAGTATTAATATTTTAAGAAAAATGAGAGGGTGGATGGCAGGAGTAACTATGGCTCAGCTAGATGATAAAATATAGACCATGGCGGGGTAGCTCAGTTGGTTAGAGCGCCGGATTCATAAACCGGAGGTTTCGCGGGTTCGACTCCCGCCCCCGCTACTTTAGTAAGAATCTTAAAATAAATGAAAAAACGAATACTGACAGGAGATAGACCAAGTGGAAGATTACATCTGGGTCATTTTGTTGGCTCGTTGGCTAATCGTGTGAAGCTCCAGGATGAGTACGAACAGTACATTTTAATCGCCGATGTTCAGGCACTAACTGACAATTTTGCTAATCCTCAACTAGTAGCCGATTCGGTGAGAGAACTAGTGCTTGATTATGTGGCTGCTGGGATTGATCCGAGTAAAAGCACAATCGTGGTACAGTCTAAGATTCCCGCGATAGCCGAGTTGACCATTTTTTATATGAATCTGGTGAGCTTGAATAGGGTTCTTCGAAATCCAACAGTAAAGGCAGAAATAGAACAAAAAGGCTTAGGTGAGTCTGTACCTGCAGGTTTTGCCATGTACCCCGTGTCTCAAGCTGCCGATATAACGGCATTTGCAGCTGATCTAGTGCCCGTAGGTGACGATCAACTACCTATGATTGAACAGACTAGGGAAATCGTGCGGAAGTTCAATTCTCTGTATGGTGAAGTCTTGGCTGAGCCGGAGGCCTTACTAAGTGAGTATTCAAGGCTTGTAGGTTTGGATGGGAAGACCAAAATGAGCAAGAGTCTAAATAACTGCATTTATCTGGCTGATAGTGCGGAAGAAGTACAAAAAAAGGTAATGAGTATGTTTACTGATCCAAACAGATTGAAACCGACAGATCCAGGCAAGGTTGAAGGTAATCCAGTTTTTATCTATCATGATGTCTTTAACCCAAACAAGGAAGAAGTGGAAGATTTGAAGACCAGATATCGTGCCGGTACGGTGGGAGACGTAGAAGTTAAACAGAAATTAATAGTGGCCATCAATAATTTATTAGAGCCAATGAGAGCCAGAAGAGCCGAGTTGGAAAATAATCCAGTGAAAATTCAAGCGATTTTGAAAGAGGGAGTAGAAAAAGGTAGAGAGATCACCGAAGAGGTTCTGGTCAAAGTAAAATCGGCGATGAAGATTAATTACGATTTTTAAGATGAAAGACCTAATAAACTACAGTGATTTTGAAAAACTGGAAATTAGAGCTGGAAAGATAGTTAGCGCATCTGCTCCTCTGTGGAGTGAGAAGCTAATCAGATATGAAATAGATTTTGGTGAAGAAATAGGCAAAAGAGTGCTATTTAGTGGAATTAGAAAATGGTATACCCCTGAAGAGTTAGTGGGGAAGACGATACCGGTAATTATTAACATGGAACCAAAGAAAATGGGTGAAGAGATAAGCCAAGGAATGGTTATTATGGGGGATGCAGAGGATGGGGCGAAATTAATCTTTTTGGATGAAGCGATTGTTCCGGGTACGATGATAAGATAGAAAAACAAAAATATATGGAAACAAAAAAGGTTGAGTTTAAATTGAATCTAAATCTACGAAGACTGTTAATCTGGTTTTTGATTTTGTTTTTGTTTGTTCCTTATATAGTAAATTTCATATTAGGATCAACCGGAGCAATGGTAGAGATGCCTTTGTCTTCGGCGATTGCCGATGTTAAGCTTGGAAAAGTGGAGTCAGTGGAAATCAAAGGAGATGAACTGATATTGATATATCCAAAAGATGACACAGGAAAACAAATAATTGGCACTTCACGAAAAGAAGAGGGTTCCAGCTTCATGGATCAGCTGCAAAAAGCAGGAATTGATGAAAACAAGATTAAAGTGACTGTGAGCTCACAAGATTTTAGTAAAGCTTTTTGGAGTGTTGTTTCATTGGTAATACCAATATTAGGATTCGGAGTATTAATGTTTTTCTTAATGCGTAGACAGGGTGGAGGAGGAGATATGTTTGGAATTGGAAAAAGTAAGGCAAAGTTATTTTCCAAAGGAAAACAAAATATAAAATTTAAAGATGTAGCGGGGGTTGATGAAGCCAAGACGGAGTTGGAAGAGGTGGTCGACTTTTTGAAGAATCCAAAAAAATACCGAGATCTGGGCGCAAGAACACCAAAAGGTGTCCTGTTGACCGGACCTTCCGGGGTTGGAAAAACATTAATGGCGAGAGCCGTAGCAGGTGAAGCAGGAGTACCCTTCTTTTCTATGGCAGGATCCGAGTTTATGGAAATGTTGGTTGGCGTTGGAGCCAGTCGTGTAAGAGATTTATTTGATACGGCGAAAAAGGCAGCACCAGCAATAATCTTTATTGATGAAGTTGATGCTATCGGAAGAACAAGAGGAGTTGGAGGCGGAATGGGAGGACATGATGAACGTGAACAAACACTAAACCAGATTCTTGTCGAGATGGACGGTTTTACACAAACAGATAATGTAATAGTAATTGCTGCGACTAACAGGCCAGATGTATTGGATCCAGCATTGGTTCGTCCGGGTCGTTTTGATCGTAGAGTTAACTTGGATTTACCTGACATTGCCGGAAGAAAATCGATTATTGAAATTCATAGAAAAGGAAAACCGTTTGCAAAAATCATTAACTGGGATAAAGTAGCAGAGAGAACAGTGGGTTTTTCCGGTGCAGACTTAGAAAACATGCTTAATGAAGCGGCAATACTGGCAGCCAGAGATAATCGAAAAGAAATTTGGATGATAGATATTGAGGAAGCAGCAATGAAGGTAAAGATGGGACCAGAGAGAAAAAGATTGCAGTCTGAACTGGAGCGAAAGATGACGGCATATCATGAGGCTGGTCATGCTCTCGTGGGACACCTACTGCCTGGAACCGATCCAATTCATCGACTTTCGATTGTGTCTCGTGGCATGGCGCTTGGCTTTACCATGAGTAGACCAAAAACCGATAAATACCAACAGACAAGAACCGAGTTAAAAGATGAAATTGCAATGTCTTTGGGTGGACGTGCCGCTGAACAACTAATATTCAATGAATTGACAGCCGGAGCTGCATCAGACATTGAAAGAGCAACAATGTTGGCTCGAAGAATGGTGGTTGATTTTGGTATGAGTGACTTGGGACCTGTCGCCATGGGTCAGATGACAGAGATGAATAACTGGGGATACTCATATGGAGAGTCTGTACGTCTTTCTGAAGCGACACAGGGAAAAGTAGATGTAGAGATCAAAAAGCTAGTTGATGAAGGATTAAAGACGGCAGAAAAAGTATTGGCCAGCAATAAGAAAACTTTGGACAAGATTGTAACTAGACTAATGAAAATCGAGACTCTAGAACAGGAAGAGTTCGAAAAAATTGTAGGTAAACCAAAAGCCGTCTTTGTGATCAAAAAATGAGGAAATTGATATTAATTGATGGGAACTCGCTTTTGCATCGGGCGTATCACGCTTTTCCTCCTACACTTACTACGGCAAAAGGAGAACTAATAAACGCAGTTTATGGATTTTCAGCAATGCTTCTTACGATACTGGAGAAACTTGGACCAACTCATGTGGCAGTTGCATGGGACTTGAAAGGACCTACTTTTCGAAAACTGGAGTATGTGGAATATAAAGCTCAAAGAGGCCCAATGGATGACGATTTGGCAACTCAGATAGATAGAACAAAAGAAGTGGTATCTGTGTTGAATATTCCCCAGTTTGGGATTGAAGGATATGAGGGAGACGATGTGATTGGAACACTGGCAAGGCAAGCAACAGACGAGGATAAAGAGAAAGATACTCAGGTGGTAATAGTAACCGCCGATAGAGATGCACTTCAATTAATTAAAGAGAAACAAATTGTGGTCTATTTACCTATTCAAAACAAAGCGTCGATGG
>Ga0209373_10001732_pt1 | contig 24349 bp, 20 predicted proteins | sample Higcelweek5metaG_FD_187173 | JGI IMG/M metagenome (GOLD analysis project Ga0209373, IMG submission 187173) | Freshwater pond sediment microbial communities from the University of Edinburgh, under environmental carbon perturbations - High... | ecosystem: Environmental > Aquatic > Freshwater >... | reverse complement strand
TTTTCATTGATAACTAACAAAGACAGGTCAACCGAATATTGAAACATTTCCGATCCGATAACAAATATGCAAATAAATTTCACAAAAAAAGCGGATAGTACTCCGTTCAAAAAAATCCAACGATATGACTGAAATACGAAGGTGACTTTATGGCAATGTGGAACCCCTGGCGCGGATGTAAAAAATGCAGTGAAGGCTGTTTGCATTGCTACATCCACAAAGGCGATTCAAAACGAAACGTGGATACCTGCCAAATCGTAAAAACAGATGATTTTACAAAGCCGATCGACCGGCTGAAAAACGGCGCTTATAAGATGAAGTCCGGTCTAGTTTATCTTGGCTTCTCTACCGATTTTCTGATTGAAGAAGCGGATCTTTGGCGCAAAGAATGCTGGAGTATGATCCGAGAACGATCCGACTGCAACTTTCTTTTTTTAACCAAGCGCATTGATCGTTTTATGCAATGTATCCCGGATGATTGGGGAAATGGATACGATAATGTTATAGTGTGCTGCACTGTGGAGAATCAAAGAAATGTGGATGCCAAATTATCGATCTTTTCCGCCCTTCCGATCCGACATAAGTGTCTTACGATTCAGCCTTTACTGGAGAGAGTTGACATTGAACGTCATCTGGACAACATTGAGCTTGTCGTGGTCGGCGGTGAATCCGACAAAGACGCTAGACCGCTAGACTACGCCTGGGTTCTAGAAATAAGAGAACAGTGTATACACAAAAACGTATCCTTTGAATTCAGACAATGCGGAACCCATTTCGTTAAAGATGGAAAACATTATACGATTCAAACAAAAGATCTGTGTAAGCAGGCAAAATTGGCAAACATCAACTATACCCATATTAGCGAATCTATATAGTCGGATTATTATTGGAATGATATGGTGTTAAAATGAAACGAGTCGATCAATCTTAAATGACTTCAATAAAAAAGTTTGAAACATGGCATCATTTTCCATGAGACACACTTTTTTTGATCAAAAATCTGTTCGTAAAAAAAATCAATGCTTTTTGGGAAACATCTTTCCTTTTTGACGATCAAACATGCTTTGGATATAAGTAATGATTATTATTTTGATATTAAATGAGACAGTATGAAACCACAAAGTACATTGAATACTACACACTGATCATAAGGATCACAATTCAATTTTTACGCGCAAGAAAAAACAAATCAACCATTGATTTTTCTAATAGAAATAATATAATGAGTATAGTGAGAGAAAATAACATTTCATCCGGTTTTCACAAAGTGGAGGAGAGAGATGAAAAGATACGTTTTTTTATTAATCATCGTTTTGATGTCGATTTCTCTTTTTGGGTGCAATACCGATACAACGACCCAAGCGGATTTGGGGTATTCAATAGAAGATTTCTATCACGATATGGTCGTTTACGAAGAACGGATCGGGGCAATCATCAGTGCAAAACAAGCGGAAACGACTTCCAGCATAACTGCGTCGATGTCAAAACGAAAAATGTCGATGGATGAATGGACAGAGACGATCTCCAAAGAAGATATTTTAGCATCTCACTTCGCTGGAACGATGGATCCTGTGTACGACAGTTACTTTGAACGGTTGTCCGCCACCGAAATTTTTGTGACGCGCATCAAAACATTATTGGAAGAACAAAAAGGAATTGCTTTTAATGAAGCATTTCATCCCGCCGGAGATGAAACAATCACTTTCCGATTCGTCCATTCCGAGGATGGGTTTGCGCTGATCGATTCGCTGGAGGGAACTGAACATCGGTATTTGAAAATCGGACTTCAAGAAAATCTTTTGGAATACCAAGAATTCTCATATTATTTAGAGGAATCCTTATCGCCAAAAGAAGATGTTAGTTTGTTATTCAATTTTTTTAAATTTACCGAAAACAAAGATGCCATTTCGATCAACTATTCGCCTGATCAATCGTCATTACAGTGTATCAGCATCGAAACGGATGATCAGTTTACGATCAGTTTTGGAATCCAGACCATTGAAGGTACCCTTTTTCAAGAACCGGGATACGTTCTTAATTTTTATGACCGGGCAATGAACACTACTTCCTATCTCCAGGTTGTCGATGGACTGATCGTTGGCGAAGTCTATGATGTTTTTGATGAGTACGATTTAGTCTTCCGCTATGATGATTATGATTTTTATGATGACAAAAAAAGCCTCACTGTAAATTTTGTCACTGCTACAGGATGGGATTACGTCATCGCAAGTGATGCCAGCAGCGCGGAAATCGACCAATTGACGGGAATTTACTTGGCGAATGGAACGAAAATATATGATGACCGGTTCAATTACACCTTCACTCCAACATCGGGTTTTCTCGGATTGCGAATGAACCTCAATCAAGAGCAAGAAGTATCCGACGAGTTATTCAGTTTAAACCAGTATGGAATGGATTTGGATCATCCAAAGGCAGCGGTTGCCTATCTGAATCAGGTGTCATTGAGCAATTTTGATCAAATCAGGGATCGTTTCTATGTCGAAAACGTGGATTTTTTTGCAGAAGACTTACATGAGGAACTCTACAATTATATCGACGAGGATATCAGAAACGACTTGGAAGGGAAAAACGATGAACCGATAGTGACCACCGGAGATGTGGAAACTTTCAATCAAGCGTTGAGTGCTTATGAATCGAATCTTGCTGCCTCTCCGCAGTACTTAACCAACGGAACGGCGGTAACCAAGTTCCTAAGTGAAGGAAAAGTGATTTCCCAATCGACTTCTACAAATGATATCTCTTTCGACCTGGAATCGCTTTATTACCGGAATCGATTCGCTTTTTTCGACGGCGCTGAAGATCGATCTTATACTTACGTTTTGGATGGTACAAAAGGTAATTTAGTGGAAGTTGATATTGCCAATGATGCGGCAGTCGAATACCACATTTTGTCAAAAACGGCATCGCAAACCAATTTTTTGGAAACATTCAATAAAATTGTCGGCGATAGCGACCTTTCAAGCGTATATGATATTAAAAAAATCAGCAATACCGAGTTCGAACTTACGGTGGCACCCCGTTTTCTTGGAAAGAGTGGATTTGATTTAAATACCTTGTTTGAACAACAGGGAGTAATGGGGCTTGAAGATCAAAGAATCGTGATCACCTACGAATTTACGGAGAGTTTCAATGGTTTCACGGTGTCCTATACGTTATCAGGTCTATCTGCGGGAACATATCAGGTTCAAATCATTTCGAAATACACCACATTGATTGGACAGTTCCGAGTCGTCTCTCCCTTTGATTTTCCATACTATGTATTTTATCTTCCAAACTCCGTTGACCAAATATTGTTCACGACGACACAAGAATATTCACGTTGTCCAATTAACCCGGGAACTTCCTATATGAGACTCTATTTGGAACCAGGGGAATATAACATCCAAGTCTATGTGAATTATGCCGATCTCGATGTCACGGTTCTCGACGAATCATTCAATCCCTTACCATATGATCAGCGATTCACTGCGTCATACGCCGGATTTTATTATGTGAAATTCAAGTACAGTGAAAAAGCGGACGCTGAAATATGGGTTCGTGAAAATCCGACCCCACGCCTTTACACATTTGCGATGGGTTCATCGGAAGGAACTCTCGATATGGATATGGACTTAATTCCCAATTCATCCGCAAAAGTTTCTGTTTCCTCATCGCCTGCGGATCGTATTTTGATTCTAAACCTAAAATTACCTGATGGACTTCCGTCGGATTATTATGTATGTGGAGTTTTTAAAACCGGGGATGAATTAACGGATATCCGCATACCGATTTCGACATCGGCGTTCTACCCATGGACGGAGCCGGAATATATTTTTGTTCCAGCAAACAGCGTTCCTGTGATTGAACTTCAGGGATATTTTGCCGGAATCGCGCAAATTGAGTATCGATATCTTGACGTACCAACGGAAGCATTCGAGAACCATTTCGATTGGACAGACCTCTCCCAATCCCCGTTACTTTTCATTACGGAGAAAAGTCCAATAGCGCGCGTTGATTTTTCTGTTTTGGAATCAGATGAATACACGCTGGAAACCAGATACGTTAATTATGGCTTTTCTTCTGATTTTATGGCCGCGCTCTATCGCGCAGACGGAACCCTAGTCACCGCTGATTGGGTATGGAAAAGACCCTTGACCGCGGGAGATTATTATATTGAATTTACTTCGAGACATGGCGAAAATCAACTGGTTTTGGTTGTCCCGAAAATCCTCAGACCCTAAGGAAAATAAAGAAAACATTTCCGCTTCCTCAAAGCCTCCAAAAAAGACCTCTAAAAAAGCCCTGTAAAACACCGCAACCGATGCGATCGTTTTTCAGGGCTTTTCATATAGTGAAACAAAGAACTGATTCCCAAAAATTACCTTTTTTGATTCCATCATTTCTGGATTGTGCGGTAACAATACCCGGAATCGAAACAAGTGTAAATCGGTGTCAAAATCAATAATTGCACCGTTTTTCTTCGCGAACGCCCTCATCTTTGCGAAACATTGAAATGATGCAGAATCAATTGTTTAAATTATAGATTGTCGAGCAGTTTGCTTTTTCTTTCCTTGTATTCTTGTTCGGTGATCAAGCCTTTATCAAACAGACTTTGGAGCTTTTGCAACTTAGCTTCAATGTCACCATTTTCTGGAACAGCCAATGTTGCGGGAGAAACACCGCTCGTTTTCACGGTTGGGGAAGTCTTGGTGACGACCGTTGCTGGAGCGGGAGCGATCAGGCCGACCAAATTACTTTCGAACAGAATGGCAACCGGATTATTTATACCATAATTGAGGCGAACCGTCGAATGCGTTTGATTCCCGATCACCGGTTTTTTTCGTTCGTCATATGTGGTATAAGAACGGGTAATTTGACTGCCTGGCTCTTGAGATTGAATTTCGTTCAATGCAAGTGCAATCAAGGTGAAAGAAACCGGTCCTTTTTCATACGGATTGATGCGTTCTATCCGCGGCTTGACGGGAAAGAAGCAAACTTCATTTTCGGTTTTCCAGATGCGATAGCGGATACCGTCGTGAAATCCAAGCCCCAAAACATCGGTAAAACATTCCGCTTCGATCGTTCCGGCTGGAAAGGCGATTTGGCTTTCTGCGTCACGATGAGCATAGAGGATATTTGTGAATAACGTAATTTTCTTTTTCTTAGGCAGAAAATTGGTAACGAACCCGACTGCGAGCGCAACCCCGGTGATCGGCAGACCCCAGTTAATAATGACTGGTTTAATGAAAGCGTCGCCCATTTGCCCCATGACGAAATTATCGAGCAAAAGCGCAATGATGCCAACCGCAAGAAATGCACTGAAGGCATTCATGATGAAACGACCGATGACGATTTTAACGCGCGCGTCCCAGATTTCCTTTTGCAGATTTGGATCTTGATTCATACAAATCCCCCCTCTTGAAATCATATAAAGTCAGTACACACTCCATTATATGCCATATTTTTCTCCCGTCAATTCATCTTCCTATAATAATGAAGAAACCATTTTTTGATGGATAAATAGTCCTATATAGCGCACATAAATCAATCATAGACATCGAAAAAGAATATCGGTCCTACAAGATGAAAACAAAAAATCAAAGAAAATGATGAAATAATGATAAAACATTTTCCACATAAACAAAATTATGGTATCTTATGAATGGATGAGAAATCATTTTGAGAAAATAACGAGGTGATTCTATGTGTGATACCATGGTAAAAATACAGGAAAGTGGTATTATTTTTGGAAAAAATAGTGATCGGAGCCCGAATGAGCCGAATCTGACGCTCTTCTATCCGGCGCAGACGCCAAAAGACCGAAAACAAAAATGCACCTATATCACGGTTGAACAACCAAAGAAAACGCATCCGGTTCTGTTGGTTTCTCCGAGTTGGATGTGGGGTGCCGAAATGGGGATCAATGACCGCGGCGTTATCATCGGAAATGAAGCGGTTTTCACCCATTCCAAAGACAAGAAAACCGAACGCCTGACCGGAATGGATATGCTGCGACTGGCACTGGAAACTGCTGATGACGCAAAGACGGCAAAAGATGTGATTCTTCAATTGCTGGACAAGTACGGGCAAGGCGGAAACTGCGGTTTTGACAAACCTTTCTACTATGACAATTCGTTTTTGATTTCGGACAAGAACGAAGCTTTTATCTTGGAAACGTCCGGAAAAGAATGGATTATAAAACCCGTTGTAAATCAAGGAAACATCAGCAATCGCCTTTCGATAATAGATTCGCCAATGGTGTCAAATCAGCCGGAAGATGGCTTTTCCCATCATCATACCGAACCAGTGTTTACCTACTTTTCCGGTTCCTTGATACGTCAGAATCAAGCGAAATCTCATCTGGAGTCGACAGGTTCTTTTGATGTCTTGGCGATGATGAATATTCTTCAGAGTCATCGAGAAGAGGATATCCCGCATCTTTTCCGCAAAGGCAGTGTACAAAGTGTGTGCATGCATAAAAGCTTCCTCGGCGATCATACGACCGGATCGATGATCGTGGAAAGCCGAAAAACTATTGATACGATCTGGATCACCGGATGCAGCACTCCTTGTCTTTCACTGTACAAACCAGTCTATTTCGGAGTCACCGTTTCGCCTGTTTTCATCAACCGTCAGGCATGTTTCGAATACTGGCTTGAGCGCGAGTATCTGGTTCGCGCTATCTTTGCCGGTCTGATCGATCAAAAAGCCTATCAGACCCAGTTGAACGCGCTGCAAAAGGACTTCATTGAGGGCGACAGACAATTGTTTCTTTCCGGTCCCACACCCGTTCAGTTACAGGAGTACGCGCTGAAGTGCAGTCGGGCTGAACAGGCCTTTGTCGATCAGTATCAAAATGAGATCACATCCGTTCAGGCGGGAAAAGCTAAAATGTCTCCGCTATGGAAAAAGCTCAATTTCCGTTTGGGTAAAGATGTTTTCAGTCCGCTGCTCGCAACACGAAAAGGAAAATAAGTAACACGTGAAATATTTAAGGGTACAAAGACCTTTGATTTTGTGATTCATATTTTGCAAATTAAGCAATTGAAATATTAAAAGAGATCTAGGGGAGTCTTTATTCACTTGAATTTTGGTTGTATAATTGTATTAACATCATCTTTTAAAATCAAAAAACGGTGCTACAATTCGGGAGGGAAACCATGATGAAAAAGCTTTTTATTGTTTTTTTATTTGCGCTCACCAGTTCTTTGTTTTTGGGATGTTCCTATGATCAGGAAGATTATTATGAGGTCCACAGCATCGTGATCGGGGAAACCATTTTTCGCTATGTCGATCCGAGCGAAGGAGCTGAACTGCATTCGCAAGCTGAATGGGATGATCAAGGCACCTACTTTATCTATTTATATGAACCCGAAACGGGAGTGACCTTTGACTACACGCAATTCTTTATGGCCATCGGCGATGAGTTCATGTACAAAAGCATTTCTGAGGGAACCTACTTTATTAAACGTACCGATGAGATCGACACGCTGATCTTTGATTTCAACGTTGGAAAAGAAGCATTTGAAAACCAGTAAAAAATTCTGACTTTGAACGAGTTGAAAGAGCTCCGTTTTGCATAACAGAGTCCCGTTTTTAGAACTAGATATATGTACTTTATGAACTTGTTTACATGGAGGATTAAAATGGATATTGCCAATCTTGTGACCAAACAAAGAGAATTTTTTCTAGCTGGTACGACAAGAGCACTGAATTATCGCAGGAATGCATTACTGAAACTGCAGAAGGCCATTCAGAACCGCACAGCGGAAATCGAGGCGGCACTGAATCAAGATCTCGGAAAAGCGCCGTTTGAATCCTATCTGACCGAAATCGGATTGGTTCTGACGGAACTGCGCATGTTTCTAAAGAATCTCACACGCTGGGCAACCCCCAAAAGGGTTCCAACGCCGATCACGCTTTTTCCGGCCGTCTGTCGCATGGCGCCGGAACCTTTTGGTGTGACGCTCATTATGTCACCATGGAATTATCCGTTTCAGCTGGCGATGAATCCGCTTGTGGCTTCGCTTGCGGCCGGGAATACCGCCATTGTCAAACCGGCTTCCTACGCCCCCGCCACCTCGGAAATCATAGCGAAGATCTTAAGTGAATGTTTTTCGCCTGAATATGTCGCCACGGTTCTGGGCGGACGGCAGGAGAATGCCGCCTTGCTGGAACAACGGTTTGATTTCATCTTCTTTACCGGCAGTACCGCCGTCGGTCGGGTCGTACTCGAAAAAGCCGCCCAAAACATCACGCCGGTCTGTCTGGAACTGGGCGGGAAAAGTCCTTGCATCATTGATAAAAACGTCGATTTAAAGCTGGCGGCCAAACGGGTTGCTTTTGGCAAACTGATCAATGCCGGCCAAAGTTGCGTATCTCCCGATTACCTTTTGATTCGAAAAGAGGAAGAAGAAGAGTTCATTCGTCAATACCAAAACGCAGTCACCGAGTTTCTCGGAGCGGATCCCTTGCATAATCTCGATTTTCCGCACATTATCAATGACAAGCACCGGGACCGGTTGCTTGGACTGATGGAAGGAGAAACCTGTGTGCTTGGCGGGACCCACGAGGGGTTGCGAATTTCCCCGACTGTCCTTACCGGAATTACTTTGAAGTCAAAATCCATGCAGGAAGAGATCTTTGGTCCGATTCTACCCATCCTCCATTATGAAACGATGGATGATGTGATCCGGATTGTGCGGACCATGGAAAAACCTTTGGCGCTCTATCTTTTCACGGTTGATCCAGCTGTCCGGCAACGGATATTGGGCGAATTGTCTTTTGGCGGCGCCACTGTCAACGACACGATGATGCATTTTGCCTGTTCCGAACTGGGGTTCGGCGGTGTCGGTGCGAGCGGAATGGGACGCTATCACGGGAAAGAAGGATTCCGAACCTTCTCTAACCTGAAAGGAATTGTCGATCGCGGGAATGGAATCGATATCCCGTTGAGATATCATCCTTATACGAAATCAAAAATGTCGCTTGTGAAAAAAATTGCCAAATAGAAGTTCTAAATCAATCAAATTTCTTTATGAAACCGGAAGGAGTATTTATCCTTTTCGGTTTCTTTTTTTAATGATTCGATGAGAAATTGTTGTTTTAGTCAGTAAAAACCAATAACTGAGAAACTGGATTTTTGGAACCATTAATTTTCAAATGCAAATTTGCGTTGTTTGTGTGAGATCCCTCTTTATTTAAATAATAATAAGTGCTATGATAAATTAAAAATGAATCAAAAGAACTAGAAAATTGAATCTCCGACTCGACTTTTTTGGATAGTTGGCTGCGGATAACGGTCAATACGGAGAACCAAGGAGGATTTCATGAAACAATCAAAAAAAATTCGTTATCTCTTTGACCAGTTCCTATCGAAGGGCACTTTCGCCATCGTGATGATGCTTTCCGTCATTACCTTCGTTACCGTCATACTGATCGGACTGCTGTCATCGCTTTTTTCCGGTGACCAAACCACAGTTTTCGAAACAATTTGGGTCAGTCTGATGCAGACGCTCGATTCGGGCAACCTATCGGGCGTGGAAGGATCCTTTTGGTATGTTCTTTTGATGACAGTGGCTACCATCGTCGGGATCTTCATCACCAGCATGCTGATCAGTGTGCTGTCGAGCGGTTTTCAGACGAAACTGGAGAACATGCAAAAAGGCACCTCACTCGTGATTGAAAAAGGGCACACCCTGCTTTTGGGTTGGAACGACAATATTCCCATCATCGTTTCCGAAATCCTGATTGCCAACGAAAATGTTCGCAAGTCGGTGATCGTGATTTTAAGCGAAACCGATCCGCACACGGTTCTGGACGGACTTCATTCCACAATCAAAAATTTCAAAAATACGAAAATCATTGTCCGCTGCGGAGAAATTCATCTGAAGGACAATCTGGAAATGTGTGCGATCGGTTCGGCTCGGTCGGTGATCCTGGCGGAAAATGATGATGTCACCATCATCAAATGTCTCCTCGGCATCAGCCAAACCGCATTTTTCGCACCTGTTGCCAAAGGACATGTCACGGCGATCTTTTCGGACCCGCAAAACCTGGCGGCTGCGAAGAAGATGTGCGGAGACCGGCTGGAAGCGATCCTGCTATCCGACACGATGAACCGCATCACCGCGCAAACCTGTCTTCAACCGGGTCTCTCCTTCATTTACAAGGAACTTTTGGACTTCGCAGGCAATGAATTTTATTTTTTCCACCATCCAAACCTGGCTGGAAAAACCATCAGGGAAACTTTATGCCTTTTCTCCAATGCCGTAGTGTGTGGAATTTATCACAATGGTATTTCTCAGATGAATCCACCGATGAATACCATTCTTACAGAATCAGACAAGCTGATCATTATCAGCGAAGATGACGACACCGCCGTTCTGAATGATCAACATGAAACGCAATTCTTGGATCAAATCGTGAAAACACGCCACAAGCCCAGCGTGAGCGAACGGAAAATCCTCTTCATCGGATTCAATCCAAGTCTCTTGTCGGTTATTCGCGAGATGTGTCCGTATGTGATGCATGAATCCCATTTATCTTTTCTTGTTCCGGCAAATACGGATGATAGTCAGCTGGATGCCACGCTCCGTATGTGCAATGTCGGGTACGAAATCAAAAAAGGGGTCACGTACGCGAATGACACTTTGATCGGGCTGACCTATGCGAAATTAGACACGATCGTTGTGGTAGCGAACGACTTAAAAGATGGTGAACGTTCCGATTCGGAAACATTGCTCACCATCATGCATCTCAAAAATATTTTATCGGAACAGAAACTCGATATTCCCATCATCATTGAAATCGAACGGATTCAGAACGAACCGGTTTTACAATATGCGAGCGTTAACGACTTCATTGTCAGCAACGTCTTGTCGAATAAAATGCTCTGTCAGATTGCGGAAAATCCGATTCTGAACGGTGTGTTCTTCGAATTGCTCAATGAAGACGGTGCCGAAATCTACCTAAAACCAGTCGGGCAGTATGTTAAAACGAATGTTCCGCTTGATTTCTACACCGTTGTCGAAAGTGCAGCACTCAAGGGAGAAACCGCAATCGGGTATCGTTTGAAAGGAAACCACAAAGATGGTGGTGTCGTTTTAAATCCCCATAAAGAAACCGAGATCATTTTCTCTGCGGGTGACAGCATTGTGGTGTTGGCAGAAGACTGATGTAACGCTTCGCACCAGAACAATGATAAGTTCCCAAAGGTCGATTTTATCCTCAATCAGAAGTCAACGATATTTGTTGGCTTCTTTTTCATATCATAGACTTTCGGCCTGGGACCGAAAAAGAAGGTGATTTTCCTGTTCAAAACCATGACAAATCTTTGAGTTAATCAACAAAAACTTTTGTACAGATACTTATTTCAAATCTCAAAAAATATAACGAAATCGAAGGCCAGTTGTTGCGATTTTTGGATAGTTATAAGAGGGGTTTTATGAAAATGAAGGTGCATTTTGCTATTTACAAAACATAGTTCATTTGATAAACTAACATATGAAAGTGCTTGATGGTGCTAGTGGTCATTTTTATATTTTTCAATAAAATTGTCTCTATATTGATTATATTTTCGGATAATAATTTGAAATATTGAAGAATTCTTGAATTAGCAAATGGGTCAATCCCAGGACGTTGGTTTTTGACTTAAACTTCGATGTTGTTAACAAGTCCAAATTCATGATTTTTGAATGGAAGCGTTCGCGAATCAGCGGAATGCTTTCAGGAATCTCTTCAATTATCATATTACTGATGATGATGGCTTTGGGATTCAAGGTCATCGCCAAATTGTTGATTGCTGTGCTAAGATAATTGATGAATTCCTCATAGACTTGCGTTGCCTGAGGATTCCCATGTCGATATTTTTCAATAAATGTCTCGAGCGTGATGGTTTCATTCGTTAACTCAAAGTATCTTTCGATCACGGCATCATTGGCGATGTATCGCTCCAAACAACCTTTATTTCCACAGATACATTGTTTTCCGTTTGAAACGATGATTGTGTGTCCGAATTCGCCGGCATACCCGTCGTTTCCGATGTACAAGTTTTGCCCGATGATGATCCCGACACCGACCCCGGTTCCGATATTTAAGGACACAATGTTCTCATACGATGGATATGATATTCTTTCCCCTAACGCGGAAATGTTTGCCTCGTTTTCAACATATGTCTTGATTCCGGAATAATCCTCGACAATTTTCTTTAGTTCGATATCTTTCCAAGAGTTAAACGTTGTGAATTTAATCGTCTTGTCTCTGGACAAAATGCCATAGACCCCAATACCGATTCCAATAATTCCATAGACGGAATCGAATGTATTTTCTTTCAAATCATCGATGGTTTGTAGTAAAACCGCGAGGTAGGGTTTGAATTCCGGATTTTCGATCGGCTTATGAATTTCAAACAAGATTTCCCCAAATAAATTGGTGATAATGGCGTAGAGTTCTTTGGGCAGAAGTTCGACGCTGAAAATTCGACCGGCATTCTTATTGAGAACAATGACGTTTGCGCTTCTGCCAGCCGTCCGAATCATTCTTGAAGTTTCCAGCACAAATCGACGATCAATCAAATCTTGAACAATGGAAGAAATCGTCGCCTTGTTGAGTGTCGTCAATCGGGAGAGTTCAATCCGGGAGGTCTCTTGCAGTTCGATCATCTTTTCCAAGACTAATTGTGTGTTAATCATTTTTACTGATTTGGAATTTGCGGTTTTCACCATATTGAACACCTCGCTTAAAAAATTATACAATACAGGAATCAAAGAAACAACCGAATATATTATTTTTTTGGAAACTTAGTTTAAAACATAAACAAACCAGGAGGCGTCACCATGTACTTTCCCAACATTTCACCGATCCGCTACGAAGGCGGAAAAAGCACGAATCCCTTTTCGTTCAAGTTTTACAACCCTGATGAGATCATTTTAGGAAAAAAAATGAAAGAGCATCTCAAATTTTCCATGGCCTATTGGCATACGATGAAAGGAACCGGGAAAGACCAGTTTGGTGACAGCACAGTCGTACGTCCCTGGGATCTCTCTGGAGATGACACCCTGGCAAAAGCCAAGAAAAGAGTCGAAGCCGCTTTTGAATTTATGAAAATCATGGGAATCGAGTATTTCTGTTTTCATGATTATGATCTCGCTCCTGAAGGAGACACTTTAGCAGAATCCAATCGGAACTTAGACGAAATTGTCGGTCTGGTTGAAGCCAAAATGAAAGAAACGGGAATCAAATTATTATGGGGAACGGCCAATGCATTCAGCAACAAACGTTATGTCAATGGCGCCTCCACCAGCCCGAATGCCGATGTGTTTGCCTATGCCGCTTCGCAAATCAAAAAAGCGATCGAAGTGACAAAAAGACTGAATGGTGCCGGATATGTTTTTTGGGGCGGAAGAGAAGGATATGATACTCTTCTGAACACCGACATGGCACTGGAACAGCAAAATTTTGCCCGCCTCCTTCATATGGCAGTTGACTATGCGAAGGAAATTGGATTTACCGGACAATTCTATATTGAACCAAAACCGAAGGAACCGACAAAACATCAGTATGATTACGATTGCGCAACGGTCATTTCATTCTTGCGTCAGTATGGGCTAGATAAGCACTTTATGCTCAATATCGAAACCAATCATGCGACGCTCGCCATGCATACCATGAATCATGAACTCCGGGTTGCGGCGGGTGCCGGACTGCTCGGAAGTGTGGATGCAAACCAGGGTGATATGCTGCTGGGATGGGACACTGATCAATTTCCGACCAACATCTATGACACAACCCTTACAATGTACGAAATCATTCGTGCGGGAGGATTTGGAACGGGCGGACTCAATTTCGATGCAAAACCGCGCCGTGCCTCTTTCACGGAAGAAGATATGATCTTATCCCACATCGCCGGAATGGATGCCTACGCTGCCGGTCTGCGTGTCGCTGCAAGACTCTGGGAAGACCAGGTTCTGGAAAATAATTTGGTAAAACGTTATTCCTCCTATCAAGCAGGCATCGGAAAAAAGATCGTGGATGGAAAAGTCGGATTTAAAGAACTAGAACAATACATTCTCGAAAAAAAGAAAATTGACGATAATCAATCGGGCCGGCAAGAATACTTGGAATCCGTTATCAACCAGTATCTGATCGGATAGGTGATCTCTTATGTACGTCGGAATTGATCTAGGAACATCAAGCGTCAAACTAATTCTTGCGGATCGGTCTGGCGAAATTCATAAATCCGTTGTCAAAAAATATCCGGTTCTGATGAAAAAAGAATCGTGGAGCGAACAAGATCCGGATGAGTGGTATCGGCAGACGCTGATCGGACTCAAAGAACTTATCGCTGGGGAGCAGGACGCGATTCGCGGAATCAGTTTCTCTGGGCAAATGCATGGACTGACATTGCTCGACGAAGATGACAAGTTAATACGGAACGCAATCCTTTGGAACGATCAACGAGCCACTGAGGAAGTCGACTATCTGAATAATACTCTGGGTATGGACTTCATCATGAACAGTACCGGCAATATCGCCCTGACAGGTCTTACTCTGCCCAAGCTTTTGTGGGTTAAGAAACACGAACCGGAAAACTTTGCCCGAATCAAAAAAGTATTGCTTCCGAAAGACTATTTGATTTATAAACTGACGAACCGTTTCGTATCCGATGCAAGCGACTCTTCCGGAACGCTCTATTATGACGTGGAAAAGAGACGGTACTCCCCTACCATGCTCGATCTCATCGGACTAGACTCCTCCTGTTTTCCAGAAGTCTATGAAAGCTATCAGCCGATCGGCAACTTATCCAACGAAGCAAAAGCCTATTTAAAATTATCCCATGATGTCAAAGTCATTGTGGGCGGTGGAGATCAGGCGGTTGGGGCGGTTGGACTTGGAATTGTCCAAAATAACGACGTGAACATTTCGCTTGGAACAAGTGGTGTGATTCTTGTCTCTACGGATCATTTCACCCCGGATCGTCAGAGTCATTTTCAAAGTTATGCCCATGCCAATGGAAAATACTTAGTCATGGCAGTGATGTTAAGCGCCGGGGGTTCTCTGGAGTGGTTCAACTCCCAAATCTTGGGAAACGAGAATTATGGAACTCTCTTTGACAAAGTCAAAAAAATCGATCCGGAACAAGAACTTTTTTTCCTCCCATATCTGATGGGGGAAAGAGCTCCGATCAACGATCCTTCCGCCAAGGGCGTATTCTTCGGAATTTCAATGAAGCACACGAAATATGATTTACTACGAAGTCTGATTGAGGGTGTGACTTTTGCCTTAATGGATTCCATGGTTTTGATCCGGAAACTGGGAATTTCCGTTGAAAAGATCAAGATCACCGGCGGCGGCGCAAAAAGCGATTTTTGGTGTCAACTGATTTCCGATGTGATGGATGTGACGGTTGTGACTTCCCAGCATGATGAAGGAGCCGCATTCGGAGCCGCAATTCTCGCAATGGTCGGATGTGGAGAATACCAGACAGTTGAAAATGCATGCAGTTCGATCATTCAATATGGTAAAGAGTTCTATCCGCAAATTGAGATGCATCAAAAATATGCCAAGAAATATCAGAAATTTACCCAGATCTATCCGACAGTAAAAAATCTGTTTCATTCGTAAAAAATCTTGAATAGTGAAAAAAACAGGTGAACCGCATTCCTGTTTTTTTATAAAAAAATCCGGTCTCGAAAAGAAAGACCGGATTGCTTTATTTGGTTTGTCTGCGAATCAATTCAAGAACGGCAAAGGAAGCGACATCTTCCGCAAATTTTCCCGGTCCGAATCCGGCATCATAACCCAATTCCTTCGCTAATTCGTGGGTAATACGTGCACCACCGGCGACCAGAATGACCTGATCGCGCATTTTTTCAGCTTCCAGTAATTCGACCAGTTCGATCATATTTTTCAGATGCACTTCTTTTTGGGTCACCGTTTGGCTGACAAGAAGCACATCGGCATGCACTTCCTTGGCTTTCTTGATGAACATTTCGTTGGGAACTTGGCTGCCCATGTTGTACGCTTGAACATGTTTGTACCGTTCAAGACCGTAGTGGCCGGCGTACCCTTTCATGTTCATGATCGCGTCGATCCCGACAGTATGGGCATCGGTACCGGTAGAAGCGCCGACGAAGACGATGTCACGGCCGAGTTTCTCTTCGATTAATGTTTCCACCGCCTCTTTCGAATAAGTGGGGGTTTCGACTTTCTTGACTTTGATGTCATTGGTTTCGATCGCAAACGGAACGGCACCATACACCACAAAAAAGGTATAACCATCGCCGATTCCTTCCGCGTGCATCACGCCGGGATCGAGCATACCCATTTTGCGGGCGAGCATTTTCGCCCCTTCGACGGCTTCGGGTCCGTTTGCCATCGGAAGCGTGAAGGAAAGCTGAACCTTTCCGTCGTTATTGGTATCACCATAGGTTCTAATCAACATGAGGATCTTCCTCCAATCGTTTCAAAGCGGGATTGAAATAACTCTTATCCTTTAAAAACACGCCGTCCAGCCCTTTTCCACCGGTGAAAGAGCGTTTGATGTCCGCAAACACGCCTTCCTCCAGCGCTTTGAACAGGGATTTTTCCTGAATCGAGGAAAGCAGTTTCTCGGCGGAATCGAGAATGAAATGGGCGCGGTTCACAATGATGCCATCGGGTTTGAAAATGACCTCATCCCCGAATGACTTCATGGTCTGCTGAACCATCTTCATGTTTTGGACCGCCAGAAAACGGTCCTGCATGAAGGGAGTATGAATGGCTTCGGTCATCATACCCAGCAAATGAATCGATTGTCCGGTCATCGTCGTTACGATGTTAAACAACGTGTTTTGTTCGTATGCGCGGAAGATATTGCCGTTGACATGTTTCGTGGGAGGCATGTATTTTAACGGCGCATCCGGGAAAATCTCTCTGGCCATCTGTGCTTGTGCCAATTCGTACAGGAATCCGTTTTCCACGGCGGGGTCGATTTCGAACGCGTGTCCGAGTCCCATCAGTTTCTTGGGCAAACGGGCCCGCAAGGCGAACTGCTCGTTGATGAACTGGGAAGCCAGTACCGTATGCGCTTGTTCCACCGCATCGGAAGTGGTCAAATAATTATCCTCACCTGTATTGATAATAATGCCTGCATAGGCGTTGATCATGCGGGAGAAGTACTGGTCAACGAAAGTCCGCTGCATGTTGATGTCGCGGAAAATGATGCCGTACATGCTATCATTGAGCATAACGTCAAGCCGTTCCAAAGCGCCCATTGCGGCGATTTCCGGCATACAGAGCCCGGAGGCGTAATTGACGAGTTTAATATAGCGGCCTTCTTCCTCAGATACTTTATCCAAAGCGGCGCGCATCAAACGAAAGTTCGCCTGTGTCGCCACCGTTCCCCCGAATCCCTCTGTGGTGATCCCATAGGGGACATAATCCAAGAGCGACTGTGCGGTGGTGCGGATCACGGCGATGATATCGGCTCCCGCCCGGGCGGCGGAAGTGGCCTGAATCACGTCTTCATAAATATTTCCCGTGGCGACAATGACATACAGTTCGGTCGGTTTGGCCGGATATTTTGTCAAGAATTCGTTGCGGGTATGCCGATTGCTCTTGATACGGGCAAAGGTTTGGTCAAAGTATGGCTTAAGAATAGCATCAGCGGTTTTTAGATCAATGAGCTCATGCCCTGTTAAGGATACTTCATCTTTTAAATAGGCCGCGACAAAATCGTTGAGGTTCTTTTGGGTGGCAAAAAGCGCAGAAGCGATGTACCGGGACACACCCAGTGCCAGATTGCCTTTGATCTTCACCTCGTCGACAATCAGATTGCAGACAGGAACGCCAAAATCATCGACCCCGTCGACACCAAGCAGTCGGACCACCGTACGTTCAATGGTAACGGTAGTATGTTTTTTGATAAATTTCTGGACGTCATCCGCGATCAATCCGGCCAGACGGCGGCATTCACAGATCGCATCTTGATTTAAATTAAGTTTATTCATCGTTATCCTCACTTTTCTGCAAAACATTAAATAGAGGCAAATCGGTTATTTCCGCCAGCTTTTGGCGGAATAGGCATTCATCGAATTCGTAGCCGGTGGGTGAAAAGGGATTGTAAGCGACGCCGATGAGGTGAACCGGATGCAGAACCATGATCCGGGAATCCAGCTGAAAGAGATGTTCCAAAATCTGGTCAGGAACCACCAGATGGGCGGGACTTTGCAGGATCAAATCGGGCAAATGATTTTTGCGGTGCCGGATCCATTCTTTCGCGAACAGCGGTCCGCACGATCCCGGGAGATACAAATAGGCGGATTTTTCCGTAAGAGACGCAAACAGCGCTTCCGGATCGGAAACGGTTGAGTCGGCCTCTAGTCGAGTTTCCCATCCATCATCGTCCAAAATGGTAATTGTCTCGCGATTTTCAAGGAAATCGAGTTCCGCCGGCACTTTTGGCAAATCGAATTGGCGAATGGCCAAAGCAGAAGCGTGAACCACATCGGAAAGAATCGGCGATTTCACCGCGCCGACGGCGAAGATGCAGGCATCGCTCGTGCGCATCAGCGCTTTTCGGGCGAATGCACCATCAATCAGAATTTTGTAGGTGTTGCGTTTTTTCAGTGATTCCACCACCCGGTTCATGCCGGAAACGGTGGAAGGACCGGCAACCAGTACATTGCCATCGGAAAGAATCTGAATGATTTTGACATTTCCAAGCGGGGTTGCGATTCCGGTGTCCTCACATATTTCATAAGTCGCTTCCGCGGCTTTCAGACATTCTTCCGCCGTCGCCACCCACATGCCTTCATACGCAAAAATCCGCGGTTTTGGCAAGGCGGTAACATTGTCAAACAACTCGCCGTCCAATCCGATGGACGTGATGGCAAGCATTTCATGCCGGCAGAGGCGAATAATGGCATTGAGCACCGTCGTCTTTCCGGCGTTTTTCGCATTGCCGACGATGCTGATGACCTGATGCGGAGCGATCAGTTTTTCTAATGTTTTAATGAGCGTTGTCTCCTTACCAAATTTGTCGGTTCGATCGATACTTTTTCGCCATCCAGCAAACCGCTGACGCCTTCATGTTTTTGCGTTAGGCAATCTTTGCAGTGGCACTCTTCCACATAGCCTTTGGGCTCGCTGTATGTGGTAATGACACCTTCATAGTTCCGAAGGATCACTTTGCTTGGGGAACTGGAAAGCACATAATTGGGCATGACGGGGATTTTTCCGCCGCCGCCAGGGGCATCGACGACAAAAGTCGGCACACAGAAGCCCGTGGTGTGACCGCGCAATCCTTCGATGATTTCAATCCCTTTGGAGACCGGGGTGCGGAAATGTTCGATGCCCATCGAGAGATCGCACTGATAGAGATAATACGGACGAACGCGGAGCTGAACAAGCCCGTTAACCAGACGACGCATTACATTAACGCAATCATTGACACCGTGCAGCAAAACGCTCTGATTTCCGAGCGGAATGCCCGCATCGGCCAATTTGGCCAAAGCGGTTTTGCTTTCCGGAGTAAATTCATCATAATGATTGAAATGAACGTTAACCCAGATCGGATGGTATTTTTTTAGCATATTGACCAGATCATCGGTAATCCGCTGCGGCATTACAACCGGCGTGCGGGTGCCCAAACGAATGATTTCGACATGGTCGATGGTGCGCAGTTCGGCGATGATCGCTTCTAAGCGTTCATCGCTCATCAACAGCGCATCCCCGCCCGAAAGCAGCACATCGCGAATCTGCGGCGTGTTGCGAATGTATTCGATCGCTTGTTTAATGTGCTCTTGGGAAGATTCATCATCTTTTTGACCGGCAAAACGACGTCTGGTGCAGTGGCGGCAGTACATGCTGCACTTATCGGTAATCAGGAACAAAACGCGGTCCGGATATCGGTGGGTGAGTCCGGGTACGGGGGAGTCTTTGTCTTCGTCGAGCGGATCGAGCAGATCATGTTTTCCCACATTCATTTCCATAATGGAGGGAATTGCCTGCTTGCGGATCGGACAATTCGGATTGTCCGGATCCATCAAACAGAGATAATAAGGAGTGATCGCCATCCGGAATTTAGTTAAGACTTGCCGGATGTCCTGTTCTTCCTGGGGGGAGAGTTGAATGTACTTTTTCAACTGTTCTACGGAAGTGACGCGGTTGCGTACCTGCCAGTGCCAGTCTTTCCATAGTTCTTCGGTCACATCGGGGTAATATTTGGCTTTGCGGAGTAAATAGGTTTCGTTTAGAATCATCATCTTATTTTCCCTCGGAACCGTAGCGCTTCGCGTACAATGCGTACAACGCTTTCGATTCACGCAACAGATTGAGCGTCAGGACGTCATGTCCTTCTGTGTATCCGTTACCAATCATCATTTTTGCTTCGCTCTTGATGCCTTCTGCGCCTAATGCGGCTTTTGAGAAAGAAGTGGCCATTCCGAAGAAATACACAATACCGGTGTCTTTCGTGGGCAGGATGGTGGCCATCTCGGTACTGGGCACATTGACGACATTAATGGAGACGTCCATCTTTCGTCCAAGGCTTGCCTTCATCACTTTTTCATAGACGGTCATCGGCTGGCGGGCATCGCCGATCAGGATTTCATCGCAGACATGAAGACCAAAGAGATCCCCATATTCGTTTTTGTCATAGATCAAACCGTATACATGTCCGGTCGGACCGGCGCTTTTGCGGGCCTGATAGGCGCAAAGAACTCCGCTCTTTCCGCCGGCGCCGATGATGAGAACATCATCGCCCTCGTGAACAAGTTTTTCCACTTGGGCAGGTGCTCCTGCCACATCCAAAGCCGACAACACGATGTCGGCCGGAAGATCAGAAGGAATTTTGGCATAGATGCCGGTTTCAAACAAGATTGCCTGACCGATAATATCAATCTGGTCCTTTTCCATATGCAAAGCGAGGATGCGATCGATTTTAAGCGGAGTGAGGGAAAGCGACACAAGCGTGGCGATTTTATCGCCTTTTTTCAAATCAATGTGCAAATCTTTTCCCACGGCATTGACCGTTCCGAGCAGCATTCCGCCGCTGCCGGTAACGGGATTTTGCATTTTTCCGCGTTCGCCGACGATAGAGAGGAACAAAGCTTTCATCTGTTCGGGATCGGAATGACAGGCTTCCCGAATTTGGGTAAAAGAAGCGGAGTCAATATTGAGCGTGGTGACATCAATGAGAATTTCATTGTCATAACAGATCATGGTGTTGTCGATTCGATCGGCGGATTGCGGCAGCGCTCCCAGCGGAGCGAGGACGCGGTGAGAACCGTACGGGCAGGGTTTAGTCATGTTTTTTCTCCATTCCAAGGATCGCTCTCGCCTCAGCGGGCGTCGCAATCTCGCGTTGATGCCTATGTGCCATTTCGGCGACTTTTCTGACTAATTCGCCGTTCGATTTGGCTAACACGCCTTTTTCCAAAAAGATATTGTCTTCCAAGCCGACACGAACATGACCGCCGTTTAAAATGGCGGTTTCCGCAAGCGGGAACTCGAAGCGGCCGATGCCGGCGACACTGTAGGTTGATCCGGGGGGGATGCTGTCTTTCAGGAAAAGCAGATCCCGCTGTTCTCCCGTCATCCCGCCATTCACGCCTAACACAAAGCTGAAGTGAAGCGGATGATGGAGAAAACCCTGACGGACCAGACGCAAAACCGTATCCACATGGCCTTTTTCAAAACATTCCAGTTCTTTCTGGATGCCGCGGGATTCCAAAGCGGCGCCCATGTACTTGATATCATTTTCGGTGTTGACGAAAATGTCGTCACCTCCGAAATTGAGCGTGCCGCAATCCAAAGTTGCCATTTCCGGATTCAAAGCCACAGGTGTTAGACGTTCGTCACGGGACATGCCGATCGCTCCGCCCGTTGTCACCTGAATGATGACATCGGGACATTTTGTACGAATGGCCTGAATCAATTCCGCAAAGCGTTCCAGACGAAAAGAGGGTGTTCCATCGTCTTCGCGGGCATGCAGATGGATGACGCTTGCCCCTTCCCGCCAGGCTTCCCAGGCGGAAGTTGCCATTTCTGCGGCCGTATAAGGCACGGCCGGATTATTTTGCTTGGTCACTTCGGCGCCGGTGAGGGCGCAGGTGATGATCAGCTTTTCCATTGTTTATTTCCTCTGCAATTCTTTTGGCACCACGCAGGTTCCGCTGGCGCTGGCAACCAGAATCTTTTCCGGCAAAACGCGAGCGGCTGATGGGGCGATGTTCGGATGTGCTTCGATCACTTTAAAACATTCAAAAGTCATTTTCCGGGATGTGTTCCCGCAGGAAACCAGGGTTGCGTTCACTTCCAGATAGTCACCGGCATAGACGGGGGCAAGGAAATCCACCTTGTCATATGCCCGAAACAATCCTTCATCGCCGTCGTTACGGATCAAGAGTTCGGTCGCAGCGTCGCCGAACAGCCCCATGATGCGGGCGCCGTCCACGAGGTTTCCACCATAATGTGCATCGGCGGTGGACATTCTCATTCTCAACTGTACATTCATCATTCGATTCCTTTCATCGGAATCACGTGATCGACGCGAAGCGGGGCTTCCGTCGCCTGAATCACCTGATCCACGGTATATTGCGGGTTGACTTCCAGCAGATGCAATCCATCGTTCTGCACGGCCATGACGGCCATCTCGGTAACGATCAGATTAGCTTCCTTGTATGCGGTAAGCGGGAGTGTGCATTTTTTTAGGATTTTGGGGATGCCTTTGTTTGTGTGGGTCATGGCGATGATTACTTTTTTCGCGCCGACCACCAAATCCATCGCTCCGCCCATGCCGGGCACTTTCTTTCCAGGAATGATCCAGGAAGCCAGACTGCCTTCCTGATCGACTTCCAAAGCGCCAAGAACCGTCAGGTCTACGTGACCGCCGCGGATGATGGAGAAGGACATCGCGGAGTCGAAGAAGCAGCCACCGGGTAAAATGGTGGCGCAGATGCCCCCGGCATTCACGAGTTCGGTACTGGTATCGGACAGCGGACCGATGCCGATGATGCCGTTTTCACACTGGAGGACGACATTTTTTCCCGGTTCGAGATAATCCGCCACCATGGTGGGGATTCCGATCCCTAAATTGACGAGATCGCCGTCATGCAGTTCCAAAGCGATCCGTTTGGCAATGATTGTCTTTTCGTCCATCAGCGGAATTCCTCCTTTAAGATATAGTCGACCAAAGGATACGGGGTGATGATGATTTCCGGATCAAGCATTTCCACGATAGTCGATGGCTCCGCCACGACTGTGTCCGCCGCCATCGCGATGATCGGATTGAAATTGCGCATCGTTCCGCGGTAGCGAAGATTTCCATAGCGATCGGCGATCGCACCGCCGATGAGCGCCAGATCGGCCCGAAGCGGCTCTTCCAGGAGATAATCGCGTCCCTGAACCTGGATGACGCGTTTGCCTTCCGCTACAATCGTGTTTAAACCGGTGGGGGTGAGAATGCCGCCTAAACCGGCTCCATGCGCGCGAATTTTTTCAATGAGCGATCCTTGCGGGATTAAGGTGACGATCAGTTTTCCTTCCTGCATCAAACGACCGGCCGTGGGGTTGGTTCCGATGTGGGAGGCAATGAGTTTTTTGACGCGGCCGGCTACGATCAGACGACCGACGCCGCGATCTTCAAATCCGCCATCATTACAGATAATGGTGAGATCGGTGATCGAAGTGTCCAAGATGGCGCCGATCAAACGTTCGGGGCTGCCGTTGGAAAGAAAGCCGCCGACCATGAGGGTCATGCCGTCATGGAGGAGGGATTGAAACGTTTTTTCATCGATAAATGATTTCATGGGGTCTCCTATTTGGGGGGCATCAAAGTTGCCTCGCCGATGATGACGATTTCTCCGGCTTGATTGGTGGCGGTGCAATCGAAAATAACGCGGTTTTTTTCCGTGATCAGTTCTTTCACCGTCACAGTGGCGGTGATGGTATCATTGAAAAACACCGGTTTTGTGAACTTGAGAGACTGATACGTGTAGATGGTGCCGATTCCGGGCATCACCGTACCGAAAAGCGTACTGAACAGACCACCGACGAGCATTCCGTGGACAACGCGAGTCTTGAAAATCGTTGTTTTCGCGTACTCTTCATCCAGGTGGGCGGGATTCGCATCCCCGGACACTTTGGCATAGGCGATGACATCCGCTTCGAAAAATTGTTTTGTCATCTGCGCTTGGTCGCCAAGGTGCATGTCGATCAATCGATAAAACTTTGGCATTGCTTTTTCCTCCTTTTTTCGAAAAAAAAACCGTTATGTCTTTTAACATAACAGCTCTCCATAATAATATGGCAGTGGATGAACGCTCGCTCAGCCACCAAGCAACCGGGAGATGAACCCCTCCGGTCC
>Ga0209373_10001731_pt1 | contig 24357 bp, 25 predicted proteins | sample Higcelweek5metaG_FD_187173 | JGI IMG/M metagenome (GOLD analysis project Ga0209373, IMG submission 187173) | Freshwater pond sediment microbial communities from the University of Edinburgh, under environmental carbon perturbations - High... | ecosystem: Environmental > Aquatic > Freshwater >... | reverse complement strand
TGGAATTTATAAAAAAAATTATTTCAGCGGACAAGGAGGCAGAGTTGAAATGCTTATTAAAGCGCAACCGCGTTTAAAATACGAGATCATTAATAAAACGATAAGACAATCGGACAACCTGCTAAATATTCAGCTTTTATGCGATATCGCAGGCGTTTCAAGAAGCGGGTATTATGACTGGCGAGCAAACAAGCAAAACCGTTTGGCTCATGAAGAGACCGACAGGGCGGATTTGGAATTGATTTTATGGGCATTTAATTACCGAGGTTACAAGAAAGGCGCCAGGGGAATATACATGCGCCTTCTTCGAAAAGGCGTGCGTATGAACCTTAAGAAAATTCGCCGCTTAATGGCAAAGGTTTTCTGTCCTATCCGCGCCGCCAATCCGTACCGACGCATGGCTAGGGCATTGAAAACAAGCCATGTTGCACCCAATTTAGTTGCCAGAGAATTCAAAAAGCATGGTGCAAGACGAATTTTACTGACAGACATAACATACATCCGGCGTAAAAAGGGCGAATTTACTTATATTTCGGTAATGATTGATGCATTTACAAAGCAGGTATTGGGTTGGGCTTGTTCCACATCCTTGGCGGTTGACTTTGTACTTGAAACCGTTAGTATGTTAATCGAAAAACACGGCACTGAAATTGATAAGAACACCATTGTTCATTCCGACCAGGGCTCCCATTATACGAGCTACAAATTCATCGAAATCGTCAATAATTCTAATCTACGGCAGTCAATGTCAAGGCGGGGGAATTGTTGGGATAATGCACCGCAGGAAAGCTTTTTCGGGCATATGAAAGAGGACGTGGACTTTGAAGGCAAATCACATGAGGAAATCAAAGGCATAGTCGATGACTGGATGGACTATTATAACAACGACCGCTTTCAATGGAACTTGGCAAAGCTATCTCCGAATGAATACTGGAAATATGTTACAACGGGAGAGTATCCTCAAGTTTTGGCTTCGCTAGGGGTCTGCCTCCGCGACTCCAAGGGTTAACGCAATTATTTCCAAAGGCGAGCTCCCGTAAATTGACCAGCAATCAATTTGCGCATGATTAATAGCAGCTAAGGGGTTAAGCCCTGATGCGCTTAACGCCCTTAGAAACATTATATCATGTCTGTGTTGTCACGGTAGTCGGTAGTATTTTTTCGCTTACACGTGGGGCGAAAAAATCTCCACCGCTCCACCATGACAAGTAAAAGGTACAAAAACTTGGCGTGTTTGATATTTTCACCGAGGGTTGGGCAGATACAACAAGTTGGTGCCATGGGCAGGTGGCTCCCATCTGACCGGAAAGGTGATCCCGCAGCCCATAAAAAACTACATCAAAAAATGAGGTGATGTCAATGTGATACAATTACACAATTAAAATGTGTCCACTCTTTGGGGTACACTTCATTGTTTAATTCCGCTAAAAAGTATTAATATTTTAGCTTAGGTTTGTTTTTCCTTATACAGATGTCATTCCCCTGCATTTTTTCTTTCCTTTGAAATTTTTAGTGATACCACATTTTTGGGTACAAGTCTATATGGCAATAGCAACAATAACAATTTATGTTACTATTTAATAAGCACTCCAGTTTGTCTAAAGAGGAGAGCACGCAACGAGGGTTATGAAATATGCCACCATAACTATAGAAAAAAGCTTGATAACACCATTTTCCGGTGTTGACAAACCTTTTCTCAACATTTCTTTTGCCTATGGCGTTGTAATTGGTACTGTGATTCTGCTTGCAATCTTAGTCATAATAGTGGTGTATAAATCTGCCGTCTCCTCTGGCGTTTCAATCGAAACGACAAGCGAGTACCTAATTCGGGAATTATACTTTTTAAGGTTTGTTCGTTCTCTCCACCACCCAACAACAGGAAAAACCGCTATGCTATCGCTTTGAGCTAAGTTAATTGCGGTGTCTTCCCAAACATCAGAATGGATAGAACCTACATCTCTGTTTCTTTCACCCAAATACCAATTGTTGTCAGTTGTGTTTGTGTTTTGATAATCATCTTCGCGCATCGCTTTATTAATGCGTTGTTGAAATTGTTGAACTGTTTCATTAGGACGTTTAATTTCAAAACGCAATCCACAAGATGCATATCTGTATTTATTCTTCCATCCTTTTTGTCCGGGTCCGGGCTCAATAAAATACGATAAAGTAACACGAACTTTTACATTTGTGTTTTCCAATGTTTGCAGTACATTTACAGGCCATGGAAGTGTATGAAAATGCATTTCTTTCATTTTTGGCACAGAGCTTGGGGTCTTTTCGTATGGTTGTATCTCGCTTTCGATAATCATATTTACCCGATTATTAAGAGTATCTTTTGCTCTGCCTAAATCGGGCACTCCATAACCGCAAGTCCTTAGCAATTTTTTTCTACCCTGTGTTTTTGAGTCAGGAAAACCGAATTGTAATTTCATTGAATCCGTCCATCTTGCAGAATGTACGAGTAAGGCTCGAACAGTTTCGGGATGCATATCAGGATATGCCGAAAACAATTCTCCTGCAATATATGAGCATTGTGCAGTAGCGGCACTTGTAGCCCATATCGTATCAAATAGCCTTCTGCTAATGTCTTTATGTAATGTTAGCTTTGATAGCTCATCATGCTCTGTAAAATTTGTTCCGTCAGTTGCGACATTGCCGCCATCGCATACGAGTTCGGGTTTAACAGGCCATTGTGAACCCCAGCTTATAGAAGTTGAGCTATAAGGCGAAAGTTCATCTGCCTGAGCAACAGCAGAATATCCTGCTGTCAAGACCGTTGCCGGAATGGTTGTATCAGTAGAGTATGCCCCAACTGTCAATGCATTCCAAGCTTGTGATGGATCTTCAACCGATTTCTTTAAGCAGGCATCTGGGTAACCCCCATTTGCTTGCAAATAAAAAAGGTCAACGTTTCCTGCTGAAATGATAAACAGACGCTTTTGCCCATCTGAAGAAATTTTATCTATAGCTCCAGACCATGAAGAAGGTTGTCCGTCATTTGAACTGCTTTTAGGATCAGTTACTGCCATACAGTAAATTCGCTTAGTTATAGGCGATAATATTTCTGGAAGCAGAGCGGCATTTTCAGTGACTGCGCCATACAAAGATGGAGTTGTGGCTGTTGCACCGAGTATTTTTACTGATTCAATTGAGTGGCTGAGATTAAATGTTGAGCTCGAAATCAAATAACGGCGTAAATCATTATATAAAATTACACCCGCCATATTTGTACCGTGTCCTATATTATCATCAATGCCCCATGAAGTTTCTACTGTCATACCTGTATTGGGCATATATGGAGTTATCAAAGAATGGTTTCTGTTAATGCCGGTATCTAAAACACAAACCGCTACACCTGTATCAGTATAATGTGTCCGGGCAAGTAAATCGTTTGCCCAATCGGTCTGTTCACCTAAATTAGAATCAACGAAGTAAGCGTTTGGTTCTGCCGGCTTTCTAATTTCGGCAATAGTTGTACCTTGCTTAATTATATCAAGTAGATTTGTCCTATTTACCAAAGCGAGTATTACCAAACGTTCAGGAAAACGAATACAATTGTCCGAATTACAATGAGAAACATGCAATTCGTCAAGGATATTAAAAGCCTGATTTTTTATCACTTCAAAATTGTCCTCGTTGATATCTACCCACAATTCATACCACGAAGCAGTATCTGTAGGCATATCTTGTGGACGCCCCACCCAAAAAGAACTGATTTTTAAAGCATCTGAAATAGATTCGATACTGCTTACCAAATCATTGTTTTTTGGCTTGCCATAGAGGGTATCAGTCGTGGCAAATTCGGTTATCTTTTTAATAAAAACTTGCTCTTTCCCAGATGGAATAAATACCGTAGCTTTTGTCGTTACGACATTCGCCCCAGTATCATCCTGTGTAACAATGTCACGAACATTAAGAAGCTTTATCCCTTGTCGAATGTTCTCTAAACTCTTGGTAATCAAATCGCAATTAGTTGCACTCGAGAACTCTATGTAGGTGCCTGTGTTATATGATATTGCGGCTACTTGTTCTGGCGTGTAATTCTGAAAATGTTGTTGGGCATTTTGAAATTGAGCAAGCAGAGCATTACTGTGTGTTCGTCTGTTTGAACGCGTAGGGATAGTAGCTGCTCCTCCCCTTTGGGGAGCAGAAGTGAAATCAACCGCTGTTCCTGTATCGGTCAAAAAGATATTATCAAATCGTGGCATTATTTACCCTCCTTTGACTGATACACATTCTTTCTTTCTTCAAGCATTTCCTTCAACACATCGGGAGACACTTGCTTTTTGTCAGTCAATATCGCTTGTTTAATCGCATTTTCAGAGGCTTTCGTTATATCTGCGTGGCACAGTCCTACAGACAATTCGATAATATCTTTTGTGATTAGTTTTTTTGCCGCAAAATTGCTCAGTTTCAGTTTTAAGAGCTTTTCTATTTCATCTTCCTCTGGAAGCTCAAATCGTAAAACATCATCGAAACGACGGAATAACGCTTGGTCTAAAAGATTACCGCTGTTTGTTGCCGCAATAATAATACTTTCTGAAGTATCTTGCTCTATAAACTGTAAAAAGAGATTTAGAACGCGATGCATCTCTTTTACATCATTATCCGATGCACGTTCTGAACCTATTGAGTCAAATTCATCAAAGAAATAAATTCCTATCTGCTGTGAAATAACATCAAAAATCTGACGAAGTTTAGCTCCTGTTTCGCCCATGAATTTACTTATCAACTTGTCTGATTGCACCACATAAAGGGGAAGCTTCAATTCGTTCGCAAAAATAGAAGCAGTAAGCGTCTTGCCTGTTCCCGGTAAGCCTTCTAATAAAATCTTTCTACGGTTAAAGTAGCCATTTTTGTTCAACTTTGAGCGTTGAGCAAATTCCAAAATGATATTATCAATTTGTTTACTAAGCTTTGCAGATACAATAAGATCACTTATGCGATTTTTTGTTGTCTTTTTTATGATTAAGCTATTATCAATAGGTGCAATTCGATTAATAATAGCACCTGTTGCACTCCGCTTCATTACAAGGTCTTTAATTGACTGAGCAAGCACGGTATGCCCAATCTTTGCCTCGTGAGCAGCTATCTGTAAGGCTACCGTTTTAAGCCGCTCATTATCGCCGTCATAATGTGCCGTTAATAAAGTTATAAGTTGCTCAGAAGTAGCCATAATGCACTCTCCTTCATATTTTATACCGGCTTCTTTTTACAAAAGCTCAGGAACTGATCTTTTGTAAAAATGCTTTCGGTTCCGTTGACATACTGAAATATACGCCAAACCTCATCTCGCAAAATCGGCAGATAAAAAATTTGTTCGGTAATTTTTGATGCTTGCTTATAAGCCCTTTTCAATTCCTCCAGCTTAGTTTTGTATATGTTGTTATCGAAGCCACCTACCATATTTGAGGAAATATTAACGCTCTTAACCTCAAAAATATGAATGCGATCATAACAGTCCTTCATAACAAAGTCTGGATAAGAAGAGTGTAAGGCACCCAGATAATACTCAAACTTTATCGACGAGTTAGGTACATAGTTCTTTCCCCACAGATAAATGTTTTTTTCATCAAGAAATTCAGGCTGAACTTCTCCAAATAAGTCGGTCTGCCCAGCCATAGGATTTTTTTTACCAACTTTAACCCGTTTGCCGACTCTTTCACCGGAAGCACTGTCTTCTCGCGTAAGGTCTTTTAGTATTTCAGTCCATTTACGCTCAGCATCACTGTCGAATGAGAACCTTTCTTTTCCGTCCGCTCGCTTCCATACCCAATCTGTGATGTTGATATAATTCCCGTTGTCTGTATAGTGCGAAGCGAGTGCAAACGAAACTTCTAAATCGTTCCCCTCTTCGTCTTTTGTCACTTCCATGCTGATGGCGTAATTGCAGATATGCAGATTGTTTTCTTTCTGAACTGCTTCAATATTCTCGGTAAACTCGCGCCATTTGGAATAATCGGTGGAGTAGGTATCGCACATGGTCTGAACGCCGTTATCCGCTTTTTTGAAAGCGGAGTAGAGCTGGAAAATACTTGTCGGCGCACTCACAACAGGCTGATCGCAAAGAAACGCTGCAAGGTCAAATGAAGCTTTCTTGCCTAACGAGTTCAATCGTGTGATTTTTATCTTAATCTCATCGGTTATAAAGTGGCTGTCCTGCTGAAGTTTAACAGCGAACGCTTTCTTCAACTCTTCAGGAATGATTCCCCAAATCCACGAAGTCATAGCGAGCGTCTGTGCTTCGTCTGATAACCGTTCAAAATCAAGCAAGCGTGGATTACGACGAACGCGTCCCATGACCTGTTCATCTAACTGCTTACTTTTACTATCTCTCATTTGATAAAGCATACAGGCACGGGGAATATCCCAGCCTTCGGTTATGACCATTTTGAAGATGATAATGTCAATTGTAGAAAGGTTCTCTTTAGCATAATCTTTCCACTTGCTGACCGGGAGCTTTTTCGCCTTAAAGGTATCGTTTGTATCACACTCTTTATCGTCATTTACAATCAACATCCATTTCAAATCAAGATGCTCCGCTTTGTCTAATTCCGCATAAATTTCCCGCAGTTCTTCCTCGGCTTTATCTTTATTCGATATTTGGATAATCAGGCAGGGATTAACACCGAGAAAATTACGATAGTCAGCCTTTATCTCTTCAAACTTGCAAATTGCATCAGCGACTTTTACATTTGCATCATCAATAAGCTCAATATCTTTAATAAGTTTTGCAGCAACCGCATCATCGTTTTTTATCTCGACATCAGGATTCTGACCGCGAGAAAGCTTCGGCGTAGCGGAAAAGTTATAGACTTTATCAAAATACTTGTCTGACAGGCTGTCAAGGTTGTTTGTCGCAATATGGCACTCGTCTTTTATCAGGTAAACTTTTTGTCCCAGTCCTCCGAACCATTCATCTGAAGTTATATTTTGCAAAAAGCTTTCCATCGCTCCCTGCATAAGCCGACCACCTTTTTTATAAAGGTCTCGCGGCAACAGATAAACATTGTGAACCGTCGGCACGAAGAGCCGTTCTTCTCCGGCGATTTGGCTTGATATGAGGTAGGGGTTTAACTCCGTAAAATCGCCTTTTGAGGAATACTCCAAAAACTTCTCGTAGTTCTGCGTTGCGAGGTCACCTTTTGAAAGTGTAGAGACAAGGAAAACAACATCCTCATCTTCGGAGAGAATGCGATTCATCATATCTGCCATCATATAGGTTTTGCCACTACCGGTCGGGGCTTTAAATGTGATTTCGTCCAGCGTGTGGGTTAGGTCAACAAGACGGGTTACGGCGGCGTTTTGGAGGTCTTTTGCTTCTTGCAGCATTTATCCTTCGCCTCCTATACGCCTTTTATATTCGCCGTCAGTTTCAACCTTCTTTTGCGTACCGTCGAAGTTCTCGCATACCCATTTGATTTTGTCAGTAACAGCGAGCGGAGCCTGACCGTAGAGTGTTTCGTCAATTACATCAAACGGAGTTTGACCTTTACTCGTTTCACAAGGGTTAACGGTAGCAATATCATAAACATCAAGGTTATCTCCAAGCGGAGTGTTATTATCAAGCCACCTAAAATCTTTTGTGCCATCATAGCAAGAGCCTGTCATAACCCGTTTTAAGCGTTTGCTTGTAACGTCAAGCACCACGCCATTTGGAGTAGTATTGGTTATTTCGTTTAGCTGGGCAAGAATAAACTGTCGTTTGCCGCCGTCCGCTTTGTTTAGTTCAAGGACAGCTTGCCCTGTTGTGCCAGAGCCAGCAAAGAAGTCGAGAATGATTGAATCTGAATTGCTTGCAATTTCAAGAATCTTTGTTATCAGCCCAACTGGTTTTGGAAAATCAAACACTTTTTCGCCATTAAATATATCTCTCATGGTTCGCGTCGCTTTTTTATTTCCTTCAACATCAGTCCACAAATTACCTGGCTGTTTTTTCCTATCTTCAACATAAAATTTTTGATAGACTTGCCAAACTAAGCCGCCGTTTTTCTCGACTTGTTTCCATTCAATTAATCCATTTGCAACCAATTCCTTATATTTCTTTTCGCCACAAATCCAACGGCTTTCATAACCAGAAGGAGCAACAGGAAAAACTTCAGTTCCATCTGGTGCGTTTATGCCGTAGTACATTGTTGGTCTATCTTCACGCCTATCTTCGCCACCTGTTCTCCGCAATGGGCGAATAAGATATTTGCCAATTTCATCTTTCAAATTATAAATAATCGCATCTTTTTCACTGAATGTTACGCCTTGAATTGTAACATCGAGTTTATCTTTTGCATAAGCAAGAATATAATCAAGTTCGTTTACTAATCCGTCGAAACCGCCACCTGTCGGAGTTCCAGTTGCACGTGTTATACAAGAAATAAAATTACTTTCTCTAAACACTTCATCAAATAAACCTTTAACATAGGCTTGATTTCTATCATCTATACTACAAAAAATAACGCCGCTATCAGAAAGAAGTTGCTTTGCAAGCACAAGGCGTGAATAAAGCATTGACAACAAATTGTCCCTCGTTATCGCGTTATCATAATTCGTCTGTGCAAACTCGCCCATACTGTCTTTTCCGTAAGGAGGATCTATGTAGATTACATCTACCGCGCCTCTGTATTGTATAAGTAGATTAAGCAAGGCATCATAGTTATCGCCAACGATGAGCTTATGGGTTAAGCCGTCCTCGCTCGTTCTGAAAGACAACACATCGTTCTTTTTAAAATATTTTACTGTATCACCCATCTTTTCATTGCGTTTATCAAAATGGAAACCCGTTCTTTTATATGTTGTGCCGAGTTTAGCGATATCTACAGCCTCAGTCAAAGTCTCGGCGTTAATGATTAATTTTTTTAATAAATCAGCGTTTGACTGCTCAATAATCTTATCGGAAATGCGCTTGTCAATCTCAGCGATTAAATCCTGCTTACTTTTTTCCAAACTGTTCATATTGGTTACTCCTCTTTCATAACATCGAATATGCCTATTGCGGCATGGTTAAGCTTATTATTCTTAGGATTAGCTGTATTCAGACTATTTCCGCGCTTTTACCGCTGGCTACCCATTCATCGATTTCCGTCTTTTTGAACTTCCAGAACCGACCGATTCGATGTGCCGGAATAGCGTCCTTCTTAATCCAGTTACGGATAGTGTCCTTATTTACTCCTATATAATCGGCTATGTCTTCAAGGCTAACCCATTTCTCATTATCTATTGCCAATTCACACACCTCTTTTAATAAACTGATATATTAACTCCATTTAAACTATTATAACATATCTCGATGCGAAATACAATGGTTAAACAAAAATAAATATGAATTGGCGTAATTTCACGTGGAATCAAAAAGTTTAAGGACAGCAGCAAAATTGAGATGAATGCTGGATTGATTTAACCGGAAGTTCAGGTCTCTTTGGTTCACCGCTCAGTTCTTTTTTATCGCGCTCAATCACCGCAGATAATTCTTCGTTCAAAACCGGCAAATTTTTTATATAGGCGATGAATTCATCCAGCTCGTTTTCCCTTTGTACACCCCTAGGCAAAACAAAATTGAATAATATATTATGTTTATATATATTATTAAGTAAAATAATTATCAGCAATTAGCTCGTAAATCGCTGGTTGATATAATCTTCCTTTTCTTCGGCTGCAAGGGTTGTTAACCCCAATTCTGAAGATATTTCATTTCTCAATAATGTAATTATTAAATACAGCGAATAATCTACTCCTTTGAAAGAATTATCAAGTTGATGCAATTCTTTATCAAACCCATTAAAGTCAATTTGTACGTTATCGGATAACACTTTTTTATTGCACATAGTAAAAAGAGTTTCAAATTTATCTGTTTCACGTAATAACTTCAGCATCTGATCATATGTTGAAACAATTGAATTTTGATATTTATTAACAAGGAAGCGGCTTATTTCATTTTCAACTTGATATTTTTCGAGATAATCATATATTTCTATACGATTTTTTTCAATTACCGATTGGGAACGTGTAATATCTTCATATATTGACTCGAATTCAACTCTCTTTTTTTCATCTTGGGCCTTATATTCTTCTTTCAAGGTTTTGTATGTATGAAAGATGTATTCTCTACTCAATAGTAATTTTTGCTGCACTCCCAAAACTACTGCGATAAATCTTGGAAGATTGTTAATCATTAATTCCGTAGTTTTTACTTGTCTATCCAATTCTCTTTGACTCTTAAATCCATATTCTGCCACTTTATATGCTACAACTCCTCCAATGATAGCTCCGATAATCCCTCCAATGTAATTTCCCCAAAAGCCAATCCAGTCATTGTCTTTCGTTATTAACCAATCAAAAGATGGAATTGATACTATTATTCCAGCACATATGGGTGAGAGAATAAAGAATAATAAAATGCCAATTATCACTTTTCTGTTTTTTTTCATATAACATCCCACAGATACAATCCACCCTGCCTTTCCATCAATGATCCTTTGAAAATAATCTGATTCCGACTTTATATACCTTTCCATTTCATGTATTTTTCTATAATCTAATATCCATTTTCCACTCTTTGTTTTAATTGTTCTCTCTGTTTTCAGCCAGTCTATCTTTTTGTTAAGGCAAGCGATATAACTACTCATTATTTCTTGTACACGCTTTTTTGTCATGAAGTATATTTTAAACTTAAGTATACCTAATAGTAGTTCATTTTTACTTAATTCAGTGTTTTTATTATCATAGGCATCTTCATCTATGCAATCTATAAAAGACTTTGAATTTTCATCGTACTTTTTCACACTAAATGTATGTGATATTATAGAAAGGTCTTTTTCTAATGATGAAATTCTATCCTTAAGCTGTTTGGCTTCCTTAATGTATTTGTAAAACATATTTTCACTTCGTTTCGATAAAGAATTTGAAATTTAATTTTACCCTCTTTGAATTCCTACAATTGCTACTATATAAACTTTTATTGCAAAGCATCCTCAAACCGCCTCATAATTATCTATATATCATTTCAACTGCTTTTTTATATGACATTCCATAATCTTCTATAAAGACTTCTATTTTCTCACCTGTACTTTTTTTAATTATTGTTGTTCCACCCAACTCATTAAAATTTCCTAATAATTCATCATTTAATTCTATGTCTACTGTATCTAAAATTTCAAACCAACCACAATCACAACTATTACTTTCAAATACAACTAATCCACGTTTATAATTAACTCTTCTCACAATAGCGTTCATAGATATTTCCTTTCCCTTAATTTTGTTTATACAAAAATCCCATTATTGCTTTAATCAGACATTTTACTGAACGATACGCTGCCCAGCAATATTAACTATGCCTGTCCTCTATATTACTTTGCATCATAACCGATATCTCAGGGCTCCAGCCACACTTATTCATTTTTTTCAAAGACGATTAGGTTTTACAGAAAAGTTGTTTATGTTTTATTATAGCACAATATCCAACATTTTGCAATATTTTTCTCAAATTTTAGTGTTTATGTCTATTGTGTGCCGTAAAGATCATGGTTGACCTGTGCGGCGTAATAATTATCCATGGTAGACGGTGCATTGAACAAGGCAGCAAGCAGATACTGCCGGATATTTCTCACGCGGGTAGTGCTGCTTTTCAGTGCGTCAAAAACATACTCAATGTGCATACTGGTGATTTTAAGCAGCCTTGATCGCACAACATCGGCAGGATAATCGTCTCCGGCAATACGGACAGTTTTTCTGGCGGTACAGACTGTATCAAGCATCAGTTCCGCAATTTCATCCAGACGTTCCTTGCTTTCACGCTCACATAAAACCTCATAGCCGATATTCTCTAAAATGACAGACCTGTAGTGTTCTCTCTTCGCAATCCCATCCGATCCTTTCCACTCCTCAGGATTGGATGGGATAGGATTTGATAGATTAGTACTTGATAGATTAGTATTTAATTTATTATATATTTTATTATTATATATATTTAATTGCGTTGGATTTTCCAACACAGGCTTCTCCAATATTGGTTTTTCCAACATAGGTTTTTCCAACATAGGTTTTTCCAACACAGGTTCCGCCTGCATAGGCTTTTCCTGTATAGGCTGTTTCTCTGTCGTTTCATCCGGCTCGGGCGTATTATGTACAGGCTTTTCATAAATCACATATTCCGCATCCGTCAGCTGGCCCTTCGCATTCCTAATTCTGCTCCTGACAACATACCCTTCCGTCTCCAGCTCCTGCAGCGCTTTCCGGATAGCGTCCACGCTTTCAAGGCTGATACGAGCCAGCCCTTTGAGGGTATAATCCCAATTCTCAGGAAGTGACAGCATAAGTGATAGGAGTCCCTTCGCCCTAAGAGACAAACGTATATTTTTCAGGTGATGGTTCGACATCACCGTATAATCCGCCACTTTTTCTACTCTGAATACCGCCATATCCACCGCTCCCATCAATATATTATTATTTTTTATACCAAAAAGGGAGACACCGTATGATATCTCCCTGCCTATTCAATTCTCTAGTTTTATACTATCTTTTCACCGCATATCTCACTGCCGTCCTTAAAGACAAATGTTATTCCATTGGACATATCCACTACCGCTTTTTCCACCGCAGTGTTCCAGAGTTCCTCGTCAAATTCAGTAATCAGTCCCTCCTGCTTCTGCAGCGACTGTATAAATTCTGTGATAGCCTGCCGCTTTGCGGCATACTCCATCCTCTTACTACTGACGGCGGCGATATCCGTATGAATCCTGTCAAACCGGTCTTTCAGCTCCGAATATTTTTGGGTATATTCAGTTTGATTCAGTGCCGAACGCGCATTTTCATCCACACAGCCGCGTAGAAGTGCTGTGACCGTTTCCAGTTCCTCCCGCAGTTTATCGTCCTCCCTGTCAAGTGGTGACGTATCCGTCAGTCTGTCAACGATTCCATCGTATTCCCGCAGTATATCTTTTTTGTTCACTATCATCCGGTTTACTGCGTTCACGAAAGCCTTTTTAATGTCCTCTTCATAAAGGTGCGAGGTTCTGCATTTCTCCTGATTCGTAAATTTGTGGTTACACTGCCAGATCACCCGTCGATATTTGCTGTTGGAATGCCAGACCTTGCTGCCGTAAAATCCCCCGCACTGTCCGCAGACGATTCTGCCCGAAAACGGACTGTGTCCCGTCATATAACCTTTGGCAGATTTCCGCTTCTGAAACTCATACTGCACCATGTCGAATACCTCAGAGGACACAATTGCCGGATGAGAATTTTCTACATAAAACTGCTGGATTTCACCCTCATTCACTTTTTTCTTTTTGGTCAGAAAATCTATGGTATAGGTTTTCTGCAGTATTGCTGAGCCCATATACTTCTCATTTTTCAAAACGCTTCGTACCGTCGCCGGATTCCAGCTTTGCTTTCCTGTCGGCGTTGGTACTTCCCTGTCTACCAAATACCTTGCTATTGCCCCACAGGTCTTGTTTTCCAGAAACATCCTGTATATAAGCCGTACCGTTTCCGCTTCCTTCTCCACAATTTCCGGCAGGCCGTTTTCCCCTTTTTTATATCCGAGAAAATGTTTATAGGGCAGGCTGACCTTTCCGTCCGCGAACCGCTTCCTCATTCCCCACGTGACATTCTCTGAAATTGACCTGCTTTCCTCCTGCGCAAGGCTGGACATGATGGTAATCAGCAGTTCGCCCTTGCTGTCAAGAGTAAATATTGACTCCTTCTCAAAATATACCTCCACCCCTTTGTCCTTCAGCTTACGCACAGTGGTCAACGTATCAACAGTATTACGAGCGAAACGGCTGACCGACTTTGTAATAATAAGGTCGATTTCCCCGTCCATGGCGTCGGCTATCATTTTGTTAAACCCGTCACGCCGCTTGGTACTCGTCGCGCTTATTCCCTCATCGGTGTATACCTGCACAAACTGCCAGTTTTCATTGGACTGGATATGCCTTGTGTAATAATCCACCTGTGCCTCATAGCTGGACAGCTGTTCCTCAAAATCGGTTGAAACTCTGGCATACGCCGCTACGCGTTTTTTCAGGATCAATGTTTTTTTGTTTAAGAACCGCGGCATAACGGCCGGAATCACTGTAACCTGTCTGTTCATGCTTACTCCCACTCCCTCATTAATTCAGTATTATCCTCTAAAATCATTTTCAACGTTTTATCTGGATATGCAACTATTCTGTACACCTTTAACCCCTCCGTCAGGCTTTGCAGGATACTTTCAGGAATCTGCTTTGACGCGCAGTAGCTTTTCCCCAACGTGTTGTAGGTTGAGCATACCCATATTACCCTTTCATATTTCGTACCGGAATTATTGATTTTCCGCCTGTAGTGTTTACCGCATATGCCGCACACAATTTTTCCTGTAAATGGATACTTTGCTGTAATGTCTGACCTTGGATGATACTGTCCGGCACGCCTGGCCATTTCTTTTTGTGCCTTTTCAAAGGCTCCTCTGTCAATAATCGGTTCATGGTTGTCTTTCACCAGATATTGCGGCAGCTCGCCGTTGTTTTTCCTGTTTTTCTTAGTAAGGTGGTCGCTTATATATCCTTTCTGCATCAACAGATCTCCCGCGTACTTCTCGTTACATAGGATGTCATGGATTTTCCGGCTATCCCACTCCCCGTTCAGTTTCGGCCTTACCCCCGATTCGTGGAGCTTTTTGACAATTGCCGTTTTTCCCATCCCGCTTAGATAATCCGCAAATATCATTTTAACAATTTTCGCTTCTTCGGGGTTAACTGTTAAAGCGCCTTTTTTCACATCATACCCCAGAATGGTGAAGGTATTGGGAATCCCATCTTTATATTTATTCCGTATCCGCCAGGTGCAGTTCTCACTGACCGACAGGCTTTCCTCCTGCGCAAATGAAGCGAGGATGGAGAGCATCAACTCCCCATCCCCGCTTATACTATTAATATTTTCTTTTTCAAAATAACAGTCAATGCCAAGGTTTTTCAGTTCCCGGACAGTTTCAAGCAGATCAACACTGTTCCGCGCAAAGCGTGAGATAGATTTTGTGAGTATCATATCTATTTTTCCGGATCTGCAATCCGCAAGCATCCGCTGAAACTCCGGCCGTTCCTGTTTTGTTCCCGTAACCGCATAATCAGCATACACACCGCAATACAGCCATCCGGGACGGTTCTGTATCATTTCGCTGTAATAGCTGACCTGCGCTGACAGGGAATGCACCATCGCCTCTTTCCCTGTCGACACTCTGGCATAGGCTGCCACCCGCAGTTTCTTTGGTATTACCGGCGCTGACGGCGGCATTTTCCTTATAATCCGTTCCATAAAACCACTTCCCTTCAATCACCATATTAGCATACTATATTGATACATTCAATGTGCATTGTGCCGTTTATACGGCGTGTCCTGCGGAAAGAATTGTATCAATCTGACAACCATTTTATCGCGGATATCACCCGCAATTCGGCAGATATGCGGCCCATTCAGGAATTCCGCTTCCGCCGCTCATGACAAGAATACCGTCTGTCCTCCCTTTCTGCATAACCAATATACAATGCCAGATTCCGTTTTCATCAATCCCGCATAGGCAAGAGTGCGGTTCAAGGAACTGCCTTTGAACGCACATATCATTGATAAAATTGTTGTAGCCGATTTTTGTAAGACGAACTTTTTTCTCCACTGTAAATAGCCTGCGCTGCTCACTGAAATGCGGCCGGCGCAGGCTTTCAATTGTTTTGGGATGTTTTACGAAAAAAGCGGATTGTTCATTCATATACATACTCCGCCTCTCATGCTGCCCACACCGGCGCTTTTAACTGTCCTGCCTGTCAGGAAAATTATTACGACTTTCATTGCCATTCCTCCAAAAAATATATTTTAGATATATAATATATCTATATTTAACATTATATCATATAATAGATATAAAATAAATACATAATATATTTTCGGAGGGTGATATTTATGGCTACCAAAAGTGTGTCTATCCGCATCGAAGAGGAAATGCTTCGAAAAATCGGGTATGTCGCCGATTATGAAGGACGTTCTGTAAACAGTCATATCCTTGTTCTGATTCGGGAGGATATTAAGGCATTCGAAAACGAGCACGGCAGTATCGAAGGAGAAATCGACCCTGATGTGAATGTCAAGCCATCCAAAAAAGCTTAAACGCATTCATTATCTCGCAACAGACGGAAAGCGCCCCATATCGGAGCACTTTCCGTCTGTCGTTTTCTTTTTCCCTGATGTTACTTTTCCCGCATCCGGCATAAAAACCGCAGTGCGTCGCCGAAGCCTGCCCGGTAGTAGAAACGGGTTTCCTCACCTAACAGCACGCTGCGTGCGGATTCATAAGCATTCCACAGCCTTTGCTGTTCCTCTGATAAGCTATCCATCAGCTTTTTCTCCTGCCGCTCCGCCTGTTCCGCCGCTTCGGAGACCTCTTTGGAGGAAGCATATCCCCAGTCATTAATTCTGCCGGTTATAAATTCCTCCATGGCCTTTTCAAATCTCTCATCCATATTCTCTATACCCTCCCTTCAATTTGGTTAGGTATATCTATCACTCTGTATGGCGCTATAAATCAAGTTATATATTCTGTAAATATCAACAAATCTGAACGTTTTTTTAGTTACATCTGTACTGTCGTATCCTGACTGGCGGTATACGCTTATAAACTGCCGATTATAGGCCTGTATTTCCGGGCAAGCATTGTATCAGTCTTACAATACTCCATCTCCGATATAAGCCCGTTATGAAGCATCATTTTCGCAATGGCAAGAGATACCCGGTAGCTTATTTCCTGTTCAAACTGCTCATGCGTCATGCCCGTCCGCCCCTTTCTGAAACCGGTTTTTTATAAAGCACGGATGACCGCAGAATTTTCTGTTCCGGTTGCCGTAGCTTTGGAACTCAGTGCCGCATCCGGCGCAGGTTAGCATATAATATGCCTTTTTATTCAGCAGGTTTTCATTCGCCTTCCACCACATTCGCCGGCATGCATCTGAACAGAACTTCTTAGGCTGTCCTTTTGCAGTGTGCGTTAAAGGTTTCCCGCATTGCCTGCATACAGTATGAATTCCCCTGATTTCTTCATACACAGTTTTGGGTGCAATGTTTATGTTATTGCGCCTGCAAAATGATTTAATTGTATTTTCCGAAATGCCAATAATTAACGCTATCTTTGCATAACTCATGCTATCCGTACGCATCTGAATTATTCTATCCTTTTCATCCTGAGTCAAAGCTCATCACTCCCTACACATCATGTTCCTTAAAAAATTGAAGGGTTTTCCTTGCCAGCCAGTACAGCCGGCCGGCCGGGCTGCGCTCCATTTCCGCTTTAAATCCATCAACATCTGTTACAATACCTCTATTTCCATACTCCCATGCAATATCGTTCGGGTCAGTCAATTCTTCCGTTTCCCGTATCCGAATTTTAAAATCCTCCCATAAATTCTGCGACAGCATAATCGCCGGACACCACTTGCCGCTGGCGTCGTTGTGCGTTACAACCCTGTCCGGGGAAAGGCCGGTTATTTTCAGCAGATACCGTACCAGTTCAATCGCGTTCTGCCGTGCCCGCATATAATCCCCATCAGAATTCACGCAAATCTCGACTCCGATGGCATTATTGTTCGTAATATCGCTGTGCCCTTTGTTGTCCCCAACATGCCACGCTTTCGCGTCCAGCGGCAGCAACTGAAGAATTTTCGAATCATCCACGACAAAATGCGCGCTGGCATTAGCATATTCATTCGTGTTCCAATAGGTATAATGCGCGTCCGCATTTGCACCGGCGGCGGTATTTCCCGTTTCATGAACAACAATATATTTTAGTGTGATTACCACGCCTTTGGAGTAATTTTTTGAAATAAATTTCTGTTCAACCGGCAGCATTCTGATCATCCTCCCCATCTGTTTTTTCTTTTAATTTAGCGAGCGCATTCTTAAGTGTCCTGGGTAAGGGAAGCCCGAGTGCACCCCAATTTTCAAGAATCGAAAAGCCCTCATTTACAATGTAATATGAAATAGATGCAACACGCAATATCGCGCTGTCGCCAAGCATTAATGTATCAAGCTGCGTTGCCACCGCAATAATCAGCAGAATACCGCATTTCTTAACACCCCCTATATAAAAGACGCTGGAACTGAATTCTTTTTTTGCCCATGCTTTGATAAACCCGCTGACGAAGTCAATCAAAATAAAAATAATAAGTATGGATAGAAGTTTATCCATACCTCCGAATATGTAACTGAATAATCCGCATACAGCGGCATAAAACCATTTCATTTTTTCTAACATAATAAAAATTCCCCTTTCGTTATTTGTAAATTTGGAGATAGCTTTCTCCTGTTTCTGTACTTCCGTAATAATGGGTGACGGATATATAAAAGACGCTTCCGCCGGTAAGGGCAAAAGCGCCGTTATAAAAATAGGACTCCGATATCGGAGTAAATGTTGAATCATACAGCCGGATTTCATGGTCGCCGGAGACTTTCTTCTGTGTGATGTTATAAGTTCCGCTCAATGGAGGTATAAATTCATATACCCGCATTTCTTCTTTGGTTGATTTAAAATATCCCGAATATACCTTCGGCAGTTCTATGAGCGTACCGTCAACGTTGAAAAAGATTTTCTTTGCTTTTGTCAGCGTTCCTCCGATATTAACATACACCTCATTTGGCTGCTGGGTAACGCCGTACCGGTTGGGAAATATACCGTACTGGAAATCACCCGTCACCAAATCAACTGTCGTAACATTCTCGGTGATTGTCAGCTGTTCCACTCCGAACCAGCTGTCCCATGTCCGGCTGCTGCCCGGATTGGATGAGGGCACCACGGCGAACTGGATAATGTTAATGTTTGAGATATCACAGTCAATCGTATAAAGTCCGCCCTCCGGCAGAGTAAACGTTTCTAAAACAATCCAGCCGTAATTCTGCCTGTATACCATGAAATCCCACACCCTGCCGTATACCGTTCCCGAGCCTGTGTTTGTTATCTCCACGCTGATTTTCATATGTCTGCAGCCGGGGACGGTGCTGTTGAACACCATCGGATAGGTGTAACTGCCATTCAGCGTTGTTCTGCTGGACGACCACTGATTCCCGTATCTGGCGGCTGTTTTATACCCGCAATACGGGTAATCATAAATAAGACTGATTGCTCTGCTCATAAATTACCTCAAAAAATTTTTACTAAGATATCACCATATCCACTGGCAGGTGGGGTATCTCCGCTAGTCCAGATTACAATATTCCTGACCTGCTTTGTTGTGTACGATGTATTGGACTGCGCTGTCAACATGGCGGACATGGTTGAAGCTGTATTTTTCAAGACAAAATTATCGTCCACATAGGATTTGTTGGCGATATCAAACGATGAAGCAGGAGCCTGCACCTGCGCCCTGCCGTAGCTGTCGCGGAGCATCAGACGGTTGGCTGTATAGGATGCTGTGGCATTGTCCAGCTTTTGTTTATCCAGTGCGGGCATAAACCCGCTTGTGCTTCCGGTTGTGTCTGTGTGCGTGCCGTTTTGTATATGGCTGGCGCAATCCTCCAGCGTAACAGCCGGCGTATCCCACCAGCTTGACTTTCCGGTGATTGCTTTGATCCGGTTGGCCAGCCAGCCTAAAATGACGGATATTTTGCCTTTCTGATTGGTCTGCGGCGGCGCCGCACTCTGGCCGACCGTCGGCGTCAGCTCCGCGTCCAGCAATTCAAAGTTTTCATTGAGCACGCCGATATCGGCGTTATCGGTATAATACGGCTTTTTAAAACCGTAGTTTGTTGTATTTGCCGGCATTGTCTATCACCTCACCCAGATTATAATAACGTTTGCGGATATCCTTTCCAAAACCGGATATCCGTTATTGATGGATTTCGTCGCAATCCCGCCCGATGTCGGTCGCACCACATCACCCACATTTGCAATGCCGTCGTCCATTACCGGCAGTTTCCCTAAAACCCCGACCGCCGCCCACTCTGGGCGCACCATTCGGGGAATATATTCCTTTGCCTGATCATAGTCCGGATTAATCATGGGCTGCACCTCTATTTTTGCCGGCTCGGTGATATTGCCCTGTTCGTCCGTAACCGCCGGGATTTCCACCTCATGATACCGGATCCGCCCGAAATCGTCAGTGATATATTTTTTATTCCACCGCAGCCCGGCGCTGTCCCCGAGGATAGCGGGGTTGCCCGAGGTAATGCCGAGGACATTTTCAAAGTCTTCTGCCTTTTTGATCTTCCCGTTTATCAGCGTGACAAAATATCCGACCCGATCCTCATTATTTTGATTTCCGTCCAACCACTCAAAACACTCGGCATAGTCAGCACATGGGCTGGAATAGGTGCCGTCAATAAACATATTGCCGGACTGCAGGATTTTTGCTGCGAGACCCATAGCTGAAAATGATGTTCCGTTCCCGAGGCACCATGAATAGGTTTCGGGTGTGACTCCATATCTGCCGTAAATACTCGCGCCCTCGTGCGCAGCGATGGTATAATACCCGTGCGCCTGAGAATACTTGTTGCCTGCCATGCCGTAACCGGACGCGAAGTTGTACCCGTAGGTAGTTTCAATCCGGAAGATATATCCGTCCGGCATCAGCGCCTCGCCGAAGCTGCCGCCCCCGAAGGACTCCTCCACATAGATTTTCTGTCCACTCACGCTTTTGACTGTAAACACGCCGAATATAATGGTATTTGCGTTGTTTTTGTACCGCACCAGAATTTTGTTTCCAGCGTACAGCCCGCTCAGCGATTCTCCGGCGGACGCCGTGACCGACTGTTCAGCGCAGCTGAGGGATGTGCACTTGATAGGCCGCCCTGCGGCTCTGCCATAGCCCGCGGCGAACGAATAGCCGCCGTAAGCGTATCCGTTATTGACGGCCGCGCCGTATTCCTGATACACCTGTGCGTAATTCGCCGCAAATCCATACGATCCCGATGCACGCCCGAAATTGCAGGCAAAGGCAAAAGGAGCGCTTGCCGCCGCAGAGTTGAGTGCCGCCGCCGTGGAAGCGGACGCAGTGCCGCTGTTGGCGCTGAAGCTGTTCGCGTCCGATGATTTATACCCCATGGTAACCGACCCGTTTCCGATGACCTTTGCGTCCTCTCTAAGCAGGTCAAAGAAATATACATAGGTCATAGATAACTGGGTATGTATATCATCCGGCGGATTGCCGCTCAGCGGCATATCCGCCACTGTAAAATTTCCCTCGCCAATCGCTGTAACGGTTGTAACAACCTTTTCTGTTTCAATCACGGTTTCCTCCGTCCAGTCACTGTTGTACCATGACTGTCCGAATTTCAGTACAGTTTTATCACCTACTGCAATATCAGCGGCTCCGTTACCAGCGTAGTAATAGATTGTCTTTGAGGGTATATCAACATTTTCAAAACTTAGTCCGCTGACCCCGTTATAGATGTTCTTATCCAGTCCGATCACGATATGATTGTCGCCGACAACAACATTTCCCGAACCGATGATTTTGTTGTTATTGCCGTAGATAATATTTCCGCTTCCGAGTATGGCGTTTCCTTCTCCCTCCACATAAATCTGGTCAGAATCCGCCGCTCCGGCGTTCGCCAGCAGTTCATTGATGGCCTCCACCACCGTTTTGCTTTGTGTGTTCAGGTTTGCCACATCTCCCACATCCGTGGCCGTAGCCAGCCCGATATCACTTGGCAATGCTCCCATACCTCAGTCCTCCTTCCTTCTCGCCACAGGCTTTCCACCTGCGAACGCGATATACGCGTTTCCGTCGTTTGTGTCCCTGTAGTATACAAGTCCATCATCTGTAATATATAAATTAAATACAATCTCAAAGCTGCGCATCCATTCCCATGAATTTGCTTGAGCCGCTTCCCAGTTTTCTATTGTACCAAGCACGTCCTGCCACAGCCGGTAGGTGAAGATATACCGCACCTCCAGATGTGCCGGTTTGATATCCTCCACCACTTTTTTTATATCGTCCAGATTAACAGGCACACCCTTTTTGGATACAAATTTGATCGCAAAGGCGTATTCGCTCACATACTCAATCACCTCAATCTCGCCGCCCTCATAGGAGGCGACCACATTTTTCAAGGCGCTGATATTGGTGGTTCCCGAACCGCGCAGCTTTGACAGAATATTGCTCCGTCTGGATTGTGTATCCGCATTGCTGATATTTAACCCTACATCCTTTTCATGCTCCGGCAGGCTTTTATCCGCCAGCAAGACAAAGAACTGATTTTCGGTCAACGATACCTCTCCCGATAATCTTTCCATCTCCTGATCCAGCGCGTCATAAATGCTGTTCATGACCTTGGAATATTTATAATATGATGGTTTTACTATAATCAAACGCTCACCTCCAGCGCACCCAAAACAGGCACTTGATTTTCAGCCACATTCACATTGCCGCTTCCGCTGTTTACCAGAAGCTCCTGATAATCCAAAACGCCGTCCTGAATCAGAACCCTGCTGCCGATCTGCGCATAGGATACATAATCCTGCTGAAACGCAATGCTTTTCAGATACAATGAAACCGCGCTTTGAATGCCGATTTTTATATCATCCAATACATATCCTTCCTTAATGTATATAATTACGCTGATGTTTATGGGCAGAGGCTCCGCGCTGACCACCGTCACGTTTGCGCCTACGGGTCGTTTCTGTTCAATATTGGCCGCCACCTTCGTGATCAGTGAACTGTCCGCTGCCGTTCCATTCGAATTAATCACCATAACCTTAACAGATCCGTTACCATTCCATAGAGGAATCACCTTCACTTCCCCAACGCCGCCTACCTCCTTTGCCCACAGCATATAGTCGTAAATATTACCGCCGGCAAGTGGACGGGATACCTTTTCAAAATACCGTTCACGCAGCTCATCGTCTGTTTCGGCGTCATATCCGCCGGAGGTTGGCTCAGTGTTTGTGACGCTGATGATTCCGGATAAGGTAACGGGAAAACGGTTGATTGTTCCGGCGGGCAGGTTGCCTACAGCGCCGGCCATATCGCATTCCACCGGAACTGTAACACTGCCGTTTGTTATGGTGCCGCTTTGCGTCACTGTAAATGTCACCGTGTCGGACGAGACCTTATCACCTACCTTGATAACAGCGCCGTTATTGCCGGAAACCGTAACCGTTCCCGCAGCCTTAGCCGCTTCTTTTCTTATAAGACCCTGCTCCGCAACCTTGTAGTCCAGATAAATTCCCGTAGCGGTTTTGGCGAACGCATGGGGCAGTATTTTTGCAATATCGGCATAAATGCCTTCCAGCACAATTGCTGCCGGCATCAGCGCATCATAGAAAAAGGAACCTGCCAATTTGTCATAGTCATCCGAAATATTACCCAAGAGCTGTGCTAAAAGTTCCTGCCTTGTCACCTGTCTCCACCTCCATGCTGATGATGATTCCTGTTTCTGTTTTCTCCGCCGTAAAATTCGATATTCCTGTAATATCCGGATGCAAAAGCAGCGTCTCCTCAATCTCGCGTTTCAGCTCGCTCTGAACAAAAGCCTGATCATAATTTGTGCCGACGATCAGATCTTCCAGATGTACGCCGTATTCCGTACCAGAATAAATTTCATACCTGTCTTTTTCCGTGCGGAGGATTTTCTCGATCCATACGGAGATGTCATTCGTTTCAACCAGCTTTCCGTTTTGGATAACAAAATCACCTGTTTGAAAATCAAACAAAAAGGATTTGCCCGTTCCTGCGGCTGCACTTTCTGCAGCAGCATAATCAGACAAATCCTGCGTATTTGGAAACATATCCACGCCTCCTCACCTCTATTATTCACCGATTGTTATCCCAATCAGTATAAATTTCTGGTTATCCGCAAAGGGGAGCAAAACCGCTTCTTTCCCTAAATTTTCATATTGTCCGTCTTCATCTCTGCTGTCAACCGAAACACACCGGACAATATGTTCTTCTGTCAGAATGACCTTCCCGCCCAAATGAATCTTCAGAGCCGACAGATCAATGATTGTCCCAAAAACCGGACTGTACCCTTGTTTATTTTCTCTCTCTTTCAGCATTTTTGCAAGTTCTTCTATACCGTTCAAATCTCATTCACCCCATCAAAAAAGACGGTTGTTTTAATGACAATCGCCTTAAAAATATTTAATAGAACTTTTTTAAATCTATCTTCGACTTATGGGCACCATTCACGATACTGTGCTGCGTTCCTTCAATCACAAAATCAGTACCATCAATGGTGATAACCGCGCCGGCTCTGGTATAACTGTCGTCCGATTCAACAATTTCAAATGAAAACTGTTCCTTTATTTTTGATAATTCCAGCAGTTTCGCCTGCGTTGCCGCACCCGGATCTTCCTTTTCCGGATCAATTGACACAACCTCCTGCAGAGGCCCGTACCTGCCGATGAGCGCG
>Ga0209373_10001730_pt1 | contig 24359 bp, 23 predicted proteins | sample Higcelweek5metaG_FD_187173 | JGI IMG/M metagenome (GOLD analysis project Ga0209373, IMG submission 187173) | Freshwater pond sediment microbial communities from the University of Edinburgh, under environmental carbon perturbations - High... | ecosystem: Environmental > Aquatic > Freshwater >... | reverse complement strand
GCTAAACGTGCCTTTAGCATAGCATCTCGATCTGGTAGCATCGTTATCCTCCTTCTATTTACAGCAAAATAACTTAACGCCATTTGGCCGTAATATAGGGGGGCGTTGACAAAAATTCATTTTAAAATTTATATTATCAGCAGAGACTTTTTTTCACGCACTCAACCACACGATCAAGATCAGATTCACTCATTGATGTTCCAGACGGAAGACAAAGCCCCCGTTTAAAAAGATCCTCTGATATTCCGTTTAAAACAGCTTCACATTTAGCAAACACCGGCTGTAAATGCATCGGCTTCCAGAGCGGGCGGCTCTCGATATTCTCTTTTTCAAGAGCCATGCGCACATGTTCCGGATCAATTCCCGTATGCTTGTCAAAAGTAACACATATCAACCAGCAGTTGGCTTTTCCAAATGCATCACGCGGAATAAACTCAATCCCCTTATATTTCTTTAATTCACGTCTGTAAAAATCATAAATTTCCCTGCGTTTTTCAACACGCTCATCTATCACAGATAATTGTCCTCTTCCAATGGCCGCGCATATATTGCTCATGCGGTAATTATAACCGATTTCTGTATGTTGATAATAAGGGAACGCCTCGCGCGCCTGTGTCGACAGATGCCGCACCTTGTCAATTATTTCCTTACTTTTCCCGACAAGCATTCCGCCGCCTGATGTTGTGATAATCTTGTTTCCGTTGAATGAAAGAACTCCTAATTCACCGACAGTTCCGGTATGTATGCCATTTTGTATTGTTCCAAGAGACTCAGCCGCATCCTCAATTAAAATGACACCATACTGATCGCAGATTTTTTTTATTTCAACAATATCTGCGCCTTGACCATAAAGATGAACAATAATTACAGCTTTTGGTTTTCGTTTACTTTTCAGACTATTTTCAATGGCTTTTTTTAAAAGCCCTGGGTCCATATTCCATGATTCTCTCTCACTATCAATAAAAACCGGGGATGCGCCTGTATAGACAATAGGAAAAGCCGACCCTGCGAAAGTAAATGATGAGCAGTAAATATCATCTCCCGGCGCGGCCCCGGTTACCATAAGCGCCATATGAAGCGCGGCAGTGCCCGAGGAGAGTGCTACTGCATTTTGTGCACCTGTAAATGCGCACATTTCACTTTCAAATGCATTTATATCAGGTCCTGCCGGAGCAATCCAGTTGGATTCAAATGCACTATTGACATATTTCAACTCCTCCCCGCACATGTGCGGAGGAGACAGGAAAATTCTCTTATTCATAAACTCAGTACCCTTTACCGGTTCCGTTTCTCTACATATTCAGTATCAAACCAAAAGGTGCAATTCACCAACGAGAACAAATATAATACATTAAATTCTATCAATTTAACACTGTTTTCTCAATGTACGATTTTCATTATCAACCAGCAATGCTCTAAGTTTTCCTGCTTATTCCTAAAAAGCAGTCAAACCGGCACAATATCATAATATTTTGCCGTTACGATCGCAGAATATTATGATATTTGTATGTTTAATCGTATAAATAAGCAATCAATCGTAGTCTGGATTTTTTTGAATTTAAGGTACGGAATTAGTTTCGCCATTTCCGGCAACTAAAAACCCATGCTTTGCCAATGCCAGAAACTTTAAATCACTTGAATCATCAGAAAAAGCAGCCTCTATTTCATCTATATTCTGCGTTGTCAAATAACCTGAAACAATTTTTGCTTTATGTTCACCGTAACAAGGCTCACCTGAAAGGTTCCCTGTGTACCTGCCGTTTTTAATTTCATATTCAGTTCCAAGAACAACTATACTTTGATTGAAGAGTTCTTTCACTGCAAAAGAAGGTGATGCTGTAGCTATGATTACTTCATACCCATTTTCAATGTACCCGCGCAGGCTTTGAATCATGGAATTTCTGAATTTACCGGAAGATAATTTCCTGAAAAGCGACATCTTTTCTTTTAATTTGTCAACTTGAAATCCCTTTATCATAAGTGCGGTTATTCTGCACTTCTCAAGCTGCAATGCATATTTATCAATCTTTCTGCGCGTGTAGAATTTAAAAACGTCAATCAATAAATACGGCCTGTAAATGAGCATATTAAGAAACATGAATTTCACAGTATCTGTTTTTGTCAATGTTCCGTCAAAATCAAAAAGCACCGCTCTTTTAGTCATCCGATCATTCCGTCTTTCACTGGATTTGTACTTCCTGACCGTAAAAATCCTGTTGCATAATACAATATTTCTCCCAGAAACGCCCCCGGATCGTTCCAGCTTATATCATCGTAGGTATCAGTTCCTCCGGGCATCAGACATCTGAGTGCATCACAAATCATGCCGGATCTTAATCTGTCAACGGCTGCAATACAATCTCCAAGATACCAGCGGCTGCGCCAGGGATATTTTACTTTACACGACTTCTGATATGTTCGGGCCGCATCCGGCCCCTCAGTTGCGCAAAGATATAACAAATATGGAAATTCCACTCCTGCACTTATTGCCAGATGAATCGAACCCCATAGACGCGGATTAATTTCTATAAAATACCCGGCCTTTTTTTCCGGATCATATTTAAACTCCACCATTGCAAGACCGTGCCACTCTAATTTGTCAAGTAGAGTGAAAGCCATATTCTCAAGTATTTCATTAGGCTCGTGTTCCCTCAGTGTACTTGTTCCTCCTGTCAATGTTTTTTCACGCAGTCGTCTATGTGTAAAGTGCGCGATCAGTTTTCCCTCCCAATAAAGACATGAGACTCCCCACCCTTCACCTTTTACATACTCCTGTATGACCGGCAGTCGATCCGCACCACATTCATACTTATTCACAATAGATTCAAGCAACGCAGCAGTTTTCTGCGGCCCCCTTGCGTAGAAGACTCCTTTTGCGCTGTTGCCTTTTCTCAGCCGTAAAACTGTCGCAACATCACAGCCGACACTCTCAAGTAAATCATCTACCTTTTTGTAAATAAATCTCCGTGCGCACTGAACTCCGCATTTTAAAGCAGATTCCTGAATTGCCGACTTATCATTTGCAAGCCGAAGCAGTTCTATTGATGGTATCGGAATATTTACACCTGCAGGAAACAAATCACGGTTAGCGGCGATTATTTCAGTTTCATCGTGGGAAGGGAGTAAAACTTTCGGATTGCATTTCTTTATAATCTGACAGATCTGATCGATAAAGAGGTCTGCATTATCCAGGGGTGAAACGTATCTATACTGATGCACCTTATAACGTGACAACTGACACATTCCAAGTGCTTCGCTGTCACATGTGGCAACAGTCAATTTCCTTTTATGTAAATCAGCAAGTGCCGCATAGCTTGATCTGACCCAGGAATATAATAACAGCACATCTGTTTTCAATTTTTGTAATGCCCATTCATCTGGTTACACACAGATTATTTACTTTCTATTATTTTGATAAGCTGACCGCTTACAGTTTCAATACTTTGTAAACAATCAATTTTATTCATTCTTTTTGCAAGTTTCCGGTAATACCTGTATCTGAGTTTCCGTATTTCATCACTGTCAGGATACGGCTCATTCTTCTCATCTGCACGCTTTTGCGCCTCGTCAAGCGGTATGAAAAGCAGAAACGAATGATCCGGTTTTGGAGTCACTGCAACAAGTACTTTCCACAATGTCCATTTAAAAAACTGTATACTCCTGAAATTAATCCTGAAATCAATATAAGTGTCAATCAGATACCTGTCTGCTATCACTACTGTTCCCAACAGTAAGTGCAGCACCCTCATGTAAACACCATAGTAAAGCATCAGATCAATTATCGCAATTGAAAGCCATATTTTACTTATCGGGCCGGATGAAAGCATCTGTTCCCGTTTTTCTGTTTTACCTGCTTTTGGTAATTTCCTGCCAAGAAATATTCTCAGCACTCCCTTTAGCATATTATACAAAGGGGTATATCCGCCCCTGCTCCAGAGTCTGACCGCTCTTTTATTTTTTTGAGAGAAATGTTTTAAAAGCTCATTAATCTGCGTCGTTTTCCCGGCGCCGTCAATTCCTGAAATTGCTAAAATCATTTTATAACTTTACTTTTAATTTTTATGATTATCATAGCCAGTAATTTATATATTGAAAATACCGGATTCAGTATATTTTCAATTATCTTTGCCTGCAAGTGAGTGAATGCCCCCTGACGCAATTCAACAAATGATCCGAAACCATCTAATATTTTCTCATCATTTACTTTTCGTAACTGCTTTATTTCATCCCTTTTATTTCTGATATTGCTCAGTTTCTGCAATAGTATTATATATGATTTAGCTTTGGTTTTTAAAAACGACATTCCGTTGATTGCCGCAAAAAACCATGTAAGACTTTCAAATGACAGAAGTGCCGGCATCAGAAGTATGAGCGTAAACAATTGATAATTTTTAAGGAGTATATAATAACGTCCGCACTCAAGATACAGATAACGAAGAAGAGACAGTTCCTTTTTATTATACTTATGATACATTACAGAATCGGAATCAAGAACTATTTTTTTACCCGCTAATTTTACTCTCCAGCAAAGATCAATATCTTCAAGGGAAGAGAAAAAGAACTGTGATCCGAAATGATGGTACTCTTCATCAAAGACACCGATTATATCTATAAGACTTCTCTTTATTAAAAAACAGCATCCGCTGGCTGTTGCAATCTCTTTTTTCCCGTTTATTATATCAGAATGCTTATATATATCTGATGAACATGCATAACCAAGATAAGAAAAAAACAATCCGCATGTATTGATTTTTTCCCTGTCATCATAAAAGGTTATTTTAGGAGCTACAACTCCGATATCTTCAGAAGCACATGCTGTATTTACAAGTTTTTCAAGCCATAAAGAGTCATAAACCGCATCATAATTGGAAAAAACAATCAGTTCACCATTACTCGCAGCTATTCCTATATTATTACCTCTGCCAAATCCGTTATTGACACCGGTCTTTATGCATTTTATTTTACTGTCAAGTTTTTCCAGATATGAGAGCATTTCCCGATCTGAACCATTGTCAACAATTATTATCTCAAAATCAGAATATGTCTGTTTTCTTAATGATTGCAGGCACTCGTTGAGATTTTCGTGATAATTAAATGTCACAAATATGATACTGACAAGTGGTTTTCCTGAATTCATTGATACTTTTCTTTCATGAACAAATCTATTTCCTTGACAAACAAAGACATTCCTGTATCTATCCGAGTTAAAAAGCCGAAACTGTTTTCATATATTCTTATCAGAAGCTCTTCCAATATGAAGAGCTGTATTTTAACAACACTATATACAGCATGAGAACTCTTTGTTTTTTCAGAGCCACAAGTACATTCACTGATTTTGGCTTTTAACCGCTGCGAGAGTCCTGCAGGAGCCCGTGCATCAAGATCAAATACCATCAAATCAAATTCCTTCTGCCTGACTCCGCAGTATTCCCAATCAATCAACCACGCTGCAGTTTCATTACAAAGAATATTTGCCGGCTGAAAATCACCATGTGTCAATGATATAGCCAGTTCAGTGTCAGGTTCTTTATTAATTTCAAAAATCAGTTTTTTTACAATCGACATTATATGCTCAAGTATTGCAGTGTCGATCTTTGTCAGGGCAGAACAATGTAATTCTATTTCACTTTCAAGCTGTGTAGAATACTCGCCTACAGTAGTGATCTGAGCAGTTTTTTCCGCAAGCGTTCTAATTGACATTATCGCACTGCTGAGATAAGTACTCTGTCTCTCTTTTTTTAATCTGTTAAGAGGTGTACCGATAATAATCTCTTCACATATAATCATCTGATCAATGTTGGTGTCTGTGATTTTCGGAACAGATAAATTGAGTTCGCCTGCTTTCCTTCTGCAGCTGATTTCATATAACAGTTTTTCACTGCTGTACCCCTGTTTCATTACAGAATAACAGCAATTCGTATCAAAATTCAGAATTCTTATCTTATGATTACCGGGAATTATTACAGTCTGACAACTTTCTTTTATCCCCGGCTCAAGTACAAGTGTTCCCTGACTTAAAAAAGATGCTGTTTTTTTTGTAAACGCTGCCTGAACATATATTTTCTGGAAAATCTTTTTCCACCATATAAGACTGTTTGAAAATTCTCTTTTCAAAGGCTCAAAAGCTTTGCTCTCACACTCATCTGTAAATATTGCATTTGTATATCTGTTTGCATTCCATATCTGGCCCCGGCATTTTCTTTTCGAAATGACAGGTGATTTGTCAATCCATCTGACTGTATTTGGAATATTCATATATAAACAATACCTGTGCATGGCATCCTCAAGCAATGCCCCGAATGGTTCTCTTATTAATAATTCAGACATTCTCATCTGTTATATTTCGCGATCTGTCTTTTTTATACAATCAAGAAAGAGCCCTGTATTCTTACGTGAAAAATACGTCATGGCCGCGGTTCTGGCATTTTTCCGGTATTTCTCAAGCAAACTGCTGTCCGTTAAAACATCATTGATATTTTTCACAAGCTCATCAGTATCATTTGTTTCAATCACACGTCCGCAGTCATATTTTAAAACCGTATCAGCCAGTTCATTAGGTACTTTACCTATAACAAAAAGGCAGACCCCTGCTGCAAGATAATAATACGCTTTACTTGGTACCATACATCCTTCAGTACCCTCCTGATACGTTACAAATCCGATATCACCGCATGCCATACTGTACGGCAGAACATCTTCCGGTTGAAAAGGCAGTAGCGTCAGGAGAGAGGGATTCTCTTTTGCGAGCTGTTCCACTTTGCCTCTTTTTGCACCATCACCTATAAAGAGATAATGAACACTGCTGTCTTTGATTTTTCCTATTGTATTTGTCAGCAGTTCGATATTATGTGTAAAGCCCATATTTCCTGAATACAGAAGTACTTTTTTATGAGTTAAATTATATTTTTCTGCAAAGTAATTGTCTTTTTTATCAATCGGTTTTATCACTTCCGTGTCTGCCCAGCACCGCACTATGTCAATTGGTACATTTTTTACTTTATGCTGAAGACGCTTTGCCATATCACTGCCGATTGTAATTATTCGTGAAGCACGGGAATAGATTACTGAATTATACTTATGCCATAATTTTATCAATATATTTCTCTCACTGCTGCCAAAGGCAAGCAGAATATCGGGGTACAGATCATAAACAAGAATGATATACTTCTGTTTTCTGAAAACATTCAGTATATACCCGATTAAACTCAGGAATGGCGGATTTGACACAATAAAAAGCAGAGGCGTCTTTCCAGTTCTTATTGCAAGAACCAGTGCCTTTACAAAATAGGCAATCCATGATAAAACCCTTGTAATAATATTTTTCCGATTATAATACGGGGCTTTTAAAACAACCAAACTTTTTACATTTTCTCTTTCAAATGCAGATGGATGCCCTGTATATAAAATACTTTCCGGGATATTCCGCGAAATATCCTCTGCCATCTCCATAAAAAGGGGCCCGGCCATCTGATTCAGAAACAATATTTTATTTATCATTTGTGTTTCTTTACAAAACTTTATAACGGTTAAATAATAAGTCAACAATTCTTGAAAGGTAATAGTAATACACTTCTAATGACCTGCAATTATATCTCTCAATCATTTCTTTTTTTGACGGAAATATATTCCTGAGTACTGTACCCAGTGAATCATACATTAATATTTTTAATAAAATATATGATACTGCTGAAAACTTTCTATTTTCCGGATTAAATAATCCTGCTTTTTTTAAAATTAGTGTAATTAAAAAACTTTTGACCTTATCGGGTTTTAATTCTTTTAATACACTTTCTGGAATGGGCGTCTGGAAAATTTCTTTAGGTATCAAAAGTGAAAAATAGACAGCAGTTTTAACTTTACATTCCAATACCATTTTTACAAATAACTGCCAGTCTACATGCTGATACCTGACAATTCTTTCAACATCAGTATGCAATCTTACACCAGGAATTCTGACATAAGTATGTTTTGCAGTATGTAAAGCTACCTGCAGCAGGTTATCTTCGGGAGAGAGGAGGCGTGCTTTGCTTCCAGTTATTACTATTGATCTTGAAAATAAAGCCTCTGTGGCTGGCTCCTGCTCTTTGGATATCCATCTTCCTGCGACGGGACGGAATTGCAATTCAAGCCATAGTTTTTCTCCGGTTGGTAAATCTTTCCAGTACTCTGCACCGCCGCTTTTTATTGCATTCTGGATATTTTCTTTTTCAAGATGACTTCTATATTTAAAATTGTATCCGAAGTTCATTAACAGTTCATGTGCTCTGGTAAAATTTACCTTTTCGACAAGTATATCAAGATCACCCATTGGACAGCAGCCTGTGCAATTAAATATGCCTCGGGCAATACCCACATTCTTTAATGCAATTATATGTATTCCATTCTGTGCCAGCAACACTGCGACATTGTCAAGCTCTGCAAGATAATTATCCAGATATTTCCTGACTCTGTTATGCTCCTCTATGAATTTTAATTCAATATTTGTATATTCATTCTTTTTTTGACATTCGATAATGTGCCCTGCCATTGAGGCAATTTGATTTGCAGTTAAAAAATTATAAAACTCATCAGTCAATGGAAATTTGTCTATTGAGTTTATCATTATTCCACATGCATAGTTTTCATTATCGGTCAACTTAAATATTTTTTTCCCCATAATTTTACCGGATCAATCGTTCTATAGCTTTTGAGTAGCTTAAAGCAGTACTCTTCCAATTGAATCTGCTGCTTTGAACTAACCCAATCTCTATTAATTTTTCCCGTGTTTTTATATTTGTACACAAATCCGCAATAACATCCCTGATATTACCAGTATCAAGCGGATCAAAATAAGCTGCCGCTGTACCTGCAACCTCAGGAATCACGCCCCAATTCGCACATGCAACAGGAATTCCGCAAGCCAATGCTTCCAGAACTGTCAATCCGAAAGTCTCTTCCATTGACGAAAATACATATACATGCGCACCCTTGTAGAAATGATGTAACAATGTCTGATCAATAAATGAAATAATTTTTACTGACCCCCAAAGGTTATGTTCATCAACAAAATCATTTATCCTTTTTTCCTCATTATCATTCTTTTTTTCTCCGATAAGAACAAGATCGACATCTGTAATTTTTTTTTCTTCTCTTATCATATGAAACGCATTTACAAGCCTGTAATAATTTTTCCAGACAAACCGGTTTGATATTGACAGTATGTATTTATTTTTCAGGTTGTATTTCTGTAATAATTCATAATCAGGAACTCCAGGTGAATAAAGCTCATGATCTACACCGTGGTATATAACCTGTACCCTTTTTCTTATTCCTGGATAAAGCCCATTAAGCTCTGCCCTGGCATGGTTTGATACACATATTGGAATGGTTGCCAGTGCAGCAGTAAACATTCTCATCACCTGCATATAAATATCATTTAAAAAACCATCATTAGTAAGGTGCTTTAGAAAAACCATTGGTGTAGAATGAAATACTGCAATTGTTTTAATACCAGAAAGAAAGAGTAATGGAGAAAGAAGCTCATCCATCTGCCAGTGTATTCTTGTTTTTAATTGTAAATGATATTTTAAAATTGTTAAATGTTCAAATATCAGTTTTTTTATGGTTGATTCTACTGTTTTGTCCTGTATATATATAAACTCTACATCCTTGATTTTATCAGAATAATTATCCGAACGACTCTTACGTAATAATACATAAAAATGAACACCGGATAATTGACTTGTAATAAGCGGAAGTATATTTCTTAAAAATGTTTCACTTCCACCAGTACGAATACTTACTGCATTAATAAGAATTTTTACCAAGATATCCACTTTTCATCTATGTTAATTGTTACATTTCTGCAATCTGATTTTTTTCTACTTGAAAGTTTATTTTTTGTCAGAATCTATACTTTCATTCTTTACACCAACAACGTACATATTAGGGCTGTATGCAAATTTTGGAAACACTCTTAATATAAATTTATCAAAAAACAATCGCACAATGTTTCGTCCTTTAAATCCTGTGGGATTGTGTCCGATCTCTAATATTTTAAATCCTCCATTTTTCAATAGTAATCTTATGGATGAAGGATTAAACAAAACACAATGATTAGGAGGATGACCAAGTGCATCTCCTAATGGCGGTCTTAAACCAACCGGACGCAAAAATTTAATTAATGTGTCTGTAAAATTCAAATTTGGTGTAGTAATTAATATTTTTCCTTCCGACTTTAAAAGCAGAAAAGCCTTGTTGACAAATTCAACAGGATCCGGTACATGTTCAATTAACTGATTCATAATTATCCAGTCATAACGCCGTCCATTATCAAACACTAAAAAATCTTCATTATGTACAACAACTTCCAGTAATTGTTCAGCAAACATCGAATTCTCAGTGCCGATATCAATTCCTTCACATACATAATTAAATTCATTCAATTTTTTGACAAAATAACCCGCACCACTCCCTACCTCAAGTGCGTAACCTCCAGGAGATATACTCTCCATCTTTTTTGCCAGCCAGTCATTATGCATCCAGAACTTTGATTCTACAAGTATACGAGCCAATTTATACATTTTTGATTTATGGCAATCTGATTGAATGTCCTTATCTATTCCAGGCAGGTAAACACATTTACAATTAACACATTGCATATATGAATATTTATTTACAACATAATAATCACGGCTGTCAGTACTGCCGCATATTGGGCAGGATTTTTCTTTAATAACATCAATACTATTCATAAATTTGTACACCTGCAGTCTTTTTCTTATCTGTTAATCATCTGCTTTTATTTTTTGAACCGAATACTAATCCGGCAATCTTTACATAGTGACTTACAATCGGCAGTTTTTTACCATACTTTCTTTCAAGCCAGTTTTTATCTGGAAATAATATTCCAGACATATCCCCCATATTTTCAGACATTAAAATCATTGCAAATGTTGCAGCAAAAAGGTTCTGCAATCTGCTTCGATACGCTACATTTGGAAGAACAATTAATTTCCAGATCAATACACGTACAGGATCTTGTTTTATTTTGTCAAGTACATTCACAGGAATCGGTGTATTTAACAATGCTGCTGGTGTTCTGAGAGCAAAATAACAACATCGCTTAAGTTTATACTGTATAATAGTATTGGTTATTTTTTCCCAATCAGGTTTTTTGTTTCTTATGAACCAATCAATATCAGTTTGAAGCTGTACACCCGGCATTTTTACAAGTGAATGACTTTTGCTATGAATGCATAATTGCATCAGAATATCCTCATCTGCAAGTACGCCGACATGTGGTTCACTTATTATTGTTCTGTTATTAAAAAGTTCATCGTATGGTTTATACTTTACAGGACAAGATATTTCATGAGCGATAAGAGTACTTTGTATATTTATCCGCAAACAGCCATTTGTACTTTTCAGTACGATTCTCTCACCTGTATCAGGTTTAACTTCTCTGTAATCGCATTCTGTCTGATATCCGTTATTGACAAGACTCTCCGTAAAAGAAATAAAATCTTTACTTTTAACCAAAATATCAATGTCACCAAATTCAAATAGGCCTTGATCGACTATTGATAGTAAATACAAACCACCATTTTCCAAAACAATAATATCTATACTGCATCTGTTTACATATTCAATAAACAGCTTTATTTCTTTGTAAATACCGGTCATTCTATCAAAATTTTTAAAATACAGCTCTTTACAATAATCATTGGCAAGATCGCATTTAATCAGACTGTCTGCAACAATGGCCTGTGTTTTATTTACTTTTGCAACTGACAATAAGCTATCCGTATCAATACTGTCTTTAATTAATCGTTTCTTAATTACCTCAATATCAAACGGACGTGGCAATAAAGAATAAAAATATTCTACCAGTCCTTTGTATGCTTCAGAAAATTTAGTCTTCACCTGTTACTTCCGATACTGGTGTAAAATGAGCATCAGTTCCTGGCAGTCATAAATGTATGTTTTTCAGTAGAACACGACTTTATTTCTTCACCCAAAATCTAAATGTATTTAAAGCAATAATAAATAGAAATGTAAACAATGAATCAGGAAAATGCAAATATTCACTTGTAATATTCCACCAAACTCGCAGAGCGTCCCCATTTTTTTGCTTAAACAGATAATTACGATAATCTTTTAACGATTGATTGAAATTACGTTTACACCGCAGCATCCCAGTATTGGTGACATCCAATACTACAATTGATTTTGAATTAAGAAAGATTTTATAACCATATTTTGCCGCACGTAAAGAAAATTCCATATCTGCCCCATAATGAGGATACTTTTTATTATTATACAATCCTATTGTATCAAAAATGCAACGAGGTATAATAACTCCTCTGCCATGTGCTTCAGATATTTCGTATAATTCAGCAGGCAGTAATGAAACATCAGTTCCAGCTTTAAAAATGTATCTATTTGTCCATATAGGCACAAATCTATTGAGTTTATTCCATTTACTGCCAGCCCACCATACTTGTTGATGGTTTGTCCTATTTACAACAAGTGATGCAACAATTGCAGGATAAACCTGTTTTGAAGACTTGACGAGTTCATCAAATGATTGGTTGTCAATATATGTATCTGCATTAAGAAGCAGTATAAAAGAGCAACCATTTTTCAGGCAATTTCCTATTGATATATTTGTACCACCAGCCCACCATAAATTTCCACTTCCAACTGTCAGATTTACTTCTGGATATTTTTCTCTCACCATTTCCACTGTGCCATCAGCACTATTGTCATCAGTCAATTCAACATGAAGAGGATAACCTGTAATTCTTCTAAGTGAATTTAAACAGTTTTCTATATTTTCCTTATTATTAAAGGATGTTATTGCAATACCTATTTTTTCAATAGTCATATTTTTCTCTTGATATGTGCTTTTTTATTAACACATTCTCTGCAACAATTGTATTTTTTTTCTCATTCTTCTCCATTTTTAACAGAGCAGCACAAATTCCTGGTATTGCCCAGAATAAAAAACTACAAATTGATACATTTGCCAGCATCAGCGATTCTTTTGTAAAGTAAAGAACAAAAACAATTGTCATAAATATCATGAGAAGTAGAACTACGTTTCTATATCTACTTTTTTTAGACTTTTCATTCATTCTGAACAGTAATAAACCAACCAGGAAAGGCATTAATAATGCACCAAGTATTCCCATTTCTGCAAGCAACTGTGCAGCCCCAACCTCAACATACCCAAGATGTTCTCTGTATCCCGAGATATTAAATGCTCTAACTTCCGGTCCTCCATATCCCAGATAATTACCAAACGGAGAAATTTCCATCCATTGTAACGCAATAGGAACAAATACATTTGATATACGGTCTGAGGGTGATGTCTCTTTTTTTGTAAATACCCAATCGCTTCTATTTGTGTATTTATCTCTGCTTATTTTTCCCTTCTGGCCATATTTGTCAATCACATCCATCCCAATAAACAATAAAACCAGCGCAAATGAAGCACCACCCAATATGTAAATTCGATTTATTTTTGATCTCTTTTTCTGATTAAACGGCGAAATTATTCTCATAAAAACAAAAATTAAACCAGCTAAACCTCCAAAAAAAGCTCCTCTGCGTGTACTTAAATAGATTAAAAACAGTGCCAATGCTGCTATTATTCCCCACCAGATAAGCTCATTTATTGTTTTTTTAGTTAAAAATAATTTTACAAGTATTAGATAGAGCAACGCAAGAACACTTATTCCAAGAAGCCACTGTGTAGAGAACATACCTGCAAATGAGCTTATACCGATACGTACATCCTTACTTGTAAGAGTCAAAGCTTCAAGTGGCTGTAACATCTTAGGTAAACCGCTATTACCATAAATTGCTGAATATATTCCGAATGGTACCATAAATAATATTAGTATTGCTGAAAACAGACTAATATCTTCAAGATCACTCTCTTTGTCAATATAATTATATGCTATTATGAACATCAGCATTGGGCAAACACGAGTGAAAATTGCAGTAATACCAACAAGAATCTCAACCTTAATTGATAGAAATGCAAACGCGATTTGAAAAAGTGCCCATCCAAATATAGGAGCTACAAATTTTGCATCTATTTTCTTTTTGCTGAAAAAAAGTAGATTCACACCTAAAAATACAACCAGAAAAACAGGCAACGCATCAACATATACCGGTTGCCCAGGCATTGCTTTACGTAACATACCTGCAAATGCTGGTGTCAACAAACAACTGGCTATTACAATGGAGTTCTTTTTCTCTTTTAATATTTTATACAGCATCAGTATTTTAAATGTGTAAAAGATGTAAATAACAAATGTAAATCACTCGCAAACTTATCCATCATTATATAATTATTTTCTCTTGCCTTTTTCTCTTCAGTAAAATCAGGACCTGGCTTAAGTATTTCCCAATTCTCTTTTATCAACTTTGCAAGTTCATCTGAATTATACGGATCAAAATATCTTGCATTTACTGGTTTTTGTTCATAATGGACATCAAGATTAGAAAGTAGTATCTGCTTATTAAAAGCTTTTGCATTTTCAACTACAGTACTCCACCCTTCGAACAATGATGGGTGAATTACTCCAATCGATCTTCGAAGTAATGCAACCTGTTCTTCTTTAGCAATCAGTCCCAGAAGAAACACCTGTTCATTCAATCCATTTAATTTTAAATAATTCAGTACACTATCAACATAATCAGAATTTCTTGTATCTTTTAGTGCCCCTGTGCATACAACTATTGGAAATACATTCTCTTTCTTTAATTGACTTAAAGCATTAAATACGACCATATGGTTTTTATGTTCCCAGAATTGGTTACAAATAATAAAATATCTATCAGGAAGAGAGTATTTTTTTTGGGCAGCACAAACATCACATTTGTACCAATTTTCATCAAGGGCTGATACAAAATTAATCACACTCGCCTTATGTGCATATTCAGGAAACTGAGTGATAAAATCTTTTTTTGCATCATTACTGCTTAATACAACTGTTTTTGATTTTTTGGCAATTTTTTTAAAAAGGTAATCTCTCATTCTGCGATTCCCTTTTTTAAAGAATCGCGGGAGATGAATATGTTGAAAATCAGGTATCCATGTTATCAACTTATTTTCCAGATATCTGTTATATGGTGGAATTACACTTGGATAAATGATATCAATATTATTCTTTCTTATAAACTTTTCCATTCCCATTCTATAAGGAAATAACAGTCTTGTGACAATAGGATTTACAATTTTACTAATAAGAGAAACCGGCATGTAGTCTTCAACATAATAAATTTCGTCACAAAGTGCAACGATCTCTTTTGATCGCTCCATATTTACCTTACTGTAAAGTAAACATACTTCAATCTCCTGACGTTTCTCATCAGGAAGTCTGCTCAGTGCCAATATTATATTATGAACATATTCAACACCTGCGATCCATTTTTCGCCACCACTCATATAGATACAGGTTCTAATTTTTTTTCCTGAATTTTTTTTCATATTGTAACAGTTCTAATCCAGTTAAAAGTTTTGGCTATTCCATCTTTTAATAGTGTACTGTTAGTAAACCCAATATTTTGAATTTTTTCTACATTCACCACCCATTTATCAGGCTCACCAGCCCTGATTGTTCCAGTATAATTAATCTGGGGTTCTATATTCATATTTATTTTAATAGCATTAACAATATCATTTATTGAATAACTTGTCCCAGATGCAATATTATAAACCTCTCCAGATGTTCCATTTTCAGCAACCAGAACCATTGCATTGACAAGATCGTCTATATATATAAAATCTCTCAACTGTGTCCCATCTCCATATACGTCAAGTTTTTCAGGATTATTTTTGAGTTTCCTGATAAGATCGTATACAACTTGTTTGTAAAGGCCTGGTCCATAGACCGAAAACGGACGCACTGAAATTCCATGAACATTATATAGTTTAGAATAAACATTGACATAATTTTCTACAGCAAGCTTACTTACACCATATGGTGATAACGGAGCGGGCTTATCGCACTCAGAAATAGGCAACTTTTCAGGATTGCCATATATCGCAGCAGATGATACATTAATCAGCTTGATTTTTTTTTGCGATTTCCGAATTGCTTCAAGCAAGTGAATACTAAGATCCAGATTCATTGTGTAATCCATAAGCGGATCATTAACTGATGGCAATGGATGGGAATTTCCTGCGAGGTGAAATACTATATCGTAATCGTCAACACTTGCAGGTGTCTTTACAAATTCTTTGATATCAGTACAAATGTATTGCACCTGTGTTGTTGAATAGCCAATTGCACGATCAACTACAGTTACATTGAAATTTCTTTGAGTTAATACATTGACAAGATGCTTTCCTATAAAACCAGCACCTCCCGTCACAAGTATACGCTCGCCGTTATTATTCATATACATCCTCTCCTGTTACTTTACTGCATAAAAAGAGTATAATCTTCCAGGACTATGATAATACAAAGGTTCAAGGGCTTTGAGCATTCTTACCAGAATCTTTCCTGCAATAGATTTCTGTTTAAATGATACACCAGTTTTTTTACGGATAATTGACAGTAGCATTTTTTCAAATTCTTCACTATTTTGTGGAGCATAATTTATCGGAGATTGAAACGGTCCATATTTTTTTTTAATTGTAAATCTTGCAGATTTAATCGCGTTCAGATATTCTCTAAGAAGAAACGCGTTTTCTCCACCATATAAACGGTGAAGTGTATGCGTATTAAAAAAAACTGACAAATCTTTTTTATTGGACAAAACATGTTCACGTGTCATTAAAAGCATACCCCCGTCTTTTAATACTCTGTATGCTTCCCGGCAAAATACATTAAGATCTTTCGCATGGTGTAAAACAGCTCTACCATAAACAATATCAAAACTGCAATCAGGAAAAGGAAGTTTCTCACCATACTTTTCTTCAATGGTAATCGGGATTCCAGACTTGCTGAATAATGATCTTATTGCGCCTGTACCGACAATAGAGCTTGGATCAGGTTCAAGTGCAGTCACGTTACAATTGCTTTTTGCAAACCCAAAACTTGAAATGCCTCGCCCTGCTCCTATATCAAGTACTTTACATGGGAATCGGGATAGAGCTAATTTTTTTATCGAAATCCACTCTTCGCTTTTTATAAACCGATCCGCAGCAGTTTCAATGGGATCATCATAATAACAACCCATCACCAAATCCTGTTTATCCGGTTGTGCTCTGAGCCATTGAACAGATTCTTCCCATGTCATTTTTTCATCGTGCATCAATAGGTATCTCTCTTATTATACAAGCCGGATTTCCCGCAACAATTGTCCAGGGTGGAACATCCTTTGTAACCACAGATCCAGCTCCAATAATTGCTCCCTCACCAACTGTAACACCTTTTAAAATTATCACTCTCATTCCAACCCATGATCCTTTACATATTGTTATTGGAGCACAATTCGTAGTTGACCAATCATGGTATTTTTTTCGCCAATGAAACAGATCATCTTTCCTGATAGAATAGCGCAATGAATGGTTATCACTATCTGCAAGTATACATCCATAAGATATTAACACATCGTTTTCGATTGAAATTGATGTAGAACAGTCAAGAATAGTACCTCCACCAATATACACATTATTCTTAATTAGTATCATACTATCGAATTTTTCAGTTACTAAATTACCCTCAATGAGAGAATCTTCACCAATAATAATTCTACTATCCTTATGCCTTTTTGATATCGAACCTATTATTGCTGTATTTCTACCAATAATAATTTGATGTTTCAAAACAAACCTTTTATAGCATCTTCGCAGTGATTTAATTATTCGAATTATCATTACACATTCCTTTTGTACATACAAACCATTTACCAACTGATATTTTATCCTCCCAAATTGAATCATATATTTTAACATCAGAATAGTATTTTTTAAAAAACTCATGCCACCATTCAACAGAATTATTATGGAAGCATTGCATTGTCTTCATCCAGCCTTCATTTTTATTACTCCGTGAAACTGGTAACATATGCATGCTTTTATACTTTGTAATTCTGTGCATTTCTTTAATAAAAGCATCAATTCCGTCAATTGTAAAATGTTCCAGCGAACCAATAGAATATGAATAATTGAATTGTTCATTTGAATATTCTGTTTTTGTAGCATCACATACAGTTAATTTATCACATGAAATTCCATTTTTAATTGCACGATCAATAAGGTAATCAGATATATCACAACCAAAAACATCAATATTCCTATTTTTCTCCAACAAGGAAATCACTTTCCCAGTACCACAGGCAACGTCTAAAACTGGTCCTGTACAATTAACCATTAATAATTGTATTTCATGCCAGGTATTACCAATACCCCACGTTTCAAGTATATCCCCCATTCCTTTTTGCCAATATATATCCAAGTCTTGTTTATCTTTATTTAAACGATAAACAGATCTTCCAAATGTTTTTTTAATTTTACCTTTAATACCAACAAACAAAGTTTTAATTTTCATACCGCTCTCTTTTTATTTTTTTAATAAAATAACCATTCCTAATAATCCCATAATTTTTTTTAGTAAATTTACTTTTAAATATTTTCTAATAATTCTGAAGTATTTATTGTTTTCCTTAATGACCAATGGCAGCTTCAAATCAGCAATATCAGTAAGCATGTTTTTAAAAATTCGCTGCTGTTTCCCGCAATGCGTACCAGTTCCATCAAATCCAATATTAGCAACAAGTGTTTGTGCAGGATGTAAAACTAAACCATTCGCATTAAAAACAGCCCACCACCACAAGATTCCCCATGAATCATTTTTACCATTTATTCGATCAATTAACATTTTAGAATATGGATATACACCGTTCAAATCAAAACTTTTCATTATTGCTTTATTTTGTATTTTTTCCTGTATATCTTTTGGATTCCAATCAAACAACTTCCATGCACGATTCCATGTACCCCATCCCCAGGTTGTCGTTAAATTTAGAAAAAAAGCATCATCTTTACATTTAAAAGACACCGGAAACATAAACCCTGAAATCTGATACACATTACTACAGTCTTTATATTTTTCAAGGGAGTTATTCATATATGTCAAAAAATTTTTACTTACAAGAAGATCATCTTCAAGAACAATTACCCTTCCGAATTTATTACATAGAGTAGTCACCCCTGCAACTATTGATTTTGCCAACCCCAGATTTGTCGGTTTCTTTTCTATGTATATATTTTTACTCCACTTTACGCCATCAATTATCTCATGTACCTTATTTATCTTATCAATTATTTCAGTAGATGCATTCTCTTTGGGACCATCAGCAAAAATGTACAAATCAGACTCAGATGCAAGTTCGCATTGTGACAAGGCTACCAGCGTTTTTTTGGTGTGTTCAGGCCTATTATAAACAAACAGTGCTATTGGTGCTAATTGCATTTTTTATACTCTTGTATGTGTGCCAACCACCACATTATATGAATAGGCGGCCATATTTTCCATGCATCACTCCACTGAGGATTTTCTTTTTTTACAAACAGATCGAACTGTTTTCTCATGTTCTTACCATTAAAGTATTCACATTCAGTAAATTTCTTACTATTAATGTTATCTGAAATCCATTCCCGCATTGGCCCATGAAACCAGTCAACAATAGGAGCATTAAATCCAATTTTTAATTTGTTAAGCCGAATTGCATCCGGTAAAATGCCATACATTGCAGATCGTAATACTCTTTTTGTAAATCCACCACCGACCTTTGATTCTAAAGGTAAAGAAAAAATAAACTCTACTATACGATAGTCCATGAACGGCATGCGGCACTCAACACTATTTGCCATTGAACACCGGTCGTACTGATTTAGAATTCCAGGTAAAGGCGCTTGAAAAAACTGTTTAAATAATGACTTTGAAAATGTATCTGTCTTTGTTGGTGGAATTCGTACCGCATTTAAGTTATCTATGTCGTTGCTACTTCTCTGTAACAATTGGAATCTATCCCACATTGTTTTACAAAGTACTGAAAGTAAAGTTCTGCGTGCAAATTTTTTTGAACTAAACTGTCTGGTTTCGCCCTGATTGCTGTATGTTTTGTAAACATCATACATCCATAATGGCTTTTTTAATTCAATAGCAGCAGTTAAAGCTTCATGCAAAGGACGATAGCCACCAAGCATTTCATCAGGCCCCTGCCCGTCAAGTGTGACAATTACCTTATTTTCTCTGATATACTTATACAGTTTCCATATCGGGTAAAACGCAAGTGCATGCATTGGTCCATCACACATTTTCATCGCGTTAATAAGCTCATCATGCGATGGAGCATCAACATTTACAACATGCAAATGGGAGCCGATTGTATCAGCAAGCATTCGGGCTGCTTCACTTTCATCTATTGGTGATCCTTTGAATGCAGCACAAAAAGATAGATGAGTATAGTTTTTTCCAGATTCTGAATTACTGTCTGTTAATCTGTTGATTATTGATGTTATGCTTCCACTGTCAACCCCACCTGATAAGCAGGTACCTACAGGTACATCACTGCGCAAACGCAACTTGCACGCGTCTGTAATCAATTCCTTAAACTTTTCAGCCTGTTCTGCAAACTTTATCGGTACATCAACCTCTGGAAGAGAGTACCACATTTCAGACTTTGCAGTTCCATTATTGATATGAAGATTATACCCACCTGGTAATGATTTTACGTTTTGTAAATATGTTTTCTCTGATGCGTGATTGACAAAAGATCCTTTAGCAATATCAGCCAACACATCTTTATCAAGTGGACATTCAGGACCCAGCAACTTATGTATTGCCTGAACCTCTGAAGAAAAAACCAATCTATTACCTGAATGTAAATAGTATAGTGGTTTAATACCAAAACGATCCCGAGACAATACAAGTATCTTATTTTCCTGATCATATAATGCAAATGCCCACATACCATTAAATTTATGAAGCATTGCAGTACCCCATTGTGCATAAGCTGCTAGAATCACTTCTGTATCGCACGCAGAACGAAATGTATGCCCTTTACTTTTAAGCTCCTCTTTTATCTCAATGTAGTTATAAATTTCCCCATTGTATGTAATCACATAGCGGTCATTACCAAAGAGCATCGGTTGCTTACCATTTTCGGAAAGGTCAACAATTGACAATCTGCGATGCCCTAATGCAATTGTCTGTGTAGAATCAAACCAGACGCCGCGACCATCAGGCCCCCGGTGAACCAACGCATCTGTTACACAGTCGATTTCCTGCTGTGTAACTGCAAATCTATTAAAATTCCATATTCCAGCTATTCCGCACATACTATTTTCCCAAATTTGTCTAATCAAAATAAAATTTATTACAAAATCAATTCCTAACTTCACAAATAACGTCTTTTAGTGTACCTATAATAACATAACTATACTTTACTATACTTTCCGTCTTGATACTCAAAACATAATAATAGACATTGTTGTTTTACACTTTTTTATAAACTACCTTTTTAAATAATTGATAAAAATATAAAAAAGGTAGAAATAATGATTCTGTCATTAATACAAATATTCTTCTTGTCTTTTTAAATAAAAATGTAGACAGATAAGCTGCAATCCCATAACTGATTACAGTTGCAATTGCAGATCCAACGCCTTGCATTTTAGGAATAAGTATTAAATTTAACAGTATATTTGTAATGGCCCCTAATATAGTTGTGATCATTGCAAAATTATTCATATTTTCTGCAACCATCACATTGCTTCTTGCAACACCTAAAAAAACAAAGATACTTGCAAATATGTATATTTTGAAAATGCTTTCTGCACCATTATACGCATCACCATACAAATACTTAAAAATTATTCCAGCAAATAAAAGTGAGGTGATTGATATCAGATAAGAACACAATACATTAAATGAAAAGTATCGAACAATCCTTTTTTCATATTCCATGGTAGATAGTTTTGTTGACTCAATTATAACAGGCAACAATGTATTACTTAATATCATCGGGATAAAATAAAATGCTTCAACGATCCGCACTGCCGCAGAATACTTTCCTAATTCACTGATATCTACCATATTTCCCAACATAATCTGATCAATTCTCATGTATAGAATAATTGACAGTGCAGATAAACTTAGTGGCCATGCCTGCTTAAGGATTCGTAATACCCATGCAAACTTTGGTATAAATTCTAACTTATTTTTCGAAAAAAAGAAATACATCATAATTAAGTTATATAAGAAATTCCCACCTGCAGTAATTATTAAAAAAACAACAATCTGCTGTTGGTAGACAATTGCAAGAATTTTCAGGCATGCTGAAATAACTGTCGATGCTGTTCGTGCATAAACTGCATATCTTGACAATATTTCAGCTTTAAACCAAAAATCAAAAACATCAAATATTGAAGCAAACAGAACCACTCCGGCAACCAACACCAGCTTCTGATCCGGGATCTGATTATGAAGAGTAAATGTTACGAAAATCAGTAATATATAAGATAGTATCGAACTGAAAAATCTAATAGAAATAATACTTGACAATATTTGATGATAATTTTCTTTTTTTTGTACCAGTTCTTTAATTGCGACACTCTCAATACCTAATTGACATATTGGACTAAACATTGCAACAAATGCCAGTGCATAATTCATTTTTCCAAATCCTGCCGGCCCCAGATAACGAGCAACCCAGATACTCACAAAGAAAGAAAAACCGAATTGAATTATTCTATCTATTATCAACCATATCAGGTTTGAAGTAACCTTTTGCCTTAATTTTGAACCAGACATTTTATTTTGAATCAGTTTTACAAATTTCATTTATTTTATCTGACTATTAATACTGACTGTTATGGTTATTTGCAATAATGGAACACATTGGAAACCAGTAATTTTTCTAAGAAAAATATATGAATTTTAACGAATACGTTTCATAAGGCAATCACCGGGCGGGACATCTTCTATTTTAACATAATATTTCTGAAGTTCATTTAATACTTCCGGCGCTATTACTGTCTCAATTAAAATGTAATCTGGCTGAAATCTTATCAGATCAAGTCCTTTAAGAACCTCAACCTCATATCCCTCGACGTCAAGAGAAAGAAAATCAATTTTCTTAACATTGTTTTCTTCTAAGATTTCATTCAATGTTTTTGCCTGTACTTTTATTTCATATGTGTCTTTTAAATTCTGGCAGGCAATACCATCCCCAATATGTTTATCTTCTAATTCCTTATTTGTAAACGACCCGCTGACAATTGACATAAGGTTCAGGTATTTCATTTGAACATATTTCTGTATGCTGCTGTCAGCAACTAATGCACAATTGTACACTTTTGAGCGTTTACGGTTTTTTACACATTTTTTGTAAACTTCAGGTATTGGTTCAACTAAAATACCTTTCCATTTATTTATTTTTTCAAGATAATATGTATTACTATATGTAACCCCATCATTTGCCCCGGCTTCAATAAAAAAGCCTTCATTATAATTTAGATACTTCATTAATATTTCATGAGTATTTCCAAGAGCAACAATGGAATATTTACCAATACCAAAAAATTCAGACAATTGCCGTCTCATTTTTCTAATTACTTGCAGAGTCTGTATAATTATTTTTTTTCTCATTAGAATTCTTTATGTCAACCTATAATAATTCTATTTTTTAATCAAACTGTTATTACTGTTTTAAATCTATTTAGTACCTTCAGCATATATTGACTCATAGTTTCTTTCAAACAAATCAATATCAGGGTTAAAACTTCTCATATGTACATTAGACAATCCATTCAGCTTTAATATTCCTTGTAAATTATCTTCATCAAACATGTATTTATGCTTTCCATCCATATATGCGATATAATTGACATAATCAATTTTTGATATATTATTATATGCTGGCTTATAAATAGACGGTAAGGTATTCCAGAATGACTCGTTATTATTGATATATGCATCTATATAAATTCTCGCATTCGGAACACAAATTGAAAAAACACCATTTTTTTTTAATACTCTCAAACACTCCTTTATTAGAACATTGATTTCCTTAAACGTAAGATGTTCAAACATATGAGAAGAATAGATAGTTTGTATACTCTCATCAGGAAAAGGGATTCCTTTTCTAAGGTCCCAATGTAAATTACACTTGCTATTCAAATCAAGAGTAATCCATCCATTAACAGCTTTCCTGCGACCTGCACCTATTTCAAGTTGAATTGGTTTATCTGATTTTTTACTTAACATTTTGCTGATTTTCAGTTTAGTAATTATACTTAGTAACTGATGGAAAAAATAATCAGCAGTCCCAAAACTTACAATTCGAATAATTTTTTTTATTTTTATCATTAGTGATCCTTTTACATAACTTCACAAATATTTTTTATA
>Ga0209373_10001729_pt1 | contig 24365 bp, 13 predicted proteins | sample Higcelweek5metaG_FD_187173 | JGI IMG/M metagenome (GOLD analysis project Ga0209373, IMG submission 187173) | Freshwater pond sediment microbial communities from the University of Edinburgh, under environmental carbon perturbations - High... | ecosystem: Environmental > Aquatic > Freshwater >... | reverse complement strand
CCCTTGTGAAACAGGCCCGGTGCTGGTACATGCTTGTGCGATGACAGACGCCACCGCCACCCCGGCCAAAACCGACCTTTTGAACCTCACGCGCAGCGAGCTTGAGGCCTTCGTGGTCGACGGGCTCAAGCTGCCGCGCTTCCGCGCGGACCAGCTGTGGCACTGGCTGTGGCGGCGGGGCGCGCGCGGCTTCGACCAGATGACCAACCTGTCCAAGGACCTGAAGGCCAAGCTGGCGGCGCGTTGCTTCATTTCCCGGCCCAGCGCGGAGGTGGTCCGGGTGAGCACCGACGGCACCATCAAGCTGCTGCTGCGCTTGGCCGACGGCGAACGCATCGAAACCGTGCTCATCCCCATGGGCCGCACCTACACCCAGTGCCTGTCCACCCAGGTGGGCTGCGCCATGGCCTGCACCTTCTGCTCCACCGGCGAGCTGGGGCTGACGCGCAACATGACCATGGGCGAGATTTTAGGCCAGGTGCTGGAGGGTCGGGCCTACCTGGCGGAAAACGGCTTGCCGGACCTCAAGAACCTGGTGTTCATGGGCATGGGCGAGCCGCTCATGAATTTGACGGAGCTGCTGCGCAGTCTGGAGACCCTGGGCAACCCGGAGGGCATCTCCATTTCGCCCCGGCGCAGCACGGTCTCCAGCGTGGGCATTCCCGCGGGATTGAAGATCCTGGGCGATTCCGGGCTGGCCGTGCCCGCCATCTCGCTGCACGCCCCCACCCAGGAGCTGCGCGAGAAGCTCATGCCCAAGGCCGCCCGCGTGCCCCTGGACGAGCTCTTGGGCTGCCTGGACCGCTACCCCATGAAATCGCGTGAGCGCGTGACCTACGAGTACATCCTGCTCGGCGGGGTCAACGACTCCATCGCCCATGCCAAGCAACTGGTGAAGCTGCTGGGCCAGCGTCGCTGCAAGGTGAATTTGATCGGCTACAACCCGCCCCCGCCGGAAGCGGGCAGCGCCCCCTACCGCGCGCCGGACCCGGCCGATGTGCTGGCCTTTGAGGACTACCTGCGCTCCAAGCGCATCACCACTTTCTTGCGCCGCAGCATGGGCCAGGACATCGCCGCCGCCTGTGGTCAGCTGAAACTTCTTGCTGGGTAACCGGTGGGTTAGCCATACTCTCCCTTTCCGCGCGTAAATAGTTCTTGCCAAGGCTGGTTCAATTTAATAGTAGCCAGCCCTTCCAAAAAAATATATGGCGTCATTCGTCGGGACACCGGCGTTATCCCAAGATTAGGAGGGTCCGTAATGGCCAACTACCCCATGGTTCCCACACGCGCCTTTTTCACCAAAGGCGTGGGCGTCCACAAGAACAAACTGCAATCCTTCGAGCTGGCTCTTCGCGAGGCTGGCATCGAGAAACAGAATCTTGTTTACGTCTCCAGTATCTATCCGCCCAATTGCGAGCTGGTGAGCCTGGAAGAGGGCGTGAAAGCCCTGCACGCCGGCCAGATCACCTTCTGCGTCATGGCCCGCAACCAGACCAACGAGAAGGGCCGCCTGGTGGGCAGCGCCTGCGGCATGGCCATCCCGTCGGACAAGGAGCACTACGGCTACATCTCCGAGCACCACAGCTTCGGTGAGGAAGAGAAGGAACTGGGCGACTTCGCCGAGGACCTGGCCTCCACCATGCTGGCCACCACGCTGGGCGTGGATTTCGATCCCGAGATCGGCTACGACGAGCGCCGCGAGGTGTACCTCATGAGCGGCAAGATCATCGATTCCATCTCCGCCCCGGTGTCCGCCATCGGCACCGGCAACATGTGGACCACCACCGTGTCCGCCGTGGTCTTCATCCTGTAAGACCGCTCCGCCCAACAGAACCCCAATGAAAAGGGCCTCCCGTTTCCGGTTTAGGGAGCGGGAGGCCCTGACATAAGGAAAGCTCCCATGTCCACCATGAAGCGCGACCTGCACGACGGCGTTAAGGACAACCTGACCCCGCTGACCACCCTGGACCCGGACCAGATCAACGACTTTGACGAGCTGTTGACGGCCATGGGCCGCACCGCCTTTGGCGGCCGCAGCCTGGGCGAGGCCCTGGACGTTTTGCAGGCCATGGTGGAGGACCCCGACTGCGTGGTGGTGGGCACCTTCTCCGGCGCCATGACCGTGGCCAAGCAGTCCAAGCTGCTCATCAAGATGATCGACGAGGGCTGGCTCGACGTGGTGGTTTCCACCGGCGCGCTCATGGCCCACGGCTTCATCGAGTCCATCGGGCTCAAGCATTTCAAGTACGACCCCAACATGAACGACAAGGCGTTGTTCGACGCCGGCTACAACCGCGTGTACGACACCCTGGAGCCCGAGGCGAACTTCACCCAGGCCGAGCTCGTGGTGCGCGAGGTGATGCACCAGCTCATGGACGTGGAAAAGGTCACGCACCTGTCCTCCGAGCTCATCTGCCGCGCCATCGGCAAGCATCTTTCCGAGAAGTACAACGGCCCCGGCATTTTGAAGAGCGCCTACAAGAAGGACGTGCCGGTCTACATCCCGGCCTTCACGGACTCGGAGCTGGCGCTCGACGTTGCCTGCGCCATCCTTTCCAAGGACTTCGGCCACCTGCTGGGCGAAAAAGGCCCAGAGGCGCTGCCCTTCCAGTTCAACCCCTTCCTCGACCTGTTCAGCTACTCCAAGAAGATGCACGGCGCCAAGAAGATGGCCATCTTCACCATCGGCGGCGGCGTGCCGCGCAACTGGGCGCAGCAGGTGGGGCCGTTCTTCGATGTCATGAGCGACCGCCTGGAGCGCGACCTGCCCGCGCGGCGTTTCCAGTACGCCATCCGCATCTGCCCGGAACCCGTGCACTGGGGCGGCCTTTCCGGCTGCACCTACCAGGAGGGCATCAGCTGGGGCAAGTTCGTGCCCCCGGCCGAGGGCGGCCAGTTCGCCGAGGTCCACGCCGACGCCACCATGGCCTGGCCCATCCTCATCAAGGGCTTGCAGGACCGCCTGGCCAAGAAGGCGAAAAAGGCCAAGAAGTAGGGGGGAGCCATGAGCGTCCCGTCCTTGCGCCTGCCTGCGGAGTGGGAGCCCCACGCCGCCACCTGGATCACCTGGCCGCAGAACGCCCGCGATTGGCCGGGCAAGTTCGCGCCCATGCCTTGGGCCTTTGCGGAGATCATCCGCAAGATCGCGAACGCCGACGGAAACGAGCGCGCCCGCGTGCTGGTGGCTGGCGAGGCGGTGGAAAAGCGCGCACGCGGCCAGCTGAAGAAAGCCCATGTGGACCTCGCCCGCGTGGACTTCTTCCGTATTCCCACGGACCGCGGCTGGATGCGCGACTGCGGACCCTGTTTTGTCGAGAAGAACGGCACAGTGGCCGTGTCCGGCTTCGGGTTCGACGCCTGGAGCAAGTACCCGGAATATCAGCTGGACGCCCAGGTGCCGGGAACCATCGCCCGGCTTCTGGGGATGGAGTGCCTGCCCGTGGAGCACCAGGGCCGGCTGGTGGTGTTCGAGGGCGGCGCCATCGACATCAACGGCCGGGGCACGCTGGTCACCACCGAGGAATGCTGCCTGGACCCGGAGGTGCAGGTGCGCAACCCCGGCTTCACCCACGCGGACTACGAGGCCGTGTTCGGGCGGAGCGTGGGCGCAACCAACACCATCTGGCTGGCCAACGGCATTGTGGGCGACGACACCCACGGCCATGTGGACGACTTTTGCCGCTTCACCGACGCGCGCACCCTGGTGCTGTGCGAGGAGAAGAACCCGGCGGACCCGAACCACGCCATTCTGGAAGAGAACCGCGAGAGACTGGAGGGGGCCACGCTTGAGGACGGCGCCAAGCCCACGGTCGTCCGCCTGCCCATGCCCGCGCCGCTCCTGTTCGACGGCCTGCGCCTGCCCGCAAGCTACGCCAACTTCCTCATCACCAACGCGGCCGTGCTTGTGCCCACCTTCAATGACGTGAACGACCGCCTCGCCCTGGGCATCCTCTCCGAGCTGTTTGATCGCCCTGTTCTCGGCATCCACGCCGTGGACCTGGTCTGGGGCCTGGGCACCATCCATTGCCTGACGAGGCAGGAGCCGCTTTTCCGCTAGCAGTCCGCTGATTTTTCACGCCAGTCCACGCCAAAACGCCCCGAGCACTCGCCCGGGGCGTTTTTTTTCAAAAAAAGCAGGGGCCGTTGACACAAGTCAAAGAGAGGATGCAAAGGTTATCGTAAACCCATTTTGCGGGCGCGGGGAACCGGGTCCGCCTGAACAAGGAAAACGAAACCTTTAATACCGACCAGGAGGCAGCCCATGTTTTGCAACCAGTGTGAACAGACCGCCAAGGGAACCGGATGCACCCAGATCGGCGTGTGCGGCAAGCAGCCCGACGTCGCCGCGTTGCAGGATCTTCTCATTTTCGCCTGCCAGGGCCTTTCGGTCGTGGCGCACGAGGCCGCCAAAAAGGGCGTGCAGGACAAGGACACTGACCTCTTCCTCTATCAGGCCGTGTTCAGCACCCTGACCAACGTCAACTTCGACGCCGCGCGCTTCGTGCCGCTGATCCACAAGGCCGTGGAGCTGCGCGAGTGCATGAAGGCGCGCACCGCCTCCCTGGGCGTCAGCCTGCCCGCCTGCGACAGCCTGAAGTTCGCGCCCGCCGCTGATCTGGCCGGGCTGGTGGCCCAGGGCGAGGCCCATGCCATCAACGTCGTGGACCCCAACGCCGACGTCCAGTCCCTCAAGCAGACCGTCATTTACGGCATCAAGGGCGTTGCCGCCTATGCCGACCACGCCGCCATCTTGGGCCAGTACGACGCCTCCGTGGCCGCGTACATTTACGAGGCCTTCGCCGCCGCCCTGCGCACCGACTTGGACCTGGGCGCCTGGGTCGACCTGGCCATGCGTTGCGGCACGGCCAACCTCAAGGCCATGGAGCTGCTCGACGCCGCCAACACCGGCGCCTACGGCCACCCCACGCCCACCAGCGTTCCCCTGGGCCACAAGAAGGGCAAGGCCATCGTCGTCTCCGGCCACGACCTGAAGGACCTGGAGACCCTGCTCAAGCAGACCGAGGGCAAGGGCATCACCGTGTACACCCACGGCGAAATGCTGCCCTGCCACGGCTACCCCAAGCTGAAGGCCTACAAGCACTTCTTCGGCCACTACGGCACGGCCTGGCAGAACCAGATCAAGGAATTCGCGGCCTTCCCCGGCGCGGTGCTCATGACCACCAATTGCATCCAAAAGCCCGCCGCCAGCTATCTGCCGAACATCTTCACCACCGGCCTGGTGGGCTGGCCCGGCGCGGTGCACGTGGGCAACCAGGACTTCTCCGCCGTCATTGAGCGCGCCCTGGCCCTGCCCGGCTTTGCCGAGGACGAGGACAAGGGCTCCGTGCTGGTGGGCTTTGGCCGCAACACCGTCATGGGCGTGGCCGGCAAGGTCATCGACGCCGTGAAGGCCGGCAAGATCCGCCACTTCTTCCTGGTGGGCGGCTGCGACGGCGCCAAGCCCGGCCGCAACTACTACACCGAGTTCGTGGAAAAGGCCCCCAAGGACACCATCATCCTGACCCTGGCCTGCGGCAAGTTCCGCTTCTTCGACAAGCAGCTGGGCGACATCGACGGCATCCCGCGCCTGCTCGACATCGGCCAGTGCAACGACGCCTACTCCGCCATCCAGATCGCCCTGGCCCTGGCCGGAGCCTTCAACTGCGGCGTCAACGAGCTGCCTCTGTCGCTCATTCTGTCCTGGTACGAGCAGAAGGCCGTGGCCATTCTTCTGACCCTGCTCTCGCTGGGCATCAAGAACATCCGCCTCGGACCCAGCCTGCCCGCGTTCATTACCCCCAACGTGCTGGACTTCCTGGTTAAGCAGTTCGACATCAAGCCCATCAGCACCCCGGAAGAGGATTTGAAGGCCATTTTGGGCTAAACAACTTGCCAGACCAGGAATCATTCCTAAATTGATTCAGTGCTCCTGAACTCTCCACTCTACAGGCGCGGGGGACGCGAACACCCCCGCGCCACCTTCAAAAAGGAACAGTCATGAAGGCCACACGCAAGCTCATCACGGTCAACGAGGAACTCTGCAACGGTTGCGGCAACTGCGTTACCGGCTGCGCCGAGGGCGCCCTGGCCATCATCGACGGCAAGGCCAAGCTGGTGAACGAGGTGTTCTGCGACGGCCTGGGCGCCTGCCTGGGCGAATGCCCCACCGGCGCGCTGAAGGTTGTGGAGGTGGAGGCCGAGGACTTCAACCCCGATGCCGTGACGAAGCACCTGACCAGCCAGGGACGCGCCGTGCCCGACCACATGCCCGACCCCGCCAGCCTGCGCCTGGGCGCGCCCAAGGCCCACGGAGGCTGCCCCTCGCGCCAGGTCATGAGCCTGGCCCAGCCGGCCTCCGGCTGCCAGCAGGCCAATGTGGCGCGGCAGCTGGCCCCGGCCAGCGTCTCCACCGGGCAGGCCGTCACCCTGTCGCATTGGCCCATTCAGCTGCGGCTGGTGCCGCCCACCGCGCCCTTTTTGCAAAACGCCAGCCTGCTCTTGACCGCCGACTGCGTGCCGCCCGCGTTCCCCGGCTTCCATGCGCGCTTCCTGCCGGGCCGCGTGCTGCTCCTGGGCTGCCCCAAGTTCGATGACGCCCAGTCCTACATCGACAAGGTGGCCGATATTTTGCGCAGCAACACCATCAAGGACATCACCGTGGTGCAGATGGAAGTACCCTGCTGCACCGGCATGACCGCCATCGCCCAGCGCGCGGCGCAGGCCGCCGGCAGTGCGGTGCCCATCGAAACCATCGTCATCACCCGCGACGGCCAGGTCCAGGCCGACGCGTCCGGCGGTCTGCGGCCCCTCTAGCCGCCCGCCCCGCCACCAGCTCCAAACGAGCAAGGAGGACAGCATGGAAATTCATGAGCTTTTTACCAATCCCTTCAAGGACGCCGGGCCGAGCATCACTGTTGTGCACGAGAGCGAGTTCACCAAGGTGCTGAACTTCAACTTCAAGGCCGGACAAGGCCTGCCCCTGCATTCGCACAACATCGAAGGCGAGCTGGTGCTCACCATTCTTGAGGGCGCGGGCGAGTTTCTTTCCGCCGACGGCAAGGTGCCCGCCAAGCCCGGCGATACGCTCATTTGCCCCATTGCCGTGCCGCACGGCGTGGGCGCCGTCACCGACCTGCGCGTGCTGGTGACCATTTCGCCGCCGATCTAGACAGGGGAGGATTGGGCGGGAGCCGGCAAAAGACGGTTTGTTTACACCATTCTCACATGAAATGGCCTGGATGAGTTGTGCTCGTCCAGGCCATTTCGCGTGCCAGCGGAGGGTGCGGGAGGCGGGAGCCTTCCGCCGTCACCGTCTCTCCTGCTCCGCGCGGTCCGGGGCCAGCAGCGCGGCCAGGCCGTACAGCCCCAGCGAGGCGGCGAAGACGGTGGAGTAGCCGAAGCTGACGGCCAGGATGTTGGCCAGGGGCGTGGCCACCACGGAGAGCGCGCCGTTGACGCTCCAGGCCCAGGGGATGAAGGGGCTGGTGGCGCCGCGATAGGTGGAGAGGGCCAGCGGGAAGGGCATGCCCATGAAGAAGCCCAGCGGCGCGGCCACGGCGATGGCCAGGGCGGCCTTGGCCGGGTCGGGCCAGGCCAGGGCGAGGTCGAGCAGGCGCGGCAGCAGCAGGCCGGAGGCGGCGGCGAGGGTTGCGGCGCAGCCGCAGGCCAGGCGGATGCCCGCACGCGGCCGGGGCACGAAGCGCGAGGAGAAGGCGCTGCCCAGGCCGGAGGCGATGAGCATGGCCGAGAGCACCAGGGCGAAGGCCAGGGCCGGGTCGCTCAGGAAGAAGGTGAAGCGTTCGATAAGCACGATTTCGATGAACAGAAAGCCCAGGCCGAGGCAGAGGAAGTAGCCGAAGCCGGAGAGCACCTTGGGGCGGGAAAGTCCTGCCAGTCCGCGTCTGCGGGCCAGGGGCAGCAGGAAAACGATGAGGGCGAACACGGCGGCCTGGGCCAGCACGGCCACGTTGACGAGGTAGCCGATTTCCTGACGCGGCAGAAGCTCTATGCGCGCCAATACGTCCGGAATGCGGCCCAGGCGGATGATCTCGTGGAAGAAGGGCCGGTCCTGGGTGCTGGGCGCAAGGTTGAAGAAGCGGAAGGACGAGGAATTGGTGGCGCCGCGTTGCAGGTAGGCCACCAGGTCGTCCATGAGGGCGTCGCGCGCGGCGAGGGCGGCCTCTCCGGCCACGACATCGCTGGTGACGCTTTCAAAGGACACGGGCGGCAGGTCGTTGAAGACCTCCACCGTGGCCGGGTCGATGCCGGGGAAGTAGGGCGTGTCGAAGCTGCGCTCGGCGGCGAAGGCGCGGGCGCTGGCGATGTCGGCCTCGGTGAACGGGCTGCGCGAGGCGATGATGCGCGCGGTAAAGGCGCTGCGCACGATGATGAGGTGCCGCGCGGGGTCGGCGATGTCTGCCAGCAGGAGCCCGGCGCGCACCGTGGCGGCGGCCTTGAGCGCGTATACCGGCAGTTCGCCGATGCCCATGGGCAGAGAGAGCAGGCCGTGGGCGTCCAGGGCGCGCATGAGCCGGGCGATGCCTTCGGCGGTGAGCACGTACTTGTTGGCCTGGCCCTGGTCCAGGAACTCGGGCGAGACATCGATGAGGCTGAAGGGCTGGGCGGCGTTTTTCGCCAGCGCCAGGGGCGAGCCCAGCTGCGGGGCCGAGGCGTGCCCGCTGGGGGCGTCGTGCCCCGGGGCCTCCGCGCCGGCGGCGTCTGTTGCGTTCTCCGGCGCGAAGCTTTCAACCAGGGCGTCTTTGGGCAAGGCGCCATCAAGAGCAGCCGCTTCAACCGGGGGCGCGTCGGACAGGGGCAGGCGCAGGGAGGAGCCCGTGGGCGGCGCGCTGGGCGCGTGGGAAAGCAGCAGCGCGTGCAGCACCGGGTCGCTCTCCACGGTGTCCACCTGGTCGGCCCCCAGCTCCAGGGCCTCGCGCAGGCGGAAGCCCCCGCGTCCGCCCGCCAGCAGCACGCGGCCGGGCTTGCGCAGCAGGTAGGGCAGGGAGTCCAGAGCGGCCTTGAGGTAGCCGGTGTCGTACGCGCCCTGGCGCGGCAGGGCGGCCAGGCGTTCGCCATCGCGGTACAGGCCAAGGGCCGGGGGAGGACCGCCAGCCTCGAGCAGCTCGTAGTTGTTGGAAAGGTCCGCGTCGTGGCGCTCCATGTAGTTGGACAGGAGCATGTAGTAGCCGCGCGGGCTTTTCACCTCGGCCACAAGGCGGTTGTCCTCCACGTTCATGGCCATGGACACGGGCTTGTACTGGCTGAAGGCGGCGTTGTTGTGGCGCACCACCACAAAAGCCGCGGCGGCGCAGGCGCACAGCACCAGAGCCCCCAGGCCCAGGCGCGTGGCGGCTTTTTGCCCCGGCAGGCTGGTGAGGGCGGCCAAAGCCAAGGGCGGCAGCAGCAAGAGCGGGGCCAGAAACGGCGGCACAAAGGCCAGGGCGGCCAGAAGGGCGGCCGCGCCCAGGCCCGCGCCGATCAGGTCGGCCATGTAGACCTTGGGGATGTCTTCCTGGCGGGCCAGGAACGAGAGGCCGACGTAGAGCCCGGAGGCGAAGAAGAAGGGGAACAGGGCCAGATAGTACTTGCCGATGTTCACCAGCTGCCCGGTGAACAGCATCTCGTTCTGTAATTCAAGTGGGTTGAAGGGGATGAGCCCCAGGGCGGCGTAGCCCAGGGCGCAGAGCAGCAGCATGGCTGTGGGCAGGGCGTAGAACAGGCCTGCCGCCCGCCGCTCGAAGCTTTTGCCGAACAGGCAGAGCACCACGCCGCTGACGGAATATCCGACCATGGCCATGGAGATGACCCAGTAGCCGTACTCGCTCCAGTTGGTGATGGCGAAGTGGCGCACGAGAAAGATCTCGAACGCGATGGAGGCGAGGCAGACGAGGAAGATGCCGAGGTAGCGCATGGAACCCCACACCGCGCACCGGCTTGGCTGCCGGGGGGCGCTCAAAATATGCGTCTGCGTATCGCATCCGCACCGGGGTGGCAAGGACGCAGCAGGACACAAAAGGACAGGACGCTCAGTCCTGGCGCTCCGGCGTAAAGCTCAGGCACACGGCGAAGACGCTGCCCGCTCCGGGCGTGCTGGTCATTTCCAGGCTGCCGCCCATGCGTCTGCTCAATTCCTTAACGATGGCCAGACCCAGGCCCGTGCCCGCGTAGTGCTTGGTCAGCGGGGCCTCGGCCTGCACAAAGGGCTCGAACACGCGCGCCACGTCCTGGGGCATGATGCCGATGCCGGTGTCCGCCACGCTGAGGCTCAAGGTGCAGGTGGACTCGTCCTGGCAGGTGACCCGCGCGCTGAGGCTCACGCCGCCCTCGAGGGTGAACTTGACGGCGTTGTCCAGCAGCTGGCGCAGGGCCTGGCCCAAATGCTGCGGATCGCCCTGCAGGGTCTGCTCCAGAAGTTCCGGCGCGGCCTCCACGGCAAACGTCAGGCCCTTGCTCCGGGCCATGGGGCAGTACTCCTGTTCCAGGGGATCAAGCACCTCGGGCAGGCGGAAGGGCCGCAGCTCGAAGCGGTTCTCGCCCGCGTCCAGGGCCGCGTAGTCCAAAATATCGTTCACCAGGGCGGTTATGTGCTGGGCCGACTGGGTGGCCCAGGCCAGGTACTCGCGCTGCTCCTGCGGCTCCTGGCTTTCGCGCAGGAGCTGGAGCATGCCCAGAAGGCCGTTCAGGGGGGTGCGCAGTTCGTGGCTCATGTTGGACAAAAAGGCGCTTTTGGTCTGGCTGGCCGTTTCGGCGGTTTCCTTGGCGGCCAGCAGGGCGCGCTCGGAGAGTTTGCGCTCCGTTATGTCGCGCGAGAAGCTGGCGATCTGGATGATCTCCCCGGCTTCGTCGCGCACGGGGTGCAGGCGGATGGAGTAGGTGCGGCCCTCCCGTTCTTCCTCGAAGCGCAGGGGGCGGCCCGTCTGGGCCACTTCCATGAAGCGCGCCCGGCGGCCGTTGCGCACGTACTCGGGAATGAGATCGAGGATGTTGGCCCCGGTGAGCTCGCTGGGCGTCTTGTTGCGGCGTTTGGCGGCGCTTTCGTTCATGGCCAGCACCCGTCCGTCGGGCACCAGCAGCAGCATGCCGTCGCTGGAGGCGTTGAAGATGGCCCGCAGGCGTTCCTCGCTTTCGAACAGGGCGCGCCGCGCCGACTCCTGCTCGGACTTGTGGCGCATGAGCGCCTCGGCCATGTGGTCGATGGAGACGCCCAGCTCGGAGAGCTCCCCGCCACGGTCCGCAAGCCCGGTGCGCGCGCGGTAGTCGCCCGCGTCCAGCGCGCGCACGGTGTGCATGAGCTTGGCCGTGGGTTCGAGGATGCGCCGCCTGGCCCACAGCCGGGCCAGCAGCAGCACCAGCAGCACGATGCCCGCCAGGCCGGCGAGGTGGCGCGAGAGCTTGGTGGCGCTGGCCGCGTACACGGCGTCTTTGGGAATGCCCACGCGCACGTAGCAGACTTCGTCGCGGCAAATGTCGAGCCGCTTCATGACGTAGTAGCGTTCCGTGCCGTCCAGGCCGATGCCCCAGCCGCTGAGGGCGGCCGACTTGGTTTTGAACAGCTCGGCCTGCTCTTCCGGCAGGCGCGTTCCGGCGAAGCGCGGGGCCTCGGGCAGGCGGTACAGAACGCGCCCGTTTTGCCCAGCCAGCACCAAGGTGGTGCCCTTGGGCAGGGCCGCTTCCTCAAAAAGAGTGGCGGCCTCGGACACGGCGAGCTGGGCCACCAGCACCAGGAAAACCCTGCCCGCCTGGTTCTGCACGGGCGCGGCGAAGTGGATCATGGCGCTTTGGCCGGGGCTGCCCGGCGGGGTTGCGGAGACCCCCACGGCAAAGGCCTGCCCCCGCACGGCCCCGGCAAAGGCCTGGTCTTCGGCCATGCCGCCGTGGCCGGACGCCTGCCTGGTGGCGGCCAGAACGGAGCCGTCCGCGCGCACCAGCAGAAGGTCCTTGTAGTGCATGGCCACGCGCGAGAAGTCGTTCAAGATGGCCTGGGCGTTGGCCTCGGTGCAGGTGCGTAGCTGGGGGTCGGCGGCCAGGAGCTCCAGGATGACGCGGGCGTTGGTGGTTTGCTGGCCCAGGGTGCGGGCCATCAGGCTGGCGGCGCGGGCCGCGTCGGTCAGGGCCGTCTCGCGCTCCAGGGCGCGGTCGTGCATGAAGCCGGCCAGCGAGAGCGCCAGCATGGGCAGAAGCGTCAGGGCCACGAGCCCGGCGAGCATGGCGTGCAGGCTGTCGGCGTAGCGGGGCCAGCGCAGGGGCGGGCGCCAACGGGGACGTTTTGGCGGCACGGTTTATGGCCTTGCGCAATGCTTGGGGCAGCAGACGGAAAGAAGTTCCAGGGCCTTTTCCTCGGCCAGCGGGCGCGAGAACAGGAACCCCTGCCCGAACTCGCAGTTCAATTCGGCGAGGAAATCGCGCTGGCGCTCGGTCTCTATGCCTTCGGCAACCACGTCGAAGCCCAGGTTGTGGGCCAGGCTCACGATGGTGCGCACGATGATGACATTTTCAAAGGCGTCCAGGTCGGAAACGAAGCTGCGGTCGACCTTGAGCGTGTTGATGGGGAAGCGCCGCAGGTACGAGAGGGAGGAATAGCCGGTGCCGAAGTCGTCGATGCTGACCTTGACGCCCATTTCGCGCAGGCCGCGCAGCTTGTGCACCACGCTCTCCGGGTTTTGCATCACCAGGGTTTCCGTGATTTCGAGCTTGAGGCGCCGGGGGTCCAGCTTGTTGTCCTCCAGGGCGCGGGTCAGCTGGCGCATGAGGTCCGGCTGGGCGAACTGCTTGGCCGAGAGGTTCACGGCCATGGTGAAGTTTTGCGGCAGGCCGAACAGCGCCTCCCATTGGGCGGTTTTCTGGCAGGCTTCGGTGAGGGCCCACAGGCCGATGGGCACGATGAGTCCGGTCTGCTCGGCCAGGGGGATGAATTCTCCCGGCGGCACGAGCTTGCCGTTCACCTGCCAGCGGATGAGCGCCTCGAACCCGGCCAGGGTGTTGTCCTTGAGGTTGAAAATGGGCTGGTAGTGCAGGCGGAACTGCTCCAGCTCCAGGGCGTTGTGCAGGCTTTGGTTGATGTTCAGGGCATACTGGGCGCGGGTGCGCATGGCCCATTTGAAGACCTTGATCTTGTCGCCGCCTTGGGCGCGCGCGTGCTCCATGGCGATGCCCGCGTCCTGCAACAGCTCCTCGGGCTGGGCATAGTCCGCCGGGCCAAGCACCACGCCCACGCTGGCGGAGAAATGCAGAAGGTGGCCGTCCACCTCCATGGGCCGGGCCAGCTCTTGGCAGATGCGCCGGGCCACGCGCAGCGCCTCGGCGGGGTTTTTCAGCTCCTCCAGGATCAGGGCGAATTCATCGGCCCCGCAGCGCGCCACGGTGTCCAGCCCGCGCGCCACGCCCTTTATCTTCTCGGCCACGGCGCACAGCACCTTGTCGCCCGCGGCGTGGCCCAGGCTGCTGTTGATGGGCTTGAAGCGGTCCAGGTCGAGGAAGAGCACGGCGTACAGGTAGTTCAGCCGCCGCCGCGAGCGCTCCAGGGACTGGTCCAGGCGGTCCATGAACAGGGCGCGGTTGGCCAGCCCGGTGAGCGGGTCCTGGAAGGTGCGCTCCTGGATGGTTTCCTCGGCCTTTCGGCGTGCGGTGATGTCCTCGGCCACGATGGCCAGCAGGCCGGGGCCGGGCACATAGGCCTGAATGCGCAGCCAGCGTTTGATGTCGGAAAGGAAGCTTTCAATGAGCCCGCTTTGCCCGGAGCGCGCCACCTCCATCGCGAAGTCGCGCAGGTGGCCGTCCAGATTGGGCAGCAGTTCGCCCAGCGGGCGGCCCAGCAGTGCCTCGCGCGGGCGGCCCAGAATCTGCTCCATGGCCGGGTTGACCTCCAGAATGCTGGCCTGGGCCAGTTCCGGCGAGTTGTCCTCCCCGCGGGAAAGCAGGGCGAAGCCGTTGAACATGGAGGTGAACAGGCTTTGGTAGCGCTCCCGGCTGTCGGAAAGGGCCTTGGTGGAGGTGCGCAGCTCGTCCACGGTCTTGGCCAGGGTCTCGCTGGCGCGCTGCACGGCCAGGCGCTGGCGGTGCATATCGACGAAGACCTGCACCTTGTTGCGCAGAATCTCGTGGTCGAAGGGCTTGATGAGGTAGTCCACCGCGCCGGACTCGTAGCCCTTGAAGACGTGGCGCTGTTCTTTGCTGATGGCGGTGATGAAGATGATGGGGATGTGGCGCGAGCGTTCGTCGTCGCGCATGCGCTCGGCGGTGGTGAAACCGTCCAGGCCGGGCATCATGACGTCGAGCAGGATGAGGGCGAAGTCGTGTTTCTCGATGAGCTTGAGGGCCTCGTAGCCGCTGCGGGCGGTGACGACGTTCGCTCCCGCGCGGCGCAACAGCCCGGTGAGCAGAAGCAGGTTCACCTGCTCGTCATCAACAGCTAGAATGTCGATGGTTTCTGGCGACAGTTCCGCTTTGCCCATGCCTGGTGCTCCTCTCCTCCCCTTGGGCCGCGTCTCGGCCAAAGTGCCGCTTCCCCACTCAATTCATGATGCTACCTGAACGGCATGGGAATGTACAGATTCTTCCGGTATGTGAGTATCGACCCGCCTGCGTTTCTTCTTGTCTGACCTCTCCATTTTTCTTATACTTATTTTTTAAAAAGTTTATTCGTAGCCGATATTTTGGAGGATACCTGTTCATGCCCCACGCCGCCACCCAGAAACGGCCGCTCAACGCCTTGGCAAATAAAGAGATTGAAGACGTGCTTGCGAACGAGAGCATCTCCGTCTTCTTTCAACCCGTGGTTTCGGTCCGGTCCAAAGGCATCATCGGCTTCGAGGCCTTTTCCCGCTCCGTGGGCACCGACGGCGCCCGCCTGGACGCCCACGACCTCTTCGGGCAGTCCTGGGACCCGGAAACCCGGCTGCGGCTGTGCCGCCTGTGCCGTCGCAAGGCCCTGGGGGCCTTTCGTCCCATTTTCGAGCGCCACCAGCAGATGCTGCTGTTTTTGAACACCGACGGCGGCGCGCTTTCCGCCGCCACCAAGCCTGGCCACCTGGAAGCCATGAGCCAGGCCATGAACATTCCCAGCAAGCGCATCGTCATCGAGCTGGAGCGGCCCTACCTGAACTCGCCCGAGGTGGCGCGGTTCGTGCTTTTCTACCGCGAGCGCGGCTTCGGCCTGTCCATCGACATGTGCGGCGGTCTGGAACTGCCCGCGGAGCAGATTTTCGCCCTCAAGCCGGACTTCATCAAATTCGACCGGACCCTGTTCACCGACGTGGACGGCCAGGAGTTCAAGCGCGACATGGTGCAGTCCCTGTCGCGCCTGGCGGAGCGCATGGGCTGCGTGCTGCTGGCGAAGAACGTGGAGGTGGAGGACGAGGCCATCCGCCTGCTGGAATGGGGCGTGAACCACCAGCAGGGCTACTACTACACCAAGGACAAGGAGTCCGAGGAGCGCGATCCCATCCGCGCCTTCCAGCAGAAGGTGGAGGAGATCAACCGCCGCTACCGCGAAAGCGCCCAGGCCGGCGTGGCCGCCAAGCGCAAGCGCTATGAGGACTATCACAAGGTTTTGAAAAAGGTGGCCTACAAGCTGGCCGACTCGCGGGAGATGGATTTCGCCTCGCTGTGCGAGCGTTTCGCCGGGGCCGAGGAATCCCTTGCCTGCGCTTACGTGTTCACCGACGACGGCATCCAGTTCACCCCGCGCGCCTTCAAGCGCGCCCTGGTGGGCGAGACCCCGCTGCTGGGGCCGGAGCGCGGGCGCGGCAGCGACCACGGCATCCGCGAGGACGTGCTGCACCTCAAAAGCGGCTTCGACAAGTACGTGCTGCCCGTGCACATCTGCCCGTACGCCAAGGTCATGGTCAGCACCATCTCCGCGCGGTTCTACAATGCGGAGGGCACGCCCTTCATCCTCTGCCTGGAGTTCCTGGTGCAGTAGCGCGCAGGACTGTTTCCGCCGGGGAAGGCCTCTCCCCGCAGCATTGCGTTTTCCCTATTGCGCCGGCGTCAGCGCGGCGATTTCCCCGGCGTACTGCGGATAGCGCGCCGTGAGTTCGCCGCGCACGCCGTGCTCGTAGTCGGCGAAGTCGAAGCCGGGGCTTACGGTGCAGCCCAGCAGGGCGAAGCGCCCCCCCGGAACAAGGCGCGTGCCCTGCCACACGCCGCGCGGCACCACCACCTGGGGGCGCTGCCCGGCGGGGATGTCCGTGCCGATGACGTGGGAGCTGGCCGCGCCGTTCTGGTGCAACTGGAGCATGTGCACCGGGTCGCCCAGGTAGAAGTGGAAAATTTCGGTGCTGGCCACGCGGTGCAGGGCGGAATAGCGCGTGGGGGTGACGAGGTAGTAGATGGCGGTGGCGCAGGCGCGCGGCCCGCTTTGCTCCGAACCCGCCGCGCCGGCGGGCAGGATGCGCGCGGAGCGGTAGGTTTCGGCGTAGAGCCCGCCCTCCTGCGGCAGGGGAATGAGCCCCAGGGCCTGGATGATGGCTTCGATTTCCGGGTCCACGGGCAGGGCCCCGCGATGGCTCTGGCTCATTGGTCCTCCTTCGGGCCCCAGGGCAGGCCCTGGCGCAGGTGCTCGGCCAGGGTGGCCAGCTCGCTTTGCAGCGCCGTGATCGTTTCGGCGAACAGCGGCGGATCGTCCCGGTCCGCGCATTTTTCGACCTTGGCTGCCAGGTGCGCGCCCAAAGAGGCGCCGATGGAGCTCAAGGCCCCCCTGGCCCGGTGGGCGACGCGCTTGCCCAGCTCCCGGTCGCCTTGCTCCCGCGCCTGGCGCAGCCCCTGCTCCAGCTCGGGCAGGCTGTCGTCCAGGAACTGGTGCAGCATGAGCTCCAGCAGCTCCCTGTGCTCGCCAAAGGAGCGGTCGAGATAGTCCTGGTCCGTGCGCGGCGGCGCGCCGGGCGCTTGCGCGTGGGGCCCGGCGTCCGGCTGGCCCTCGGCCCATGCGCCGGGCCCTGCCGGAACCTCGCGGCTGGCGGGGCGGCTTTGGGCCAGGCCCAGGGCGCGCCGCATGGCCTCGGCCAGGGCTTTTTCCTCCGCCGGCTTGGAAACGCAGTCGTCCATGCCTGCGGCAAGGAAGTTCCGGCGGTCCTCGCCGGAGGCATAGGCCGTAAGGGCAACGATGGCGATGCCCGCGTTTTGCCAGCCCGCCGCGCCCTGGCGGATTTGGCGCGTGGCGGTCAGGCCGTCCATGCGGGGCATCTGCACGTCCATGAGCACCACGTCGAAGCGTTCCGCGCGCAGGGCGCGCAGCACCTCTTGGCCATCGCCCACGCAGGCGACCGTGTGCCCGGAGCTTTTCAGCAGGGTTTCCATGAGCATGCGGCCGATGGCGTTGTCCTCGGCCAGCAGCACGCGCAGGCCGCCGGGGGCAGCCGTGGCCGGCTGGTGCGGGCTTTGCGCGGGCAGGACCGGGCCGCGCCCTTGCGCGCCGAGGTCGAAGGGCAGCCGCACGGTGAAGGCGCAACCCTCGCCCAGGGTGCTGGCGGCCTCGATGCGGCCGCCCATCTGCTCCACCAGGCTTTTGCAGATGGCCAGGCCCAGGCCGGTTCCGGCGTGCTGCTTGGCATAAGAGCTGTCGCCCTGGCTGAAGCTGTCAAAGATGCGCGGCAGGTAGTCCGGGGCGATGCCCGGTCCGGTGTCGCAAACGCGGATGGCCAGGCGGACCGCCTCGCCGGTCTGGTCCTCCCGGGTCACGCAGAGGGAGATGCCGCCGGTCTCGGTGAACTTGAGGGAGTTGCCCAGCAGATTGCGCAGCACCTGGCCCAGGCGGCCTTCGTCGCCCACCAGGGCGTCGGGCACGTTTGCCGCCACCTCCACGTCGAGGCGCAGGCCGCGTTCCTGCGCCAGCAGGCGGCAGGGCCCGGCCACGGTGTCCAGCAGGCTGCGCAGCTCAAAGGGCGCGGCGCGCAGAACCAGTTGCCCGGCCTCGATTTTGGAGAAGTCCAGAATTTCGTTGACCACGGCCAAGAGCGCCCGGCCGGAGGCCACGGACATGTCGGCCAGTTGCCGCTGCTCCTCGTCCAGGCGCGACTGGGCCAAGAGCCGCGTGGTGCCGATGACCCCCGCCAGAGGGGTGCGTATCTCGTGGCTCATGTTGGCCAGGAACTGGGCCTTGGCCCTGGTGGCGGCCTCGGCCTGGGCCTTGGCCCGGCGCAGGGCTTCCTCGGCGCGTTTGAGCCCGGTTATGTCCGTCAGCGCGGCCACAAAGCCCGCGATGCCGCCCGCCGCGTCGCGCTCCGCCGCCGCCCGCACCAGCACCCACTTGCCCTCGCCGTCCGCGGTGCGGAAGCGGAACTCGTTGACGTAGTCCTGCCCGGTGCGCATGGTCTCGCGGAATCCCCGCAGGGCGGAGCGGCGGTCGCCGGGGTTCAGGGTGCGCAGCCAGTTGCGCCCCAGCGCGCTCTCTTTGGGGAAGCCGCTGATGCGCGCCCACTGGTCGTTGATGTACACGCACCGGCCGGAGGCGTCGGCCTGGAGGATGCCCACGGGCGACACCTGGGCCAGGGTGCGGAAGCGTTCCTCGCTTCTGGCCAGGGCTTCCTCGGCTTTTCTGCGCTCGGTGATGTTGCGGGCGGAGCCCACGGTGCCGATGATCGCGCCCTGGGCGTTGACAAAGGGCGCCTCGCGCACGTCGAAATATTCCAGCCGGTTCTGAATGCGCACGCAGCCCTCGGAGTGCCCGGGCTTGTCCCCGTGCAGGGTTTGCGCGTCCTGCTGGTCCTCCTGGCCGGTGGGGTGCTTTGCCTGGCGCGCTTCGACAAAGAAGCGGTCCGTCTTGCCCAGCGCCTGCTGGGGGTCGGCCAGCCCCAGGAACTGCTCGCACATGGCCTTGTTGGCGAAAAGATAGCGGGCTTCCATGTCCTTGGCCCAGATCATGTCGGGCACGTTGTCGCACATGAGCCGCAGCATGGCCGCCAGCTCGCGGTAGCGCCATTCGCCCAGGCGCAGGGCGAGCTCCGCGTTTTTGCGCTGGGTCACCTCTACCGCGTAGAGGTTGGCGTAGCCTTTGTCCACAAAGGGCGAGACCGTAACGCTGTAAACCCCGCTGGCGTAGGAGCGCTCCGAGGTGCGGGCGAGGCCCGAATCCAGGGCCAGGCGCAGTTCGCGGCGCAGCTCGCGCGGGAGCCTGCCGCCCACCTTTTGCCCCCAGCTTTCCAGCAGCGGCGCAGCGGCCGGATTGGCGAAAAGCAGCACGCCCTCGCTGTCCGCCCGCAGAACCGGGTTCGGGTTCTCCACCGGGAACCGGGCCACCAGGGCCAGCTGTTCCTCGGCCTCCTTGCGCTGGGTGTTGTCCACGTTGAAGCCCACAATGCCCGTGCGCCCGTCCGGCATCCGCACCAGGCTCTTGTAGCAAATGCGGTGCTCCACCCCGCCGGAAGGCAGGACCCGCTCGTACTCGTAGCTCACCGTGGCGCCCGGCCCGGCCTCCAGGATGCGGTTATCCCAGTGCTGGTGCAGGGCGGCCTGGGCGGGCGGGTCGAACTCCGCCACGGTGCGGCCCAGGTAGCGGTCGCCGCAGGTGTCCCCGCGCATTTCGGAAAGGGCCCGGTTGGCCAGCAGCAGGCGGCCCTCGGCGTCTTTGCAGAACACCGTGTGGGGCAGGGTGTCGATGAGGGTTTGCAGAAACAGGTGGCTCTGGGCCAGCTTGCGCTCGGCCTCGCGCAGGCGGGTCGCGTCGATGTTCACCCCCACCAGCCGCAGGGCCTGGCCCCTGGGGTCCAGGTGGGCCACGGCCGAGCCCTCGATGTGCGCCACCTCGCCGCCGGGGCGCAGCACCCGGAACGAGGCTTCGAACCGCCCGCCCCCGGCCACCGCGGCGGCGATGCCCTGGCGCACGGCGTCGCGGTCCTCGGGGTGCACCCGGCAGAGCCAGTCCTCCACCGTGCCGGTGCGGTTCTCGTCACCCAGGCCGAAGAGCCTCTCCATCACCGGGTCGCAGTGCACCACGCCGGTCTTGTAGTCCCAGTCCCACAGGCCGATGCGCCCCGCGCGCACGGCGAGCTGGAAGCGCGTGGTCATCTCGCGCAGCACTTGCTCCGTGGCCTGGCGCTCCAAAATGCCCCAGAGCCCGTCGGAAAAGAGCTGGAGCTGGGCCACGTCCTCTTCCGTGTAGTCGGCGGCCTTGTTGGCCACCCCCACCACGGCGCGCACGCGTCCGGCCCCGAGGACCGGCACGCTGAGGAAGCGTTTGAGCTGCGCGTGCCCTTCCGGCAGGCCGCGTTTGGCCGGGTGCGGCGCGGCGAAGTCGTTGATCAGGATGGGCTGGCGCAGGCGCACCGCGTCGCCCCAGGCGCCGGTGCGGTCCAGGTGGTGGATCTTCTGCTGGCCGTCCACCTCGCACTGCTCCATGATTCCCGGCGACCAGGAGTGCAGGGTGAACTGGCGGGTGTCGTCGTCGTAGGCGAAAATGTAGCCCAGGGGGCTGCCGGTTATGGCCAGCGCCTGCTCCAGGGCGAAGTCGAGCAGCTCCTTGCGGGAGACCTGGTGCATCTCGTGCAGGCGCAGCAGCGCGGAGCGGCGCAGCTGGCTCTGGCGCTCGGCCTCTTGCGCGGCGCGCTGGGCGGTTATGCAGGCGACCAGCCCGCAGGAGCCCCGGAACGTTCCATTTTGAGAATACAGGGGAAAGGGCATGACGCGGATGAATATTTCAGAGCCGTCGGCGCGGGCCAGCCGCGTCTCGTAAGGGTCGCGCGCGCCCTGGCTGCGGGCGGAGAACCGGGCCGCCCGGGCCGTGGCTTCCTCATCCACCAGCAGCGAGCTGACGGAGCGGCCCGTAAGTTCCTGCTGTTCCAGGCCGGAAAGGCGCGTAAAGGCCGGGTTCACGTAGGTGATCACGTCTTCGGCGTCGCACATGACCACGCCCTGGTCCGTTGATTCCACCAGGGCCTGGAAGCGTTCCCGGCTTTCGGAAAGGGCGGCTTCGGCGCGCACTCTGTCGGTGACGTCTTGGACCGTGGCCAGAAGCAGGGGCTGCCCGCCGGATGAAAAGGCGCCGGAGTGCACCTCCACGTTGCGCAGGCTGCCGTCCTTCAGACGGTGCTCCAAAAGGTACTTTCCGCCGGATTCCGCGAGGATCTCCCTCAGGGCCGTGGCGATTTGAGCTTGCGGCATGGTGTTGATGCGCCAAAGGGGCATGCCCTGGAGCTCTTGGCGGGAGTAGCCGTAGTAGGCGGCTGCGGCGTGGTTGGCGTCCTTGATGAAGCCGCTCTGCGGGTCCACCAGCACGCAGACGGCCTGGTTGTCCTCGAACATGGACTGGTACAGGGCCCGGCGTTCCGCCTGGGCGCGCGTCATGACCATGTTCCGCGCGATGAGGTGCACGCCCAGGGCCAGCACGGCGCCGAGGATCAGCAGCATCAGCGGGGCCACCAGCCCCGGAGCCAGCAGCGGCTCCTGCGGGCCGGAAAAGACCAGCGTCCAGCGCTGGCCGTACAGGTCGAGCACGCTCTGGCGGGTGCGGGCTGCGGGCGCTGCGGGCGGCGAACTGTAGAGCAGGGCCTCCGGTCTCGCGACCGGGCCGTCGTAAATGGCGATGCCCAGGCGGGATTTGCGCTGATCCAGAATCTCGGCCAGCAGGCTTTTTACACGAAAGGGCGTGGACACGATGCCGAGCAGGGCGGCGCGGCGTTCGGCCACGGTGCCCGTGGGCTGGCCCTGGCGGTACACCGGCACCGTGAGCAGGCAGCCTGCCGTGGCGTCGGCCTGGGTGTTCTGCACCAGCCGCACCTTGCCGGTGAGCGCGGCCATGCCGGTGTCGCGGGCGCGGTCGATGGCGGCGCGGCGCACGGGGTCGGAGTACAGGTCGTACCCGATGGCCCGCTGGTTGCGCTGGTCCTGGGGCTCCAGAAAAAGCAGCGGAAAGTGTTGGTCGCGCCGTCCGGGCGGGTGCACGGCGTAGCCCGGCGTCTCGGCCTGCCGGGTGCGCACGTGTTCGGCCAAGCGGTTGCCCGGCACCAGGGGCGAGAAGCCCAGGCTCTGGGAATCGGGGAAGCCCGTGGCCTTGTTCAGGTCGGCCGCGAAAGAGCGCCACTGGACGCGAGTGGTTTTGGGCGCGTTGTTCAGCAGCCCCGCGCCGCCGCGCAACAGCAGCTCATAATCCCGCAGCCGTTCGTGCATCCTGGTCTGAATGACCCGGGATTCCTGCTCAAAGTCCTCGCTTTGGGTGCGCTGGGCGTTTGCGTAAAAGGCCACGGCCAGCGCCGCTGCGGCGCCCAGAATGAGCAGCGGCGGGAGCCAGGCTTTCCACAGGGGAAGGGGCCTGACAGGCGCGGCGGAGCCGCCCGGAGGGGGCGTCTGGCGTGGTGGCATGGGGTGCCCGGCGGCGCTATGCGGCGCTGCGTTTCGTTCGTGAAAAGCGTTTGCGGCCATACGATTGGAAGACTGAGCGCCTAGCAGAATGCGCGCCCCCGCGCAAGGTTGTCCGCCCCTACTGCCCGATCAAGAGAAGGAATGGAACACCCAACATCCTGGCCGGAACCACACGCTTCGTGCCTGCCGCGAGCCAGAACACACGCCTGAATGTCGTGTATGCAAGACGTCTCGCACACCGTGAAATGCTGGGAGGTTCTTCGCTCGCACTGCTGGATGCGGTTTCTGGGAAATATCTAGGGTGCAGGGGTATTCCTCCCGGCACTCCGGCTGCTTCAAAACCTCCAGCCCAAAGTTGAAACTCCCAGCTGCCCCTCAACCGTTGGATTTTACGAGTGCGCTCTCTCTACATCTCATGGTACAGGGTCAGGTTCTCTGAGATCGGCCGGCGCCTGAAAAAAGAGGCAGATGCACGGGGGCAATTGACGTGCGCGGTGCTGCCGCGTATTTCTCAAATACTTAGTAGCCACTCATTTCAGCCCGTCCCGCCGGACAGAGGGTCTATGGCCAAGGGAAAACCACCGACCTTGATCGCACTTGCGGCCAGCGCCGCAGGAATGGAAACCACCCTTTCGCGGCGGGGCTTTCTTTTGTTTTCTGCCTGCGCCGTGTCCAGCCTCACGGCTCTGGGTCTCTGCGAGGCGTTCGGGGCCAATCCGCCGCTGGTGATCCTGGACAATGCAAAAGGCCTGATCTTGGCTGACCCCTCGCGCTGCGTAGGCTGCCAGCGTTGCGAACTGGCCTGCACCGAGTTCAACGAAGGCCGCGCCCAGCCCTCCCTCTCCCGCATCAAAATCGCCCGTTCCCTGAACTACGGACCCGAAGGACCCACCGGCGGCCCGGATATGCGGGGAATCTGGGGTACTGGCCTGGTGGTCCAGGGCGTGTGTCGGCAATGCCCGCACCCCGTGCCCTGCGCCACGGCCTGCCCCGAGGGCGCCATCGTGCTCGACCCGAAGACCGGGGCCCGCGTGGTGGATGCAAAGCGTTGCGTGGGCTGCCGCCTATGCCAGCGGGCTTGCCCCTGGGGTATGATGACCTTTGATGAGGAGCGCCAGCAGGCCTCCAAATGCTTTCTCTGCAACGGTAAGCCCAAATGCGTGGAGGCTTGCCCGTCCGCAGCGCTGCGCTTCGTCCCCTGGCGCGACATTACCCGCGAAGGGCCGCCGCCCATGGCGAGCCTCCGCGTGACCCCGGCGGCCGCAGCCAAGGACTGCGCAGGCTGCCACACCCCTGTAGCCAAGAAGCGCGCGCGCCGCTAGGAGACCACCATGACTGCGACCCCGGGAGGCTTTGCCGGCAAGGTGCTGCGCGTGGACCTGTCCACCGGAAAGTTCAGCACCCAAGACACCGTCGAGCGCTATAGCGAAGTCTTGGGCGGCACGGGCCTGGGCTACCAAGTGCTGTGGGAGGAGGTGCCTGCGGGCACCGGCCCCTTCGACGCCGCAAACAAGCTCGTCTTCGCCACGGGCGCTCTGGCGGGCACCAGCGTGCCCTGCAGCGGCCGCACCGCCATCACCACCATCTACCCCTCCTGCTGGCCCAAGGCGCTGGTGGGCTCCGGGCATATGGGCGGTCAGTTCGCGGCCAAGCTCAAATACGCAGGCTACGACGCCATCATCGTGGAGGGCCGCGCCGAGAAGCCGGTGTGGTTGTTCATCCGCGACGGCCACGTGGAGCTGCGCGACGCCTCCCACCTGTGGGGCAGCGGTATCCGCCGCGCCACCCTGGAGATCAGCCAGGAGATGGGCGCGGACTGCTGCGTGGCGGCCATCGGCCAAGCCGGGGAGAAGCGCGCGCCCCTGTCCACTGTCGTCAACTCCATGTCCCACTCCGCCGGTGGGGTGGGGGGCGTCATGGGCGCCAAAAACCTCAAGGCCATCGGCGTCCAGGGCAGCGGCGGCGTGCGCATTGCGGGCGACAAGGAGCAGTGGGAGCGGCTGGTGAAGTTCCACCTGTCCATCCTGGGGGCCAACAACCAGCACGTTGTGCCGGCCTTCCCCTCGCCCGAGTCC